>ENA-OQNO01000121-OQNO01000121.1-human-gut-metagenome-genome-assembly--contig:-NODE-121-length-98529-cov-5.256682_pt1 | contig 98529 bp, 76 predicted proteins | sample MGYA00242629_ERZ504880 | MGnify/ENA primary metagenome ERZ504880 (study PRJEB26092, sample SAMD00036377) | human gut metagenome | host: Homo sapiens | study: EMG produced TPA metagenomics assembly of... | reverse complement strand
CAGCACAGCTGCAGCGGTCCAGACGAGCGTCGAGATCAAGGTGCTGCAGGGCGAGCGCCCCATGGCGGCCGACAACAAGGCCATCGGCACGTTCAAGCTCAAGGGCATCAAGCGCGCCCCGGCCGGCGCCCCGCAAATCGAAGTGACGTTCGACATCGACGCGAACGGCATCCTCACCGTGTCGGCGAAGGATCTCGACACGGGCAAGCAGCAGTCCATCACCATCGACGATTCGGGTCGCATGTCCGACGACGACATCGACCGCGCCATCCGCGACGCCGAGCAGTACGCCGCGCAGGACGGCGAGCGTCGCGATCTCATGGTGTTTCGCGAGGAGGGCCAACGCCTCGCGAACGAGGCCAACCGCGCGCTCACCCAGGTGGGAAAGCAGCTGGAGAAGGAAGAGAAGAAGCAGATCAAATCCGATGTCGCAGGCCTGCAGAAGCTGCTGGGCAAGAAGCTGGACAAGCTGGACGCGGGCGACGCCGATGCGTTGCGCGCAGCGACGGCGCAGCTCGAGCAGTCGAGCGCCCGGGCCCGCGCGCTTATGGCCGAGCAGGCCTAGTCGTCCTGCAACCCTCAGCGTCCTGCTGCGCTTTTGACGGGGTTTTGCGGGAAAGACGGTCGCGACGCGATGGGCTTTGGTACAATACGGCCCATCGATTGTATGTCGAAAGGATAGAACCATCATGAATATCGTGTTGTTGGGAGCGCCGGGTGCCGGTAAGGGCACGCAGGCAGCCAAGCTGGTTGAAGAGTTCGGCACGCCGCACATCTCCACGGGCGACATGCTGCGCGCCGCGGTGAAGGCCGGCACGCCGCTGGGCCAGAAGGCGAAGTCCTACATGGACGCGGGCGACCTCGTGCCCGATGATGTTATCATCGGCCTCGTCACCGAGCGCTTGCAGGACCCGGATACCGAGAAGGGCTTCATCCTCGACGGCTTCCCGCGCACGTCCGCCCAGGCGGTCGCGCTCGACGCCGAGCTGTCGAAGCTGGGCCGTCCGCTCGACGCCGCCCTGCTCGTGGACGTCGACCCCGAGGTCATCGTCAAGCGTCTCACGTCGCGCCGCATGTGCCGCGACTGCAACTACATCGGCACCGCTGCCGACATCACGTGCCCGAAGTGCGGCGGCGAGATGTACCAGCGCGACGACGACAACGAGGCCACGGTGCGCAACCGCCTCGACGTGTACGAGAAGTCCACGGCGCCGCTCATCGACTACTATCGCGGCTGCGACCTGCTCGTCTCCATCGACGGCGACCGCGATCCGAACGTCGTGTACGGCGACGTGAAGCAGGCGCTCGGCCTGTAAGCGCGCCGCGCGCAGCTTTTTGCACGCATTCTTGAAGGCGGAAGGGGCTTGAGCTGCCCCCTCCGCCTTTTTTCATCTATAATCCGTTACCAGTATGCCTACCGTTCGACAGAACATATCCTACGCCTACCAGGGCTTCATGAGCAGGCACCGGCCTGCCGTGCGGCATCTCGTGAAGAGCGCGCTCGCCATCGTGGTGATCGCGCTCGTGCTCGAGACGTTCCTGTTCAACATGAACTACTTCACGTCGGCGAAGTACAACACCATCTCGCTCAACGACAAGCTCACGTTGCAGGAGACCACCGACGACCAGTACAAGGTGACCGCGGTGAACCACGTGCTGGAGTTCTCGAACCTCAACACCGAGGTCCACAACATCTGGCTCAACTTCGACTACTTGCAGCCCGCGCAAGAGGTGACGGTGAAAATCCAGTTCACCGACGATGCGCACCATACCTACTTCGATTCCACCGAGTACACGGTGGGCGTGCCGCCCGTCGAGGTGTCCACGTTCTCGGATCAGAGCGAGTACATCAACCTCAACACCACGGGCCTCGTGAAGAACCTGCGCATCGAGATCACCGGCGACGACGTGAGCTATCCCATCAAGCTGACGGACGTGTGCCTCAACGCGCACCATCCCTTCGACTTCAACATGACGCGCTTCGTCTTCTGCATCGGGCTGTTCAGCCTTGCGTTCGCCTTCCGTCCGCGGTCGGCCATCTACCGCATCGGCATCGTGGACGAGCCGCGGAAGTCGAAGGCGGCCATCATCGCCACCGTCGCCATCGAGGTATGCCTGCTCAGCTCGTACCTGTTCCTGGGCTCGAACCTCGTGGGCGTGGCCACGTCGAGCTACAACAGCGGTTCGTGGGACGGCACGAGCATCGTCAACACCTTCGAGGTGGGCGGCGACAACGCGCAGCAGTACGCCGAGCTGGCGAAGGCGATGGCGCACGGTCAGCTGTACCTCGAGCAGGAGCCGCCGCAGTGGCTGCAGGACTCCGACGACCCCTACGACAAGGGCGCGCGCGACGAGGCGCAGAAAGAGACGGGGGAGCCGTACCTGTTCGACGTGGCCTACCACGACGGACACTACTACGTCTACTTCGGCGTGGTGCCGGTCATCCTGTTCTACCTGCCGTTCTATCTGCTCACGGGCGCGAACTTCCCCACGGCCATCGGCGTGCTCATCGCGGTGGTGGCGTTCGTGCTGGGATGCTCGGCGCTGCTCGACCGCTTCGCGCGCTACCACTTCAAACGGGTGAGCCTCGGGCTGTACCTGCTGCTGCAGATACCGCTCGTCATGTGCTGCGGCGTGCTGTACCTGCTGAAGTTTCCGACGTTCTACTCGCTGCCCATCGCGCTCGGGCTGGCGTTCTCGGTGTGGGGCCTGTACTTCTGGATGAAGGGCCGCGCCTCGTCGGGGCCCGAGAAGTGGTACCTGGCCGGGTCGCTGTGCATGGCGCTCGTGGCGGGGTGCCGCCCGCAGCTGCTCGTGTTGTCGCTGCTGGCGTTTCCGCTGTTCTGGCGCACGTACATCACGAAGCGCCGGCTGTTCACGCCGCGGGGCGCGCGCGAGTTCGCGTGCTTGGCCGCGCCGTACGCCGTGGTGGCCGCGGGCCTCATGGGGTACAACTACGCGCGCTTCGGTTCGTTCACGGACTTCGGCGCGAACTACAACCTCACGGTGAACGACATGACGAAGCGCGGGTGGAACATCGGCCGCTTGGCGCCGGCTCTCTTCGCGTACTTCCTGCAGCCGCCGAGCGCGACGGGCGTGTTCCCGTACCTGCAACCGGCGCCGTTCGACACCACGTACATGGGACAGACCATCAAGGAAGTCACCTTCGGCGGCATCCTGGCCTGCCTGCCCGTGCTGTGGGTGCTGCCGTTCGCGAAGCGCATCCTGCAGCTGCGGTTCAGCCAACGCTCCACGCGCACCATTGCCGGCGTCATCATCGTGCTCATCCTGGGCGGCGTCATCGTGGCGCTGGCCGATGCGGAGATGGCCGGCATCCTGCAACGCTACTTCGCCGACTTCAGCTTCATGTTCCTGGCGGCCGTCGTGCTGCTCGCGTTCATCGTGAACGAGAACCTGACGCCCGGCTCCACGACGCAGAACCTGCTCATGAGGGTGCTGCTGGCGCTCGTGGCGCTGTCGGTGCTGTACGTGGCCCTGTTGTGCTTCGTTCCCGAAACAGGTTGGTATTCCGACGTGTATCCGTGGGCGTATCGGAATATCCTGGAAACCGCGCAGTTCTGGACATAGATTCGCATTCGTAGCAGCTTGATTTGAGAGAAGAGAGGTTCTATGGAATTCATCATCGCCGAGAGCACCGAGGACATGAGCCGTCAGGCGGCCGACCGCATCGCATCGTTCGTCACGGCCGACCCCTCGTGCGTGTTGGGCCTGGCAACGGGCACGACGCCCATCGGCCTGTACGCGTGCCTCGTTGACGATTGCGCGCAGGGCAAGCTCAGCTTCGCCGATGTGACCACGTTCAACCTGGACGAGTACCGCGGCCTCGCGCCCGAGCACGATCAGAGCTACCGCTACTTCATGAAGCAGCACCTGTTTGACCATGTGGACATCGACCAGGCGCGCACGCACGTGCCCGAAGGGTCGAACCCCGATGCCGAAGCCGTGTGCGCCGCTTACGAGCAGGCCATCGAAGAGGCGGGCGGCGTCGACCTGCAGCTGCTGGGTCTCGGGCCGAACGGGCACATCGGCTTCAACGAGCCCGAGGACACGTTCCCGAAGACCACGCACTGCGTCGATCTCACCGAGAGCACCATCCAGGCGAACAGCCGCCTGTTCGATTCCGTCGACGAGGTGCCGCGCCAGGCGTACACCATGGGCATCGGCACCATCATGGCCGCGCGCAGCGTGCTCGTGGTGGTGGAGGGTTCCCACAAAGCCGAGATTGTGAAGCAGGCGTTCTTCGGCCCGGTGACGCCCGAGGTGCCGGCGTCCATCCTGCAGTTCCATCCCAACGCCACCGTCATCGTTGACCCGGCAGCGGGTGCGCTGTGCAAATAGCGGGCGGATCGGTTCTGACGGGGGAAGGGTTCGTCCCTGCCGACGTGCTCGTCGAAGGCGAGCGCTTCGCGGCTGTCGCGCCGCGGGGCGAGGCTGCTGCTCCTGCGAGCGCTGCCGACGAGGCCGTGCTCGACGCGACGGGGTGCTACGTCATTCCCGGCCTCATCGACCTGCATTTCCACGGGTGCGTGGGGCGCGACTTCTGCGACGGCACGGAGGAGGCGGTGGACGCCATCGCGCGGCACGAAGCGTCGTGCGGCGTGACGGCCATCTGCCCGGCCACCATGACGTATCCCGAGGACGTGCTCGGCCCTATCATGGACTGCGCGGCCGCCTACGCTGCCAAGCCCGACGGCGCGGCGCTCGTGGGCATCAACATGGAGGGGCCCTACATCTCGCCCGACAACATCGGCGCGCAGAATCCGGCCTACCTCCATCTGCCCGACGAGGCCATGTTCCGCCGGCTGCAGGAGCGTTCGGGCAACCTGATCAAGCTTGTGGACGTGGCGCCCGAAGTGGACGGCGCCCTCGACTTCATCGCTGCGGTGGCGCCCGATGTGCGCGTGTCCATCGCGCACACGCAGGCCGACTACGACACCACGTGCGCGGCCATCGAGGCCGGCGCGCGGCAGATGACGCACCTGTGCAACGCCATGCCGCCGCTCCATCATCGCAAGCCGGGCCCCATCGGCGCCGCCTTCGACAGCCCGGAGGTCACGCCCGAGCTCATCGCCGACGGCGTGCACATCCACCCGTCCATGGTGCGCCTGCTGTTCACGGCTTTCGGCGGCGACCGCGTTATCCTCATCAGCGATTCGATGATGGCCACCGGTCTCGACGATGGCGAATACACGCTCGGCGGGCAGGACGTCACCGTGCGCGGCAACGTGGCCACCCTGCACGACGGCACCATCGCCGGCTCGGCCACCGACCTCATGGCGTGCGTGCGCGTCGCCGTGCGCGACATGGGCATCCCTCTGGAAACCGCCGTACGCGCAGCAAGCGCCAACCCGGCCCGCGCCCTGGGAATCGAAGCCGACCGCGGCGCCATCGCGCCCGGCATGATAGCCGACGCCGTCATACTCGACGAGAGCCTCGAAGTAAAGCACGTGGTAGTGCGCGGAAACATAGTGTAGCGCCAACAAGAGGCGGCAGTGAGCAGCCGGAGCCTTGCCCATGCGCGCGCGTACAACCTGCTCCCCCCCCCATGCGCGGCGGGACAACCTGCGGGATGTCGAGATTGCGCCCGCCGCGCAATGCATTGCTCCCGCAGGTTGTACGCGGGCGCAAAAGTGGAAGCCCAAGTAGTACGCCGACGCAAGGCCCTGTCCCTAACCGGAGGGTGACGCTCGTGCTTCGTGTTGGCTGCTGTTTTCTCGGGATGCTGTTCGGCTCGTATACTTTCCTTGTACGGTTCAGGTAGAAGGAGAGGCAAGCCTATGTCGATGGATGTCGTGATGCCCGTCGTCGGTGCATTGGCGGCGTTCGTCGCCTTGCTCGTCGTGTTAAAGGTCATGCGTGCGAAAGGCCTCAGCTTCACGGTGCGCGTGTTCACGGCGTTGGGGCTGGGCATTCTTCTGGGGTTGGCCATGCAGCTGCTCATGGGTCGCGACGGGGAAGCAACTACCGTCGCACTCGATTGGGTTTCCATCGTGGGGCAGGGCTATATCGCGCTGCTCAAGATGCTCGTCATGCCGCTCGTGTTCGTAGCCATCCTCGGCGCGTTCACGCGCGCGGAGGTCACGGAGCACTTCGGCCGCATCGCCGGGGTGGTGCTCGCCGTGCTGCTGGGCACGGTGACCGTCGCGGCCGTCATCGGCTGGGGCTCGGTGGTGCTCTCGGGGTTGACGCACGCGAGCTTTCTCGACGGTGCCGCACCCGACGCCTCGGAGTTGTCGGCGCTCACGTCGCAGCAGGGACAGGTTGCCGACCTCACGCTGCCGCAAGAGCTCCTCTCGTTCATTCCCACGAACCCCTTCGCCGACCTGGCCGGCCTGCGTTCCACGTCCACCATCGCGGTGGTCATCTTCTCGGCCATTCTGGGATGGGCATACCTCAAGCTGCGCGATAAGGACGGCGAGCAGGCCGATTTCTTCAAGCGTCTCATCGACAGCCTGTACGGTATCGTCATGCGCGTGGTCGCCATGGTGCTGGGGCTTACGCCGTACGGCATCCTCGCGCTCATCGCGAAGGTGATGGCGACGAGCGACTATCTCGCCATCCTGGGGCTGGGGAAGTTCGTGCTCGTGTCGTACGCGGCGCTGTTCGCGGTGCTCGGCGTGCACGTGCTGATCCTCCTGGCGAACCGTGTGAGCCCCGTGACGTACTTCAAGAAGGCGTTTCCCGTGCTCAGTTTCGCGTTCGTGTCGCGTTCGAGCGCGGGCGCGCTGCCGCTCAACATCGAGACGCAGCATCGCGCGCTCGGCGTGGACGCCGCATCGGCGAACCTGGCGGCCAGCTTCGGCATGTCCATCGGGCAGAACGGCTGCGCGGGCGTGTATCCGGCGATGCTGGCCACCATCGTAGCGCCCACCGTGGGCATCGACGTCCTGTCGCCGACGTTCTTCGTGCCCCTCTTCTTCGTCGTGGCCATCAGCTCGTTCGGCGTGGCGGGCGTGGGCGGAGGCGCCACGTTCGCATCGCTCATCGTGCTAGGCACCATGGGCCTGCCCATCGAAGTGGTGGCCATCCTCGCGTCGGTGGAGCCGCTCGTGGACATGGGCCGCACCGCGCTCAACGTCAGCGACTCCATGGTGGCCGGCATCACCGCCTCTCACGCAACCGGCGGTTACGATCGGGCCGTGCTGCACGATGCGGAAGCGAACGTGACGGGGGAGGGAGAGATGTAGGGAGGTTACCCGATCGCTCCGGCGAACCATCCGGTGATGGACTGGGGGTGGGTGATGGCGGTTCCTACGACGATGGCGAAGGCTCCGGCATCTATGGCGGCTCGCGCGTCTGCCGTCGTGTGGATGCGGCCTTCGCAGAACACGGGGGTGTCGCCGGCAACGGCGACGGCTTCGCGTAGGAACTCAAGGTCGGGGCCGTCGGTTTTCGCGCGGCCGCCCGGCACGTAGCCGGCAAGCGTGGTGGACACGATGTCGACGCCGGCCTCGAGGGCGCGGTGCACGTCGTCCATGCAGGAGCAGTCGGCCATGATCAGCGTCTCGCCGCGCAGGGCTTCCACGGTTTCCGCGAACGTGCGCCCGTCGGGGCGGGGACGGGACGTGGCGTCGATGGCCACCACATCGGAGCCGGCGGCGATGCAGGCTCGAGCGTGGCGCAGCGTCGGCGTGATGTACACGCCTTCGTGTCCCTCCTTCCACAGGCCGATGACCGGCACCTCCACCTGGCCCTTGATGGCCGCGATATCGGCCAGGCCCTGGCAGCGGATGGCCGCCGCGCCGCCGCGTTCGGCGGACAGGGCCACCTGCGCCATGGTTTCGGGGTGGCGCATCGGCTCGCCCACGTAGGCTTGGCAGCTGACGATGAGCTTGCCCTGCAAGCTGGCAATCAAAGTATCCATGCTGGTGCTCCTTAAAGGGTAACGGTATCAAGCAGATTCTCGGCCGCTCCCACGAGGGGAGCGTGGCCGCCCAAAGCGGCGTCCACGATGGGCGTGTCGCGCATGAGCGGCATCACCATGGAGGCGAATCCCTCGCGCATGCCCGCGCGCCACGGTTCGCCCGCCGCCAGCACCGACCCGGACAGCACGATCACCTCGGGGTCGAAGGTGTTGGCCCAGGAGCCCAGGGCTTCTCCCAGTGCGCGGCCCGAGGCCTGCAGCACCTCGACGGCGTCGGCGTCGCCCGCTGCGGCCAGGCGCGATACGTCGGCGCCGCCCGCCACCTCGCCCGCTCGGGCGGGGAACAGGCGGTCGAACAGGATGCCGAGGCCCGTGCCCGACGCGATGGACTCGAGATGTCCCGACGCCCCGCAGGCGCAGGGAATGCCGGCGGCAAGCGGACTCTGCACGTGCCCGAGGTGCCCGGCCGCGCCGCGGAAGCCGCGCATCACCGCGCCGTCGGCCACGAACGCGCCGCCCAGCCCCGTGCCGGCCGCCACGCACAGGCAGCTCTGCATGCCGCGGGCCGCTCCCCAGCGAGCCTCGCCGAGGGCGTGGGCGTGCACGTCGCCCATGACGGCAACCGGCAGCGCCGTCGCTTCGCGCAGGCGCGCGGCAACGGGCTGACCCGTCCAGCCGGGCATGAGGTCGTTCGCGAAGGCGATGGAGCCGGTGAGGGGGTCGACGCAGCCGGCCGTGCCCACGCCCACGCCGAGCGGCGGCTCGTCGCAGGCGGCGATCAGCTCCAACGCCAGGCGCACGATGTCATCGAGCACCGCGTTGCCGCCCCGCGACGCGTCGGTGGGAATGGTGCGCTCGTGCAGGATGGCGGGTGAAACGCCGGAGCGGCCGTACGAAACGACCGCTCCGGCTATCTTGGTGCCTCCTACATCGACGGCGACTATCGTGCGCGGGTATGCGACGTCCATGCAGCGCTCCCGACTACTTGCAGGCCGGAGCGCCGGGGGTGGCGGGGCAGGCATTCCAGTGCGACGGGCGCACGGGCGCGTCGGCGTCCATGAGACCGGCGCCCTTGAGCACGTCCACGATGTGCTCCACGTCCTCGCCCTCGAGCGCGCACACGGGCTCGCGCATCTGGTTCGTGTTGAACACGCCCATTTGCCACAGCGCCGTCTTGAACGCGCCCACGCCGGCGCCGAAGCCCACGGTGGCCTTCACTTCGCGCGTGACGAACATGAGGCGGGCGAGGTGGTTCTGAATCTCGCGCACGCGCTCCCAGTCGCCGGCCTGCGCCGCGCGCCACTGCTCCACGTAGCTGGCGGGGTCGATGTTCGCGAGGCCCGGCACGGAGCCGTCCGCGCCGCCCAGGTACGCGCCGTCAACCACCACTTCGTGGCCGGTGAGCAGCTGCAGCGGATGGCCGGCATCCTCGTTTTGCAGGCACAGCCAACGGAACGACACGTCGTCGCCCGAGGAGTCCTTCACACCCTGCAGCACGCCGTCCTCGCCGAGGCGCACGAGCATCGTGGGATCGAGCTTCGTGTGCACGCAGGCGGGCAGATCGTAGGCGAACAGGGGCAGATCGGTGTACTCGCGGATGGCGCGGAAGTGGCGCTCCACTTCCTTCGGGCCGCCGAGGGCGTAGAAGGGGGCCGTGGCCACGAGGGCGTCCACGCCGTAGCCGGTGGCGCGCTTGGCCTGGTCGATCACGCGCATGGTTTCCATGTCGATGATGCCCGTGAGCACCGGCACGCGGCCGTGCACCATGGCGATGGCCTCCTGCAGCACGTGGTAGCGCTGCGCGTCGGTGAGGAAGGCCACCTCGCCGGAAGAGCCCAGGAAGAACAGACCGTCGACGCCGGCCTCGATCATGCGGTTGATGGAGCGCTCGAGCGCCTCGAGGTCGAGCTGGCGCTTTTCGGTCAGCGGGATGACGACCGGGGGGATGACGCCGCGAAACGGTGAATCAGTCATAGGAGCAAGCCTCTCTGTTTGTCTGTAAACGGTTAAAGGGTAAACTCCACAAGCGCAAGCGTCAACGAATGAGGGCAGGTCACCACATAAAATGCGCCCCCGACCGAACAGTCGAGGGCGCAGGGTGCATGCGGTGTCAACGCAAACGGGTTACTTGCCCAGATCGGGGTGCAGCAGCGACGGGGCGGCACCCAGCAGCAGCTTCGTGTACGCGTCCTTCGGATGCTCGAACACGTCCTTCGACGCGCCGCGTTCCACGGCCTCGCCCGCGTTCATCACGATGATCTCGTCGGAGATGTAGCGCACGGTTTGAATGTCGTGGCTGATGAACACCATGGACAAGCCCAGGTCGCGCTTGAGGTCCATGAGCAGGTTGAGGATCTGCGCACGCACCGACACGTCGAGGGCGCTCGTGGGCTCGTCGGCGATGATGGCGTCGGGCTCGAGCGACAGGGCGCGGGCGATGGCCACGCGCTGACGCTGACCGCCGGACAGCTGGCCCGGCAGGGCGTCCAGCACGGAGTTCGGCAGGCCCACCATCTCGATGAGGTCGAGCACGCGGCGCTCGCGCGACGTCTTGTCGCCCACCTTGTGCACGGTGAGCGGGTCCATGAGCTGGTCATGCACGCTCATGCGCGCGTTGAGGGCCGTGGCCGGGTCCTGGAACACCACCGAAATCACGCGGCCGATAAGGCGACGCTCGGCGGCCGAACGCTTCGTCACGTCTTGGCCCTTGAAGTACACCTTGCCCGACGTGGGCTGCTGCAAGCCGCACATGACGTTCGCCGTGGTGGACTTGCCGCAGCCGGACTCGCCCACGATGCCCAGGGTCTGACCCGGCATGAGCTTGAGGGTGAGGCCGCGCACGGCCTGCACCTTGTTCGGATGCAGCAGGGAACCCGTGCGCGTCTTGAACGTCACGCGAATATCGTCGAGGAAGATGATGGGGGTGGGCTCGCCACCCTCCGCAGCGGGCTGGACGCCCGCGTTCATGCGTTCCTGCTCGCTCATATGATGGCACCTCCTGGGACGTACGGTTTGATGCCGAGGCGCTTGAGCTCGCTGTCGGGCAGCTCGGCGTAGTAATGATCGCTGTTGGAGACGCGCTTGAGCACGGGGCGCAGCTGCGAGACCTTATCGGGATGGCTCGAGCGCGGCGTGAAGCGGTCGCCCGCCGGGAAGTCCTTCGGGCTGGGAACGCTGCCGGGCACCTGGTGCAGGCGCGTGCCGCCGGCTTCGATGGACAGCACTGAGCCCAAGAGACCGCGGGTGTACTCGTGCACGGGGTGGCACAGGATGTCGGTGACGGGGCCCTGCTCCACCACCTGGCCGGCGTACATGACCGTGATGGAGTTCGCCACCTCGGCGACGAGCGCCAGGTCGTGGCTCACGAACACCATCGCGAAGCCCAGCTCCTTCTGCAGCTTGTTCAACAGGTCGATGACCTGCTTCTGCACGGTCACGTCGAGGGCCGTGGTGGGCTCGTCGGCGATGATGACCTTCGGGTCGCGGGTGAGCGCCATGGCGATGAGCACGCGCTGACGCTGGCCGCCCGAAAGCTCGTGCGGATAGGAGTCGAGCGTGCGCTTCGGGTCGAGGCCCACGAGCTCGAGCAGCTCCTCGGCCGAGCGGGTGCCGCCGCGCTTCGTGAGCTGCTTCATCTGCGACTTGATGAGCATGGACGGGTTGAGCGAGGACAGCGCGTCCTGGTAGATCATGGCGATTTCGCGGCCGCGCAGCTCGTTCATCTGCTTCTGGCTCATGTCGAGCAGGTTGCGACCGTCGTACAGCACCTCGCCGGTCACCTGCGCCTTCGGGTCGAGCAGGCCCATGATGGTGAGCGAGGTGATGGACTTGCCGCAGCCCGATTCGCCCACGAGGCCCATGGTTTGGCGCGGGCGCACCACGAAGCTCACGTGATCGACCACGTTCACGTCGCCGTGGCGCGGGAACTTGATGCACAGGTCCTTGACTTCCAGGATGGGCGGCACGTCGGTGCGCGCTTCGAAGCGATCGGTGCGCGTCTTCTCGATGGTCTGCAGCTGCGTCAAGCGCTGCTCGAGCATCTCGGCCTGAGCGGCGTAGGCCAGCGTCGGGTCGGCAACCATCTTGTCGGCTTCGCGGTTCGCACGCACGGCCGCGTCGTCGGCCTTGACCGGCGCCTTCGGCGCGGCGGCCATGGCGTCGGTGATGCCCTCGGACAGGATGTTGAGGCACAGCACGGTGATCATGATGGCGAGGCCCGGGAACAGCGCCTGCCACCAGCGGCCCGCAAGCACGCCGCCGCGCGCGTCGGAGAGGATGTTGCCCCACGTCGGCGTCGGCTCGGGAATGCCGGCCGAGATGAAGGACAGCGAAGCCTCAAACACGATGGCGTCGGCCACGAGCACGATGGTGAACACCATGACCGGGGCGATGCAGTTGCGGATGACGTGCTTCACGAGAATCCACGGAGCGCGGGCGCCCGAAACGACGACGGCGCGCACGTAGTCTTGGTTGTACTCGCTCACCACGTTCGCGCGCACGATGCGGGCGATCTGCGGGATGTACAGAAAGCCGATGGCGAAGATGAGCGAGGGCACCGAGTTGCCGAACACGAGCACGAACGTGGCGGCCAGCGCGATGCCGGGGAAGGACATGACGACGTCCATGATGCGCATGATGACTTCGGACACCCACTTGCGCGACACCGCGGCGATAGCGCCGATGATGGAGCCGCAGATGAGCGCGAAGGTGGTGGCGCCGAGACCGATGATGAGCGAGTAGCGCGCACCGTACATCATGCGCGACAGCACGTCGCGGCCCTTGTCGTCGGTGCCGAACAGGAACTCGGCGTCGGGCGCTTGGCGCGCCGTGAAGATTTGGAACGGGTCGTGCGGCGCCAGGATGTTGGCGAACACGGCGATCATGACAATAAGAACGAGCACGATCAGCGAGATGCGCGATCCGATGCTCATGGCCTTCCAGCGGCGGAAATGCACCTTGCCGGGCTTGGCCTCCATGGCCTCAGTGAGGTTTCCTCGTAGTTTCACCATGTCGCTACACCGTCCTGATTCGCGGATCGATCAGGATATAAAGCATATCCACGATAATGTTGATAATGATGAAGGTGATGGCCACCACCAGCACCACGCCCTGCACGAGCATGGTGTAGCTGGACTGGATACCCGAAAGAATGGCCATGCCCATGCCGGGGAGGTTGAAGATAACCTCGATGACCACGGCGCCGCCGATGAGGTAGCCGATGCGCAGACCGAGCACCGTCACGGGCGTGATGAGCGCGTTGCGCAGCACGTTGCGGGCCACGACGACGCGCTTCGGGATGCCGGCGCCGAGGGCCGTGCGCACGTAGTCCTTGTCGAGTTCCTCAACCATGGACGTGCGGATGACGCGCGTGAGCTGGCCGGCCACGGGCACGCCGAGCGCGATGGCCGGCATGGCCATGCGGGCAAGCCAACCGCCCGGATCAGACGTGATCGCCGGCAGCTGGCCGGAGGCCGGCAGCACGTGCAGCATGGATGAGAACAGCAGGATCATGAGCACCGCGAGCCAGAACGACGGCGTGGCGATACAGGCGATGGAGAACACGCGGATGACCTGGTCGGGCCATCGATCGCGGTACAGCGCCGATATCACGCCCAATATCACGGCGATCACCACGCCGATGATAAGGCCGAAGAACGTGAGCTGCAGCGTGACGGGCAGCGCTTCGCCGATACGGTCGGCCACGGAGGCGTTGTTCGCGCCGTAGGTGCCCAAGTCGCCTTGGACGAGCCCCACGATGAAGTTGCCGTACTGCACGATGACCGGCTCGTTCAGGCCGTGTTCCTCGCGGTACTGCTGGGCTTGGGCTTCAGTGGCATTCTCTCCGAGAACCGAATAGGCTTGGTCGATAGGGGAGAGTGCCATAATGAAGAAGACGAGGATGGTGACACCGAAGATCATGATCGGCAGCGCTATGAGGCGACGTCCGATCAATCGTAAGAGGTTGCTCACCGTATCCCCCTTTCATTTCGTGGGCCGAGGCCCGCTTGCACTGACAAACTGCTGCCTGCATCGCGCGCAAAAAGGCGCGGTGAGATTGAGACAACCACGAGGCTATTTTATACGATCAACGCAGATTGTGGCGGGGAATTAGAGCCATCTTGGACCGAATACGAGCGCACGGCGCGCCGGTTCGCTCACGCGTCCTTCTCGCACACGAGAAACCAGCTGTTTCCCGTGTTCTTGGCATGCGCGCATCCGATGCACGAGGCTCCCGGGCAGAGCTCGACCGAGCGCAGCGACTCGTCGAAGAGCGCGGCGGGCAGGCGGCGAGGGTCGGAGGCGCCGTCCTCGATGGCCGTCGCGATCATGCTGGCAAGCTGCCGCATGCCGCGCGCGGTGGGATGGGTGCCGTCGAGGGCCTCGTAGTCGAAGCCGAACGCCGCGACGTCGGCGAGGTGGCAGCCGTGAGCGCGCGCCGCGTCGCGGATGGCGTCGTTGTAGCCTGCGAACGGCGCGCCGCGCAGGTTCGAGGCGAACGTGGGGCGGCTCGAACCTGCCACGCGGCCGGGGCAGAGCGTGCAGCACCACACCGCGGCCTGCGGGTACGCGGTGCGCAGGCGCTGCGTCAGCAGGTGGTAGGCGTCGCGGAAACGCTCGACGGCGTCGGGTGCGGCGATGGACGCGGTGCGCGGTTCGATGGCGTCAAGGTCGAGTTCGACGGGCAGGGCGTTGCCGCGGCCGGCGGCTTGCGCCGCCGCGCCGCCCCAGCCGTAGTCGTTGATGCCCATGAACACGATGACGACATCGGGCTGCACGCCGTCGCTTGCCAGCGCGTCGATGCGCGGTTGGCTGCTTCCGGCGGGAAATCCCGCCCCCTCCACGAGGCTGCCCGAAAACGAGCCGTTCGCCAGCAGCTGCCCGTCGAGGCGCTCGATCACCTGGGACCACCACGTGTCGGCCGGGAGGCGCACGCCGGTTTCCTCGCGGCGCTCGCCGGTGTAGTACACGCGGAAGCCGTCGGGGTTGTACCCGTCGAACGTGCTGATGGAGTCGCCGAGGATGGAAACGCGTCGGGGGGAGTTCTGCATGGGTCTCTCTTTTCGGAAAAGAAAGGCCCGCCCCGGAAGGGGGCGAGCCTATTCATAGCATTACATCAGGTGAAACGTATGCTTACGCCTTCACGCTCGCGCCCAGGAACACCAGGCCCGTCGTGGCGATGGGCTCGAAGCCGGTGATCTGCTCGGCCTGATAGCCCGTGGCCAGCTCGCGATGGAACAGCGGGTACAGCGGCACTTCTTCGGCCAGCAGGTCGAAGCACTTGTTCCACGTCTCCTGCTGCGTCTTCTCGTCCGTGGCCTCGCGCGCGGTCTGCATGAGCGTCTGCAGCTCCTCGAACTTGCCGTCGCCGGCCTTCTTCCAGCACGTACGGCCCTGGGTCCAGATGTTGTCGCCGTACCACCAGGACATGAGCAGGTCGGGGTCGTTGCCGAAGCAGGTCGGGTCGCCCGGGGTGAGCATGACGTCGTAGGGCAGGACGTCGGCGGACTCGGCGTACTCGCTCCAGTTGATCTTCTGCTCGTCGTTCTTCATCGTGATGCCGGCCTCTTTGAGGTCTTCCTGGATCTGGGCGGCGAGGTCCTTCACCCAGTTGTTGTTGGTGACCATCGTGAACTCGAGGTTCTCGACGCCGGCTTCCTTGAGCAGGCTCTTGGCCTTCTCCACGTCGCGCTTGTACACCGTGGAGGCCTCGTGGTAGTTCGCGTGCTCCTTCGGCAGGAAGCCCGTGACGGGCGACGCATGGCCGGCCATCTGGTTGTTGATGAGCTTGTCCGCGTCGATGGCGTAGAAGAACGCCTGGCGAACGCGCTTGTCGTTGAAGGGCTCCTTCAGCGTGTTGAACATCAGGAAGGCCTGGTTGAAGCCCTGGATGTAGTCAACCGTGGCACCGGCCGCCACCAGCTGGTCGGCGTTGGCGTCGGGCACGCTCTCCATGACCTGGACCGTGGCCTCCTGCAGCGCCGTCGTGCGGGCCGTGTTGTCAAGCGTGATGTCCCAGTGCATCTTGTCGGCCGTGGCCGCGTACTTGCCGTTGTAGTTCGTGTTCGGCACGAACTCGATGGAGCCGCCGTCGTCGCCGTTGATGGTGTCGTACATCCACGGACCGGAGCCGATGGGCTTCGTCTTCAGGTCGTCCTCGGTGAGCGAGGCGGGGAACACCTTGACCACGCTCATGCGGCCCTTCAGCAGGCTGTCGAAGGGGTACTTTAGCGTGAAGGCGACGGTCTTGTCGTCCTTCGCGGACACCGTGTCGATGAACTCGAGGAAGGCGCCGTAGGTCGGGTCGGCCATGTTCTTCTCGAACGCGTTCACCACGTCGGCGGACGTCACGTCCGTGCCGTCGGAGAACTTGGCGCCGTCGCGCAGCGCAACCTCGTACTCGGTGTCGGAGACCTTCGTGGGATCGCCGGCGGCGAGCGCGTTGTAGGTCTTGTAGGTGTGCAGGTCGAGGTCGTACAGGCCCTCGAACACGTGCCAGGTGGCACCCAGCATCAGCGCGGAGCTGTTGCCAATCGGGTTGACGTTCGTGCTCGTGTAGGCGCAGGCACCCGTGAGCGTGCCACCCTGGGCGGCCGCACCGGGGTCGGTCGTGCCCGCATCAGTCGACGGCGTGGACGTCGTGTCGCCGCCACCGCTGCACCCGGCAAGGCTCAGGCCGGCCGCTGCGGCTGCAACGGCGCTGCCCGCCAAGAACGTGCGGCGAGACAAAGATGCTTTCATAGGCTGTTCCATTGGTTTCCCTCCATTTCGGTATCGGGGCAGGACGCCCCGAACGTACGTGCGTGCTTGCGCACGCGCACAACAGCGTCACCCATTATCAGGGATAATCCGCAGAAAATAAAGAACCTGTAAACTCAATATTACTATTATTATTCCCATGAGAAAATAAATGACCTGGGAAAATCAGTGGTATCATGCGCCGCATGATTCGAAAGCAACATAAAAGTAACGGTTGGCTAACGGAGTTCTTCGACCACGAAATTCGGCCGTTTTCCGCCCTCGTCGACCGTTTGTCGCATCCGGCGCTGCCCGCTCCCGTCAAATTGTCGGCGCCGCCCGCGTCGAGCGAGGCCGTGCGCAAGTCCATGAAGGGCAACAAGCGCAGCAACACGAAGCCCGAACTGCTCGTGCGCGAGCGTCTGCGCGCCGCCGGGCTGACGGGCTACCGCCTGCAGTGGAAGGTGCCGGGGCATCCCGACGTGGCGTGGCCGGGCAAGAAGGTGGCGCTCTTCGTCAACGGGTGCTTCTGGCATCGCTGCCCGCGGTGCAAGCCGAGCATGCCGAAGAGCAACGTGGAATACTGGGTGGTGAAGTTCGAGCGCAACGTGGAGCGCGACGAGCGCAGCCGCGCGGCCCTCGAAGCGCAGGGGTGGACCGTCCACGTGATTTGGGAGTGCCAGCTCAAGAAAAAGACCATCGACGCCACCATGGCCGACCTGTTGCCCCAATTGGCGGAAGAGCTAGGAAAAGAACTCAAAAGCCTCTGACGGGGAGGCGCTCGCTTCCGTCCGCCTCCACGGGTACGCCACAATTGAGGCCGTTTGCCGAAATGCTGCACCTCACGATTGCCCCCCGTACAAATGCACTCCTGCGCGGTAAAGTTGGGCTGGTATCATACACCGTGGTATTCGACCAGGTCGAGGAGAGGACTTATGGCGAGAGAATTCAAATCAATGGACGGCAATAACGCCGCCGCGTACGTTTCTTATGCGTTTACCGAGGTGGCGGGCATTTACCCCATCACCCCGTCGAGCCCGATGGCCGACTTGGTGGACCAGTGGTCCGCCGCGGGTATGAAGAACATCTTCGGCACCACGGTGAAGGTGTGCGAGATGCAGTCCGAGGGCGGCGCCGCCGGTGCCGTGCACGGCTCGCTTGCCGCCGGTGCGCTGACCACCACCTATACCGCGTCCCAGGGTCTGCTCCTCATGATTCCCAACATGTACAAGATCGCCGCTGAAATGCTGCCCACCGTGTTCCACGTGAGCGCGCGTACCGTGGCCACCCAGGCGCTCAGCATCTTCGGCGACCACTCCGACGTCATGGCCTGCCGCCAGACCGGCTTCGCCATGCTCGCCGAGAGCAACGTCCAGGAAGTTATGGACCTGTCCGCGGTGGCGCACCTGTCCGCCATCAAGGGCCGCATTCCGTTCATCAACTTCTTCGACGGCTTCCGCACGTCGCACGAGGTGCAGAAGATCGCCGTGTGGGATTTCGAAGACCTCGCCGAAATGTGCGACATGGACGCCGTGCGCGCGTTCCGCGAGCACTCCCTCAACCCCGAGCGTCCGTCCATGCGCGGCAGCCATGAGAACGGCGACATCTTCTTCCAGCACCGCGAGGCCTGCAACGGCTCCTACGACGCGCTGCCGGCCGTCGTCGAAGACTACATGCACCAGGTGAACGCGAAACTGGGCACGAACTACGAGCTGTTCAACTACTACGGCGCCCCCGACGCCGATCGCGTGATCGTGGCCATGGGCTCGTTCTGCGACGTCGTGGAAGAGGTTGTGGACTACCTGAACGCGCACGGCGAGAAGGTGGGCCTCGTGAAGGTGCGCCTGTACCGTCCGTTCGTGTCGAGCAAGTTCATGGCTGCGCTGCCGGAGACCGTCGAGAAGATCGCGGTCATGGACCGCACGAAGGAGCCGGGTTCGCTCGGCGAGCCGCTGTACATGGACGTGGTGAACGCGCTCGCGCACGAGGGTCGAAGCGACCTCACCGTCGTGGGCGGCCGCTACGGCCTGGCCTCGAAGGACACCCCGCCCTCTTCGGTGTTCGCCGTCTACACGGAGCTCGAGAAGGACGCGCCGGCGCGCGAGTTCACCGTGGGCATCGTCGACGACGTGACGAACCTGTCCCTGCCCGAGGACCCGACCAGCTCCAACACGGCGGCCGAGGGCACCATCGAGTGCAAGTTCTGGGGCCTCGGCGGCGACGGCACGGTGGGCGCGAACAAGAACTCCATCAAGATCATCGGCGACCACACCGACAAGTACGTGCAGGCCTACTTCCAGTACGACTCGAAGAAGACCGGCGGCGTGACCATCAGCCACCTGCGCTTCGGCGACGCTCCCATCCGCAGCACCTACTACGTGAACAAGGCCGACTTCGTCGCCTGCCACAACCCCTCGTACGTGACGAAGGGCTTCCGCATGGTGAACGACGTCAAGCCGGGCGGCGCGTTCATGATCAACTGCCAGTGGACGCCGGAAGAGCTTGAGCATCATCTGAACGCCGAGGCCAAGCGCTACATCGCCAACAACGACATCAAGCTGTACACCATCAACGCCATCGACCTCGCTCGCGAGATCGGCATGGGCAAGCGCACGAACACCATCCTGCAGTCGGCGTTCTTCACGCTGGCGAACGTCATGCCGCAGGCCGAGGCCATCCAGTACATGAAGGATGCCGCCACGAAGTCCTACCTGAAGAAGGGTCAGGAAGTCGTCGACATGAACCACCGCGCCATCGACGCGGGCGCCACGGCGTTCGTGCAGGTTGAGATTCCGGCCAGCTGGGCCGACGCGGTTGACGACGCTCCGGCCGCCGAGCGTGCGGGCCGCCCCGAGGTGGTCAAGATGGTCACCGACATCATGGAGCCGGTCGGCCGCATGGACGGCGACCGCCTGCCCGTGTCCGCCTTCGTCGAGCATGTGGACGGCCAGTTCGCGCAGGGCGCTGCCGCCTACGAGAAGCGCGGCGTTGCCGTGAGCGTGCCCGAGTGGGACGCCGCCACGTGCATCCAGTGCAACCAGTGCGCCTTCGTGTGCCCCCATGCCACTATCCGCCCCTTCGCGCTCACCGAGGCCGAGGCTGCCGCCGCCCCCGAGGCGACGAAGCTCGTCCCGGCGAAGGGCAAGGCTGCGGCCGGCCTGCAGTACACGCTGGCCATCTCGCCGCTCGACTGCATGGGCTGCGGCGTGTGCGTGAACGTGTGCCCGTCCGACTCGCTCAAGATGGTCGACCAGGCCGAGGAGCTTGCGCAGCAGGACGTGTTCGCGTACTGCGTGGAGCACGTGTCCGACAAGCCCGAGCTGGAAGACGCCACCGTGAAGGGCAGCCAGTTCAAGCAGCCGCTCCTCGAGTTCTCCGGCGCCTGCGCCGGCTGCGCCGAGACGGCGTACGCGAAGCTCGTCACCCAGCTGTTCGGCGATCGCATGTACATCACGAACGCCACCGGCTGCTCGTCCATCTGGGGCGGCCCGGCTGCCACGTCGCCGTACACGGTGAACAAGGAGGGCCACGGCCCGGCGTGGTCGAACTCGCTGTTCGAGGACAACGCCGAGCACGGTTTGGGCATGCTGCTCGGTCACGAAGCGGTGCGCACGCGCCTCGTGGGCAAGCTTGAGGAAATGGCCGCCAGCGACAAGACGCCGGAAGCCACCAAGGAGCTCATCGCCGCGTATCTGGCCTCCGCCACGGACGGCGAAGCGAACGCTGCGGCTGCCAAGGCGCTCATCCCCGCGCTCGAGGCTGCGGTTGCCGACGGCTGCCCGGTGGCTGCCGACATCCTTGAGAACAAGGATTACCTGGCCAAGAAGTCCGTCTGGATCTTCGGCGGCGACGGCTGGGCCTACGACATCGGCTACGGCGGTCTCGACCACGTGCTGGCGTCCGGCCAGGACGTGAACGTGTTCGTGTTCGACACCGAGGTGTACTCGAACACGGGCGGCCAGGCTTCCAAGGCCTCCAACATCGGCCAGGTGGCGCAGTTCGCCGCAGCCGGCAAGGACATCAAGAAGAAGAGCCTCACCGAGATCGCGATGAGCTACGGCTACGTGTACGTGGCGCAGGTGGCCATGGGCGCGAAGCCGGCCCAGACCATCAAGGCCATCGCCGAGGCCGAGGCGTATCCCGGTCCCTCGCTCATCATCGGCTACTCGCCCTGCGAGATGCACTCCATCAAGGGCGGCATGGCGAACTGCCAGGACGAGATGAAGAAGGCCGTGGACTGCGGGTACTGGAACCTCTTCCGCTTCAACCCCGAGGCTCCGGCCGGCAAGAAGTTCGTGCTCGACTCCAAGGAGCCCGCGGGCGGCTACCAGGAGTTCCTCATGAACGAGGCGCGCTACAGCCGTCTGACGCGCGAGTTCCCCGAGCGCGCCGGCGAGCTGTTCGAGCGCAACGAGGAAGAAGCCCTCAAGCGCTACGAGCACCTGCTCAAGCTCAAGGACCTCTACGCCGAAGCGTAAGCCGCGAAGCGAATACCGCACGCGGAGCGAAAGAAGCCCTTGGCACTATGCCAAGGGCTTCTTTCATGCGTGCCGCCCGTCGCTCCTACGCGTCGATGCGGTCGGCGAACTTGTAGCCGACGCCCCACACGGTGAGCACGTACGTCGGCTGGCTTGCCTTGTCCTCGATCTTCTCGCGGATACGGCGGACGAACACGGTGATGGAGTTGGTGTCGACCGCGCTGTCCTCGCCCCAGATGTGCTCGTATATCTGCTCGCGCGAAAACGCCTGGCCGGGGTTGCCGGCCAACAGCGCCAGGATTTCAAACTCCTTGCTGGTCAGGTCGAGTTTCATGCCGCGTTTGCGCACGACGTAGCCGCTGAAGTCGATTTCCAAATCGCCGATGAGGCTCGTGCCCGCCAAGGCGTTCGCGCGGGCGAAGGCGAGGTCGGACTTGTGCCGGTTCAGGTGCGCCTCGATGCGCATGAGCAGCTCCTCGTTGTTGAAGGGCTTCACCAGGTAGTCGTCTCCGCCCGCCTTGAAGCCGATGCCCTTGTCCACGATGTCTCCTTTGGACGAGAGGAAGAGCACGGGAATGCGCCGGCCCTGCGCGCGCATCTCGCGGCACACGTCGTAGCCGTTCATTTTCGGCAGCATGACGTCGAGCAGCAGCAGGTCGGGGTGCTCGCGGCCGAGCATCTCGAGCCCCGTGCGGCCGTCCGACGCGCAGCAGAACGCGTAGCCTTCGTCGCGGATGATGCGCTCGAGGGCCAGCTGCAGGCTGGGGTCGTCGTCGATGAGCATGATGTTATGCATGGTCTGCTCCTTCGTCTGCTCCCGCAAGGGGCAGGTTGGCGGGTATGCGCACGGTGAACGTGCTGCCGACGCCCGGCGTGCTGGTCACGTCGATGCTGCCTTCGTGCAGCTTGACGAGTTCCTTGCACATGGCCAGCCCCAAACCGCTTCCGCCGTACGAGCGGCTGATGGAACCGTCGGCTTGCGTGAACTTGTCGAAGATGCGGGCGAGGTCGTCCCGTTCGATGCCGATGCCCGTGTCGGCCACTTCGAGCACCACCTGCTCGCGCGCATCGTCGTAGCGGCAGGCGACGAGGACGCGTCCGCCCTCGTCGGTGAATTTCACGGCGTTGCCCGCGAGGTTTTCGGCGATGCGGTGCAGCTTCTCGGCATCGGCAGCGAACAGGGGAATGCCGTCGGCGATGTCGTAGGCGACGCTCACGCCCTTGCGGCGGGCGAGGGCGTCGATGGTCGATTGCAGCGCGGACACGACGTCTACCATGTCGGTGAGCTCGAGCTGCAGCTGTTCCTTGCCCGCCTCGAGGCGGGCCATCACCAGGATGTTGTCGATCATGGCGAGCAGCGTTTGGTTGTTCATCTCGAGTTCCGCCCACAGCTGCTCGTCGTCGGCCGAGGGGCGGCTGCGCTCCTTGAGGATGCCCGAGAAGGCCATGGACGCGGCGAGGGGCGTTTTGAGCTCGTGGCTCATCATGGCGAGGAAGTCGCTCTTGTACTGGTTCTCGTCGGCCAGGCGGCTGTTGGTTTTCGCAAGCTCGTGGCGTTGCGCCTCGAGCTTCGCGTTCGCCTGGCTGAGTTCCTGGGTGCGCTCTTCCACGGTGTCTTCGAGCACGGCGTGCGATTTCTCCAGCTCGTCGGCCATGTTGTTGAAGCCGTGCGTGAGAACCTGGATCTCCTTCGAGAATTTTTCCGGTTGTAGCCGGGTGTCGTACGCACCCTTCTCGAAGCGTTCCATGCCCCGTTTTACCTGAGCGATGGGTGCAGTGACGAGCGAGCTGAGGGCGATCCAGATGATGGAGATGCTGGCGATGATCGCGAGCGCGCTCAAGAAGACGCTCTGCTCCATGGTGGTGCGGGCCGATTCGATGTAGGTGTTCGCAGGAATGGCCAGCGAGATGGCCCCGTACAAATCGCCCTCGCGCAACCCCTCTTTGGGATACCCGGTCACGTCGAGCTCGCCGACCGGCTCGCCGTGGCATTGCAGGCAGGAGGTTTCCATGTTCATGCGTCTGAGGTAGCGGAAGTACGTGCCCTCGTCGGATTCATCGTACTCGTAGTATTCGCTGAGCTGCGGGTCGCTCGCGAACGCTTCGAGCCCGGCGCGTTCGAACGGGTCGGGATTGTCGAAGTCGTTGCGCGGCGAGAGGGATACGTAGCTTGTCCGGTAATCGGTCGCGCGCGAGAACAGCGCCCCGATGGAGCGGCCGGCGATGGAGCACTGCAGGCCTTTGAACTCGTAATTTCCAGCGGAACCGTAGTTGATGAGATCCTGGTTGGCCGTCATGAAGAACCATACCGCATCCATGTTGGACGAGAGCGCGCGAGCTTGCTCGGTGAGTTCCTGCTCGGTGCGTTGGCCGCCGGAGTACTGCTGCCAGAGCACGTTCATGCCCAGCATCGCCACGATGACCGATACCAGAAGCACGATAAACTTCACCCGAAGCGACACCGACGATTTCATAGACCCCGCATCCCCTACCTGCAGTCCCCGATGGGTTCTCAGTATAGCACCCGCGCCCTGCGCGCGGCGCGGGCGCAGGCGTGGGTGCTGTGGGGTCGCATTGGTGAAAACTCGTGCCCTGAACTGGGAAGTAATGATTCATCAATATCTGGTCGGGAAAATGTTATACCCTGTCAATGTCTATTACGCACGTCGGTTTCTATACTCGGGGCTATCGGTTGAGGGTATAGGACGAAGGAGTGGATGATGACCGACAGCAAGGCGAGCGATCGCATGTTGGACCGAAGGGGTTTCGTGGCGGCCGGTGCCGCCGTGGCAACGGCGCTGGCAGCAGCGGGTTCGCTCACGGGGTGCGCGCCGAAGGGGAAGGCGGAGGGTGCGGCAAGCGGGTCGTTCGCGCCCGAGGGAACGTTCGAGGGCGGCAAAGCCATGACGACCCTCAACGACGGCGAGTGGAAGTTCATGCAGTGCAATAAGGGCTGCGGCGGCGGCTGCGTCAATAAGGCTCTGGTTAAGGACGGGGTTGTCGTGCGGACGAAGACCGACGACACGCACGAGGACTCGCTTGAGCATCCTCAATATCGCGGATGCTTGCGCGGACGCTGCGCTGCTGAATTTGACTTCGGAGCTGATCGCATCAAGTACCCCATGAAGCGCAAGAGCTGGAGCCCGGAAGAGCCGCATGGCGAGCTGCGCGGCAAGGACGAATGGGTGCGCATCAGCTGGGATGAAGCGCTCGATACCATAACCGAGCAGCTGCGTAAGGTGTACACCACCTACGGGCCGCGCGCCGTGTACTATCCTTGGGATCAGTACTCTGGAAGAACTCCCGTGCTCGACGCATGCGGCGGCTACTTGATGACGTGGGACACGCAATCGTTCGGCAGCTATCTGTCGGATCTGTCCCAGCTTGGATTGCCCGAGGTCGCCTACAGCGGCCTGAGCACCACCAACGACCGTTTCGATCTCATGGAAAACGCCAAGACTATCGTGTTGTACGCGCAGGATCCCGGTTGGTCCGCCATCGCATTCGCAACGTGGACCATGCGCGCGGCGAAGGAAAACGGTGCGGAGTTCATATGCGTCGGCCCGTTCCGCAACGCGAGTGCCAATTTGCTCGATGCCAAATGGATACGCGTATTGCCGGGAACCGACACGGCATTTCTGCTCGCGGTCGTCTACGAGATGCTTCGGTTGGACGAAGAACAGGGCGACGTTGTTGACTGGGATTTCGTGCACACGTACTGCGTCGGATTCGACGACGAGTCCATGCCTGTGGATGCCAAGCTTTCCGAGAACCTCAAGGGCTACGTCCGCGGCGACTACGACGGCATCCCTAAGACTCCCGAATGGGCGAGTTCGATCAGCGGAACCCCGGTCGAGGACATCACTTATTTCGCGCAAGCCGTTAGCAAGAACGCCGACGCGGTGCTCTCGCACGGCTTCGCCGCAGGTCGCTGCGCAGGGTCGGAGGACGTGCCGCAGCTGTATCTAACGGTGGCCTGCCTCGGTGGGCACATGGGAAAGCCTGGCAACTCCTACGGCCCGTACTTCGTGGACAACAGCGAGTACGGCGGGGTCAGCCTGGTTTCCGCTGGCTCTACCGGCGGCGGATGGGATACATCCGGCTGCAAGCCGCTTTGCGCGCCGGAAAAGGCGTTCCCGGCGACGATTCCCGGAGGGAACTACGTGCGCTATGTCGCCGACGAAAACGTCAACGGTCTTGAAGCCTACGATGCCGTGCTCGAGGGGGAATTTCATAACGTGGGAAGCCCTTGGGGCGCGAACTGGATGCCTATTGAGGAGAAGGAATGCGACATCCATCTGATCTGGGGAGAATATTCCGGTGGCCTGCGCGCCGCGCCGAACATCATGAAGGGTATCGAGGCGTTTCAAAAGGTCGACTTTGTGGTCATGCGCGATCATGCGCCCAAGACGGACTGCGTTTACGCCGACATCGTACTGCCTATGATCGGTCACCAGCAAAGCGAGGGCATTGCTAGCAAGCGCGAGGAGATCGTGTATTATTCGAAGGTGCTCGAGCCGGACGACGAAGCAAGGTCGAATCGGTGGGTTAACGAGCAAATCCTCGAACGTCTTGGCTACGATCCCACTTCGATCTACAAGACAAGTCCCGAGCAGGAGCTGTACAACCAGTTCTCGGGTTCCAAGATTTTGAACGAGCAGGGAGAGTACGAGCCTCTCTTCACGATTACGCAGGAAGAGATCGACGGCATGGGGGTCGAGGGTAAGCCTCAAGAAGGCAAGATCGCGCTTTCGGAGTTCAAGGAAAAGGGCGTCTACGCGGTCGAGCGCCATGCGGGAGATGCGTACACCCACATCGGCCTTGCGGATTTCATCGCTGACCCGGTAAAGAACCCACTACCGTCCGCTTCGGGCAAGTTCGAGCTTTACTGCCAGGCAAAAGCCGATACCTACAACATGATCAGCTTCGATGGAAGCGAGTTTAAGCCGTATCCGACATATCACGAAGTTGCCCCGGTTGAGGGCTACGAGTTCCGCTGCTTCAACCCGCATTACCCTCGCGCCGCCGGCTCGTTTTACTCGAATATCCCCGTTCTTCGCGAGGCGTGGCCGGCACCGCTGCTTCTAAACGCGAACGACGCAGCATCTAAAGGTATTACGGATGGCGATGATGTGCTGATCAGCAGCCCGTGCGGCAAAGTTCTGCGCAAGGCTTGCGTGACGGGATTGGTTGTAGAAGGTGCCGTCGGATTGCCCAATAGCCTTTGGCCGAAGATCGACGAGGACGGCATCGACCGCGGCGGATGCGGAAGCACGCTCATCGGCGGCAAGCCCACGGGCATGGGAATCACGGGGCAGAACAATGCCTGGGTGCGTGTTGAGAAATGGACGGGCGAGGCGCTTGAGCCCGATAGCGCGTGGCAGCAGACCATCGAAGTCACGGCGTAGAAAGGGGAACCACCATGGAACAGCTTGGCTTTTATTTCGACATGACCCGCTGCGTCGGCTGCAAGACCTGCCAGGTTGCCTGCAAACAGCGCAACAACCTGCCGATGGGCATCACGTATCGCGAAGTGCACACCTTCGAGGTGGGAGTCTATCCCGACGCCACCATGTACCACGTGGCAACCACGTGCAACCATTGCGAAAACCCGGCGTGCGTGCGCGCGTGCCCGACGAGCGCCATGCACGTGTCCGACGAGGACGGCACGGTGCAGCATGACGACGATGTGTGCATCGGGTGCCAGCAGTGCGTCAACGCCTGCCCGTACGGCGTGCCGCGCTACTTCCCCGAACTGAAGATCGTGGGGAAGTGCTACGCCTGCAAGGACACGCGCGACTTCGACGGCGCGCCCACCTGCGTGGCGGCGTGCGGCCAGCGCGCCCTCGAGTTCGGCCCCCTCGGTGAGCTGCAAGCCGCCCATCCTGACGCGGTGGCGGACATCGCGTGTTTGCCTTCGTCGTCTGAGACCAACCCGAGCGTGCTCATCGAAGCGAAGCCGCGCGCCCTCGAGGAATCCTTCCGCGAGCTGCACCTGTAGCGCGTTTCGAACCACCCTCCCGCGACGGCCGGAACCCCTGCGGGTTCCGGCCGTCGTCGTCGCTATGCGGCGACGAGCTCTTCGAGCAGGGCGGCGTCGGTTGCCGTGAAGCTTGCCACGCCGGCGCACAGCGCCGGGTACAGCAGGGCGCTCGGCGCCTGCAACGCGCGGGCGGCGAACGCGGGCAGCCAGTCCAGCATGTGATCGCGCTCGAACGTCAGCTGCACGTCGAGGAGCCGCGCGTACTCGGCTGCATCGCCCGAGCGAAACGCGTCGAGGGTGCGCTGCGCCAGGCAGGCGAGGAAATCGAGCTGCAGGGCGATCCTGTCCTCGGCTTCGTGCCCCTCGGCATTCACGCGAAAGCCCTCGGCTTCGTAGCGCCGCTTCACGTCCGCCGTGCTTGCGAGGAACAGCAGTTCGCGCGGGTCGAGGTACACCGACTCCCAGAATGGGGCGAGGGCTTTCTGCGGCCCGATGAACAGCTTGGTGTACTCCGTTCGGGCGGCGTCTACGAACGCGCCCGTCCCGTCGCCCGTCGGCAGCGTACGCAGGAAGCCGGCTAAGGATGCCAGGTCGTTTTCGTCGGTCGCGACGAGGTCGAGCGCGCCGGTTGCCTCGTCGCCGGCAAGCACCGCCACGAAGGCGGCATCGGGCTCGTACGCGAAGACGCGGCGGAAAAGCGGAAGCAGCAGGCAGCGGTTTTGCAGGAGCGTTTCCACAACCTCCGAGCGATGGTCCATAGCTGATCCTCTCGGTGAAATATTACCGGACAGTAAGATTCATTTCCCAAAAACTATGCTGTTTACCAGGGGATATGCTTGTTCCCGGCAAAGTGGGCGGCTATAGTATAGCGTGTTGGGACCGATGATCAAGACCCGGAAAAACGGAGCGGGGCGGGGCTGGAATTCCCCCGCTGCGACGTTCGAAACCTGTGCGATCATCGGAGTCATGGAAGAGGAGTAGGGGGAGTCTATGGGAAGTCTCATCGAAGAGATCTCGGGCAAGGCGCTCAGTCGTCGTCGCTTCGTTGCCGGCAGCGCCGCGCTTGCCGCGTCGCTTGCGGCGTCGTCGTCGCTCGTCGCGTGCCAGCCGAGCGGGCAGGACGCGGGGTCGGCGACGGGGTCGGCGGAATCCGCCGACGACGAGGGCGTGTGGATCTCGGCCGCCTGTTGGCACAACTGCGGTGGGCGCTGCGTCAACCGCGTGCTCATGAAGAACGGCGTGGTGGTGCGCCAGGGAAGCGACACGTCCCACGAGGACAGCTTCGAATGGCTGCAGCAGCGCGGGTGCCCGCGCGGTCGCGCTCAGCAGCAGCAATGCTTCGGCGCCGACCGCTTGAAGTACCCCATGAAGCGCAAGAGCTGGCAGCCCGGCGGCGGCGAGAACGCCCACGGCGAGCTGCGCGGCAAGGACGACTGGGAGCGCATCAGCTGGGATGAGGCCATCGGCTACATCGCCGACGAGGCGAAGCGCATCTACGACACGTACGGCCCGCGTGCGGTGGTGGGCAACGGCGGTCCCGGCATCGAGCAGGTGCTGGCCAACATGGGCGGCTACCTGCAGGTCACCGATACCAGCTCGTGCGGCACGTACTCGTTCAACATGACGAAGCTGGGCCTTCCCTCCGCCGACCTCGGCGAGACGAACGATCGCTTCGATTTGAAGAACGCGGAAACCATCGTGCTCGTGGGCGGCAACTCGGTGTGGTCGTCGGGCGGCTCGACCATGAACAACTTCGATCAGGCCATCGAGGCCGGCGTGCAGTTCGTGTACGTGGGGCCATCGTACAACGCCACCGCGGCGTACTTCGACGCGCGATGGATTCCTATTTACCCGGGTACCGATACGGCGTTTTTGCTGGGCGTCGCCTACGAGATGATCGAGCAGGGCGTGATCGACCAGGAGTTCCTCGACACGTACTGCGTGGGCTTCGATGCCGAGCACATGCCGGCCGACGCGCAGCTCGACGAGAACTTCAAGGGCTACGTGATGGGCGAGTACGACGGCACGCCGAAGACCGCCGCGTGGGCGAGCGCCATCTGCGGGGCCTCCGAGGAGGATATCGCGTGGTTCGCCGGCACCATCGGCAAGGATCACAAGGTCATGCTGCTGCACAACTACGCGCTTGCCCGCTGCACGAGCGCCGACAACGTGCCGCAGCTGTTCATGACCGTGGGCGCGATGGGCGGCCACATGGGCAAATCGGGGCATGCGACGGGCGGCGCCTACAAGACGTTCGCCGGATCGCACGGACCGGCGCTCGCGGCGTTCGGCGATGCGGGCCTGCCGGCGGTGGAGAACCCGGTGACCGAGAGCATCACCGCGCCGTTGCTGTGGCAGAGCATCCTCGACAAATCGTTCAACAGCACGGGTTTCGCGTATTCCGACACGTTCAACGCGCAGGATATTAAGGAAGCCGACATCAAGTACCTGTCGCTCGAAGGGGCGGCACGTGTGCAGAACACGCCTTCCACGGTGACGGCCATCGAGGCGTTGCGCTCGCTCGACTTCGTCACCTGCTCCTCGCACTTCTTCAACGCGCAGGCGCAGTTCTCCGATATCGTGCTGCCCATCACCACCGAGTGGGAGCGCGTGGGCGGCTTCCCCGGCCATCAGCGCAGCCGCGAGACGGTGATCGTGTACACTCAGGTCACCGAGCCGCTGTACGAAGCCAAGACCGATCAGGAAATCGGCACGCTGCTGGCCGAGAAGGTGGGCATCGATCCGTTGACCATCTGGCCCCTCAGCGAGAAACAGCAGTTCTTCAACCAGATTCTAGGCTGTACGTACGTCGATGAGGCGGGGAGCGAGCAGACGCTCGTCACGGTGAGTCAGGACGACATCGACGCGTGGCAGTGCGATGGCAAGCCGCAGGAGGGCGTGGTTGCGCTCGACGAGTTCCTGAAAAACGGCTGCTACACCGTCAAGCGCGCCGAGGGCGATGCCTACGTGCGCATCGGATACGAAGACTATATCAAGGACCCCGAGGCGAATCCGCGACCGAGCGATTCGGGCAAGTTCGAAATTTACTGCCAGTACAAGGCCGACACGCTGAACAGCATGGGCTACAGCCCCGACGGCACGTTCAAGCCGTACCCGAACTACGTGGCCGCACCCGAGGGCCGCGAGGGCACCTTCGCCGACGGCGCCATCGGCGGCGAGGCGAGCGCGTATCCCTTCATCGTGTACAACCCCCATTACCTGCGCCGCGCCCATCCGGTGCTCGACAACGAGCCCTGGCTGCGCGAGGCGTGGCCGAACCCCGTGTTCGTCAACGCGTCGGACGCCGCCGCGAAGGGCATCGCCGACGGCGACACCGTGCGGGTGTACAACGCGCACGGGGCCACGCTGCGCACGGCGTCGGTCACCGAGATCATCATGCCGGGGTGCGTCGGCCTGCCGCACGGCGCATGGCTCGACTACGACGAGGACGAGGGCATCGACCACGCGGGAACCGACAACGTGCTGTGCGGCACGGTGACCAGCGGTATGGGCACGTCGGGCTACAACAACTACAACTGCAACTACGAGCGGTACGAGGGCGCGGCGCTCGTCGCCGATTGCGCGCTGCCGCAGCGTATCGTCGAGCTGGGTTAGAGGGGGACGGCTATGGCTATGAAGCAAGTGGGGTTCTACTACGATCAAACGCGCTGCTCCGGCTGCAAGACATGCCAGGTGGCGTGCAAGGACAAGAATCGCCTCGAGGTGGGAACGGTGCTGCGCGAGGTGCGCTCGTACCAGGTAGGCACGTTCCCCAGCGTGAAGATGTACCATTTCTCCGCCGCCTGCAACCACTGTCAGGTGCCGGCATGCAAGGACGTATGCCCGGTGGGAGCCATCACGAAGGACGAAGACGACGGCACGGTGGTCATCGACCATGAAGCCTGCATCGGATGCTCCTCGTGCGTGAACGCCTGCCCGTACAGCGTGCCGCGCATCGACGAGGCGTCGGGCCTGTCGTACAAGTGCGACGGCTGCATCGAGCTGCGCAAGCAGGGCTATCAGCCGGCATGCGTGGAGGCGTGCCCGTACCGCGCGCTCGACTTCGGCGATGTCGAGGAGCTGCAGCAACGCTACGGCGCCGACCTCGTCACCTCGCTGCCCGCCATGGGCGAGGGCAAGACGGGGCCGAACACGTACATCAAGCCGCGTCCCGTAGCGCTCGACGGGCTGGGAGTGCCCATCACCTTGTAAATCCTCCGCCCGTTCGGGCCTCGCGCGCCGCAAGCCTCCTCCCTCCCGGCTTGCGGCGCGGCCGTTTTCCGGGTATCGTTCGGCATGCTGAAGGGGGGACCCGCAGGGGGCGGGTTGGATGCAGCGAAGGGGATGCATGAAAGCACAACGAGATTCCGCCGCACCGCGCGGCAAACGCAGGCTCATCGTGCAGTACGTCGCGCTCATGTCGTGCATCGCCGTGGTGCTCGTGGCGGCGTACAGCGCCTGGTCGTACGGGCAACAGACCCGCCAAATGGAAGAGCAGATGCTGTCGGAGGCGCGGGTGCTTGAGAAATCGGTGCAGGCCACCTGGGACTTCATCGATTACGAGCAGCCCAACATCAACTACGACCGCGACGGGTCGTACAACTTCAAGGGCCTGTACTGCTCGCTCGTGGGCAAGAGCGTGGGCAAGATATTCTCCATGAGCACCGACTACCAGTACACGTTGCGCTACACGCGCATCGACCCGCGCAACGCCCTCGACGAGCCCGACGCGTTCGAGCGCCAGGCGCTCGACAGCTTCTACTGCGAAGACGACGAGGAATACTACGGTCTCGTGGAGGACGAGCAGGGGCAGCGGGTGTTCCGCTACGTGGGCGCCATCTACCTCACGGACAGCTGCATGGATTGCCACGGCGGGCCGAAGGGCGAGCTCGACGTGACCGGGTTCGCGAAGGAGGGCCTTGCGGTGGGCGACATCGGCGGCGCGGTGTCCATCACGGCGCCGGCCGATCTCTACCAGGCGGGCATCGACCTCAACACGATGCGCACGGTGCTGTTCTTCGTGCTGTTCCTGTCGGTGGCGCTCGGGGCCAGCGTGCTGTTCTTCCGCCGCAACGTCACATCTCCCATCGTGCACCTCGAAGAGGCCATGGTGGACATGGGGCAGGGCAACCTCAAGGTGGACATCGACGACGTGGGGCACACGCGCGAGCTGAACGACCTCGCCGAGGGCGTGCGGGCCATGGCCGGCGAGCTCGATGCGCTGTACACGACGCTCGAAGAGAAGGTGGACAGCAGGACGAAGCTGTACCGCGAGGCGAACGAGCAGTTGGAGCAGCAGCGCGAACGCATCGCGAAGGCCAACGAGCTGCTTGCCGAGACGAACGAGAAGCTGCAGGAGGAAAACGAGTACCGCACGAACATCGTGGCCATCCTGAGCCACGAGCTGCGCACGCCGCTCACCGCCATCCTCGCGTTCGTGGATCTGTGGGAAACGTCTCCCGAAGAGCACAGCGAGGAAAGCCGCACGTGTATCGAGAAGATCAAAACGCACAGCCTCACGCTGCTCGAGATGGTGAACAACGTGCTGGATATGGTGCGGGTGGAGTCGGGCGCGGTGGAGCTGGCGCGCGAGCCGATCGACCTCGTCGACCTCGTGACGGACGTGGCCGCGCTGGCCGACCCCATCGCGCGGGGCAAAGGCATCGCGCTCCTGTCCGAGGTTGCCCCCGACGTGCCGCTCATCAAGGAAGACTGGGCGCAGGTGCACAAGATCCTGAGCAACCTCATGAGCAACGCCGTGAAATTCACCGACGAGGGCGGGCACGTGACGCTGCGGGCGACGTTCGATGCGCCGAGCACGAGCGTGGTGTTCGCGGTGTCCGACGACGGCATCGGCATTGCGTCCGATCGCCTCGAGGGCATCTTCGATCGGTTCGTGCAGGCCGATGCCTCCATTTCCCGCAAGTACCGGGGCAGCGGGTTGGGGTTGTCCCTCGTGAAGAAAACGGCCGAAATGCTGGGCGGCACCGTGCGGGTGGAAAGCGAGGCGGGCGTGGGAAGCACGTTCACCGTGACGCTGCCCGTTTGTATCGTGGAGGAGGACGACTACGATGAAGATTTTGATTGCCGATGACGAACGCGACCTGTGCGACGCCGTGTGCAAGATCGTGGAGCGCCACGACCATACGTGCGTGGCGGTATGCGATGGCGCCGACGTGCTTGACGCGTACCGCGCCGAATGCCCCGACCTGGTGATCCTCGATGTCATGATGCCGGACGTGAACGGGTTCGATCTGTGCCGGGAGCTTCGGCAGCTCGACGCGAAGCTGCCCATCATCATGCTGTCGGCGAAGAGCGATATCGTGGACAAGAGCATCGGCTTCGCCGCCGGGTGCGACGACTACATCGCGAAGCCCTTCAACGGCCAGGAGCTGCTGCTGCGCATCGAGGCCGGCCTGCGCCGTGCGCGCGTTGCGGAGAGCGGCGCGTCGAAGCGGCGCAGCCGCGCCGTCGTGCGGCTTGCCGACATGGAGATACGCCTCAAGAAGAACGAGGTGCTCGTGCACGGGCAGTACGTGAACCTCACGCCGAAGGAGTTCCAGATCATCGCGTTTCTGGCGAACCACGTGGGCGAGGTGTTCACCGCGCAGAGCATCATCGAGAACGTGTGGGGCGCGACGTACATGCCCGAGTCGGCCAGCATCGCGGTGTTCGTGCGCAAGATCAGGAGCAAGATCGAGGACGACCCGTCCAAACCGCGCTACCTGCAAACCGTCTGGCGCGAGGGGTATCGCCTGGGAGACGAGAGCATGCTCGAGCCGCCGGAGGACGAACCCCCGGCGGGGTGAGTGCTCGTGCATCCGGGGTCCCTCGTGCGGTACTATAGGAGGCACCCAGAATGGGAGGGATCGAGTGCACGCGCGCATCCGTGGGGGAGGTGGAGCTCGGAGGCGGAGGCGCGACCAAACGACGTGAAACGAAGATCAGAGGGGGAAACGCATGGATACGCATGACGTTGGTGCGTCTACGACGACGTGGAGCCGCCGCCAGTTCATGAAGGGAAGCCTGGCCGTTGCGGCATCCGCAGCAGCGCTCTCTTCGTTCGGCTGCGCTCCGTCGGCCGAGGTGAAGAAGAAGGAAGGGGATGCCGCGCCGGCGGTGAACCCCGAGGAGGGCGGCACGTGGGTGCCCGCCGCCTGCTGGCACAACTGCGGCGGCCGCTGCGTGAACAAGGTGATGGTGAAGGAAGGCGCCGTCGTTCGCCAGAAGACGGACGACTCGCATGAGGACTCGGCCGAGTTCCCGCAGCAGCGCGGCTGCGTGCGCGGCAAGGCGCAGCAGCAACAGTGCTTCGGCGCCGACCGCATCCTCTACCCGCTCAAGCGCAAGGGGTGGCAGCCCGGCGGCGGCGAGAAGTCGAACGGCGCGATGCGCGGCAAGGACGAGTGGGAGCGCATCAGCTGGGACGAGGCCATCGACCTCGCGTGCCAGGAAATCAAGCGCATCAGCGAAGAGCTGGGTCCCACCGGCTTCTACTGCAAGTCGCCCGATGCCGTGATCAACGTGATGTGCGGCTGCGTGCGCGGGTGGGACACCACGTCGCACGGCACCTACACGCTCGGCTGCGACATGATCGGCCTGCCGCCCACCGACACGGGCAAGGCGAACGACCGCTTCGACCTGCTGAACGCCGAGCACATCATCCTGTACTCGTCGAACCCCACGTGGTCGGCCGCCGGCACGCCCACGTACTACTTCATCCAGGCGAAGGAGGCGGGCGTCAAGTTCACGAGCGTCGACCCGCTGTACAACGCCTCCGCGCAGATGCTCGACGCCGACTGGATTCCCGTGCGCAACGGCACCGACATGGCCTTCATGCTGGCCACCGCCTACGAGATGTTGCGCCTCGACGACGAAGAGGGCGACATCGTCGACTGGGACTTCCTCAACACGTACACGGTGGGCTTCGATGCCGATCACATGCCGGCCGATGCGAAGCTCGACGAGAACCTCAAGGACTACCTCCTGGGCACGTACGACGACACGCCGAAGACGCCCGCGTGGGCCGAGCCGATCTGCGGCGTTCCGCCCGAGCAGGTCACGGCGTTCGCGCGCATCCTCGGCAAGAACAACAAGACCATGCTGCTGCACAACTACGGCATGGTGCGCTGCAACGGCGCCGAGATGATCCCGCAGATGCTCATGACGTTGGGCGCCATGGGCGGCCACATGGGCAAGTCGGGGCATGCGACGGGCGGCGCCTACCACGCCAACTGCGGCAACTACGGTCCGAACCTCGTGAGCGCCGGCAGCGCGAAGAACCCGAAGACGACGAACCCCTGCTCCACCGGCGTGCGCCAGCCGCAGCTCTACGACCTCATCCTCAACGGCGGCGGCGACGTGCTGGACGTGTCGAACTCCTACGGCAGCTTCCACGAGCCCATCCCCACGACGCTCGGCCCCATCAAGGGCATCTTCCACGTGACGGATGCCACGCTGCAAACGTCGCTGCACCAGAAGGCGGGCATCGAGGCGCACCGCGCGGTCGACTTCGTGCTCACGCGCGCGCAGTTCATGACGACGAACGCCCGCTACTCCGACATCATCCTGCCGGTAACCACGGAGTGGGAGCGCCCCGGCGGCGTGACCACCTGCAACCGCGAGTTCGTGTACTGCTACTCGAAGGTGACCGACCCCCTCGGCGAGGCCAAAACCGACCAGGAAATCGGCACGCTGCTGCTCGAGGGCATGGGCATGGACCCCAAGCTTGCCTACGAGACGTCCGAGACGCAGCAGTTCTTCGACCAGATAGCCGGCAGCAAGATCATGGGCGCGAGCGGCGAGATGGAACCCCTCGTCACCATCACCGACGCCGACATCAAGGAGTGGGGCGTCACCGGCGAAGCACAGCAGGGTGTCATTGCGCTCTCCGAGTTCGTGGCGAACGGCGGCTATCAGTTCAAGCGCACGCCGGACGACGGCCACGGTTTCATCGGCTACGAAGACTTCGTGAGCGATCCTGCCGCCAACCCGCTGTCGAGCGCCAGCGGCAAGCTGGAAATCTACTGCCAGGCGCGCCACGACCTCATGACCTCCTTCGGCTACGACGGCGTGGAGCAGTACAAGCCGTACCCCACCTACGTCGTGCCGTGCGTGGGCTACGAGTCCACGTTCAAGGACGGCACGGTGGGCGGGGAGAAGGGCGACTACCCCTTCATCATGTACAACCCGCACTACCTGCGTCGCTCGCACACGGTGTTCGACAACTGCCCGTGGCTGCGCGAGACCTGGGCGAACCCCGTGTTCCTCAACCGCGAGGACGCTGAGGCGAAGGGCATCAAGGACGGCGACACCGTGCTCATCAGCTCGCCGGCCGGCAAGGGCCTGCGCAACGCGGCCATCCTCGACATTCTCATGCCGGGCGTGGTGGGCGTGCCGCACGGCGCATGGGTGGACGTCGACGAGAAGACGGGCATCGACCGCGCGGGGTCCGACAACTACCTGATCGGCGCCGAGTACGGCGGCATGGGCGTGTCGGGTTACAACAACCAGATCTGCAACGTCGAGAAATACACGGGCGAAGCGCTCGGCGCGGATTGCGATCAGCCGCAGCGCATCGTGTCCGCGTAGGTTGAGGGGGACTGACGAATGGGTATTGGATTCTATTTCGATATGACGAGGTGCACGGGCTGCCGTGCCTGCCAGGTGGCCTGCAAGGACAAGAACCGCTTGGACGTGGGAACCATCTACCGGCACGCGCAGACGTTCTCGGTGGGCTCGTTCCCCAACGTTTCGGCCTACAGCTACTCGGGCAGCTGCAACCACTGCGAGACGCCCGCGTGCTTCGCGGCGTGCCCGACCGGCGCCATCGAGAAGCGCGAGGACGGGGCCGTGGTCATCGATCGCGAGGCGTGCTCGGGCGACGGCTCGTGCACGAAGGCGTGCCCGTACGGCGTGCCGCAGATTCTGCCTGACGGCAAGGCGGGCAAGTGCGACAGCTGCTATCTCATCCGCGAGGCGGGCGGCAAGCCGGCGTGCGTGGCCGCGTGTCCCAACCGCGCGCTCGATTTCGGCGAATACGACGATTTGAAGCAGAAGCACGGGGAGGGCAACGTGAGCGAGATCGCCGTGCTGCCCTCTGCCGACACCACGAACCCCAGCCTTTTGATCAAGGCGAAGGAAGCGGCCGCTTCGAAGGATTTCGTCGACGTCAACTGGTAAGCACCGCACCGAACAGGAAGGCCCGAAGCTCGCCGTGCGGGGCTTCGGGCCTTTGAGGAGGATGCATGGATGAATCTACGATAGAAGCGCAGGCGATGCGCCTGGCGAACCGGGCGTATGCCTATCGCGTGTTCCACATCGCGTTCGGCGCCGAGCCGAGCAGCGACGAGCTGCGCGTGCTCGCCTCGCCCGAGACCGTCGAGGCGTTTCGCTTCCTGGCCGAGACGGCGCGGGAAGAAGGGAGCGGGGAGGGGACGCAGACGCTGACGGCGGCAGCCGACCTGCTTGCGTCGCTGGGCGCTCACGCCGAGGACGCGGCCGGCGTGGCGTCGCTCAAGGCCAGCTTCACGCGGCTGTTCCTCGTGCCGGGTGCGTCGTTCGTGCACCCGTGGGAGTCGCCCTATATCGGCAAAGAGGTCATGCTGTTTCAGGAAAGCACGCTCGACGTGCGCCATCGCTACGCCGCGTACGGGTTCGCCGCAGCGGAGTTCGGCCACTTTCCGGAAGACCACGTGTCGATGATGCTCGATTTCCTCGCGCATCTCAGCTCGGCGGCGTTCGAGGCGTTCGGCGACGGGAACGACGAAGAGGCCGGGCGCATCCTTGCCGATCAGCGCGCGTTCGTCGCGGCGCACCTGGACACATGGCTGCCCGCATTCGTCGAGAAGCTGTGCGAGCAGGACGCCGAAGGGACGTATGCCCGCCTCGCCCGCGCCCTCCGCGCCTTCGTCGAGCTCGACAAGGCCTTGATGGACGCGTGGGCGGGGGCGTGCCCGAACCCTGCGCGGTGATGCGCCCGCGCACGGGTTCGTAACCGGTGGGGTTCGCGGGCGTCGAAGGCGAGTGCATTTGGTACCATGGACGGCACCTGCTATGCGAAGGAGCGCGCGACGTCATGGATGCCACCGAACCCACCTCTCATGTCCTCGACCGGTTCTCGGACGAGGTGCGCGGCTGGTTCCTCGATGCCTTCCCGGCCGGCCCCACGTCGTTGCAGGAGCAGGCGTGGGACGTCATCGAGGGTGGCGAGAACGCGCTCGTCATCGCGCCCACCGGCTCGGGCAAGACGCTCGCGGCGTTTCTGTTCGCCCTCGACGAGCTCATGCGGAGCAAGGCGGCCGCGCGCGAGCGCCCGAAGAAGGAGCGTCCTGCCAAGGGCGTGCGGGTGCTGTACATCTCGCCGCTGAAGGCGCTCGGCGCCGACGTCGAGCGCAACCTGCAGGAGCCGCTCGCGGGCATCGCGGCGCGCATGGCGGCCGCCGGCGACGACGTGCCCGCGGTGCGCACCGGCATGCGCACGGGCGACACGACGCCCGATCAGCGGCGCGGCCTCGTGCGCAACCCGCCCGACATCCTCATCACCACGCCCGAATCGCTCTACCTCATGCTCACTTCGCAGGCGCGCGAGACGCTGCGCACCGTCGACACGGTGATCATCGACGAGGTGCACGCGCTCGCGGGCGACAAGCGCGGCGCGCACCTGGCGCTCAGCTTGGAGCGTTTGGACGATCTGCTGGAGAAGCCGGCGCAGCGCATCGGGCTGTCGGCCACCGTGCGCCCGCGCGACGAGATCGCGCGGTTTCTGGGCGGCGTTCATCCGGCGCGCGTCGTCGCCGAGGAGAAGCGGCCCGACATGGACGTGCGCGTGAGCGTGCCCGTGCGCGATATGACGGCCGTGCCCGTCTACGGCGGCAGCGACCTCGCGGGCGGCGGCATGACGCGGGGGCAGGGACGCGCGGGCGGTCCGCGGCGCGCGCCCGCCGAAGACGCGTGGAAGTCCGACCGCGCCCTGCGCGCGGCCATGGCGGCGGGCCCGGCGCCCGCTCAAACGAGCCCCGACAGCCGCCTGGGATCGTCGTCCATCTGGCCCTACATCGAGGCGACCATCCTCGACGAGGTGCTGGCTCATCGCAGCACCATCGTGTTCGTGAACTCGCGGGGCCTCTGCGAGAAGCTCACGGCGCGGCTCAACGACCTGTACGCGAAGCGCCTCGGCATCCAGCCCGACGCGGGCGAGCAGGAAGCGGCCCCCATCCGCTCCGACCTCGGCTCGACGGCGGAGATGTCCTCGGGCGCGCCGGCCATCATCGCGAAGGCGCACCACGGCTCGGTGTCGAAGGAGAAGCGCCTGCAGGTGGAGCACGAGCTCAAGCGTGGCGAGCTGCCCTGCGTCGTGGCCACGTCGAGCCTCGAGCTGGGCATCGACATGGGGTCGATCGACCTCGTGCTGCAGGTGGCCGCGCCGCCGTCGGTGGCGAGCGCCCTGCAGCGCATAGGACGCGCGAACCACCAGGTGGGCGGCCGGTCGGCAGGGTCCATCTTCCCGCGCACCCGCACCGAGATCATCGACGCGGCCGTGGTGGCCGAGGGCATGCTGGAGGGACGCATCGAGGCCACGTCGGTGGTGAAGAACCCGCTCGACGTGCTCGCGCAGCAGACGGTGGCCGCCGTGGCCATGGACGACGTGGCCGCCGACGCGTGGTACGGCACGGTGCGCCGCGCCGCTCCTTACGCCGAGCTGCCCCGACGCGCTTTCGACTCGGTGCTCGACATGCTGGCGGGGCGCCACGCCTCGGGCGACCTCGCAGAATTCTCGCCGCGCATCGTATGGGACCGCGAGAGCGGCATGCTGAAGGCGCGCCCCGGCGCGCAGCGCCAGGCCGTCACCTCGGCGGGCACCATTCCCGACCGCGGCATGTTCTCGGTGGTGCTGCCGGAGGGCGGCGGCAACGAGGGGCGCCGTCGCGTGGGCGAGCTCGACGAGGAGATGGTGTACGAATCGCGCGTGGGCGACATCATCACGCTCGGTACCAGCTCGTGGCGCATCGGCGAGATCACGCGCGACCGCGTGATCGTGGAGCCGGCGCCGGGCCGTTCGGCGCGCCTGCCGTTTTGGCACGGCGAGGGCATCGGCCGGCCGGCCGAGACGGGGCGCATGCGCGGCGCGTTTTTGCGCGCGCTCGCGGGCGGCATCGAGGGCGACGACGCCGAGGACGACGAGCGCCCGTTCGCGGTGGACCCGACGATCGCCGCGCGGCTTGCGGCCGACGGGTTGGACGACGACGCGCAATCGAATCTCATCGAGCTCGTGCGTTCGCAGCGCGCGGCCACCGGCACCGTGCCCGACGACAAGACGCTCGTGGTGGAGCGCTGCGAGGACGAGCAGGGCGACTGGCGCGTGATGCTCCACTCGCCGTACGGTCGGCGCGTGCACGAGCCGTGGGCGATGGCGGTGTCCGACCGCGTCATGGCAACGCTCGGCTTCGACCCGCAGGCCATGGCGGCCGACGATGGCATCCTGCTACGCATCCCCCTCGCCGAGACGCGGCTGCCCGGTGCCGAGCTGTTCATCTTCGATCCCGACGAGCTCGACCGCATCGTGCGCGACCGGGTGGATTCCACGTCGCTGTTCGCGGCGCGCTTCCGCGAGTGCGCCGCCCGCGCCCTGCTCATGTCGCCGGCGGCACCCGGCAAGCGCGCGCCGCTGTGGCAGCAGCGCCTCAAGGCGGGCCAGCTGCTCGAAGCCGCGCGCCGCGAGCACGAGTTCCCCATCCTGGCGGAAACCGCGCGCGAGTGCTTGCAGGACGTGTACGACATGCCGGCGCTGCACGAGCTCATGGAGGGCGTGCAGGCCGGGTCGGTGCGCCTCGTGGAAGCGCAGACGTCGGTGCCGTCGCCCTTCGCCGGCCCGCTGCTGTTCGGCTACGTGGGCGAGCACCTCTACGCGGGCGACCTGCCGCACGCCGAGCAGCGCGCCTCGCTGCTGTCGCTCGACCCGACGCTGCTCGGCGAGCTGCTGGGCTCCACCGATATGGGCCAGGTGCTCGACGCGCAGGTCATGCACGAGGTGGAGCGGAGCTTGCAGCGCCTCGACCCCGTGCGCTACGCCCGCGGCGTCGAAGGCGTGGCCGACCTGCTGCGCGTGCTCGGGCCGCTGTCCGTCGACGAGGTGGCGTGCCGGCTGCGGGCAGCGGGGGATGCCGGCGACGAGGGGGACGAGGGGTGCGAGGATGCCGAAGGCGCGTCCGCGCCGCAGCATGCCGACGAAGCCGAAGCGCGCGCTCATCTCGACGAGCTGCATCGCGCGCACCGCGCGTTCCCGGTGAGCATCGGCGCCGTCGAGCGCTGGGTCGGCGTGGACGACGCCGCGCGCCTGCGCGATGCGCTCGGCGTGGGCGTTCCCGCATGGGGGAACGCCGTTTGTCATCCTGAGCGAGCGCAGCGGCGCGAAGGATCCCATGCGGCGTTTGCGGAAGGGGAGTGCCATCCCCTCGACGAGCTGCTTGCGCGCTACGCCCGCACGCACGGCCCCTTCTCCACCGAAACCGTGGCCGCGCGCTTCGGCATCGGACGCGCCGTCGCGCAGGAAAGCCTGCTGCGCTTGGCCGCCGATGCGCGCCTCATGCAGGGGCGGTTCGGCGAAGAGCCGTGCGACGCGGGCGAGCGCACGCGCACGTGGGTGTCGGCGGACGTCTTCCGGCGCTTGCGCTCGCTGTCGCTTGCCGAAGCGCGCCGGGCCGTGCAGGCGGTGGGCCAGGATGCGTTCACGCGCTTCCTGTTCGACCTGCAGGGCCTCGGCCCCGTCGGAGGCGAGCGCTTCGAGGGCCTCGACGGCGTGGCACAGGTCATCGCCCAGTTCGAAGGTGTGTTCCTGCCCGCTGCCTCATGGGAGGCGCACGTGTTCCCCAGCCGGGTGCGCGATTACCGGCCGGGCATGATCGACGAGCTGCTGGCGTCGGGCGATGTCGTGTGGGCCGGCGCGCGCCGCGAGGGCGACGACGATGAGGACGCACCGTCGCGGCCGGCGCAGAAGCGGGGAGCGCGCGAGCGCGAGGCGGTCGGCCTCGTGGCGTTCTATCCCACCGACTCGCCGCTTGCACCCGCGCTGCCCGATCTGGCCGACGCGCCCTCCGGCGCGCCCGATGCCGATACGGCGCCCCTGCCGCCGTCCGTCGAGAACGCGGTGGTCGAGGCGCTCGGATTCGGCGGCGGCCTGTTCTTCCGGCAGATCGTCGACGCCGTGCGGCGGCGCCTCGCTCCCGAGCCGGTGGACGAAGCCGCCGTGGCCGCCGTGCTGCGCGACCTCATGTGGAGCGGGCGCGTGACGAACGACACGTTCGCGCCGGTGCGCTCCACGCTGGAAAGCACGGGCGGCGGCGCAGGCAAACCGCGCAGCGCCCCCAAGCGCCGAGTGAGCAGCCGACGCGGGCGCTTGCGCACCGTGGACGCGCCGGCGCTGCAGGGCATCGCGTCGGCCCATGCCGCCGTGGGCGCCGCGCTCACGGGCCGCTGGTCGCTCATCATGCCCTCGCCCGAGAACGACACGGTGCGCGCCATCGCGCTCGTGGAGTCCCTTCTCGACCGCTACGGCGTGCTGACGCGCGACGTGGTGCAGCTGTCGGGCGTGCCCGGAGGGCTCGGCGCGCTCATGCCGGTGCTGCGGTCGATGGAGGACGCGGGCGACGTGCTGCGCGGCGCGTTCGTGCAGGGCCTCGGCCCCGCACAGTTCGCCGCGCGCGAAACCGTCGACGTGCTGCGCACGTACGCGGCAAGCGAGGACGAGGTCGACCTGAGCGAGACGGTGGTGCTCGCCGCCGACGACCCCGCCTGCCTGCTCGGCGCGGGCATTCCGTGGCCTCCGGTGGAGGGCGGCTCCCGTCCGACGCGCCGCACGGGAAGCCTCGTCGTGGTGCGCGGCGGCGTCCCGGTGCTGTACGCCTCCGCGGGCCTGCGCGCCCTGCTCTCGTTCACCTCCGACGAAGAGGCGCTCGCCGACGCCGCGTGTGCCCTCATCGCCCACGAAACCCGCGCCCTCAAACGGGCCGGTGCCGAGGGCGCCCGCAAGAAGGTGGTGGTGGAGACGCTGAACGACGAGTCGATCCTGTCCACTCCGCTCGCCGAAGCCCTCCAAGCAGCCGGTCTCGTCCGCCTCCCCAACGGCCTAAGACTCTACGTAACCCCGTTTTAGCCCCCCTCCCTCCCTTTTGCCGCGAGGATACGTGGTGGGCGAGGGGAGGCACCGCGGCTCACCCTGCACGCCCGAGCGCGAAGGCTTGGGTTTCAGCGCCCCCATCCGCATCCCTCCCTCTCCCTCATATCCCCCAAACTGCGGATGGCACCCGGCTTCCCGCTTCGGTATCGTCATGGGCGAGCGCAATGCAAACGCGGCGAAAGGGCAACCTATGGCTTGGTGCGAACGCGAGTACTTCCTCGAGGGCCTCGACCTGCAGACGGCGCCCGACCACTGGGCGCGCCTCAAACCCCGCCACCCGGCGTTCATCGACGCCGAGCGGCGCCTCACCTACGCCGACTTCGCGAAGCTCGTCAGCCGCTGCGCATCGGGCTTGCGCGCCGCGGGCCTCGAGCAGGGCGATATCGTCGTGGTCATGCTGCCGAACTGGCACGAGGCTCCCATCGTGCTGTTCGCGGCAGCGCGCGTGGGCGCCACGCTCGTGTTCTGCGACGAGGTGATGGAGGAGGGCGACCTCGCCCTGCGCCTCGAGCGCGTCGATCCCGCCTTCGTCGTGCTCGCACGCGCCGACCTCGCCGACGCCGCGCGCGCCCACGCGCCCCGTGCCCGCATCGTCACCGTGCGCTTCGACGCCCCCGGCTGCACCACGTTCGCCGACCTGCTCGCCGGCGGCGCGGACACCTGCGAACCCGCGCCCGTCGACGTGATGGAGGACCCGTTCGTCATCGCGTTCACCTCGGGCTCGACCGGCCTCGCCAAAGGCGTCGTGCTGTCACAGGAAAGCTCGCTGTTCTCCTGGCGCGGCTACGGGCGCGCCATGCAGTGCACGACCGACGACGTGTTCGCCGTGCCCATCCCGCTGTCGCATATGTTCGGCGTGAACATGGGCATCGTGCTGCCGGTCATGTTCGGCGCAACGGCCGTGCTCGTGGAGAAGTTCGCGCCGCACGACCTGCTGCGCACCATCGAGCGCGAGCGCGTGTCGGTGATCTACGGCGTGCCCACCGTGTTCGGCCGGCTGCTGCTCGACCTGAAGAAGCATCCGGTGGATCTCTCGAGCGTGCGCACGGGGCTCGTCGGTTCGGCCACGGTGGCCAAGGAACTCGTCGAGGACGTGTGGGAGCGCCTGCACTGCCGCGTGGTGGTGGGCTACGGCTCCACCGAGGCCGTCGCCGTCACCTGCACCACGGTGGAAGACGACCTCGCGCACACGGCTTCCACGGTGGGCCGCCCGTTTCCCGGCGTGGAGGTGCGGCTGCTCGGCGACGACGGCGTGCTGCGCGAGCGGGGCGAGGGCGAGCTCGTCGTGCGCAGCCCCTGCATGATGCGGCGCTACTGGCACGATCCTGCGCGCACCGCCGAGGCGTACGTCGAGGGGTGGCTGCGCACGGGCGACGCCGCGTCGCTCGACGACGAGGGGTACGCGCGCATCCTCGGGCGCATCGACGGCATGATCATCCGCGGCGGCTTCAACGTGTACGCCGCCGAGCTCGAGCACCTCTACAGCGCCCATCCTGCCGTGCTCGAAGCGGCCGCCTTCCCGCTGCCGCATCCCGAGCTCGGCCAGCAGATCGTGCTCGCGCTCACGTGCAAACGCGGCACGGTCATGGACCAGGCGGCGTTCCGCCAGTGGGCCGAGGGCCGCATCGCGAAGTTCAAGCTGCCTGACCGCGTCGTGTTCTTCCATCAGCTGCCGCAGCTGCCCACCGGCAAGATCGACGTCCAAGCCCTCAAGCAAGTCGTCCAGCATCCCTGATGAAAAGGGATTGTGCCGTTTTGGCACCGAGCACCCAAACGCTCGGGTTACGGTGATCCAACGGAGGCCATTCCCACGCGGCCCTTCGGTACGGCGCGTTGACCGAGGGGGTATAATACGTACAGTAAGCACGAGGCTAGGATCGGACGCATTGCTCACGAGAAGCGACATAGAAAAGGCTGTGGCCGATGTCGCCCCTAAATACGGGGCGGTCAGAGTGCGCCTTTTTGGAAGCCATGCTCGCGGCGAGGCGAACGAGGCCTCGGATGTCGATCTGGTGGTCGACTTCGAGAAGCCGATCGGCTTCGCGCTTGGCGGAATGTTCCTCGATCTCGAGGAACGCTTGGGTTGCGACGTCGACATCGTTTGCGGCGCCGATCAGCTCTATCCCTTCGTCCGTGAATCCTTCGACCAGGAGGCGGTGGCCATCTATGAAAACTGACGGGCTGAGCGCTTTCATGATCCAGGAGGTTATCTCGAACGCGAGAATGATCGAGGAGCGCATCGAGGAGTACGGAATCGACGAGGACAAGTTCTCCAAAGGCACGGTGTACCAAGACATGCTGACAATGCCGATGCTGAGGATCTGCGAGATCGTCGCGAAGTATAAAGAAGAGTTCAAGGCGATGGAACCCGGGTATCCTTGGGACGAGGTCGCCAAGATGCGCAGCAAAATCGCCCACCCCTACGGAGGGTTCAATTTCTTCTTCGTCTGGGGTGCTATCCAGGAGGATCTTTCCGATATCGTGCGTGTTTGCGAGAGGCACTTGGAAAACTGAGCCCTCAAGCAAGCCGTCCAGCACCCCTGACGAAAAGAGCCGCCCTCGGGCGGCTCTTCGCTACGGCTCATCGAACGCGTACGCGGCGGCGAACGCGAGCGCGTCGTCGCTTAACCCAGCAGCTTCTCCACGTAAGCCAGCTTCACGCAGGTGGTGAACACGTCCATGGCCTCGTCGAGCTCCTCGAGCGGCGGCAGCGTGGGGGCGATGCGGATGTTGGAATCCTGCGGGTCTTGCTTGTACGGGTACGTCGCGCCGGCGCCCGTCATGGTCACGCCCGCCTCTTTCGCCAGCCCCACGATGCGCTTGGCGCATCCCTCGGGCGCGTCGAACGACACGAAGTAGCCGCCGCGCGGGTTCGACCAGCTGCAGCCGCCCACCTCGTCGAGGCCCTCTTCCAGCTTGGCGTTCACCAGCTCGAACTTCGGGCGCAGGATGGCGGCGTGCTTCGCCATATGCGCGGCCAGGCCTGCGGCGTCTCCCAAAAAGCGCACGTGGCGCAGCTGGTTCAGCTTGTCGTGGCCGATGGTCTGCACGCCCACGCGCTTTTTGATCTCGGCGATGTTCGCCGGGCTCGCGGCCATGGCTGAGATGCCCGCGCCGGGGAAGGTCACCTTCGACGTGGAGGCGAACTTGAACGCACGGTCGGCGTTGCCGGCCTCGGCGCACGCCTTCGCGATGTCGAGCAGCTGATCCTGCTCGGCCGCCTCGTCGAACAGATGGTGCACGCAGTACGCGTTGTCCCAGAAGATGCGGAAGTCGTCGGCGGCGCACTCCATGGCGGCCAAACGGCGCACGACCTCGTCGGAGTAGGTGACGCCGCCGGGGTTCGAGTACTTCGGCACGCACCAGATGCCCTTCACGGACGCGTCGGAGGCGGCGATGCGCTCCACCTCGTCCATGTCGGGGCCCTCGTCGGTCATCGGCACGGGAATCATCTCGATGCCGAACTCCTCGGTCACGCCGAAGTGGCGGTCGTAGCCGGGCGCGGGGCAGATCCACTTCACCGTCTCAAGCTGGCTCCACGGCTTCGAGCCCAGCGTGCCGAACATCCAGCAGCGGGCGAGGGTGTCGTACATGATGTTGAGGCTCGCGTTGCCGAACACGATCACGTTGTCGGGATCGTCGTCCAGCATGGAGGCCATGAACGCCTTGGCCTCGGGCAGGCCGAATCCCACGCCGTAGTTGCGGCAGTCGGTGCCGTCCTCGGCCACGCAGTCCTCCATCGTGGTCACGCTCTCGAGCATCCCCATGCTGAGGTCGAGCTGCGCCTTCGCGGGCTTGCCGCGCGCCATGTTGAGGCTTAAGCCCCGCGCCTTGATCTCGCCGTACTCGCGTTCGAGGTCTTCCTTGAGAGCCGCCAGCTGAGCGCTGTCCATCTCCGCGTACGTGGGCATCGTGCTTCCTTCCATCGTCGGTCGTGCGAGGCCGCGCCTGCGGCCCTCCTGTGTCGAGCATCCCTTCCAGTATAAAGATTAGGCCCATACGCGTCGATACCGTTTTCCGCAGCCCCTGCGCGCAACCTGTCGTATAATCCCAACGGTTCGCACATCGTCCGACCGGGGGTCGGACTGCACAGAGGGGAGGAACCTGCGTGGTTTCCAACGATTTTTGGGTGGTATTCGCGATGCTTCTGTACTTCGTCGCGGTGCTCACCATCGGCTTCGTGTACGCGAAGCGGTCGAACTCGTCGACGGCCGAGTACTTCCTCGGCGGGCGCGGCGTCGGGCCGTGGCTCACGGCGCTGTCGGCCGAAGCCTCCGACATGTCGGGGTGGCTGCTCATGGGCCTGCCGGGCGTGGCGTACTTCACGGGCGCGTCCGACGCCATGTGGACGGCCATCGGCCTGGCCATCGGCACGTACCTCAACTGGAAGTTCGTGGCGAAGCGTTTGCGGAAGTATTCCGTGGTGGCGGGCGATTCCATCACGCTGCCGGAATTCTACAGCAAGCGCTTCCACGACCATAAGAACATCGTGTCCACGGTGGCCGCGCTCATCATCATGGTGTTCTTCTGCGTGTACGTGGGCAGCTGCTTCGTGACCTGCGGCAAGCTGTTCGCCACGCTGTTCGGCCTCGACTACTCCACCATGATGGTGCTCGGGGCCATCATCGTGTTCCTCTACACGCTCGTGGGCGGCTACCTCTCGGTGGTCACCACCGACTTCGTGCAGGGCGTGCTCATGTTCTTCGCGCTGGCCACCGTGTTCGTGGGCTCGGTGGCGTGGGCGGGCGGCGTCGACAACACCGTCGCGTTCCTGCAGAACATCCCCGGCTTCCTGAGCGGCACCCAGATAGCGGTGCCCCTCGTGGACGATGCGGGCCGGCAGCTCGTCGAGAACGGCACGCCCCTGTTCGGCGACGCGGCCGCGTACCCCGTCATCACCATCGCTTCGATGCTGGCCTGGGGCCTCGGCTACTTCGGCATGCCGCAGGTGCTCGTGCGCTTCATGGGCATCCGCTCGGCCGACGAGGTGAAGAAGTCGCGCGTCATCGCCGTCGTGTGGTGCGTCGTGTCGCTGGCCTGCGGCATCTGCATCGGGTTGGTGGGGCGCGCCATCATCCCCGTCGACTTCGCCACGCAGGCTGCGGCCGAGAACGTGTTCATCGTGCTGTCCCGCATGATCCTGCCGCCGTTCATGTGCGGCGTCGTGGTGTCGGGCATCTTCGCCGCCTCCATGAGCTCGTCGTCGTCCTATCTGCTCATCGCCGGCTCGTCGGTGGCCGAGAACATCTTCCGCGGCGTCATCAAGAAGGACGCCACCGATCGGCAGGTCATGATCGTGGCGCGCCTCACGCTCGTGGCGGTGTTCATGTTCGGCATCATCGTGGCCTACGACGAGAACTCGTCCATCTTCGGGGTGGTGTCCTACGCCTGGGCGGGCCTCGGCGCCTCGTTCGGCCCCCTCACCCTGTGCGCGCTGTACTGGCGCCGCGCGAACATGCAGGGCGCGCTCGCGGGCATGCTCGTCGGCACGGCGACGGTGCTCGTGTGGCACAACTTCGTCAAGCCCCTCGGCGGCGTGTTCGGCATCTACGAGCTGCTGCCCGCGTTCGTCCTGTCGCTTCTGGCCATCGTGATCGTATCGAAGCTCACGGCGCCCCCGTCGGAGGCGGTCGTCAACGAGTTCGACCATTATATGGACGAGGAAGCACAAGGCGCGCAGTAGTCGCTGAGCCTACGGTTCTACAACATCTAGAGGAGGCCACCCCATACCTTGTGGCCTCCTCGTTTGTTCTATATGCCCTGATGGCAAGCTTGTTAGCGGCTTCGCGACGGCCCGAAAACGCCTCCGGTTCGCGGGGAGGTCCAAGCGCACGTACTTTGATCTGGGGTTATGAAACGCGTTCACAACCTTTTTTGAGCATCGGCGCGAACGTGGTATTATGCGTTCAGCTTTTGCCCATACATACTACGTGCTCAATCTAGGAGGACTTCATACATGAGAGAGCATACAATCGGACTCAGTAGGCGAACGTTCCTCAGTGGCGCTGCCGCGCTTGGCGCCCTGTCCTTTATGGCTCCGACCGCCGCGTTTGCCGAGACGGCCGCTGAAAAGCAAGCCGAAGCCGATGCCGTCCGTAACCAGCTCGTCGGCCTGCAGGCCGATCTGGAGACGGCAGCTGACAACTACTACAAGGCCATCGAAGAGCAAGATGCCGCCAAGGCGGCGATGGAAGCCGAACAGGCCAAAATCGACGACGCTAACACGCAGATCGCCAGCTTGCAGGACAAGCTTGGCACGCGAGCGCGCAGCATGTACCGCTCCGGATCGACGAGCTTCCTCGATTTCGTCCTGGGTGCTTCTTCCTTCGAAGAGTTCACGCAGAACTGGGACCTGCTCAACCAGATGAACGAGAACGACGCGGACATGGTTGATCAGACGAAGACCCTGCGCGAAGAGCTGCAGGCCGCCAAGGACGAGTACGCTCGTCAGGAGTCCATCGCCGCAGCGAAGGCCGCCGAGGCCAAGCAGATTCAGGATGAGACCGAAGCCAAGGTCAATCAGGCTACCGAACTGGTCAACTCGCTCGACGCCGAAGCGCGCGAGCTCCTCGAGCAGGAGCAGGCCGCAGCCGCGGCCGCTGCAGCCGCCCAGGCCGCAGCCGAGGCCGAGGCGAAGGCCGCAGCGGAAGCAGCCGCGAACCCCAGCACCTCCGGTGGTGGCGGCGGTGGAACCACCAGCGGCGGCAACTCCGACGGCGGTGGCAGCAGCTCCGGCGGCGGGAGCGTGGTCTACCCGAGCCGCCCGGTTGGCAGTTACGACTCCGTCGTGGGCTACGCCATGAGCCGCATCGGCTGCCCCTACGTGTGGGCCGCCGAAGGCCCCGACGCGTTCGACTGCTCCGGCCTCGTCACGTGGGCGTATCGCCAGGTGGGCATTTCCCTGCCGCACCAGAGCGAGTCGCAGAAGGCCGCCGCAAGCTACGTGGGCTCGGTGTCCGAGGCGCGTCCCGGCGACGTCCTGTGGCGCTACGGCCACGTCGGCATCGCGGTGAGCGCGGGTGGCTCGCACTACGTGCACGCCCCCACCTTCGGCGCGTACGTGCGCGACACCGACCCCCTGTCGTGGGCGCAGTTCACGAACTGCCTGCAGTTCTAACAATTCAGCATGATATGGAAAGGAGGGCTTCGGCCCTCCTTTCTTTTATAGGTGCACCGATCTGGTGTTATGAACTGTGTCCACAACCTCTTTTGAGCATCCTCTCGAACGTGGTATTATGCGTTCAGCCCATACCTATTCATGCTCAATCAAAGGGGACTCAGATGAGAGAGCATACCATCGGACTCAGTAGGCGAACGTTCCTCAGCGGCGCCGCCGCGCTCGGCGCTCTCACCCTCATGGCTCCAACCGCCGCGTTCGCCGAGACGGCCGCTGAAAAGCAAGCGGAAGCCGATGCCGTCCGCAACCAGCTCGTCGGCCTGCAGGCCGAACTCGAGACGGCTGCCGACAACTATTATCGAGCGCTTGGCGAGCAGGACGATGCCAAAGCCGCCATGGAGGCCGAGCAGGCCAAAATCGACGATACCACCAGGAAGATCGCCGGTGTGCAAGAGAGGCTCGGCACGCGAGCGCGCAGCATGTACCGCTCCGGATCGACGAGCTTCCTCGATTTCGTCCTGGGTGCTTCTTCCTTCGAAGAGTTCACGCAGAACTGGGATTTGCTCAACCATGTGAACGCCGAAGACGCGGATATGGTTCACGAAGCGAAGACCCTGCGCGAGGAGCTGCAGGCCGCCAAGGACGAGTTCGCCCGTCAGGAATCCATCGCCGCGGCGAAGGCTGCCGAGGCCAAGCAGATCCAGGATGAGTCCCAAGCCAAGGTCGACCAGGCCGCCGAGCTGGTCAACTCGCTCGACGCCGAGGCGCGCGAGCTGCTCGAGCAAGAGCAGGCGGCTGCGGCGATTGCCGCAGCGGAGCAAGCTGCCGCCGAAGCCGCGGCAAAGGCCAGCGCCAATTCCGGTGGAAACGGCGGCGGGGGCGGGGGAGGAAACGGGGACGAACCGGGTCCGGTCTACCCGAGCCGCCCGGTTGGCAATTACGACTCCGTCGTGGGCTACGCCTTGAGCCGCATCGGCTGCCCCTACGTGTGGGCCGCCGAAGGCCCCGACGAGTTCGACTGCTCCGGCCTCGTCACGTGGGCGTATCGCCAGGTGGGCATCGTGGTGCCGCATCAGAGCGAAGATCAATACGCAGCTGCGGCCAACCGCGTGTCGGTGTCCGAAGCGCGACCCGGCGACGTGCTGTGGCGTTTCGGCCATGTCGGCATCGCGGTGAACGCGGGCGGGTCGCATTACGTTCATGCTCCGACGCCGGGTGCCTATGTGCGAGATACCGACCCGCTTTCGTGGTCGGGCTTCACGCATGCGTTGCAGTTCTAGCAGAACGGAGGGCTTCGGCCCTCTTTTCTTTTATACTGGGGGAGAAAGCGAAAGGAGATCGACCATGAACATTTCCGTCGAACTCGAGCACGGACTCCTGCCCGACCGTTTCGGCAAGCACGCGCCCGCCGCCTATCAGCTAGACGGCCATCCCATCCGATCGTTTCCCATCGAGATTTCAGACGTGCCCGTCGGCGCACGGTCGCTTGCGCTCACCTTGCTCGATTGGGACGCGATTCCCGTGGGCGGCTTCTGCTGGATCCATTGGATCGCGTGCAACTTCCCGTCCGACATCGCCCTCATCCCCGAAAACGCGAGCGCGTCCGGCGCCGTCGCGTGCGTGCAGGGCTCGAACAGCGACTGGTCGCCGTTCGCAGGCGGCCATACCGACCCGCGCATCATCCATCGCTACGCGGGTCCCTATCCGCCTGACAAGACGCACGAGTACACGCTCACGCTGTACGCGCTCGATTGCGAGCTCGATCTTGCCGAGGGTTACTTCCTCAACGAGTTCCGCCGCGCTATCGAAGGACACGTGCTGGCCGAGGCAACCCTCGAACTGCCGAGCCGGGCGTAGGGGAGGGCCGTCGCCGTGGAAGCCTCCCGCATCGTCCATCCGCTCGCACCTATATATGATGAGCGTTCGCGCGTGCTCGTGCTGGGCACCATGCCCTCGCCGAAATCGCGGGAAGTGGGTTTTTACTACGGCCATCCGCAAAACCGGTTCTGGAAGGTGCTCGCCGCGCTGTTCGACGAACCGGAACCCTGCGGCAACGAGGAGCGCACGGCCTTTCTGCTCGCGCATCGCATCGCGCTGTGGGACGTGCTCGCGTCGTGCACCATCGTCGGCGCCTCGGATGCGAGCATCGCCGACCCGGTGCCGAACGACCTGAGGCGCGTGGCGTCCGTCGCGCGCCTCGACGCCGTCTTCACCACGGGCACGAAGGCAACAACGTTATACCGTCGCTTCGGCGCGCCGCTCCTTCCAGAAATTCCTCAGTGCGGTCTTCCGTCGACAAGCCCCGCAAACGCACGCATGCGCCTCGAGGCGTTGGTGGACGCGTACCGACCGCTGCGCGAGGCACTTGAGGGATGATCAGCGTGGAAGCGATGGGGGAGCGTGCTCGTTCTCAAAGCGGCGAGGTCGAGAAAAGGAGGATTAGTGGAGACACACCCGGGGGCGTGTAGACAGTTGACACGGTGGTGATCCTAGCGTATTATTCTCCTGCTCGCGCGTTCGGATTCACCGAAAAGCGCGGCAGGCAGCTTGATAAATACACATGAATTAAGCAGCGAATCATGGGCGTGTGCCCGAGTGGCTAAAGGGGACGGGCTGTAAACCCGTTGGCTATGCCTACCTAGGTTCGAATCCTAGCGCGCCCACCATTATTCGCCTGTGTAGCTCAGTCGGTAGAGCACTTCCTTGGTAAGGAAGAGGTCGTCGGTTCAAGTCCGATCGCAGGCTCCATTTTGCTACATGGCGGTGTAGCTCAGTTGGCTAGAGCACACGGTTCATACCCGTGGCGTCACTGGTTCAAATCCAGTCACCGCTACCATTGTATTATCTCGCGTCCGCTTTGTCGGACGCGTCGTTATTTTGTTTTCGTTTCGCTACGAGCGATCCTATTAGAGGAGGATGAAACATGGCTAAGGCTAAGTTCGAGCGTTCCAAGCCGCATGTTAACATCGGCACCATCGGTCACGTCGACCACGGCAAGACGACCCTGACGGCCGCCATTTCCAAGACGCTGTCCGAGAACGACGGCACCCACGGTTCCGCCCATGCGGACTTCACGGCTTTCGAGAACATCGACAAGGCCCCCGAAGAGCGCGAGCGCGGCATCACGATCTCCATCGCTCACATCGAGTACGAGACGGATTCCCGCCACTACGCCCACGTTGACTGCCCCGGTCACGCTGACTACGTCAAGAACATGATCACGGGTGCTGCTCAGATGGACGGCGCCATCCTCGTCATCGCCGCCACCGACGGCCCGATGGCCCAGACCCGCGAGCACATCCTGCTCGCCCGTCAGGTCGGCGTTCCCTACATCGTCGTGTTCCTGAACAAGTGCGACATGGTGGACGACGAAGAGCTCCTCGAGCTCGTCGAGATGGAAGTTCGCGAGCTGCTCGACAGCTACGAGTTCCCCGGCGACGACACCCCGATCATCCGCGGCTCCGCCCTGAAGGCCCTCGAGGGCGACAAGGCGTGGCAGGACAAGGTCTGGGAGCTCATGGAGGCTGTTGACTCCTACATCCCGACGCCGGAGCGCATGGTTGACAAGCCGTTCCTGATGGCTGTCGAGGATACGATGACCATCACCGGCCGCGGCACCGTTGCCACCGGTCGCGTCGAGCGTGGTACGCTGCATGTCAACGACCCGCTGGAGATCATCGGCATCAAGGAGACCGCCAACACGGTCTGCACCGGCATCGAAATGTTCCGCAAGCTGCTCGACGAGGCTCAGGCCGGCGACAACATCGGCTGCCTGCTCCGCGGCGTCAAGCGCGAGGACATCGTTCGCGGCCAGGTTCTCTGCAAGCCCGGTAGCGTGACCCCGCACACCGAGTTTGAGGGCCAGGTCTACATCCTGACGAAGGAAGAGGGCGGCCGTCACACGCCGTTCTTCGACGGCTACCGTCCGCAGTTCTACTTCCGCACGACGGACGTGACGGGCGTTGCTCACCTTCCCGAGGGCACCGAGATGGTCATGCCGGGCGACAACGTGGAGATCAAGGGCGAGCTCATTCACCCGATCGCCATGGAAGACGGCCTGCGCTTCGCTATCCGCGAGGGTGGCCGCACGGTCGGCTCGGGTCGTGTTACGAAGATCATCAAGTAACACTGCTGTAGCGTAATCATGCGGGGCCCGCTCGTGCGGGCCCCGTTTATGAGAATTCATGTGTATGAGATCCAAGCTCGTTTCAGTTTTGGCATAAAGGAGAATTCATGCGTACGTTGGTCACTTTGGCGTGCACGGAGTGCAAGCGCCGTAACTACACGACCAAGAAGAACAAGCAGAACAATCCTGATCGTATCGAGTTGAAGAAGTACTGCAAGTGGTGCCAGTGCCACACGGTGCACAAGGAAACCCGATAGCGTATCAGAGGTTTGGCACGAGCATAGGCCAGTAGCTCCAATTGGTAGAGCGGCGGTCTCCAAAACCGCATGTTGGGGGTTCGAGTCCCTCCTGGCCTGCCAGCTCGAGTATATGAGCAGCTTGCATCAGGTTGCTTGGATGAGCAGCTTGTGATCAGGCTGCTTGTTTGGCGTTTACACGGATACGGATCCCCGGTTAAGGAATCAGATGGCGAAGAAATCAAAGACACAGCGAGCGAAGGCGTCTGCTGCCCGCGCCACCCGCAAGGAACAGGCGCTTGAGGCTGAAGCCGCTGCCGCGGCGAACAAGAACGCCGAAGCCGATGCTGCTGCGACCGAGGCGCCTAAGAAGCGGTTTTTCAAGAAGGCCGAAAAGAGCGACGCGTCCGCAGACGGCGGCAAGCAGGCGAAGGCTTCCAGCAAGAGCGTTGAGAAGAAGGTCGAGAAGGCCCCTGAGAAGAAGCCCGCTAAGAAGCGGCGTTTCGGGTTTCTCAAGGACGTGCGTTCCGAGCTGAAGCGTGTGACCTGGCCGACGAAGCAAGACGTGCTGCGTTGGAGCGTCGTGGTTGTGGTTGCGCTCGTGTTCTTCGGTGCCTATGTTGCGTTGCTCGACAACGTCATCATCACGCCGTTGCTGATTGCTATTTCCGGTTTGGGGGTCTAAACGCATGGCGAAGAAGTGGTACGTCCTGCATACGTATTCAGGATACGAGAACAAGGTGAAGAAGAACCTCGAGACGCGCATCGAAACGATGGGCCTCGAGAACAACGTCTTCGGCATCGAGATCCCGACGGAGATGGTCACCGAGATCAAAGAGGGTGGCCGTCGCGTTGAGAGCGAGAAAAAGGTGTTTCCGGGCTACGTGCTCGTTCGTATGGAGTTGGACGATCGCAGCTGGGCTGCGGTTCGCAACACGCCGGGTGTGACCGGGTTCGTGGGTGCCGATGGCAACCCCGCTCCGCTCACGCGCGACGAGTACAACAAGATCATGAAGCGCACGAGCCGCGAGGCTCCGAAGAAGACCTCGTCGAGCCTCGAAGTGGGGCAGTCGGTGAAGGTGGTCTCGGGCCCGCTCGCCGAGTTCGACGGCGTGGTGTCCGAGGTTTCCCCGGATGCCGGCAAGGTGAAGGTCATGGTCTCCATCTTCGGCCGCGAAACGCCGGTCGAGCTTTCGTTCGATCAGGTGGCCAAGATTTAGGTTGTGAACACAAGCGGCGTCGCGTGCCCGCGTGGACCGGGGCTTCTCATTCGACTCATGCCGCTTTGTTGATAGATTCAAGTTTTACGATTTTGCGATTGTGATCAGCTGAAAGGAAGCTCTCATGGCTGAAAAGAAACAAACCGGCTTTATCAAGCTGCAAATCCCGGCTGGTGCCGCGAACCCGGCTCCTCCGGTTGGCCCGGCGCTCGGTGCCCAGGGCGTCAACATCATGCAGTTCTGCCAGGCGTTCAACGCCCAGACGCAGGACCAGTCCGGCACCATCATCCCGGTCGAGATCACGGTGTACGAGGACAAGTCGTTCACGTTCGTGTGCAAGACCCCGCCGGCGGCCATCCTCATCAAGGAGCGCCTCGGCATCAAGAGCGGCGCGGGCATCCCGCACATGCAGGTTGCCGGTACGCTCACGGAGGACCAGCTCCGCGAGATCGCCGAGATCAAGATGCCGGACCTCAATGCCAACACCATCGAGGCCGCCATGGAGATCATCGCCGGTACGGCCCGCAGCATGGGCGTGCGCATCGAAGGCCGCGACATGAAGATCAAGTACGTGCCTTCCAAGAAGGTTGCGGCTATGCTTCAGGGCAAGACGCTGGAAGACTAACTCCAGCTTCGACGTTTGGAATAGTCGGCCGCCGCACCCCGGCGGCCGTCGTTCGATAGACAACAGTGGAAGAGCGCTTCGCGCGCTCGCTACGCACCACGAAAGGAAGTACCATGACGAAGCTTTCCAAGAACTACCGCGCTGCGGTCGAGAAGATCGGCGAGGAGACGCGTGCTCCGCTCGCGGCTCTCGCGCTCGTGAAGGACGTCGCGTTCGCGAAGTTCGACGAGACGGTTGAGGCGGACTTCCGCCTGGGCATCGACACCCGTCAGGCCGACCAGCAGCTCCGCGGCACCGTGAGCCTGCCGAACGGCTCGGGCAAGACCGTCCGCGTGGCCGTGTTCGCCGAGGGCGAAGCTGCCCGTGCCGCCGAAGAGGCGGGCGCTGACATCGTCGGCACCGACGAGCTCACGCAGCAGATTCAGGCCGGCGAGTTCAACTTCGACGCCGCCGTTGCCACCCCCGACCAGATGGGCAAGGTTGGTCGCCTGGGCAAGATCCTCGGCCCCCGCGGTCTCATGCCGAACCCCAAGCTGGGCACCGTCACCAACGACGTGGCCAAGGCCATCAACGAGCTCAAGGGCGGCCGCGTGGAGTACCGTGCCGACCGCTACGGCATCGCGCACGTCATCCTCGGCAAGGTGAGCTTCACCGCCGAGCAGCTCGCCGAGAACTACGGCGCTGTGTACGACGAGATCATCCGCATGAAGCCGGCTGCAGCCAAGGGCAAGTACGTGAAGTCCATCACCGTGTCCTCCACGATGAGCCCCGGCGTCTCGGTCGACCCGTCCGTGACCCGCAACTACACGGAAACCGCCGCCGAATAAGCGCGCAATCGCAATGAAAAAGGAGCCCCAAGGGGCTCCTTTTTTTGTGCCCTCTTTCGCTTGTGGCTCAGGAGGGAAGAAATCACCGCTTTCGGGGCAGGAGGGAAGGAGTCACCGCTTTTGGCGCGAGAGGGATGGAACCACCGCTTTTGGCGCGGGGAGTGATGGGCGGTCTGTGCGACGGTTCCGCGCCGATTCGTGATGCACGCGGCGTGCGATATGCACGGCGGGGGACGCCCATGTCTCGACGACTCTTGCCGCGCAATCGGGTATTCCCACTACGATCTCAATGTGATATCATATTCGTATCACCTCAGAGAAAGGGAAGATCATGTCCGTCGAGAAGACCGTGCATGCCAAGAGCGGGTGGCCCATGTTGGCCGTGTTGGTTGTCGTTACGGCGCTTTGCGTTGCGCTCATCGTGGCGGGAGCTCTGCTCATTCCACCCGAGGACGCGCCCGTGGCGACGGGGACTCAGGCGCTCGGCGTCGTGCTGCTCGTGGTGGGCATCCTCGCCGTCTGCATCGTGCCGTTCCTCATCCTCATGGGCTTCTTCACGATCCAGCCGAACCAGGCCCGCGTGCTCATCCTGTTCGGCGACTACAAGGGAACCGTGCGCGACGAGGGCTTCCATTGGGCGAACCCGTTCTTCTCACGCAGCTCGGGCTCGACGTACGTGGCGGGCAAGGCGACGCCGCTTTCCACGAAAGTGTCGCTGCGCGCCCGCACCTACAACGGCGAGCACCTCAAGGTGAACGACAAGTGCGGCAACCCCATCGAGATCGCCGACGTCATCGTGTGGCGCGTCGAGAACACCGCGAAGGCGCTGTTCGACGTGGACGACTACAACTCCTACGTGCATACGCAGAGCGAGACGGCCCTGCGCCATGTGGCCACCACGTACGCCTACGATCAGATGCCGGGCGAGCCCGACGGCGAGATCACGCTGCGCAGCAACATCGAGGAAGTGTCCGAGGCGCTCAAGGAAGAGCTGGCCGTGCGCCTCGAGAAGGCGGGCGTGATCATCGACGATGCGCGCCTCACCCATCTGGCGTACGCGCCGGAAATCGCCCAGGCCATGCTGCGTCGCCAGCAGGCTGAGGCCGTGATCGCCGCCCGCGAGAAGATCGTGCAGGGCGCGGTGGGCATGGTGGACATGGCGCTGACCGAGCTGTCCGCGAAGCACGTGGTGGATCTGGATGACGAGCGCAAGGCGGCCATGGTGTCGAACCTCATGGTGGTGCTGTGCGGCGAGTCCGATGCGCAGCCGGTGCTGAACACGGGCACGCTGTACCAATAGGTTATGGCGAAACGGAAGCAATATCCCCTCCGTATCGATTCGGAGGTGTGGGCGGGCATCGAGCGGTGGGCCGCCGATGACCTGCGCAGCGTGAACGCCCAGGTGGAGTTCATCCTGCGCCGTGCGCTCAAAGACGCCGGGCGGCTCAAGCCGTCCGGCGCTGAGAACCCTGAGCAAACCGGAGGGGAAGGCGACGACGAAACGCCCGCGGAGTGATCCGCGGGCGTTTTCGCGTTCAAGGCCGGTGCGGGGCGGCTAGGCCAGCACGGCTTCGCGCTCGAGCAGGTCCTCGCGAGCCGGGGCGCGCTTGGAATCGTGCTCGGCGCCTTGCACGCGGCCGAGCTTCGTGTTGTCCTCCTTGCGGTTGCGCAGGGCGCGCACAGGGCTCTCCTGGTCTTCCACGCGGTAGTCTTCGCCGTGCTCCTTTTGCAGCTCGCGGATGACGACATGGCTGGGCACGTCCTGCACGCGGCCGTTCACCCGGTCGTTCCATCCGAAGAAACGGTAGCCGCTCGGCAGGTCGTCCACCTCGTCGAATTCCTCGCCCTTCGCCGTGAGCGTCACCTGCTCGTCGAGCACTTCGCGCACGTAGTCCTTTGTGGGGTGCAGGTCGAGCAGCTCGGGGAACGTGCCGTCGGGAATGAGGGCCTGCCACTCCTCGTCCTCGTACTTGTACAGGAGGTCGGCGGCCTTGTGCAGGTGCGCCACCTCCTGCTCGAAGTGATGCTCCCAAATCTTCTTCACGTACCGGTCGGTCTCGGTCTCGTAGAACGAGTAGTACAGGTAGCACTCCATGTACTCGCGCAGCAGCAGGTTCTGCAGCCAGGTGGCCGAGGGGTCGAGCAGCGCGCCGTAGTGCGTGACGTGCTCTTCCTCCACCATGCCGATTTCCAGATAGAGGTCGCGCGCGACGCCTTCGGGCTGGGTGTTGCCCAGGTTCATGTAGTAGTTCATGGTCTGCTGCTCGCCGGCGGTGAGGATGAGCGCGCCGAGCGTCGTGCGGATGTCGGCGGTCTTGGCGTTGCGCGGCGCGCGGATGGAGTCGAACGGATGGCGATGGTGCGCGATGGTGGGACGACCCGGCGTGATCTCGATGGTGTCGCGCACGAGCTTGTGAGCAGGCAGATCCTCGTCCATCTTGAGCAGGTTCGCGTAGCGGTACAGGTGGTCGAAGTCCTCGAGCAGCGCGAAGTCCATGCAGGCCTTCGCGTAGTGGTCGGGCTCGTGCATGGCGAGCCAGGCCGTGAGGTCGACGGCCAGCTGCTCGTAGCCGATGGTGGTTTCGAGCGGCGTCTCGTCGGAAGGGGACAGCCAGTTCACGTGCTTCTGCTGTCCCTGCTCGATGCGGCGCAGCAGGGCGAGCTCGCGGCGCAGGTCGTTGTCCTCGCAATTGCGGTTGAAGTTGTGGCCGAACATCACGGCTTCCACTCCGATGCCGTTCATGAGGATGATGCGCGCCTTCGTGTACGGATCGACGTCGAGTTTCTTGTACGGACGGGGCGAGAGGTCTTTCCAGTCGAGCATCATGTCCTCGATGGATGCGGTGGGCTCCTGGTCAAACGGGTTCATAGAGCCTCCTGTTCATTCGGGTGCCGTTCACGGGCCCATGCTAGCAAGCGCCGTGCGTGCGGGTTTCCGACCGCGCGGCGAGCGTTTCAGGAGCGTGAAGGGCCCGTAACGTCGACGGAAGCCGGAAGGGCAGTGCTATACTGGGCTGCGGCAAGCAAACGCATACGAGATAAGGTGAGCGAATCAGCATGATCATCAGGAAGTCTCCGGCCGAGATCGAGGCCATGAAGGAAGCGGGCCGTCTGTCGGCCAAGGTGCTGCGCGAAGTGGGCGCGCTCGTGCGTCCGGGCGTGTCGACGCTCGAGCTCGACGAGGCCGCCGAGGCGATCATCCGCAGCGAGGGCGGCATCCCCGCATTCAAAGGGTACGGCGGGTTCCCCGGCTCCATCTGCGCGTCGGTGAACGAGCAGATCGTGCACGGCATCCCCTCGCGCGGCGTCGTGCTGCGGGAGGGCGACATCATCTCCATCGACACGGGCGCCATCGTCGACGGGTGGGTGGGCGACAACGCGTGGACGTATGCGGTGGGCAAGATCTCGCCCGAGAAGCAGCACCTGCTCGATACGACGGAGAAGTGCATGTGGGCCGGCCTCGACGCTGCGCGGGTGGGCAACCGCCTGGGCGACATCGGGCACGCCGTGCAGACCGTCGCCGAGGCCGAGGGATACGGCGTGGTGCGCGAGTACGTGGGCCACGGCATCGGGCGCGACATGCACGAGGACCCGAACGTGCCGAACTTCGGTCGCAAGCACACCGGTGTGAAGCTGGAGGCCGGCATGGTGCTGGCCATCGAGCCCATGATCAACCTGGGCACGCATAAGACGCGCCAGATGCCCGACGGCTGGCTGGTGTGCACGCGCGACGGCTTGCCGTCCGCGCACTTCGAGAAGACGGTGGCCATCACCGAGGACGGCCCCGTCGTGCTCACCACCGAAGAAGGCCACAGGCGCCCGGTGTAAGAAGGCTAGCCCGCAAGGACGCCGCGACCGAACGACAGCATGATGCCGCTGAGGATGACCGTGTCGATCGTGCCGAGCACCAAGAAGAGGGTTCGGAGGTTGCGGGGGCTGTCGATGCCGTGGACGAGCCCTCTCGCGAAGAGCGCTTCCGCTTTCCAGGAGGCGAGCATGAGAGCGAGGGAGGGAAGGGCGAGCAAGGCTGCCATGCGGAGTATCTCGTATTTGGAGCCGTAGCGGTCGATCACGCCGCCGGGGCCGACGTGCAGGGCTACGGTGTCCGGCAGCGAGCCCAGCGACGCCGCCGCTACGGCGAGCGGCACGATGCAGAGCGCGATCCATACGGTCCACTGCCAGGCTTTCATCTGCCCCTCCCTTACGCGTGCGTGCTACTTCAGCTGCTTGCCGTCGGTGTCCCAGTAGAAGCGCTTGAACTTGGGAATCTGGTTCACGTGCATGGCCTTCGCCCAGAAGTTGTGGACGAACGAGTCGGGGCCGTAGTGCAGCGGGTAGGGCTCGGACGTGCGGCGCAGCGTCTCCACGGCCTGCTGCAGGCGCGCACGGTTCTCCATGCTGCGGTCGAGCACGTAGCGCGGCACGCAGCTGTAGACGAACGGGTTGTACGCCTCGCGGTACTCGATGGTCTCGCCGAGCAGGAACTCGCGCACGATGAGCTCGACGAAGTTCTGACCGCCCAGGCTCATGTAGTAGGTGTTGCGCCCGCAGCGCGTGTTCACCTCGAAGAAGCGGAAGGAGCCGTCGCGCTCGTCGAACTTGATGTCGAAGTTCGCGAAGCCGCGGTAGCCCGTCTTCGCCAGAAAGCGCTTGGCGGCCTCGATGATGGCTTCCTCGCGCTCGCCCATGATGCACACGGGGTTGCCGAGCGCGGTGGGGTCGTGGTCTTGCAGGCACACGACGCCGCCCGACACCACGCGCATATCGCCGGTTGCGTCGGAGAACGTGGTGAGCGTGCGGATGGCGTCGTCGCCGCCGGGGATGAAGTCCTGCAGCACGAGCTCGTTGTCGTAATCGGAGGCGCGGATGTCGCTCCACACCTGCGCCATCTCTTCGGGCGAGTCGATCTCGTAGATCTTGCGCTTGCGGGCGATGGTGGCATCCTGGAACTGCGCCGAGTTCGACGGCTTCGCGATGAGCGGGTAGGGCAGCTCGTGCACCGGCAGCTCGGCAGGGCCATCCGGACCGCATGAGAAGTACCACGTACGCGGGAAGGGGATGCTCAGCTCTTCGCACAGCTCGTAGAAGCGGCGCTTCTGCGTGATGTCGTCGAGCAGGTCGAAGTCGATGTAGGGCACCGTGTAGCCGGCGGCCTCGAGGCGCGCCTTGCCCGACGAGAGCATGCGCGCATGGCAGTCGTCGCAGCCGAGCACGAGCAGCACGCGGTTGGGGTCTTCGGCCAGTGCGCGCGCGGCCGTGCGTTCGAGCGCGTCGTAGAGCCCCTCGGGTTCGTGGATGAGCGGCTCGAGGCGGTAGTCGGTGAAGCGGCTCGACGACAGCATCTTGATATCCTGCGTGGCCAGCACGATGGTGCGCTCGATGCCGTACGCGCGATGCAGCTCGCGCACGTAGCTGTAGGCGAGGATGTCGCCGCCGACGACGACGGGCTGCAAACGGCGCGTCACGTCGGCCGATGTGGCGATGCGGGGTGAAGCGGACATGATCGAAATCTCCTTCAGATACGGTATACCGTAGCATTATCGCATAGCGCCTCGCGCCTCGCGCGCGTTTCGTGAAAACCACCCGATTTGCTGGGCGGTTGCCGTATCATGTGAAGCTCACAGCATCGTCACGTGAACAGGAGAACCAATCACATGTGCGGATTCGTGGGATTCACCGCGGTTGATTACGATACCGAGATCAATAAGGCGGTCGTGAAGGACATGGCCGATCGCATCGCCCACCGCGGGCCCGATGACGAGGGCTTCTTCGTGGACGACGGCATCGCGATGGGCTTCCGTCGCCTGTCCATCATCGACCTCGAGGGCTCGCGTCAGCCCATGCAGAACGCCGACGGCACCGTGACCGTGACGTTCAACGGCGAGATCTACAACTTCCAGGAGCTGCGCGCCGAACTCGAGGCCCTGGGCTACCAATTCAAGACGAACGGCGACACCGAGACCATCGTGCACGGCTACGAGGCATGGGGCACCGACGTGTTCGAGAAGCTGCGCGGCATGTTCGCCATCGCCATCTGGGACGCGCCGAAGAAGCGGCTCGTGTGCGCGCGCGACCTGTTCGGCATCAAGCCGTTCTACTATCAGCACGACGGCAACCGCCTCATCTACGGCAGCGAGATCAAGGCGTTCCTCGCGCACCCGGCGTTCCACAAGGAACTCAACAAGGAGATGCTGCCGCAGTACCTGTGCTTCGAGTACATGAACGACTCGCAGACCATGTTCAAGGACGTGCACAAGCTGCTGCCCGGCCACTTCATGGTGTTCGAGGACGGGAAGCTGAACATCGAGTGCTTCTACCACATCACGTACAAGATCGACGAGAGCAAGGGTCTCGACGAGTGGGCCGACGAGATCAACCGCGTGTTCGACGAATCCGTGGCGGCGCACGAGATTGCCGACGTGGAAATCGGCAGCTTCCTGTCGGGCGGCATCGACAGCTCGCTGGCCGCGTACTGCATGGGGCAGCATGCGCCGGACATCAAGACGTTCTCGGTGGGCTACGAGATCGGCTGCGAGGACAAGCTGGCCGAGATCAACGCGCTGCCCGACTTCGACATCAAGCTGAACGAGCTGGACGACGCCACCGCGTTCGCCGCATGGGCGAACCTGCCGAACTGGCAGGTGAAGGTGGATGCGCGGGAATTCCTCGACATCGTGCCCACCGAGCAGTACCACATGGACGAGCCCCTGGGCGCGCCGAGCGCCATCCCGCTGTTCTTCGTGAGCAAGCTGGCGCGCGAGCAGGTGAAGGTGGTGCAGTCGGGCGAGGGCGCCGACGAGCTGTTCGGCGGCTACTGGATCTACCACGACCAGTTCGAGTTCGACAAGTACTTCCGCGTGCCGCGCCCCCTGCGCGCCGCCGCGGGCGCTGTGGCCGAGAAGCTGCCGCCGTTCCATGGCCGCCGCTTCGCCATGCGCGGCTCGGGCGGGCCGGAGAAGAGCTACCAGCGCGCGAGCATGAACTACATGTGGGACGAGATTCCCAACGTGCTGAAGGACTACGCGGGCCCGTGCAAGCCGTGGGAGTGGTGCAAGCCGCACTTCGACGAGGCGGCGAAGCAGGACCTCGACATCATCACGCAGACGCAGTACGTGGACATGGTGAGCTACATGCCGTTCGACATCTGCCTGAAGGCCGACAAGATGTCCATGTCGCAGTCGCTCGAGCTGCGCGTGCCCTTCCTCGACAAGAAGGTGCTCGACGTGGCGCTGCAGCTGCCCACCGCGTGCCGCGTGGACGACGAGCACGCGAAGTACGCCCTGCGCGTGGCTGCGAGCAAACTCGGCTTCCAGAAGAAGGTGGCGAACATGCCGAAGCAGCCGTTCATCACCCCGCTCACGGTGTGGCTGCAGACCGACCTGTACTACGACCGCATCAAGGAGGCGTTCACGGGCGAGGCCGCGCACGAGTTCTTCAACGTGGACTACCTCGTGCAGATGCTCGACGACCACAAGTCGGCCGACTTCTCCACGGTGGAGGGTCGCGGCAAGCTCAAGATGATGCGCATTTGGAACATCTACTGCTTCCTGTGCTGGTACGAGGTGTTCTTCGGGGCGTCGAGTGAGAAGCTCGCGCCGAAGACGAAGGTTGCGTAGGAAACCGCGCACCGCGAACATGCATGACGACGGCCGCCCTCGGGCGGCCGTTTTTCGTGGGGGGAGAGGGGCGGTAACGGGTTGGGGGCGAGGGCGCGATGGGCGGTGCGGGGGTGGCGGGGGCGTGCTAGGCTCCGGACATCGACTCGCTATCCGCGCCATCGTTTCAAGGAGCTCGCCCATGTCCGCACGAACCGCCCCCGCCCCGCACGCGCGCTCGCGCGCCGCACGTCTCGTCCTGCTCGCAGCCTCCGTCCTCCTGGCTCTCACGTTGTGCGCCGCGCCCGGCGCGGCGTTGGCCGCACCGGCGAATCCCTTCGAGGTTGCCGGCCCGGCCGACGCGTACACCTGGGACGGTACGACGCTGCACGTGACGGGCGCGGATGTGACCGTCACGGGGATGGCCGCCGCCTCCGACCCCGTCGCCGCGGGCGACGTGACGGTGGAGGCGGGCGGCAGCCTGGCGGTGGGCGCGGGCGTGCGCATCGGCACGCTCGCGGTGGCCGGTGGCACGCTCGACCTGTCGGCCGTCGCGGCGGGCGAGCCGCTGACGGTGGACGCGTGCTCCCTGGGCGGCGGCGCGCTCGGCACGCTCGTGGCGCCGTTCGGGGCGATGTCGCTCGCGCAGCTCGTGGATGCCAGCTCCTTCGTGGCGAGCGACGGTATGAACGTGGTGGAGGACGGCGAGCGTATCGGCACCCTGCGAAGCGACGGCTCGTTCGCCATCACGGCCACGCGCGCGGTGACCTTCGTCGGATGGGACGGGGCCGTGCTCGAAACGCAGACGGTGCCGCTGTTCTCGGCGGCCGTCGCCCCCGAGGTCGCGTCGCCCGACGGCTTCGCGTTCACGGGGTGGGACCGCCCGTTCGACCGCGTCGTCGAGGACGCCACCGTCACGGCGCTCTTCGCGCCTGAGCCCGCGCCCGACCCGCAACCCGCGCCCGCGCCCGACCTGCAACCTGAAAGCGCCCCTGCGCCGTCCTCGTCCTCGGGTTCCGCCAGCTCCTCCGGCACCGCCGCGCCTTCCGCAAGCGCGGGCAACCCGCAGGCCCGCATCACGTCGAACGGCCCGCAGGCCCGCGTCGGCTCGTCGAAGGCGCTCGCCAAGACGGCCGACCCGCTGCCCGTCGCCGCCCTCGCCGGCGCGGCAGCCGTGGCCCTCGCCGCGCTCATCGTGGCAAAAAAGCGCTCGTAACCAGGTAAAACGCCAGCAAGTAATCCTTTTCAGGTGAAGTTGCGCCCCGCGGCAGTATCGTTCTATTCGTGTGTCGCGCGCCGCCGCGCTCCCCTTCATGATACGAGGTGCACCAACAAGGTGGTGCGAAGGTCACGAAGGAAGGGGAACCAATGGAAGGGAACGCAACGAACAAGAAGACGGCGCGCGTCGGTCTGATGGCGCTCGTCGCGCTCGCGCTTGCGGCCATGTTCGCGCTGTCGGCATGCGCCGGCGGCGGCAAGGCCGCAGCGGAGGTGGCGGGGGAGGACCGCACGAACGCCAAGCAGGTGATCATGGCGGCGGGCGACCTGTTCACGATGATGGACATGGGCCTGACCGACGCGGACAGCCCCGCCACCATCTCGCAGGACGATCCCGCGTACGCCGAATTCTTCGACAAGTTGCTCCAGTATAAGAAGGTCGCCGACCTCGACGTGCAGGACGTCACCATCACGGTGTCCATCCAGGCCGTCCAGGCAAGCACGGCGCGCGAGGACAGCCAGCAGGTGAACTACCGCTACGCCGTTACGCAAGCCAGCATGAACGTGAACGGCACGGCGGTGTCCTACAACGCCGACAAGGGCTTTTCCAAAAACTAAGCGACGAATCGTATACGTGAAGGAGCACGATCATGGAGAACATTTCTCGTAGGAACTTCGTCACCTTGGGCGCCCTGAGCGCGGCCGGCGCCGCGGTGTGCGGCCTGGCCGGCTGCGCCCCGCAGAAGGCGGCGGACGGCGGCACCGCCGCAGCAGGCGCCGGCGCGAGCGGCGCGTCCGCGAAGCAGGGGACCATCAACTGCTCGGGCATCGAGGTGAACCCCGACGAGGTCATGGAGGTCATCCCCACCGACATCGTCATCGTGGGCGGCGGCTTCGCGGGCCTGGCCTGCGCCGTGCAGGCGGCCAAGAACGGCGACGACTTCATCCTGCTCGAGGGGCAGGCCACGCTCGGGGGCAACGGCCAGGGCGTGGAGGGCACGTTCGCCGTGGACTCCCGCTTCCAGAAGGAGCAGCAGGTGTCGTGCGACCGCTCCGTCATCATGCAGGAAGAGCTGGGCAAGGCGCAGTGGTGCCCGAACGGCCTGCTGTACAAGGACCTCATCGACGCGTCCGCCGACAACATCGAGTGGCTTGTGGACGAGTGCGGCTGCAAGCTGAGCGGCCTCATCGACAACTACCCGTGCGGCGCGACGTCAGGCAAGGTGGAGTCGTTCCACTGGTGGCAGGACGGCGCGGCCTACGTGGGCTACGTGCTGCCCATGCAGCAGCAGCTGCGCGACGCGGGCGCCGACATCCGCCTGAACAACCGCGCGCTCGAGTTCAGCTACGACGATGCGGGCGCGGTGAACGGCGTGTACGCCATCGACGCGTTCGGCGACCTCGTGCAGTACGAGGCCAAGTTCGTTGTGCTGGCCACCGGCGGCTTCGCCAACGACGACAAGCGCCTGTCCAAGCACGGCTTCAACCTGGAAACGCTCGAGCGCATCGGCACCCCGGGGCACTTCGGCGACGGCGTGAACATGGTGCTGGCCGCCGGCGCGGCCGAGTTCACGGGCGTGTGCTACCTGAAGTACAACCGCATCAGCCATCAGGTGGAGGTGTTCGGCCCGCTGTGGACGGAGTTCTGCTTCGGCGGCCCCTTCCTCTGGGTGAACCAGGATTGCGACCGCTTCGTGGACGAGAGCCTCGTGTTCCGCGTGGAGAACCAGATCACGCAGTCGGCGCCCATCCACGAGCAGAACGGCATCGCCTACACGGTGTTCGACCAGGCCATCTTCGAGAAGCAGATAGCCGACGACAAGGCGAACGCCGACGAGTGGGGCGTCGACGTGGCGGCGCAGTGGGAGAAGATCATCAAGGAAGGCGACGACGGCTACCGCGCCGACACGCTCGACGAGGTGGCCGAGCAAGCCGGGCTCGACCCGGTGGCCCTCAAGGCGGCCGTGGACGACTACAACGCGAAGTGCGCCGCCGGCGTCGACGACATCTTCGGCAAGGAAGCGGAGTACCTGCTGCCCATCGAGACCCCGCCGTTCTACATCGGCCGCATCCACGAATGCATGGAAGGCCCGCTCGGCGGCGTGAAAACCGACCGCCAGTTCCGCCCCGTGCTCGAGGCGGGCGGCGTGATGGAGAACGTGTTCGCCATCGGGCTCGACGGCATCATGCTGTACCGCGACGTGTATCCCATGGACGTGCCCGGCTCGGCAAGCGCCGAGTGCCTCAACGGCGGACGCGTCGCCGCGAACCGGGCGCACGAGCTGCTGCGCGGCTAACCCGACCACCCATTCCCTCCCTGCGCGACGGGCCCGGCACCGATGGCTGCCGGGCCCGTCTGCGTGCGGGGGCGCGCCGGGTGCGGCCCCTTGTCTCGCGCTACTGCTTGAACGCCTCGATGGCGTCGAGCAGCTCCTGTCGATTGTGCAGGTTGCACTTCGTGTAGATGTGGCGCAGGTGGGTTTTCACCGTGTTCTCGGACAGCACGAGCATCTCGGCGATGTAGGGGGCGCTGCGGCCCTCGGCGAACAGGGCGAAGATGTCGCGCTCGCGGTTCGTGAGGCCGTAGGAGTCCGCGAAGCGGTCGAGGTGCGCGTCGCCCGCGGCATCGCCCTCGCTCTCCGCGTCGTCAACCTGCATCGCGTTCGCCTCGTCGACGCGCTGTCGGCGCCACAGCACCGTGCACAGCCGCGCGAGGCCCATGACGGCGATGAGCAGCAGGTAGCTCAGCACCATGAGCACCACGTTGTTCGCCGCGTTCGCCGCGCCGCCCAGCGCGGTGCCGATGAGCTGGCCGCCCAGGATGCCCGCCTGTTCGGCGCCCATGGCCACGGCGATGATGCGCAGCGAGGGCGTGCGCGTCGTGCTGCCGTAGAAGGCGATGAGCGTCCATACGAGGATGTCGAACCCGGCGTAGCCGATGGGGATGAACACGCGCGTGAGGCCCTGCACGTCGTTCGTGTACAGGCCGATGGTCATGGCCACCACGCCGAATACCATGAACGACAGGCAGGCGTTGAACAGGAGCTCCATGTGGCGGGCGAGGACGGTGAGGCCTGCCACGAAGAACACGAGCGACACGATGCCGCGCAGCCCCACGATATCGAACACCGAGCTGGGCGCCGTCTCGGACGGCGAGAAGATCTCGAAGCTGCACATGAGCCCGAACGCGATGCAGAACACGAGGATGAACAGGGGAAAGCGCACGTCGACGCCCAGCACCTGCAACGGGGCGGGGCGCGTGCTGCGGTCGGGCGCGTCGCCCGCGGCCTCGTCCACGCGGTACAGCGCCACATGCTGCAGGCGGGCGTCCGCCACGTAGAGCGCGCAGGACAAGAGCGGCAGGAGGGCGATGAACACGCCCTCGGCCACGGGGGTGAGCCCCTCGGCGAGGATGTTGAGCACGAGGCCGAGCGCCCATGCGCCCGAGATGTGCGTCATGGCCTTGACGGGCCCCTGCGCCACGCAGATGCGCCCCCACGACACGTTGAGCACGGCCATGGCGCAGCCCGACACGAACGCGCCCGCCACGGTGGGCACGGCGAGGCCGGCGCTGGCGGAAACGAGGATGGCGGCGTTGCCCACGAACCCGAGCGCCGCGGCGACGACGGTGGGCTTCATGTTCCAGGGAGTGGCGGGGGCGCGTCGCGCACGCAGCGCGCAGACGACGAACACGGCCACGCTTGCGGCCAGCATGACGATGAACGATAGCTGCGCGAGGGTGAGCGCGCGGCTCAAGTCGCCGTCGCCCGGCGTCAGCGCGAAGTACAGCGCATCGCCGAACATCGCGTGATCCATCCACGACCAGAAAAAGCTTGCGCCGACGATGGCGAGCCAGGAGGATGAGCCGCTCAATACGTTGAAGTTCATGACACCGTTTCTTGAGAAGACGAACGCGCTAGGCGCAATCATAGCACGACCGCCTGGCGACAACGAGAAGTTGCCCCCTCGTCAATGCATGCATGACGAGGGGGCGCGGTTCCCCGTGATACGCTTGCAGCGTTGAAACACGTGTTGAACGGAGCATCACCTCGAGGGGCATCAGCGAAGATGCCGGACCTTTTCGCGGCCCGGCATCGCATCAATTCGATTGACGGAGGGATCAACGTGCATACGTATACCGATCAGCAGGGGGAATCTGCCAACGCGTTCTCGCGCAGGATGTTCGTCAAGGGCGGCCTGGCCGCCAGCGTCGCCGCGCTTGGCGGCGCGGCGCTCACGGGCTGCGCCGCAGCGCCGGCGTCGTCGAAGCAGGCGCACGCCGAAAACACCGAGCCCGACAACGAGATCACCGCGCGGCTCGTGGAGCGCGTCCATGACGCGAACCTGCCCGACGCGGCTCCCATCATGCCGGTGGAACCGCCGGCGTCGTGGGACGACGAGGCCGACGTGATCATCGTGGGCGTGGGAGGCGGCGGCATCGTGGCCACGGCGTTCCTCGCGCAGCAGGGGCTCAAGGTCATCGGCATCGAGAAGGAGGGCCAGGTGGGCGGTGCAAGCCGCCACGCCTGCACGTTCGCCAACGTGTTCGGCGGCTCGAAGGATCAAAACGAGCTCGAGTTCGGCGTGCCCACGTTTCCGCCCGACGTCAAAGCGTTCACGCGCATGTACGAAGAGCAGAACGCCTACTCCATCGACGAGAAGTTCCTCAGCAACCAGCTGCTCATGTCGGGCGCGGCCTGCGACTGGATCATGGAGCAGGACGGCATGAACATGGAGTGCTTCGGCCCCATCTGGCACGACGCCGACGTGCACAGCGGCAAGCAGAGCGTGGTGCTGGGCATGGACAACCCTACGAACGCCATGGAGGCCGTCGCGCTTGCCGCAGGCGCCGACATCCGCCTGTCCACGAAGTGCGAGAAGCTCGTGGCCGACGGCGGCCGCGTCGTGGGCATCGTCGCTAAGGGGCCGGACGGCGCCGAGCGCTTCCTCAAGGCGTCGAAGGGCGTCATCCTGTGCGCGGGCGGCTTCGGCATGAACCGCGACCTCATCCGCGCGTACCTCCCGAGCGCCTTCGAGGGCACCGTGCAGGGCGGCCCCATGCCGTCGCACACGGGCGAGGCCTTCCGCATGGGCCTCGGCATGGGCGCCGACTTCTCCGGTTTCGACTCGTGGAGCTGCTGGGAAGGCGCCATCGACGAGGAGACGGCCGGCGGCGACGGGCAGTTCTGGCACTACTTCTGGCACGGCGAGCGCCAGCTGTTCCACAACCCGTGGCTCATCATCGACAAGCGCGGCAACCGTCAGCCGTACTTCGCGGCCACGCAGGAGCTGTTCGCGAACCCGGGCGGGCAGATGGGCGACTTGAGCAACTGCGCCGCGTGGATGTCGGCCGTGGGGCACCACGTGTACTCCATCTGCGACGCGAACTTCCCGACCACCGTGTTCGAGAAGAACGTGCTCACCGAAACCGGCACCGACCGCAACCGCATCCCCATCACCGACCCGAGCACGCTCATCGACACGAAGGGCCTCGTGTCGGCCGATTGGCTGAGCGAGGTGGACCAGGCGGTGGAGCGCGGCGCCGTGAAGAAGGCCGACACCATCGAGGAGCTGGCCGACATGCTGCTGCTCGATCGCGACGTGCTGACGCGCGCCGTCAAGGAGTACAACGAGCTGTGCGAGAAAGGCGTGGACGACGAGATGTCCACGCCGTACGATCCCTCGTGGCTCCATCCCGTGGTGCAGCCGCCGTTCTACGGCGCCATCGTGGGCAGCCAGATGGCCAAGACCATGTGCGGCCTGCGCACCGACGAGCATCTGCAGGTCATGCGCGAGGACGGCACGCTCATCGAGGGCCTGTACGCCAACGCCACCACGGCCGGCGGCCTGTCGGGCGAGGCGAACTACGGATGCTTCTGGAACTCCACGGTGTTCGGCGGCGTGGGCACGAGCTGGATCACCGGTTGGATTGCCGCCAAGTCGCTGCTGGACGAGAAGTAGGACGCGCGGGCGGGCGCGGGCGTGGGGAAGCGGGCCCGCGCCCGCTCCGCCCGCCCTCCGCTAGCGCCGCAGGCCGTTGCGGATGAAGCTGACCAGCTTGAGCGCGAGCGGCCCCGCAAGCGCCTCGCTGTACGCGAGGCAGAGCGGCAGCTCGATGCGGTCGCTCGGGTGGAACGGCATGAAGGCCGACTGCGGGTAGGCCGCCTCCATGAGCGGGTCGTAGGGCTGCAGGTGCACGCCGCCGCCCGCGCAGAACGCGTCGATGGCCCGGTCGTTGAGGGGCACCTCGCGAAAGATCGGGTTGAACCCGCGCTCGTGGCAGGCGGCGATGAAGCTGTTCGTGTACAGGTCGAAGTCGAAGGGGCTCCTGATGGGAACCCCTTCGAGGTCGGCGATGCGCACGGGAGCCTTCGCGCAGAAGGGGTTCTCGTGCAGCGTGATGACGCGCGTTTCCACGGGGCCGAGCGGCAGCAGCTTGATGCCGGGGCGCTTGTACGCGCCGTGGACGAACCCCAGGTCGATGGCGCCTTCTTCCAGCGCGTTGAACACGGCCGTATCCGACATCTTGAAGGTGGACACGCTGCAGCCGGGCGTGCGCGCCGCGAACTCGTTGATGAGGGCCACCGCCTCGTGCCCGTCGTGGAAGAACAGGTAATCGAGGGGGAACGACTTGAACGCGATGGCGAGCGTCTCCTGCGGGCTCGCGCCCGCCTTGCGCGCCTGCATGCACCGGTCGATCTCGTCCACTTCGCCCAGCACGCGCTCGGCGTGCACGAGGATGTCCCTGCCGGCATCGGTGGGGCGCATGTGCTCGCCGCGGTCGAACAACTCGAAGCCCGCTTCCTGCTCGAGCGAGCGGATGGCCTTGGAAATGGCCTGCTTCGACACGTACAGCTCCTCCGAGGCCTTCGCCACGCTCCCGCACCGCGCCACCGCGCCACCGCGGCCATGTACCTCAACTGGTGCAGCTCCACGGCGCGCCCCCTCTTCCGGCTTTCCGGCCGGCTCGAACTATCCGCGTCCCAGCTTGCCCTTCACTTTGGCCGTGAGCGAGCTGACGAAGGCCGCTTCGGGCACGTGCAGCTTGATGGACAGGCCGAACGTCACCACGAGCGCCACGATGCCGCCGGCCATGACGTACGCGAACGCCTGGGGGATCGACCCCGACAGCGGCGCCAGATACGTTTGCAGCGCGAACAGCACGCCGCCGCCCGCCGCCGCTCCCAAGCCGCCGAACACCAAGCCGCTCGCGCACGCCTTCACCACCGAGCGCAGGCCGAACGGCCCGAGGCGGCGGCGCAGGTACACGAACAGACACACGTCGGCCACCACGTAGAACAGCACCTCGGCCACGGCGATGATCTCGATGGGGAAGCGGTCGATGTGCGCCGCGCCGAACATCGTGAGCGCGATCTGCGCCGCGCCGGCCACGAAGTTGAAGGCGGCGAACACGCCCATCTTGCGCAGGCTCGAGAATATCTTCTGCAGGTACGTGTTCACGCCGTACACGGGCAGCGCGAACGCCAGCACCGCCATGTACGTGGCGATGGACGAGACGTTCTCCATGGTGAACGCGCCCGCATGGTACAGCGTGACGAGCGGCAGCGAGAACACCATGAGGTAGAGGGCGAAGGGGATCATGAAGAACAGGATCTGGTTCGTGCCGCCTATGATGCCGCGCTTCACGCCTTCGCCGTCGCCTTCGGCCTGCATCTCCGAGAGCTCGGTGAACATGGCGGTGGTGATGGGCACGGCGAGGAAGGCGTAGGGCAGCGTGAACCACTGGCGGGCATACAGCAGGATGGACGGGCCGTTGTCGGCGAAGCTGTAGGATGCCGCGTTCTGCACCGACACCACGATGAGCGAGCACAGCATGACGAACACGGCGGGGATGCCGAGGCCGAGCGTCTCGCGCAGCGCGGGGTCGCGGAAGTTGATGCGCGGGCGCACGCGGATGCCGTTCTTCTTGAGCGCCGGCAGCTGGATGGCCAGCTGGACGAACACGCCTAAGGGGTTGCCGAACGCGATGATGTAGAGCGCGAGCTCCTGGTTCTGCGGCGCCACGACGGCGTACAGGATGAACGTCGCGATGACGATGATGTTGTTCGCCACGGGGGCGATGGACGACCAGAGGTAGTCGCGGTTCGCGTTGAGCAGGCCCGATACGATGGCCGTTGCGCCGTAGAGCACGATCTGTATGGCGAAGAACTGGAAGAAGAACACCGACTGGGTCATTTCCGACTGATCGGAGTAGAAGCTTTGCGTGTAGATGGCCACCGAGGGGAACGCGATGCAGAACGCCGAGACGATGCCGAGGAACAGCACCACGATGGTGAGCAGGTTCGAGGCGTACTCGTTGCCGGCTTGCTGCCCCAGCTTCTTCTTCACCGACATGTACACGGGCAGGAACGCCGTGACCAGCATGCCGCCCACCACCAGCTCGTAGAGCTGGTTCGGCAGGTTGTTCGCCACCTGGTACGAGCTGGACAGCAGCGTCGATCCCAGGGCGAAGGCCATGATCCAGGTGCGGGCGAAGCCGGTGATGCGCGAGATCATCACGCAGATGCTGATGAGCGCCGCCGACGAGCCGACGGCCGCCGTGGCGTCCTCGGGCTCGGGCTGCGGGGTGCGGGCGAGGGTGCGGTCGGCGCCGGCGTGCTTGCTGATGATGGGCAGCTCGGACGTGGAGCCGGCGAACGCCGCGCGCTCGGCGCGCGAACTGGGCACCGCGGGACGGGCGGCTGCGCGCGGGTCGGGCGTCGAGGGCTCGAACGGGTCGCGGGGCGGGGTGGTGCGGTCGGCGCCCGCGTGGCGGCCTCCGATGTGGATTTCCGAGGTTTCGCCGGGCGCTGCGGTGCGCAGGCGCGCCTTCGCGCTGGCGGGGTCGAGCCGGGGTTGGGGCTTGGGCACCACCTGCTGCGCCACGGCCGCCGCGATGGCGGTGCGGTCGAGGCCGGCGTGACGGCCGCCCACGCGGATTTCCGAGGTGGAGCCGGGGTCGGCGGCGCGCGCGTGCGAGGCGCCAAGGCGCTGAGGAGCGGCGACGGGTTGCTCGGGTGCCGGTTCGGCAACGCGCGTGTGTTGAGCTCGTGCGAGCTTGTCGGACATGGACGGACGCTTCCTCATGCTTCGGATATAATGGCCCCATCATAGCAAACCCGGAAAGAGGACCCTCATGCACATCCTCATCGTACGCAATAATTCCAACTCGCAGGCGGTGGATGCATCGCTGCTGCTGGCCACGTATCTTGCGACGCAGGGCCTCGACTACACGCTGGTGGACTCGTCCGATCTCTCGTGTCGCTGCGACCACGACGACGTGAACGCGGCCCTGGCCGCGGGCGTGGCGATGACCGTCGTGCTGGGCGGCGACGGCACCATCCTGCGCACGGCGCGCCAGATCGGCACGGCGGGCGTGCCCATCCTCGGCATCAACTTCGGGCGCCTGGGCTTCTTGGCGAACTCGAGCGACGACGGCGTCATCGCCATCGTGTCGTCGGCCCTCGCGGGCGACGTGGTGGCCGAGCAGCGCACGAACCTGCGCATCGACGTGGTGTGCGAGGGCGAGGCGGACCCGTGGGACGACGAGAGCGATGCGTCGGCGTCCGACCTCGACAACCCCGCGCGCACGTTCTTCGCGCTCAACGAGCTGGCCGTGACGCGCGGCGCGAACGGCCGCATCATCGATTTCTCGCTGGACATCTCGGGCGCCCACATCGCCGACATGCGCGGCGACGGCCTCGTGGTGGCCACGGCCACCGGGTCGACGGCCTACGCGCTGTCCGCGGGCGGGCCGCTCGTGGCCCCCGGCTTCAACGGCCTCGTGGCCGTGCCGCTCGCGCCGCACACGCTGCACTCGCGCGCCATCGTGACGGCGGCCAACGACGTGGTGGAGATGGACCTGTCGCGCAACGCCGACACGCGCGAGGCCACCCTGTTCGCCGACGGCGAGCTGCTCACCTTCGACCTGCCCGTCAAGCGCGTCTACGTCGCCCGCGGCGCCGTGCCCACCACGCTGCTGCGCTACCAGCGAGAAGGCTTCTACGAACACGCCGCCAAGGTGTTCTTCTAGGCGGCGGGGGCGCGTCGTTGGGTCGATCTTCGCTCCAAAACCACGCTACAGCGACTGAGGCGTGGTTGAGGAGCGAAGATTCGTCCCTGACGCCGATGAGGTTGCGTGGCCGGCCTCCGGGTCGAGCGGCTCGACGGTGAATATCTGCGCTGCGAGCGATTTCGAGCGGGCGAGGCGGCGTTCCGTTCGGGCTATCTCGTTGCTTTGCGGAATGCCGTAGCGTTTGAGCAGGATCGCGAGGCGCTTCGAATCCATCGCGTCTTTGTACGAAAACCGTGCGATGGGCATGCCGTAGAGCGTGAGCTGGGATTCCCGGTGCTGCTCGTCGGCGAGCACGCGAAGCGGGGTGCGCCCGTTGCGAAGCGCGTCGTCCTCGTACTTCTGCATGCCGTCGAACTCGCCGATGACCCTGCTGCCGTCCAGCCGCGTCCAGAGGAAGTCGACGCGGTACACGTGTCCCCGGTTGAAGGGCTGGGGAAGCTCGACTTGCAGTTGGGGGAGGGCGAAGCCCAGTTCGATCATCGCGGCGCGCGCGATGGATTCTCCCGCGCTTTCGCTGTGCGCGTCGGCGTAATGCATCGTCCTGATCGCGTGCCGCACGCCGGCATGCCCGCCGCCCAGGCGCTTGAATCGTGCGACGAACGCGTTGGGGCGCTCTCCGGTGAGTCGCAGCGCGCCGTCGGCTACGGCCAACGCTTGCTTGAAATGCGCCGTGCGCATGCAGTCGTACACGGTTCGCGTGATCGAGGTGACGCGAAGCCCCTGCACGGTGGTGAACTCGTCGTCGCGCACGATGTGCCAGCGTATCGTGCCGGTAGAGGCATTGCGGTTCGATTGCGACGTGACCACGTGAACCGCATCGATTCGCTCGAACGGGACGGGCAGGCCGAATGCGAGCGCGGCCGATTCGTGACAGAATGCCCAGTTGGGGTGCAGTTCCTGCAATGCTCTCATCAGGTGAAGCGATCGCTGGCGCTTCGGCAATGCTCGCCAATGCGATGCGCGGGCGTATACTCCTTTTGCAGGACGGACGACCTCGCCTCGGTCAACCCGCCGACGCAGGCTCTCGCGAACGCGGTCGCAGGACGGCACGACGCACATCTTCCTGCTTTCGGCGCGTGAGAAGAGGAGCGCTATTTCAGCATCATTGGTTTTCGTCGCTGCATCACCTTCCGTGCGCTTGTGGCGAGTGCCACCATTGTCTCACGGTGGAGACGCCGGTTTCGCCGAGCGGTAAGAGAAGCGTCCAAGGAACATCTTCGCTCCTAAAACACGCCTCAGCCACTGAAGCGTGTTTTAGGAGCGAAGATTGCCACGCATGGGAGGGCGTATGCCCCTACAACCACAACCGGTACGTTGTGTTGGAGGCGAAGTCGGATGTTTGCAGGCAGAAGTCGGAGGGGTCGAGGTCTTCGAAGGCGCTTTGATCGATCAGGTTGGTCTTGTTGACTCGGAAGGGCAGCACGAGCGTTTGCGATTCGCCGGGCTCGAGGTCGATGTAAAACCCCTCCTCGTAATCGACGCCCTCCTCGCGGTCTTCGTAGCTCGGGAGCTTCGTGTTCGCGAAGTAGAACGCTCCGTCCATGTATATTCCCGCCCCCATGACGTTTTCGATATGGGCGATGTTGTCGTTCCAGAGCGTGAACTTGGGCAGGCGGTCCAATCGCGAGATGCGTTCGTCGGAGGCGTTTTCGATGGAGAGCGTGACGGCGACGAGAGCGCTGTTGGTGTACGGACGCTCGAGTGCGCTTTGATACGCGGGATACCATTCGGCGAAGCTTTCGACGGGGATGGTGCGTATCTCGCTCACGGATACATCGATATTTGGGCACGTGTATTCCCAATTCCCGTAACGTTTATGCAATTCGACTGACGTGCTCGAAATCGTGTCGGCTCCCGTTTCGTACGCCGCGCCTTGTGTGATCTTGCGCAGTTCGAGCGTTGCATGCGGAAGGGTGTCGTTGATCGTGTAGGCGGGGAGTCCGCTGCCTTCGGTGATGTTGTGAAACGGCGTCGGCTCCGGGGTACCCGGCTCCCTCGGAATATAGCGTCCCACGAACCAGCCCATGACGAGGGCGACGATGACGAGGCAGACCGTGCCGATCATCATGCGCTTGCTGCGGTTCATCTGCATCGGGCTCCTCCTTCGCTTGTCTTGGTCGACCTTACCATCATGCCTTGTCAGAGGCTACGGTGATTTAATTCACCCTACCACAAGCCGCGCGTTTCGTCGGGGGCGCGCGAGCGGGCTGCTACACTCCGGGCAACGGGCGCCGCTGCAAGCGCCCGCCCCTGCTTGAAGAAGGAGACGCCCATGAACATCAAGCCGGCATCGCTTGCCGTCATCCTTACCCTTGCCCTGGCCTGCGGCATGGCGGGTTGCGCGCCCGCGAGCGACGATGCTCCCGCGCAGGATGCTGCGACGTCGTTTCGCGAGGAGAAGATCGACCTTCCCGACGAGGCGTACCAGGTGCTCGATATGCGGGTGACGGATGCGGGGCGGCTGTTCGTGGCGACGGGGGATCGCGAGAGCGGGCGGGTGAGCGTGCTCGCCCTCGGCGACGACGGGCTGCTGACGGAGACGTTCAGCACCGATGATCTGCGCATGACGCTCGATGCGGAGCTGTCGTACGGACGTGCTTGCTTGACCGCGCAGGGGCAGCTCGTGTGCGGGTATCGAACGGCATCGGGCGAGGACGAAGCGTTCTACCTCGTTGACGGCGACTCGTTTTCCGCGTTGCCGCTTGCCGTGCCTGCGGAGGCGTTCGGGCTGCGGTGGGCGGAAGACGGGACGGTGCTCGCGGTCGGAAATACGAGCGTTTCCTGTATGGATGCCGGACGCGGCGACGAGCTGAGCTCCGTTGCGCTTCCGGGCGATACCTACGTCTCCGATGCGGCGGCTCGTGAAGGAACCGTCTACGTGTCCACCACGACGAGCAGCGGCACTCTCGTGAAAGCGGGGCTCGCGGCGTTCGACGCTGCGACGGGTGAGCCGCAAGCGCTCGAACCCGCGTTGCAGAAGGGGCTCGAACAGGCGCTTCCGGCGGGGGATGCGACAGGGGGAGGATGCTCGGCGCTGCTTGCGAGCTCGGAGGACAGCCTGTTCCTCTGCGCGGGCGGTTCGGTGTTCCGCTGCGCGAGCGACGGCGTCGAATGCCTGCTGGACGGCGTCGGCACGCATCTCGAAAGCGCGAGCGACCATCCTGAGCGGCTGCTCGTAGACGCCGATGGCGATCTGTACGTCCTGTACCGGCACAACGACGGGGCCGCGCTGCACACGCTCTACCGGTACGTCGAGGGCGAACGCCCCGACGTTGAAAAGAAGCTCGTCGTCTATGCGCTGGAAGACAACTCCCTCGTGCGACAGGCCGTCGCCACCTTCCGCGACGGGCATCCCGACGTGGCTGTCGAGATGGAGGTGGGCATCCCGGATGGCTCGGGCACGTCGGCCGACGACGCGCTGCGGGCCCTCAACGCCGATCTGCTGGCCGGAACGGGCCCGGACGTGCTCGTGCTGGACGGCTTGCCCATCGACCAGTTGAGCGAGCAGGGGATGTTGCGCGATCTGTCGGGCCAGGTGAACGCTGCGACGGCGGGGGAGGCCTACTGCGAGAACGTGCTGCGCGCCTTCGAGACGGACACGGGCTGCTTCGCCGTGCCCCTGCGCTTCTCCATTCCCGCCATCGTCGGCGACGCGAACGTGCTCGCGCATGCCGACACGCTCGACGGCCTCGTGTCGTATCTCGATGCGGATGACGAAACGCGCGCGCTGCTCTCTGCGTCGGTGTCGCTGCAAGCGCTGTACTGCGCATCGTCTGGCATCATCGCCGACGAGACGGGTGAGGTCGATGCCGACGCGCTCGCGACGTTCTACGACGGCACGCGCCGCCTGCTTGAGATGGCGGAGGGCAATCTGCCCGAGCAGGCTGATCCCGCGTACGATTATGTGGAAGACCGGTTCGCTCGATTCGGCGATGGAACCGATTCCTTGGGATCGGCGGCGTACTTCCTGCTCTTCGACGACACGCGCATCGCCATAGGCCCCATCGAAGGCGAGACCGATTTCGCCTATGTCGGTCTGACGATGGAGCATGTCGGCTTCCCCTGCGCCTATGCGCCGCTGAGCTTCGACGGATCGCCCGTGTTCCAGCCGCGCGCTATCGTGGGCGTTTCGGCGAACAGCGACGCTGCGGCAACGGCTGAAACGTTCGTCGCCTACCTCTTGGAGCGCACGCAGCAAATGCAAGGGCAGGATAGCGGTCTTCCCGTGTGCGTCGCCGCGTTCGAAGGACGCACGCGCCTCGCGAACGGCGGCTATACGGTTAGCGCAGGAACCGCTCCGGGCTCGGCTAACGCGGTCGAATACGGTCGCGGCCCCTTCACCGCCGAGGAAATCCAATCGTGCATCGACCTCATGCAAAGCGTCGACACCGCCTGCACGGACGACAAGGTGGTCACCGATGCGGTTGTGGCGGGACTGCAAGCATATTGTCGCGACGAGGCGACGCTTGAGCAGGCCGTTGAAACCGTGGTGCAGAAAATCAACCTGTACCGTGCGCAGTAAGGAGAGGAGCAACCTCATGAAACGCCTGGCCATCATCATCGTGCTTGTTGCAGCGCTCGCCTGCATCACCGGCTGCACGCCGGGTCCCGCTTCGACGTCGGGCGACGCGTCAACGCGGCTGCACGAGGAGAAGATCGCGCTCCCTGCCGAAGCGATGTCGATCGAGGACGTGCGCACCGTCGAGGACGGGAGCGTGCGGGCGGTTGCCGTCGACGAGCTGCATCAGCGCGCGGTCGTGTACGCGCAGGGGACCGACGGAGCGTGGACGGCGTCGTTCGACGCCGACGAGCTTTCGGCGACCCTTGACGAAGGCGATCAGGTGACCGCCCGCCTGACGCCGCAAGGAAAGCTCTTGTGCGTCGTGACGAGCAACGGGGCGGGCTCGTCGAACGGCTCGTGCTTCCTCGTCGATGCCGATTCGACCGTCGAGCTGCCTTGCTCCATCGAGAACACGATGTCGTTCCATGTGGAAGCCGACGGCACCGTGCTCGTGTGCGAAAGCGATCGGTTCGTGCGCATCGACCTGATGACGGGCGAGAAGGTGAGCTCGGCGCGCGCGCCGAACGGGACGTACCTCGATCAAGCCGTTCTGCACGAGGGGCTCGTGTACACGATGGCCTCCCGCACGAGCGGCGCATCCATGGAGATGGAGTTCGCGGCCCACGATGCGGACACGGGCGCATCCGTTGCCATCGACCCCGCGCTGCAAGCGGCGCTCGAAGCGGTCGTTCCTGCGACGAACCTGCGCGGAGCGTATCGGCAGCCGCTCTTGGCGAGCGGTCCGGACGGCCTGTACGTGTGCGCACAGGCCGGCGTCTACCGCTGCACGAGCGCCGGCGCGCAGATGGTGCTCGAGCCGACGGGGACGCATCTTGCCAACGAGAACGAGGCCCCCAGTCTGCTGGACGTGTCTGACGAAGGCCTCGCCATCGTGTACCGCGACGACGGCGCCGGCTCGGGGCGCATGACGGCGTGTCGCTACGTCGCGGGAGAGGCGCCCGAAACGTCCGAGGAGTTTGTGGTGTACGCCCTTGAAGACAACGCCGTGGTGCAGCAGGCGGTGGCGCTGTTCCGCGACGAGCATCCCGAAGCTGCGGTAACGTTCGAGCTGGGCATGCCGGAAGGCTCGGGCGTATCCGCCGACGACGCGCTGCGCTCCCTCAACGCCGATCTGCTGGCCGGTACGGGGCCGGATGTGCTCGTGCTCGACGGCTTGCCGCTGCAGGCCTTCAAGGAGCAGGGTATGCTGCGCAACCTGTCCTCCGTGCTTGAGGCGGCCCTGGCCGAAGACGCCTATTACGAGAACATCGTGCGCACGTTCGCCACGGACGAAGGCTGTTTCGCCATTCCGATGCGCTGCTCCATTCCCGCGATGGTGGGCGATACGGACGTGCTCGCGCGCGCCGAAACGCTCGAAGAGCTGACGGCCTATCTGGGATCGACCGATGAAACGCGTGCGATGCTGGCCTTCTTGTCGCCCACGGCGCTGTATCTGGCCTCGCGCTCCGCCATCGTGGGAGAGGGGGGAGTCGTCGATGCGGAAGCGCTCGCGTCGTTCTACGACGGAACGCGGCAGATGCTCGATATTGCGCAAGAGAGTCGGGATGACGAAGCCGACGCAGCCTTCGGCTACCGCTCCTTCCTGTTGGAGAACCCTCTGAACGACGGGGCGGGCATCGGCTCGCTGGGCCCCGCGCTGGCAAGCTCCGACGCGCGTTTTGCGGTGGGCCTGCTCCAAGACCCGTTGGATTTCGGCATGGCAGGCATCGCGGCCGCGAACGTGGGGTACCCCTGCGCCTGCGAACCGCTCACGTTCGACGGCGCGCTTGCGTACCTGCCCAGCGTCGTGCTGGGCGTCTCGTCGGGAACCGCGTCGCCCGCCTTGGCGGAAGAGTTCGTGGCCACCGCGCTGGAGCGGGATCAGCAGATGCAGGTGCGGGATGCGGGCCTGCCCGTGTGCGCGAGCGCGTTCGAGGACAGCTTGCCTGAAGGCCCGCACGCCTACAGTGTGACATATATGTCGGAAGACCGCTCCACGGAGACCTATGGGCGCGGAGAGCTCGCGCCTGAGGAAGTGGCCGCCTGCAACGGCCTCATGGCGTCGGCGTCGGTTGCCTGCGTGGACGACAAAGCGGTCGCCGATGCCATCGCTGCGGGGCTGCGCGCCTACTGCATGGACGACATGACCCTCGATCGGGCCGTCGCCGAAACCGTACGCAAGATCGACCTCTACCGGGCGGAGTAGCCCGCGCCGAAACCGGGGAGCGCATCTGCGTCCAGCAGGATGTTCTCCCCGGTGAGGGAGTCGAACAAAAACGTGTCGTCGAAGCGCAGGCGCACCCCGACGAGAGCGCCGGGATGCAGGTCCCCCATGCTCCTCACGTCGGTTTTGGTCACGAGAACGGTGCCGTCGATATCGATGGAGAGGAAGGCGTCCGACCCCACGATTTCGCCGTGCAGGTAGCGCCCGGCCATGGCAAGCATGTCGTCGACGGCGCGCGTGCCATCGACGCAATCGACGAGCGCGAGATGCTCGGGTCGCGCGCCCAGCAGCAGGTCGCGCCCTTCGTAGCGTCCCCGTAATCCGGCATGCCGGGAGGGAAGCGCCAGGGTGAAGCGGCCGAATCGCACGCGTCTCCGTACCATGCGGCACGGCACGAAGTTCATCGGCGGCGATCCGATGAAGCCGGCCACGAACGCGGTGCGTGGCTCGAGGTACAGCTCCGTCGGCGTTCCGATCTGCTGTATGACGCCTCCGTCCATGACCACGATCTTCGTCGCCAGGGTCATGGCTTCGGTTTGATCGTGGGTCACGTAGATCATGGTGGCGCCCGTCGTGCGGTGGATGCTCGCCAGTTCGCCTCGCATGTGGGCGCGCAGCTTCGCGTCGAGGTTGGACAGCGGCTCGTCCATGAGGAAGAGCGCCGGGTCGCGCACGAGGGCCCGCCCGATGGCCACGCGCTGCTGTTGGCCGCCCGAGAGCTTCGCCGTGGGGCGGTCGAGGATGTCTTCGATGTCCAGCATCGCGCTCACGGCCTGCACCTTCCGTGCGCGCTCGGCTTTCGGTATCTTGCGCGCCTTCAGCGGAAACGCGATGTTGTCGAACACGGTGAGGTGCGGGTACAGCGCGTAGTCCTGGAACACCATGGCCACGTTGCGGTCGGCGGGACGCAGGCGCCCTACGTCGCGTCCGTTCAGCAGCACGCGTCCGGAGCTCGGCGGTTCCAAGCCCGCGATCAGCCGCAAGACGGTGGACTTCCCGCAGCCGGACGAACCCACCAGCACGACGAACTCGCCCTGATCGACGGCGAGCGAGAAGTCGCGCACCGCATGCACGGCCCCGCGGTCGAACGTCTTGTCCAAGTGATCCAATTCCAGCAGAGCCATGCGGCTCACCTGCTTTCTCGTGAGGTCGGTGCGCTTTCGCGCGATGCGTGCTCGGCGCGTGCGAGGACGGCGTGCCACCGCAGCTGGCGCACGGCGGCGATCAGCGCCACGACGGCAGCGCCGGCGCAGAGCATCGTTGCCGCCGCCGCGATCGCCGTCGGCTGGTCGAACGCGGTCTGGCGCGAGAACGCGAGGGCGGCCAAGCTGTCGCCCCAGGCCTGAACCGCCGCGCGCCAGGCGGTGAGGTCTGCCCATCGGGTGGGGAAGTAATCGCCGAAGGCGGCGAGCGAGGCTGCGAACGCCGTCGTCGCGCCCACCGCTCCGCATGCCGCTGCCGCCATGCACGCGAGGCGTGCGACCGCGCTAGTGCGCGCGTGCCCGCGTCCGCTCGAGCACAGCGGCAACAGCCCTATGACGAGCGTAAGCGGGTAGGCGAACAAGCAGAGGTAGAGGAGCAGCGCAAGCCCCCGGTAATCCAAAGCTTCCACGCGCAGGCCAAGCGCGGCCTCCACCAACTCCTCGGTAACGGGGAATCCGTCCGCGTCGGACGCGCGCGCGGTGAGACGGGCGTAGGCGGTCGTCTCGTCTCCCGTCTTCACGAAGAGCGCTTCGTCGTCGACCACGGTGTCCACCACTTCAAACGCTGCCCCCTCGAGCTTCACGGTGAGGCCGGCGGCATCGGGCTGACCGAACAGCGCCGTGCTCGCCGCGCTGCTGAGCACGCACGTGCTCGCATCGCGCGGGTAGGCATCGAGGCCGGGCATCACCAAGCGCGCATCGCCTTCGATGCTCACCACGGACACGTCGGCCGTTGTTTCCAGATGGGGGTTCGTCGCGGTGTATCCCTCGACCTGCGACCAGAAGGCAAGCGCGCCCAGCGTGCCTTGCTCGAGGGCGGCCCGCTCGGCGGCCTTCACTTCGGCGTGCGTGATGCCTGCACCCGCCAGCGTGAACGCGTTCGTGCGCGCGCTCGCGTCGTACACGGCGGCCAGTCCCCGCCCTCCCGCGGCGAACAGCAGCAAGGACGCCGCAAACAGGATGGCCGCGGCAACGGGAAAGCGCCGATGTTGCGGCCTAGGCATCGACGACCCTCGCCTTGTCGCCCTCGGCCAGCACCTTGTCGGCGCGCGCCACCACGTCCTGCTGGGGCGAAAGCGCTCCGTCGGCCAGGGCGACCACGCCGTTTCCCCGGTCGAGCACGTTCACGCTCACGTTGCGCACGACGAGCTCCGCGCCCAGGAACCCCGCTTGCTCCTCCAGCACGTACACGTAGCATCGGGACGGCGTTTCCTCGTATACCGCTTCGGCGGGCAGGCAGCTCGCGTATTCGTTCGACGACAAGGTAATGAGGAAGGTTCCCGTCATGCCGGCGGCCACTCCGTCCGCAGCGATGTTCGCGCTCAGGTGCACCGATCCGTCGGCGTCTTCCGCCACGGCAACCGCCACGTCGTTCAGCTCGATATCGCCGGGGAAGCTGATGCGGCCCGTCGCCTCGCTTCCCAGCTCGTTCGCATCGTCTCCCTGCGCGGTCGCCTCCATTACGAGCCCTCGTTCGGCGCTCGACAAGGTGACGACGCCGGAAGACGACGTCATGCTTCCCGCAGGCGCAAGGATGCCCGTCACCGTGCCGTCGTGCGGCGCGCGCACCTGGCATCCGTCGTCGCGCAGGGCGATGAGCCTTTCGAGCGTGCGTTGCTGGTCGTGCCGATCCAGCTCGAGCGATTCGGTCGACCCCGTCGTGCCCGCACCGGCGCCGGTCGCCGTTCCGGCCATCCCTTCGCCTGCCGCGCTCGCTTCGGCGGCTGCGGCAGCTGCTTCGGCCGCCGCGTTGCGCATGTTGGCAATCTCCAAATCGAGCTTGCGCACGGCCGTGCTCGCGCGGTCGATGGCGTCGTCCAGCACCCCGCCGTCGACGGCAAGCAAGGCGTCGCCCGCGCGCACGCTATCGCCGACGCGCACGTACACCACGCTCACCACCTGGCCTTCTTCGGTCAGTACGGCCACTTCGTCACGATAGGACACGCTTCCTTGCGCCTCGACGACGTGCGTGATGGTGCTCTTCGCAAGCGCGGTCGTTTTCACCTGGGCGACCCCTGCGGCATCGACCGCGCGGGCCAGGATGCCGAAGCACGCCATGGCAACGGCGAACGCGAACAGCGCGACGGCGGCTCTCATCTTCATCTAGCGGTCCTTTCTCGTGGTGGAGGCGATGCCCTGCTCCAGGTAGTCTTTGCCCAGCAGGAACACGATGACGGCGGGCACCGCGGCTACGACGGCCGCGGCGAACACCACGCCGACGTTCTCGGCGCTGACGCTCGGTTGGAACAGCGAAAGCGGCCAGAGCGCCTGGTCCTTGAGGAACGCGAGCGGCTGCTCGACGAGGTTCCAGTACTCGAAGAATCCCAGCACGAGCGCCGCAAAGATGCCCGGTGCGCCCAGCGGCACCCCGATTTCCAGGAAGATGCGCCCCTCGCCCGCCCCGTCGAGCCGTGCCGAATCGATGAGGGAGGCGGGTATGCCGGCGAAGAAGTGCTGCATGATGAACACGGGGAAGGCGCTGAACGCTCCGGGAACCACAACGGCAAGCAGGGTGTTGTTGAGGTTCATCGCGTTGAACGCGAGGTAGTTCGGCAGCATGACCACCTGAAACGGCAGCATCATGAGCAGCACGTACAGGAAGAACAGCGCGCGCTTTCCGCGGAAGTCGTAGCGGGCCAGCGCCCAGGCGGCGGGCGTGGCGAAGACGAGCTGCCCGGCCAGCACGCCCGCTACGATGATGGCGGAGTTCTGCGTGAGCACGTGGTAGACGGGCGTGTCGACGAGCACCGCCACATACGACGACAACGTGGGGTAGCGGGGCAGCAGCGGCACGTCCGCAAGCCCGGTTCCCGGCACGACGACGCCCTTGAGGACGGAGGCGAGCTCGGCGTTGTCCATGAACGATCCCAGCACCAACACGGCCACGGGGAAGCACACCGCGAAGCCCACGAGCGCCAACGCGAGCGAAAGCACGAAAGCACGCGCCTTCATCGTCCCTCGCCGTCCTGCTTGCCCCAGGCGCAAAACAGCGCTGCGACGATGACGAGCAACGCCGCGCCCAGCAGCACCCCGCCCGCCGCCAGCTTGCCCACCGACAAGCTGGCGAACCAGTTGTTGAACAGGTGGGGGATAAGGTACATGCTCTCGGGCGGGTAGCTGCCCGCCACGAGGTACGCCTCGCGGTACACCTTGAAGGCGTTGATGATGGCCAGCACGGTGACGACGAAGCACGAAGGCGCCACGAGCGGCAGCGTGATGCGTCGGGCGATGAGCCACGATCCGGCACCGTCGACGCGCGCCGCTTCGTAGAGGCTCTCGGGGATGCAGGAGAGGGCAGCAAGCCACAGCACGATGCAGTAGCCGAGGTTGCGCCAGATGTAGTTGCCCACGAGCACCCAGAATGCCGCGTCGCCGTCGAGCCACGACGCCGGGTTCGCCCCCATTGCCGCCAGCATGCCGTTTGCCAGGCCATTCACGTCGAACGTCACGTTGATCAGCAGGGCCGCCGTGAATACGGGGATGGCCAGGGGAAGGAGCAGCGCTGTTTTCATGAGGCGCCGAAACGGCGTGGCCTTCCGCAGCGCGAGGGCGATGAGGAGGGAGAGGGCCAACAGCAGCGGGATGCAGACGCCCATGAACCGCGCCGTATTGCCCGCAGCCAGGGCGAAGGCGTCGTTGCCCAGCACCGTCGCGTAGTTGTCGAGCCCGACGAACTGCGTGCCCGACGTGTTCGTGAACGAGCGCCGCACCACGTCGAGGAAGGGGACGAGGAAGAACGTTGCGAGCCCCAGCAGGCTCGGAGCCAGAAACGCTCCGGCCACGACGGTTTTCGGAGCTGAAGGGAGGCGCGGGCGGTCTCGCATGGCATGCTCCTTCGGGCGCTCGTCGTTGGGCGGTTGGGAAGGGCGCGCGGACGTGCCCCTCCTTGTGCCAGCCTACGTTCGCCGATGCCGCACGCCAACGGTGAATTATTTCACCCCTTCGTGAGCTGCGGTAACGCTTGTGGTACCATCGGGTTTGTCGAATCGTTTACGGAAGGCGCGTGGTGCCATGACTCTTGGAATCGCATCGATTGCGGTGATCGTGCTCGCGACGGGCGCGCTGTTCGTCGCCTGCTGCACCCATATCGTGCGCGCTACGTTTCGCGAGCAGCCGTCGCGCGTCGATGTCCGCCTTGCGCTGTATGGGGCGCTCGCGTTCGCGGCCGCCGTCATCGGATGCCTGGCGCTCTCCGATGCGTACGGCAACGACGCATCGGCGCTGTACGCGGTATGCCTCAGTGCCGGCGCTCTTGTCGTCGGTCGCGTGCTCGCGCGGTCGTGGCGCGCCGCCGAGGAGGCCGAGGCCGCCCGCTTGTCCGAGCTGCTCGCGTTGGTCGATCGGTATCGGGAGGGGGAGGAGTCGCTCGAGGCGCGTTGCGCGCGGGCGGCGCGCACCTACGATCTCACGCGCCGCGAGGAGGAGATTCTAGCGTTGCTGCTGCAGGGTCGCACGCGTTCCGAGATCGCGCGCGAGCTGTTCGTGTCGGGCGATACCGTGAAAACGCATATACGCAACCTCTACCGAAAAACGGGTGTAGCAGGAAAAGACCAGCTTGTCGAAGCCCTGGGTGCGCGCGGGTGACACTCGGCTGTGCTTGATGGTCAAATTCTCGATACAGGATAATAAAATTCCTGATCATATGGGTAATAACGTCATGTTCCAAAAAAGTTGAACTCGCTCCAATTATTCCGTTCAACTCCATTGACTTACCCTCCCCTGTGGCGTATCTTAGCGTACTAAGTTCCCATGTTTATAACAGGGGGGCTTCCAATAAAAGGGGTATTGTACGTATGAGCAAGCAAGAGACGACGAGCACGCAGAGCCTTCCAGTAGATGATGTCGAACCAAGCGGTTCCGACGTCCCTTCTGATCCGGCGTCTGCTTCGAGTGCAGCCGACCCCGGGGCCTCCAAAACCACGTCTTCAACATCCAAAGCCGCCGCCGAAGCTGCCAAGAAAACCGGCAAGATTCTCGGTATGTCCAAGCACGTATTCGCCGGTTTGATCGCCGTCGTTGCCGTCGCCGGTGCCGTCACGGTCGGCGTCGTGTTGACGCAGCAGCCTGCGCTCGAGGATTGGTACGACTCGAACGCGTCTCAGGGACAGTTCGAGGGCAAGTCGAAGGAAGAAATCCAGGCAGCGCTCAACGAAGAGGTTGCCAAGGGCATGATGAACATTTCCATCGCCGCGTCGATCAGCTTCCCCGACGGCGCGTCCGAGGGCGAAGCCCGTATCGAGAACATCGCCGCCAACCCCATGGACCAGAAAGTGGTCATCACGCTGAAGGACACGGGCGAGACGGTATACGAGTCTGCTGCTCTTGCACCTGATCAGCACATCCAGAACATCACGCTCACCAAGGATCTCGATCCCGGTGATTACGCTGCCGTTGCTACGTTCACGGGCTACGATCGTGAAACGCATAAGCAGACCGGCCAAGCGGCCGCTGAAATTGTTATTCACGTAGAAGGCTAAGGGGCCTTCCGCAAGAGGATACGTAGAGCATATTTGGCAACGTAATGGCATGAGAGAAAGGGAACGATGATGAAGATTTCGAATTTGAAAAAAGGCGTCGTAGGCGTATGCGCAGCAACGATGCTAGCAGGAATGTGCGCGGTCCCGGCGTTTGCAGATGATGTTAGAGACGTGACCGCTGGTTCGTCGGAAACAGTGGCATCAGGCAGTGCGGCCGCTGCGACTACAGAGGTGAAAGCAAAGACGGAGACAGCACAAATTACCGCCACCGTTCCTACGGCTGTTGTTGCGTCGGTCGACGCCTCTGGTGAGCTGACTTTCCCAGAAAGCACTGCTTTCAAAATTAGCGCCGGAAATGCCTCGTGGCCAGTTAAGGTCTCAGCCCTAAGCGTGGCGGTTGAAAATAGCGCTGCGCTCCAGACTACAGATGCTGGTGTTGACGGAGCTGGGAAGCTGTATCTTGCCATCGACGGTAAGGCTCTGAAAGATACCGGCAACGATACTGCTATTGGCGGGCTTGCTCAGACGACTGCTGGAGTTGCTGATATTGGCATTACGATGACGGGAAAGATGTACAATCCGACCTATACTGAAGCGACGACGGGCTTGAAGCTGGCGACGCTGACGTGGACGCTTGCTGCTGTGTAAGCCCCGTTTCAATTGGGAGCTTTGGTTGTGGCAAAACTGGTCAAAAAGCTAACGAAAGCCGCACTCCTTTGGGGTGCGGCTTTCGCGCTTTGCCTGTTGCTCTGCTTGGGGGTTTTGTGGCCGGCGCCGCTTTCTTTTGCGACTTCGGAGCCGGCTGCTGCGGAAACGCCGAAGAGCGCCGAACCCGAACCTCAGCCGGAGGTTTCGACCCCGGAACCTCCGGACAACGTGGTGGTGGCCCCTCCGGCCGTTGAGCCGACGCCGACGCCCGAGCCGGAGCCTGCTCCGGAGACGCCGGCGGTGCCGGATCACGAGCGCGCGTGGCCTATCGGCGAGGACGAGGCCGCTGCGGTGGTGGTCGAGCTGTGGGACGATGGGACGTTCGTGATCGACGGCGACGGCAAGGCCGTCGGCTTCGAGACCGTCGAGGACGTGCCGTGGCTCGCCGAGGGGTGGGGCGACGATATCAAGCGCGTGATCTTTGCCGACAAGGTAGAGGCCGAGAGCTTGGCGCACTGGTTCGAGGGGTGCGCGAATCTCGCCGAGATCGCGAACGTGCCGAAGGACGTCAAAGACATGACGCGCACGTTCTTCGCCTGCCCGAAGCTGGTTGAGCTGCCCGACGAGTTCGAGCTTGCGGACAAGGCCGAGACGGGGGAATGCTTCGGCTTCGAGGACGCTGCAAACGCTGCCGACGCGCTTTTGACCACCATCTATCGCGGCACGAACGACAACGTGCTAGCGTACGTGTGGGAGCTTGACGGCCGCGAGCTCGTCAATCCCGATGCGCCGGTACCGCCCGCAGTCGACGACCCGGAGGTTCCCGAGACACCTGCAACACCTGAGGCGCCCGAGACCCCGGAAGTACCCGAGACGCCCGGCGAGGACGACCCCTTCGTCGATGAGCCGCCGCTCGAGGAGGCCACCGACCCCGCCGAGCCGGCCGTCGACTCCACCGATCCCGAACCCAATCCCGATCCCGAGCCTGAACCCAATCCCGCCCCCGCATCCCCCGAGCCCGAGGACACCCAGGTCAACATCACGGTCCCTTCGTCGGTGTCCATGATGCTGGGCGCCGAGGGGGACAACACCGCGGTCATCCCGGTGCTCGCCGCGAATCGCTCGGAGCGCAACGTGGCCATCGTGGGCGCGCGTCTCAAGCGCGCGAGTCAGGACTTGCCGGGAGGTTCGTGGTCGCTCACCACTGAAAGCGGCTCCACCACGTTCGTGCAGGATGCTCGCTTCACACCGCTGGGCCTCGAAGCGACGTTCGATCGTCCCGTGGTGCTTGCTGCGGGCGACGAGAGCACCGTGCTCATCTGGCACGGCGAGTTCACCGATTACGGCATGAAGCAGCTGGTGAGCGCTGCGGTTGACGCGGGCGACAACGGATTCGCCTACGGCTCCATGATCTGGATCGTCGCCGCCGCTTAATTCCGCAAAACGCACGGTCGCCCGAAACGTTCGCTTTCGAGGCGAAAAGCGAACGTTTCGGGCGACAGCCTGGTGCGGTGAAGGAGGATCCTTCGTTTACTTGTGATAGTAGCGATGCTGCTCGTACTTCGGCTCGCAGCAGACGTTGATGCCGAGCGTGCGGTACAGCTTCTCGTCGGTTGCCGAGAGGATCACGCTGAAGAACGCGTCGCATCCGCGCAGGTCGTTCACGTGGTCGATGAGCTTCGCGGCAAGCGGGTCGGTAGCCGAGCTGATGGACAGCGCGATAAGCGTCTCGTCGGAGTGCAGACGCGGGTTGCGGCTGTGCAACTGGTCGGTCTTGAGGCTGCAGATGGGCTCGATGGCCTCGTCGCTGATGACGTCCTTCGTGTCATCGACGCCGGCCACGCCCTTGAGCGCGTTCATGAGCAGCGACGATGCCGCGCCGAGCAGCGTGGAGGTCTTGCCCGTCACCACGGAGCCGTCGGGCAGCACCATGGCGCCGGCCGGGCCGCCGGTGGTCTCCTCCTTGAGCAGCGCCGCCGAGCGCGCGGGCGACAGGCTCGCGTTCACGCCGGCCTGGTTCATGAGCAGCTCGAGGCGCTCCAAACGCTCCTGGCCGATGCCTGAGCGCTTCACCTCCACCGCCGTCTGGAAGTAGCGGCGCACGATTTCCATCTTGGCGGCATCGCGCACGGCGTCGTCGTCCACGATGGCGTTGCCGGCCATGTTCACGCCCATGTCGGTGGGCGACTGGTACGGGCTCGTGCCCGAAATGCGCTCCATCATGGCCTTGAGCACGGGGAATATCTCAACGTCGCGGTTGTAGTTGACGGTGGTGGTGCCGTACGCCTCGAGGTGGAAGGGGTCGATGGTGTTCGCGTCGTCGAGGTCGACCGTGGCCGCCTCGTACGCGATGTTCACGGGGTGCTTGAGCGGCAGGTTCCACACGGGGAACGTCTCGTACTTCGCGTAGCCGGCCGCGATGCCGCGCTTGTGCTCGTGGTAGAGCTGCGACAGGCACGTGGCCATCTTGCCCGAGCCGGGGCCGGGGGCCGTCACCACCACGAGCGGGCGGGTGGTTTCGATGTACTCGTTCTTGCCGTAGCCGTCGTCGCTCACGATGTGGTCGATGTCGTAGGGGTAGCCGGCGATGGGGTAGTGCAGGTAGCTCTTGATCCCCAGGCTGTCGAGGCGCTTGCGGAACGCGCCGGCCGAGGGCTGGTTCGCGTAGTGGGTGATCACGACGCCGCTCGTGGCGAAGCCCATGGAGCGGAAGATGTCCATGAGACGCAGCACGTCTTCGTCGTAGGTGATGCCCAGGTCGCCGCGAATCTTGCTCTTCTCGATGTCGTTCGCGTTGATGGCGATGATGACCTCCACGTCGTCCGCGAGGCTCTTGAGCATGCGAATCTTGGAGTCGGGCTCGAAGCCGGGCAGCACGCGCGCGGCATGGTAGTCGTCGAACAGCTTTCCGCCGAATTCCAGATAGAGCTTGCCGCCGAACTGGTTGATACGGTTGCGAATGTGCTCTGCTTGGAGTGCGATGTACTTGTCGTTGTCGAATCCGATGCGCATAAGAAAACGGTGCCCCTTTCCTGGGAAGCTGTGCCATTGGGCACGATTATAGCCTACTTAGGAGGGCGAAGGTTGTTTCCGGCGTGTGAAATTAGCCAAGCCGACGCACGGGGTGGGCTGCTATCCTAAAATGTGCGATGGTCGAGCTTCACAGGGCGCGGCTGAACGGTCAGAAGCGGCTAGGGGAGGCTCGCGTGGAGGAACAGGTTCAGGAGTACTTGTCGTATCTGCGTGTCGAGCGCGGAAGCTCTCCTTTGACGGTGGCGGCCTACGCCGCCGACCTCAAGGGATACGTCGCCTTTCTCGAAACCATCGGTATCACGTCGGTTGACGATGTCGACCGCCACGCGGTAGTGGCCTACGAGGCGCACCTGTTCGACCGCGGCTACGCCGCTTCCACGGTGGACCGGCACGTGTCGGTGCTCAAGGGCTTCCATCGCTTCCTCGTGCGCGAGGGCTACGCGCGGCGCAACCCGGCCGATACCATTCAGCTGCCGAAAGCGCCCGATCGGCTTCCCGACGTGCTGTCGGTGGCGCAGGTGGACACCATGTTGTCGCGCCCGCTCGGCAGCGGGCCGCTCGCCCTGCGCAACCAGGCCATCCTCGAGGTGCTCTACGGGTGCGGGCTGCGCGTGAGCGAGTGCACGGGCCTCGATTTGAGCGACACCATCCTCGAAGACGGCTACCTGCATATCGTGGGCAAGGGGAATAAAGAGCGCATCGCCCCCATCTCGGGCGTCGCCCTGCGCGCGCTCACCGAGTACCTCGAGCACGGGCGCCCCGAGCTTATCCGCTCCTACGCCAAACCCACGTCGGCCGTATTCCTCAACGCGCGCGGGGGACGGCTCACCCGCCAGAGCGTGCACGCGCTCGTCGCCGACGCCGGCCGCACCATCGGCGTGGCGAACCTCCACCCGCACACGCTGCGCCACTCGTTCGCCACCCACATGCTGTCGGGCGGCGCTGACCTGCGCGTTATCCAGGAGATCCTCGGTCACTCCGACATTTCCACCACGCAGATCTACACGCACGTCAACCGCGCGCACATCCGCGAGGAGTACCTCCACGCGCACCCCCGCGCTCGCTAGGCTCGCGCGCCGCGCACGTCTCCCAGCTTCCCATCGAACGAATGTTTCACGTGAAACATTCGTTCGCTATCAGGCCTTTTGCCTTAAAAAATCGGTTGAGGATTGCCGCAGCCACAGATTCCGCATAATTCCATCCCACGATATGACACCGCGAACCCCGATCAATATCTTGTGCTCCGTTGCGCGCGTTCGAGCAAGATGTAGACGAACCCTTTTCCAACCGATGGTCGCCAACGTGACGGGAGGGAATACGGGGGGTTTCAGAATGGGCAAAAAGGGGGCCAAGGAGCATATTTTGTTGCGAAGTGGGGCGAAGTGGGATAGAATTCCAAACATCGAAAGGGCCGTACGTGGGACGGCGGAAAGGAAGGCATGGCCGAGGAGGACAACAAGGTTGTTGATCTCAATAGCGCGTACCGCCATAAGGTGGACGCCAAAGGCCGCATGTCTCTTCCCGCTTCGTTTCGCAAGGTGCTTTCGACCGATTTGGTAGTAACGCGCAACCCGAAGGACGAGTGCCTCTACGTGTTTGAACCCGCAGCTTTCAACAACTGGGTCGCAAGCGTGTTCGAGGACAAGTTCGAGAAGTTCGACCGCACGAACGATCTCCACGTGCGTCTGCGCCGCAAGCTGAAGTCGCGCGCCGCCGATGTGTCCATCGACGCATCCGGCCGCATCATGATCTCAGCCGAGCAGCGCGAGGCCGTGGGCATCGACAAGGACGTCGTCGTCGTGGGCAATACGGGCTACTTCGAAATCTGGGACGCAAAGCGCTACGACGCCGTTGACGACGAGACCGATCTCGGTCTGTTGTTCGGCTGATGTAAGGCGTGAGCGATATGACAAGCGAATATCGGCATACACCCGTTCTGCTCGCCGAGTGCCTCGAATACTCGAACCTCAAACCACAGCACACATTCGTGGACGCAACACTCGGCGGCGCAGGGCATTCATCCGAAGCGGCCAAGCTCATCGGCAGCGGGGGAACGCTCATCGGCATCGATCAAGACGAAGTGGCGCTTGCCGCCGCCCGTCAAAAACTCGGGACGCTGCCTGATGATGTGCGCCCGCGCCTCGAACTGGTGCGCGGCAACTTCGGAGCTATGGACGAAGCACTCCTCAGCACGGAGGTGCCCGGCGTCGACGCGTTCCTGTTCGACCTGGGGGTATCTTCGGTGCAGATCGACACGCCGTCTCGAGGCTTCTCCTTCAAGGAGAACGGCCCTCTTGATATGCGGATGGATCCGGGCAAACAAACCCTGACCGCAGCAGAGATCATCAACACCTACAACGCAGCAGATCTCACTCGGATCATCCGTACCTACTCGGACGAGAAATGGGCCAGCCGCATCGCGGAATTCGTGGTGCGCGAACGGCAGAACGCCCCGATCGAGACGAGCGCTCAGTTGGTCGACGTCATCAAAGCCGCCATCCCCGCCTCGGCCCGCCGAGCAGGGGGGCACCCGGCGAAGCGTACGTTCCAAGCGCTGCGCATCGAGGTGAACGGCGAGCTCGACGTGCTGAGAAGCGGCCTCGACGCGGCCATCCGCTGGCTCAACCCCGGCGGCAGGCTCGTGGTGATCAGCTACCACTCGCTCGAGGATCGCATCGTCAAAGACATGTTCGCCTCCTTCGCGAACCGATGCACCTGCCCGCCCGACCTTCCGGTCTGCGCGTGCGGAAAGCAGCCGATACTCGACATCGTCACCCGTAAGCCGATTGTGCCGACGGCCGAAGAAATCGAGCGCAACCCTCGCGCGCGCAGCGCCAAGCTCCGCGTCGCGCAGAAGCGCTAAGAACATACCAAGCACGACCACGCACCACCCGCCACCACCAAACGCAGCCAAAACACAGAAAGGGGGTTGGACATGGGCGCAGCACCAGCGTATTCGTTCTATCCCGAGCGCGCACCCGAGCGCTCCCCGCGCGAGCGCATCAGCGTCGTGCCGGGTCGCGGCACCCGCACCCAAGCCCCGTCGCTTCCCGCCAACGTGGTGTTCCTGGCGAAGGCCGTGGCCGTCGTGCTGCTCGTGGTCTCCCTCGTGGGCTTCGTGCGCATCGGCCTGATGTCCGCCACGGTCTCCACCACGATGGAAGCGAACCAGCTTTCCAACGAGATCAGCGACACCCGCTCGTCGGGCGCCGCCCTCGAGGTGTCCCAAAGCGCGCTGTCGAACCCCACGAAGGTGAAGCAGCAGGCGGGCAAGCTGGGCATGTCGTCCCCCGAAACCGTGGGCGTCATCGACCTGGCTCAGGACGTCGTCGCCACCGACGAGTCCGGTGCCCTGTCCCTTTCAAAAAGCGTGGCCATCGCGGCTGGTCTCGGAGCGTAAATCGTGGCCGAAAGACCTCACACGCCGCGAGGCGAGCGTTCCGCTCGCAATCGCGGAAGCTCGCGTTCGTCCGCACGTCCTTCCCGTCCGCACGGATCGCGCACGTCGCGACCCGTGCGGACGCCTGCGCGCGGCGCCTCGATGCCCGTCAATCCCAACTCCAACCGCGTGTTCCTGCCCATCCTCGTGTTCGCCGCCCTCGCGGCGCTGTTCGTGCTGCGCCTGGCGTTCTTGCAGGTCATCGCGGCCCCGCAGAATGCGGCGGAAGGCGAGAACGCGCGCATGAAGTACACGTGGATCGAGCCGCGGCGCGGCACCATCTACGACCGCAACGGCGTGGTGCTGGCAACCTCCGTCGAAACCACCACCATTTACATCGACCCCACCGAGGTGGACGACGCCGACGCCACCGCGCAGGTGCTCGTCGACGTGCTGGGCGGGCAGAAGTCCGACTACCTCGAGGCCATCACGGCCGCGAACACCCGGTACGCGGTGGTGAAGGAGAAGGCCGACGTCGAAGTGGGCGAGAGCGTGAAGGCGCGCGTGAGCGAGCTCACGGCTGTCGGCGCACCCTACGAGGACAAGGACTTCGGCATCCGCTACAAGACGCTGTGGAAGCGCGAGTACCCGAACGGCCAGGTGGGGGGCCAAGTGGTGGGCGCGTGCAAGCTGGACACCGAAGTGGAGAACAACCGTGAGTACTACACGGGCATCTCGGGTCTCGAGCTGTACTACGACGACATTCTGTCGGGCGAAGCAGGTTACACGCGCGAGGAAACCAGTCCCGACGGCACGCCCATCCCGGGCGGCGAGCACGACTCCAAGGAGGCCGTGAACGGCCAGGACATCATCATCTCCATCGACATCGAGCTGCAGCAGTACGTGGAAGACCGTTTGACCGCCGACAAGGAAGGCATCACGTCGAACGGCGGCAGCGCCGTGGTGATGGACGGCGGCACGGGCGAGATCTACGCGGCGGCATCGCTGCCCCTGTTCAATCCCGCCGACCGCACGGACATGGAGGACGACGCGCCGAAGCTCAAGTGCGTGACCGACCTGTTCGAGCCGGGCTCCATCTTCAAGTCGGTATCGGCCATGGCCATCCTCGAAGCGGGCACCATGACGCCCGACACCGAGCTGTTCTGCCCGTCAACCATCGAGGCCGACGGCTACATCATCTCCGACGCGCACGACCGCGGCGACGCCACGTTCACGTTGCAGCAGATCATGGACCAGTCGTCGAACATCGGCATCTCGCTGGCCACCGAGAACGCCACGGTGGGCGACGTGTCGGGCTTCCAGAACCTCTACAACAAGATCAACGCGTACAACCTGCACACGAAGACGGGCGTCGACTTCCCCGGCGAGGGCGAGCTGGGCACCGACATCCTGGGCAACCTGCCGTCCTTCGACAAGTGGGGCAAGGTGGTGGGCTACAACATCAGCTTCGGCCAGGGCCTCTCGCTCACGCCGCTGCAGATCACCCGCTTCTACAGCGCGCTCGTGAACGACGGCGTGGAATGCACGCCGCACTTCCTGCTGTCGAAGCCCCAAAGCGGCGCGGTGATGGAGTACGAAAGCGAGAAGGTCATCGCTAACACGGCTGCCATCGACGACTTGACCAGCATGCTCACAACCGTCGTGACGGAGGGCACGGGCAAGGCCGCGGCTATCGAGGGCTACAACGTG
>ENA-OQNO01000116-OQNO01000116.1-human-gut-metagenome-genome-assembly--contig:-NODE-116-length-101227-cov-23.891098_pt1 | contig 101227 bp, 86 predicted proteins | sample MGYA00242629_ERZ504880 | MGnify/ENA primary metagenome ERZ504880 (study PRJEB26092, sample SAMD00036377) | human gut metagenome | host: Homo sapiens | study: EMG produced TPA metagenomics assembly... | reverse complement strand
TGGCGGCACCATCCTCCAGAACCCCACCTGCGAGGTGGAAGCCGACAGCGTGGTCGTGACCTATCTCTATAACCTCCAGACCAGCCCCGCAGCAGAGTGCAGCCTGCAGTACCGTGTGTTCGGTGATAGCCGCATCCAGACCACCCTGCACTATGACCCGGTGGAAGGACTTGCAGCAATGCCGGAGTTCGGCGTACTGTTCAAAATCGACGCTGACTACGACACGGTGGAGTGGTACGGAAACGGCCCTGCGGAGACCTACTGGGATCGCCAGCATGGTGCAAAGTTGGGCATTTACCAGAACAAGGTCGCAGACAATATGGCACAGTACCTTGTGCCGCAGGAGTGCGGTGCAAAGACCGCTGTGCGCTGGGCAAAGGTAGTGGACCGCAAGGGCCGCGGACTGATGTTTACCGCAGATGCTGCAAAGCCCATGTTCTTCTCTGCGCTGCCCTACACTCCCCATGAAATGGAGAGTGCCAAACACCCCTACGAGCTGCCCCCGGTCCATTACACGGTCATTCGTGCTATGGGTGAGCAGATAGGGGTTGGTGGCGATGACAGCTGGGGTGCCAATGTCCACCCGGAGTATATTCCTGATGTGACCAAGCCTGTGGAGATCACCTTTACGTTCCGTGGCATCTGACCCTCGTTATTAAGACACCTTCGCGTTGAGGTAAGGACATCCCTGCATGAGATTCCTATCAAAAGCGAGGGTGTCTTTTTTGGTATCACAAAATCTCAATTCCTGACACCGCTATTTATAAGTAGTGCTTTGCTCTATATAAGTAGCGTTACTATGTCAAAATAACCGTATTCCGCTTTTGTTCAGAGCATTTCTTTGAATGGTTCTCCAAACTTTCTTTATGGCATTGTGGTCAAAATTGTGGTCAAAACCAAATGAGGTCAGCCCACAAACAAAAAAATCCAACGATTTCTAACCTGAAATCGTTGGATTTAAATGGTCCGAGTGGCGAGAATCGAACTCACGGCCTCTTGAACCCCATTCAAGCGCGCTACCAAAACTGCGCTACACCCGGATATCGTCCTCTGCCTCCCTACCGAAGCATTGGCGACAAAAGACATTATACGCATCTTTCCGGGTTTTGTCAACACTTTTCTGCATCTTTTTCTGATTTTTTCAAGAAAAGTATGATTTTTGTCGTATGAGCGCCGCTTTACTTTTTTGCTTTTACGCCAGTTTCCGCATCTGCGGCCCGCAGCTGTCTGTCCTTTTCCAGCAGGGGCTTGAGGTACTGGCCGGTAAAGCTGCCGGGCACCTCGGCCACCTGCTCGGGCGTACCCTCGGCAATCACCAGGCCGCCGGCGCTGCCGCCTTCAGGGCCAAGGTCAATGATGTGGTCCGCACACTTGATGAGATCCAGGTTATGCTCGATGACAATGACTGTGTTGCCCGCATCCACCAGCTTCTGCAGTACCTCGATCAGACGATGCACGTCCGCGATGTGCAGGCCGGTGGTGGGCTCATCGAGGATATACACCGTCTTACCGGTGCTGCGTCGGGCCAGCTCATTGGCCAGTTTGACACGCTGAGCTTCGCCGCCGGACAGGGTGGTGGCACTCTGGCCAAGAGTCACATAGCCAAGACCCACATCCAGAAGGGTCTGCAGCTTGCGGGCGATCTTGGGCTGGTTGGCAAAGAACACCACAGCCTCCTCCACGGTCATGTTCAGCACGTCGGAGATGGTCTTTTCCTTATACTTTACCTCCAGCGTCTCGCGGTTATAGCGCGCGCCCTTGCATACCTCACAGGGCACATAAACATCCGGCAGAAAGTGCATCTCGATCTGCAGGATGCCATTGCCTTCGCAGGCCTCACAGCGGCCGCCCTTGACATTGAAACTGAACCGGCCCGGGCCATAACCGCGCATCTTTGCATCCTGGGTCTCGGCAAAGACGGCGCGGATATCGTTGAACACGCCGGTATAGGTGGCCGGGTTGGAGCGGGGCGTGCGGCCGATGGGCTGCTGGTCGATGCCAATGACCTTATCCACGAACTCAAGACCCTCCACCCCGTCGCACTTGCCCGCGCGGCTGCGGGCACCATTCAGCTCACAGGCCAGCGTCTTGTACAGGATCTCGTTGATCAGGCTGGACTTGCCGGAGCCGGAAATGCCGGTCACACAAACGAACTCCCCCAGCGGGAACCGGACATCAATGTTGCGCAGGTTGTTCTCCCGGGCACCCCTCACGGTCAGGAAGTTTCCATTGCCGGTGCGGCGGGTCTGGGGCACAGCAATGCGCTTGCGGCCGGAAAGATAATCGCCGGTGATGCTCCGCTTGGCCTTACAGATATCCTTCACAGAGCCCGCCGCCACGATCTCGCCGCCGTGAACGCCCGCGCCGGGGCCCACATCCACGATATAGTCCGCGCTGCGCATGGTATCCTCGTCGTGCTCGACCACGATGACGGTATTACCGAGGTCCCGCAGGTTCTTCAGGGTCGCAATGAGCTTGTCGTTATCGCGCTGGTGCAGGCCGATGCTGGGCTCGTCCAGCACATAGAGCACGCCGGACAGCGCACTGCCGATCTGGGTGGTGAGGCGGATGCGCTGGCTCTCGCCGCCGGACAGTGTGCCGGCCGCGCGGGCCAGGGTCAGGTAGTCCAGACCCACGCTCTGCAAAAACTGCAGGCGATTCCGGATCTCCTTCATGATCTGACCGCCGATCTGCCTCTGCTTCTCGGTCAGGTTCGGCTCATTTTCGGCAATGAATTTCAGCTCATCCCGGATGGACATTTCGCAGAACTCGCTGATGTTCTTATCCCCAACGGTCACTGCCAGCACCACCGGCTTCAGGCGCTTGCCGTGGCAGTCCGGGCACTCCACGCCGGACATGAAGCTGCCGATCTCTTCCTTCATCCACTCGCTGTTGGTCTCCCGGAAGCGGCGCTCCAGGTTCTCCACAATGCCCTCAAACGTATTATAGTAGACACCGCTGCCGAACTCGTTGGTTCGGTGCATCTCGATCTTTTCGCCGTTGGTGCCGTAGAGCAGGGCGTTCACTGCCTCGGTGCTCATATCCTTGATGGGCGTGTCCAGCGTAAAGCCGTATTTTTTACCCAGACCAAGGTAGTACATTTCGCTGACAGAGCCCTCGGCGTAGTACCAGCCGCTGGCCTTGATGGCCCCCTGCCGGATGGACAGGTTCTTATTGGGCAGGATGCGCTCCTCGTCCACCCGCATAAACGTACCAAGGCCCGTGCACTTCTCACAGGCACCCTGGGGGTTGTTGAAGGAGAAGAGCCGGGGCGACAGATCCCCGATGGAGATGCCGTGCTCCGGGCAGGCAAAGTTCTGGCTGAAGGTCATGCACTCCCCACCGATGACATCGATCTCGACGATGCCGCCGGTCAGAGCCAGCGCAGTTTCCAGCGAATCTGCCAGACGGCCCCGGATGCCCTTGCGCATGGCAAGGCGGTCCACCACGATCTCCACCGTGTGCTTGATGTTCTTTTCCAGCGTGATCTCTTCGTCTAAGTCATACAGATTGCCGTCGATCCTCACACGGGAATAGCCGCCCCGCCGGGCGGCATCCAGTTCCTTCTGCTGTGTGCCTTTGCGCTGGCGCACCACAGGAGCCAGCACCTGGAATTTGGTGCCGTCCTCCAGCTTGAGCACGGCATCCACCATCTCATCCACGGTCTGCTGGCTGATGACACGGCCGCACACCGGGCAGTGGGGCACGCCCACCCGGGCATACAGCAGGCGCAGGTAATCATAGATCTCGGTCACGGTGCCCACGGTAGAGCGGGGGTTGTGGCTGGTGGTCTTCTGGTCAATGGAAATGGCCGGTGACAGGCCGGTGATCTCATCCACATCGGGCTTGTCCATCCGGCCCAGGAACATCCGGGCGTAGCTGGAAAGGCTCTCCACATAGCGGCGCTGGCCATCGGCATAAATGGTATCGAAGGCAAGGCTCGACTTGCCGGAACCGGACAGGCCGGTCATAACAATGAATTTTTCGCGCGGGAGGGTCAGATCAATATTCTTCAGGTTGTGCTCCCGTGCGCCTTTGATGACGATCTTATCGTTTGCCAAGGTACTTTCTCCCTCTTCTCTGTGTCTGTGCATGGTTCTGCCTGCGCTCGGTCTCGGCATCCGAGTCCACGGTGGGGTTCTCGCCCCGGCGCAGGCGGTCGATCTGGTCACGCAGGAAGGCCGCATGCTCAAATTCCAGCAGCTTGGCAGCCTCCTTCATCTCCCGTGTCAGGCGCTCAATGGCAGCTTCCCGCTCCAGTTTGCCCATGCGGCGGGTATTCCGCTTTGCGTTCTCCGCCTTATCGCTGATCTCAATGCTGTCCGCAATGGCCTTGACGATGGTCTTAGGCACGATGCCGTGTTCTTCATTATAGGCCATCTGGATGGCACGGCGGCGCTCGGTCTCGGTGATGGCACGGTCCATGCTGTCCGTCACCTCATCGGCGTACATAATGACCAGACCCTCGGCGTTGCGGGCCGCGCGGCCAATGGTCTGGATGAGGCTGGTCTCACTGCGCAGGAAGCCTTCCTTGTCGGCATCCAGGATCGCCACAAGGCTGACCTCGGGCAGATCCAGGCCCTCACGCAGGAGGTTGATGCCCACCACCACATCGATGGAGCCCAGGCGCAGATCTTTGATGATCTCCATCCGTTCAAAGGTGTCCACCTCGTGGTGCATATATTTGACCTTGATGCCCTGCTCGGTCAAGAAGTCGGTCAGGTCCTCGGCCATCTTCTTGGTCAGGGTGGTCACAAGAACGCGCTCGTTTTTGGCCGTGCGGGCGTTGATCTCGCCCAGCAGGTCAGTCACCTGCCCCTCCACGGGCCGCACCGAGATCAGCGGGTCCAGCAGGCCGGTGGGCCGGATGACCTGCTGCGCGATCCGGGTGCTGTTCCGGCGCTCATACTCGCCCGGCGTGGCCGAGACGAACACCATCTGGTTCAGCTTGCTTTCCACCTCCTCAAACTTGAGGGGGCGGTTGTCAAAGGCCGACGGCAGACGGAAGCCATATTCCACCAGTGTCTTTTTGCGGGCGTAGTCGCCGCCGTACATAGCGCGCACCTGCGGCAGGGTCACATGGCTCTCGTCCACAAAGAGCAGAAAATCCTCCGGGAAATAATCCAGCAGGGTGGTGGGCATGCTGCCCGGCGCACGGCCCGACAGCACCGCAGAATAGTTCTCGATGCCCTTGCAGATCCCCACTTCGGTCAGCATCTCGATGTCATAGTTCGTTCGCTGCTGGATGCGCTGGGCCTCAATGAGCTTGCCCTCGGCGGTAAACTTCTTCACCTGCTCGTCACACTCGGCGCGGATCTTTTCAATGGCCGCTGCCTTTTTATCGGCGCTGACGATGTAGTGGCTGGCCGGGAAGATGGCCACATGCTTCACCACGTTCTGCCGGGTGCCGGTAACGGGGTTAAACTCCGTGATGCGGTCGATCTCATCCCCGAAGAACTCCACCCGGATGGCAAGGTCGCTCATGTAGGCCAGATAGATATCCACCGTGTCGCCGTGAACACGGAACTTATTGCGGATAAAATTGATGTCGTTCCGCTCATATTGCAGGGTGACCAGCTTTTTGCACAGGTCATCCCGCTCCATCTGCATCCCGGGCCGCAGGCTGATGACCATGCTGCGGTAATCGATGGGGTCACCCAGAGAGTAGATACAGGACACCGATGCCACAATGATGACATCCCGCCGCTCCGAAAGCGCCGCCGTGGCCGAATGGCGCAGGCGGTCGATCTCATCGTTGATGGCGCTGTCCTTTTCAATGTAGGTATCGGTGCTGGGGATGTAGGCTTCGGGCTGGTAATAATCGTAGTAGGAAACAAAATACTCCACCGCATTGTCCGGGAAGAACGAGCGGAACTCGGTGCAGAGCTGGGCCGCCAGCGTCTTATTATGGGCCAGCACCAGCGTGGGGCGGTTGCACCGGGCGATCACGTTGGCCATGGTAAAGGTCTTGCCGCTGCCGGTCACACCCAGCAGGGTCTGGCAGCGGTCGCCCCGCTCAACGCCCTCTACCAGCTGCTCAATGGCCTGGGGCTGGTCACCCGTGGGGGCATAGTTGGAGACGAGATGGAACTGTTCATCGGCCATGTCTCGGTTCTCCTTTCTGTTCTCAGATAGAACTACAAATAGTTGTGCTTTTCATGTTGATTATAACACAATTATTTTATAATATCAATACGGCCTGAGCATCTCCCCGGTCTGAAAATCGTAGAACGGCAGGCGGTTGGCCTCCCGCATGGAGAAATATTCGCTCTCGGTCAGGATGATGTGATCCCGCAGATGTACCTTGACCAGCCCCAGCGCCCGGACGATATTCTCGGTGGCCATCAGATCCTCCCGCGAGGGCAGGGCCACGCCGTTGGGGTGGTTATGGCAGAGCACCACACTGTCGGTACCGCCCTTGAGGGCTGCCGCCACCACATCCTTGATCTCCAGACTCACCCGGTCGCTGGTGCCGTCCCGCAGCCAGAACAGTCCCTTGATGCGGCTGCGGCCATCCAGCGCAGCCAGCAGGGCGCGTTCCTGCACAGTCCCGGCAAACTGTGCCATCAGGTATTCGACCAGCTGGTCGGTGGTCTTCATGCATTTTTTTCCGTTGACCGCACACTGGGTATAGTATCTGCCGACCTGCGGCAAAAGATGCAGCATCCGGGCGGTAGAGGGGCCTACCCCCTCCACCGTCAGCAGATCCTCCTCGGAGGCATCCAGCACCCCGGCAAAGTCTCCGAACCGGTCTATGAGGACATGGGCAAGGCCGTTGGTGTCCTTGCGGGTGTTGGTGATGTAAAGGACATATTCCAGCGCTTCGTGGGGTTCCAGACTTTCCAGTCCATACTGCTCTACCCGGGCGCGCATCCGCTGGCGGTGCCCCTTGTGCTGGCCGCTTTCCTTCGCCATGATCGTTCTCCTTTTGCGTTATTACTTTAATAGTACTGTTTTTTCAGCAAAACACAAGGGGGCACAGGAAATATTCTGCGTTGACTTCAAAGAAAGGGTGGTTTATTATAGAGAAAACCTCTCAGGCGCTTTGCGCCAGCTCCCCTAATAGGGGAGCCAAGAAACGTGTCTTTCCTCTCCTATCAGGAGAGGTGGCATTGCGAAGCAAAGACGGAGAGGGCTTGTCTTTCATCCAACAAAAGGAACGATTTTATGAAACAATTCACTGCCACCGCAAACGACGAGGGCGTGCGGCTTTCCCGCTTTGTCCAGAGCGTGACGCGCGATCTCCCCACCAGCCTGCTGTACAAGAGCTTCCGCAACAAGCGGGTCAAGGTCAACGGCAAAAAGGGCGCACCCGAGGATCGGCTCAAGGCGGGCGACCTCATTGAGCTGTACATCAACGATGAATTCTTCCCGCCCGAGGGCGCAAAGCCTGCGGCCCGCAAGCCCGCCCCCAAAAAGCAGCAGAACCAGCCCAAGGTGACCGTCATCTATGAGGACGAGAACATTGCCGTGCTGTACAAGCCCACCCACCTGCTCTGCCACAGCGACCGCACCGGCGATGCCAACCTTGTGGACGCATTCACCCAGTATCTGGCCCAGAAGGGCGAGTACGATGCGGGCGGTGAGAACCGTTTCAAACCCGGCATCTGCAACCGGCTGGACCGCGGCACCGAGGGCCTTGTCATCGCTGCCAAGAGCTACGCCGCCCTGCGGGACATGAACGAGATCATCCGCACCGACCTGCTCAAAAAGGAATACTACACCATCACCGTGGGCATCCCCCAGAGCGGGCGGTTCACGGCCTGGTGGGAGCACGACGAAAAGAACAACAAGGTCAGCATCCACGCCCACCAATCTCAGGATGAGCGCCGCAAGCAGATCATCACCGATGTGGACGTGCTGCGCACCGCCGGGCCCTTTGCCCTGTGCAGGATTGGCCTCGTCACGGGCCGCACCCACCAGATCCGCGCGCATCTGGCCTACCTGGGCAGGCCGGTGCTGGGAGATATCAAATACGGCAACCGCAAGATGAACGAGCGCACCGGCACCCGGACGCAAGCCCTCTGCGCCGTCCGCATCAGCTTCCTGGATATCCCGGAGGAGAACACCCTGCACTACCTCACCGGCAAGGTCATCAAGCTGAAAGACCCCCAGATCCTCAAACAGTTCGATGCGCTGGATAAGAATAAAGAAGGAGCAACATCATGGCAGACCTGAACGCCTATTTCAAAAGCATCATCGACCAGGACCGCGAGGCCGTGGTCATCTGCGATCTGAACCACATCATCATTTACATGAATCCTGCTGCCGTGGTGGATTACAAAAAATACGGCGGCGCTTCCCTGCTGGGCAAAAGCCTTCTGGCCTGCCACACCCCCCATTCGGTGGAAGCCATCCGCAAGGTGGTCGAGTGGTTCGCGGCGGATGCCAGCCACAACATCGTCTATACCTATCACAACGCAAAGCATGACCGCGATGTCTACATGGTAGCCCTGCGGGATGCAAGCGGCACCCTGATCGGCTACTACGAGAAGCATGATTCCCGAAAAGCTGAAACTATGAAGCAGTACGATTTGTTCTGACAAAGAAAGGCGAACTCCACACAAAAAAGACTTTGCCGCCTACCCCCGTGCGAAGATGCTACTCTGCTATACCTCCCGCATAGACAAAACGAACGCCTGCCGGGCTTTTCTCACTCGGCAGGCGTTCGTTCTTTTTATGGGGTCGATTCGTTACTTTGTCAGCAGCTCGTCAGCCAGCGCATCCATCTGTGCCTCAGCGGCGGCATTGGCGGCAGAGCGGATGGTCACAACGGCATCACAGACGGTGATGTTCTTCATGCCGTCCAGCTCGGCACGCATCAGCTTTGCAGCCATGGGGGCCCAGGTGCCGTTCTCCATCAGGCCAACGGTGCGGCCCTGGAAGTTCTTGGTCTTGAGGTGGGTCAGCAGATTCTCCATCGGCGGGAAGAGGAAGCCATCGTAGGTGGCGCAGGCCAGCACGATCCGGCCGCAGCGGAAGGCCTCAGTGACGGCATAGGAGACATCGGTGCGGGTCAGATCCATCTCCACCACCTTGGCACCCTTGGCGCGCAGCTTCTCAGCCATGGTGTGGGCGGCGGCTCTGGTGTGGCCGTGGATGGAAGCGCTGGCCACCAGGATCTTCTCCGGCTCCTCGGCCTTGTAACTGGACCACAGGTCATAGTAGTTCAGGTACTTGCTCAGATCGCCGGTCAGCACGGGGCCGTGCAGGGGGCAGATGGTGGCGATATCCAGCGCGGCGGCCTTTTTCAGCAGAGCCTGCACCTGCGGACCGTACTTGCCCACGATGTTCAGGTAGTAGCGGCGGGCCTCGCTGGCCCAGTCGGCGTTTTCGTCAAACCTGGCCACAGCGCCAAACCGGCCAAAGCCGTCTGCAGAGAAAAGCACCTTTTCACTGCTCTCATAGCTCACCATGACCTCAGGCCAGTGCACCATGGGGGCAAGCACAAAGGTCAGGGTGTGGGTACCCAGGCTCAGGCTCTCGCCGTCCTTCACCACCACGCGGCGCTCCTTGGCAACGGCATCCGCCCCAAAGAACTGATCCATATACAGGAAAGTTTTGGCGTTGCCCACCACCTGCATTTCCGGGTAGAGGGCGGCCAGTCTGGCGATATTGGCACCGTGGTCAGGCTCCATGTGGCTGACCACCAGGTAATCCGGCTTGCGTCCGGCCAGTGCCTCGGTCAGGTTGGCAAGCCAGGGCTCCGTGGCACGGTTGTCCACCGTATCCAGAATGGCGGTCTTTTCGTCCAGAATGACATAGGAATTGTAGCTCACGCCGGTGGGCACCGGGTACTGGCTCTCGAACAGGTCAATGGTGGTATCGTCCACACCCACGCCCAGAATGGCTTCGCTGATCTTTTTCACGCTCATAGCAGACATCCTCTCTATCCATATTGCTGTGCCGGAAAAGTGGCAGCATAATACTAATAGCGGTTCCTAGTATAGCACATTGTTAAAGATTATTCAAGCTCCTCCGGCAGTCTTGCTGCCACCGGCCGGCCGGGCTCGTTGTCCAGCTCCAGCAGGGCTGCCGCGCTGGCATCATCCAGGCTCTGAACACTGCGGAGCTTGCGGCTGATGGCCCGGCTGCGGACACCAATGAGGTTGTCCAGCTCTTCATCGGTCTGGCGCAGGCGCTGCTGCATCTTGGAGAGCCCCTGCCCGAACTTGTCGAACTCCGTCTTAACGGCACCCAACAACTGCCAGACCTCGCCGGAGCGCTTCTGGATGGCAAGGGTCTTGAAGCCCATCTGCAGGCTGTTGAGCAGAGCCGCCATGGTGCTGGGGCCTGCAATGTTCACCTGATAATCCCGCTGCAGCACCTCCAGCAGACCGGCGTTCACCACCTCGGCGTACAGCCCCTCAAAAGGCAGGAAGAGGATGCCAAAGGTCGTGGTGTAGGGCGGTTCCACATACTTTTCCCGGATATCCTTTGCCTCGCTCCGCAGCACCAGTTCCAGCGCATGGCGGGCATTCTCCACCGCCTGCGCATCGCCGGAGGCCTGGGCATCCTGCAAGTGCGCGTAGGTATCGCCGGGGAATTTGGAGTCGATGGGCAGCCAGACCGTGCCGCCGTCCGCACCCGGCATCTTGATGGCATATTCCACCCGCTGGGTGCTGCCCGGGATGGTGGCCACATTGGTCTCGTACTGCTCCGGAGCCAGGATCTCTTCCAGAATGGCCCCCAGCTGGATCTCGCCCAGAATGCCGCGGGTCTTAACGCCCGAGAGCACCTGCTTCAGCCCGCCCACATCGGCGGCAAGGTTCTGCATCTCGCCCAGCCCCTTGTACACCTGTTCCAGCTGGTCATTCACAGCCTTGAAGCTCTCGGTCACCCGCTTCTGCAGGGCATCCTGCAGTTGCTCGTCCACAGTGTGGCGGATCTCATCCAGCTTTTTGGCGTTCTCGGCCTGCAGGGCGGTCATGTTTTCCGCAAGGGTCTTGCGCAGCTCTTCCAGCTTCTGGGTGTTGGTGGCCTCCAGACTCTGGAGCCGCTGGGTCAGGATCTGCTGCTGGCCGCTCTGGCCCTGTGCCAGCGTGGTGCTCATGCTCTGCACTGAGGTCTGCAATGTCTCACTGACACTGCGGATGGCGGTGTAATTCTGCTCCGCCATTGCCGCCTGTCTGGCCGCAAAGTCTTTTGCCTGTGCATCGAGCTGCTGCTGCATCCAGCGCTTGAGCTCCTCGTAGTCTCCCCCGTTCCGGGGCTTGTTCAGTTTCCAGAGCACCGCTGCCAGCAGCAGGCAGATGGTGACCAGCAGCAGGGTGTACAATCCAGCTAAAAATTCCATTGATTATAAGTCCTCGAAATCGACCAATTCTTTCCGGGTATCCAGCGCATCGCCATAAAGGCCCACGCCGTCCACCTCGCACTCGCCCGACTGGTTATCATAGGGGTCGGAGCGGAACCCGTACATCGGCGGGTCAAAGGGTGCCTCAAAGGCGCGGTTTGCCACCATACGCCCGGTGTCCAGGCTGCCGAAGTAGTGGCGGCGCAGCTCTTCCTCGCCCTGCCGTGCCATGGAGGCACCAAAGGAGCAGTCGGCATACATCCAGCCCTTGGGGGCAATGTAGAACATGGCCCAGTCGTGGCAGCCCACGCCGGTGGGCGACACCGACAGGCCGCTCTGCCAACGGGCCGGAATGCCCACCAGACGGCAGAGGGTGATGAAGGTCAGGGCCATAATGCCGCAGTCACCGCGCCGGTCCCGCGCGCAGCGGTCGGGCAGGCAGTCCTGCACAAAGTAGGCGGGCTGATAGTGATACCGCACGTTCAGGGTAACGTAATCATAGATGCGCTTTGCCTTTTCCGCCGGGTCGGTGATCCCTTCGGTCAGCTGTGCGGCCAGCGCCCGCAGGTAAGGCGTGAACACGATATGCGGGGCCTGCTCCTCGGTATCAAAGGTCGGCTGTTCCGGTGCGGGCACAAAGTCCAGCGGGTCAGCATAGACTGCCGTTGTCTTGTAACGGTACTGCACCCCGAAGCGGCGGTTTTCGGTCAGGTCAGCCTCCCAGCAGACCGTGCGCTGGGGGGCGTTTGCATCGGCGATGCGGCCCGGCTGCTCGGTAAAGCACTGCAGCTCGATCTCGCTCTGGGCCAGGCATTCCGCCGGAATGGGCAGCCAGGCGCGGACGTGCACGCTCTCCCGGCCCTCTGCCTTTGCCTTGGCCAGAGCGGCGGCAAAGGCCTCATCCGACATCCCCACGCTGGTCTTCAGCGTGATGCGGGCACTGGCCTGCCCTTCCCGCTCCATCTGGTCATGGATGCGGCGGCGGCGCTCCCGGGCCAGCGTAGCCGGGGCGGGCGGGTCAAGCTGACGGGCGGCAAGGTCGGCGTGGGTGGCGATCAGCGTCTCGGCAAAGCGGTCAAGGTAGTGCTTCTCCCCTTCCACGAATCGCCAGTCTACCCGGCCATCATGCACCAGCTGGCGGAACTCCTCCACCGTGAAATCCCGCACAAGGCCCTGCATCCGGGCCACGGCCTGTGCCTCGTTCCAGCAGTATTCCTGCGGCAGACGGCACATGATCTCCTTCTGCACCAGCAGGGCATCCCGCAGCGCGTCCACGCCGTGGGGCACAGGGTTGGCGGGCTGCTCGTACTCCGGCATTTCCAACCCCTGACTGCGGGGGCTGTTCTGGGTCTCCGTCCAGTCCTCGGCCAGATATTCATCGATCCGTGCCACGGCTTCTTTGTAATAGCCCGCGGCCTTCAGCCGCTCCACATCATCGGGCAGACCAACGTTCAGATGCACAAATGCTTCGTTCAGATCTTTCATCCTGTTTCATCCTTTCTCTCAGGCGCACTGCTCTTCCCAGAAAGCAGTGGCTTCCACCAGCCAGTTCTCGGCATCTGTTCCTGTGCCGATGCCGCAGACGTGAGGTGCATTGTTGAACACCCGGTAAACATGCTTGACGTGATTGGCCTGCAGGGCAGCTTCCAGCTGCGGTCCCTGCCGCCAGTAGACCAGCTCTTTCAGCAGCGTGTCGTTCACACCGTGCCAGTGGTAGGTGGCGGGGTAGTCCGGCGTGATCTCATCCGAAAGGTTCCGGGTATAGTATTTGGGGCCGTATGCACCGATATCCTGAATGACATGGTAGATGGGCTTGATGTAGGTCATATCGTTGATGGGGTAGCCCAGCAGCAGGGCAGCGGGCTTGGGCACATTGTAATGCTTATACCCCACCGATTCCGTGCCGAACAGGCCCGTCAGGTGGCCGCCCATGGAATATCCCACGATGGCGTACTGCTCCGGCTGGATGCCAAACTCCGCAGCGTGTTCCTCAATGTACTGCATGGCCCGGCCGATGTCCTCCAGCGGAGCGTCATCGGAAGCATCCGTCCAGACGCGATACCGCAGAATAAAGGCGGCATAGCCCAGCTCATGCAGCTGCCAGGCCGTACAGGCCCCCTCCTCCAGCTCGGCGCTCTCATTGGCACCGCTGCCAGCCAGGATCAGCGCAAACTTGGCATTTTCAGCCTTGGCCGGGAAATAGAACAGGCCGGTGTTGTTTTTGGTGCGGTCCGCCGCCTTTTCCGCATCCGTGTAGAACGAGTGGGTGACCTGAACGCCATTGTTGTAGTTCTCAATGACCAGATTCAGCCCCTTGGCACAGCCTTCGGCCACATACTCGTTGGTGTAGCCCTCCACGGTGGTCATCTCCCACAGGGCCTGACCCGGCGGGCAGTCCTTATCCTGCGAGTAGGTGTAGAAGCCGGAGTTCTTGATGCCCGGGTTGCTGCGCACTTCCTTCATGGTGGTCTGAGCCGTGATGTTGGGCTCTCCCTTTTCCATCACGGCACCGGCGGGCAGAGCCAGCAGAGCCAGCAGACACAGCACCATCGCAACGATTCGTTTTGCCTGTTTCATGTTCCGTTCCTTTCCCCCGGCACCGCCCTGATTGCATTCTCCCACACGGAGGACTACAATATGAGACTGCACAGGCGGCACCGGTTGGTTTTTTTCTATTGTATCACACCCGCCGGTATTGTCAAAACAAATCTGCCCACAAAATCCATGCGTTGTGATCTCCACGCTTCCGGGGGGCCGGATATTCAGATTCCAGACACTCTGCCCGGCCTGAGGTGAACAGGTTTCCATTGTGATTTGCGGCAGATTCTGCTATACTGAAAAAAGATATTGCACACGCAATGAGGGGAAACCGGAGCACTGCGGCTCCGGTCAGGATAGGAAATATGAGTGAGATCACAGTCCGGCCCATGATGCCGGAGGATTGGACTGCCGTGTCCAAAATATATCTGGAGGGCATTGCCACCGAGCACGCCACCTTCCAGACCAACTGCCCGCCCTACACCGCCTGGGACGCATCCCATGCCAGGGAATGCCGGCTGGTGGTGCTGGACGATGGGGTCGTAGCCGGCTGGGCAGCCCTGCATCGGGTAGACCCCCGCTGGTGCTACCGCGGCGTGGCCGAGGTGAGCATCTATGTCGGGGAGAAATTCCGGGGCAAGGGACTGGGCTATCACCTGCTCACGGCGCTCTGCCGTGAGGCCGAACAGGCCGGGTACTGGACGCTGCAGTCCACGGTGCTGCAGGACAACGCCCCCTCCCGGGGCCTGCACCTGAAATGCGGTTTCCGCGTGGTGGGCCGCCGGGAGCGCATTGCCCGGGACTGCCACGGCCGCTGGCTGGACACCTACCTGATGGAGCGGCGGTGTGCAGCGGACGAACCGGCGGGCTATAAAAAGCTGTAAGGCACCTTTTGCGGAAAAGATTTACAGTTTCTTCAAAAAGCGGCCTTGAAAATCCACAAAAATATGATATACTAACGTAACGATACCAAAGCGAGAGAAAGGAGGCGCGCGGAATGGCACCGACCAAAGAGCGTCCGGCAACCAAGACGATTGCCACAAACCGGGAAGCGCGCCACGAGTACTTCGTTCTGGAAGCGTTGGAGACCGGCGTTGAGCTGAAAGGCACCGAGGTCAAGAGCCTGCGTGCCGGCGGCGTGAACCTGAAAGACAGCTGGGTCGATATTGAGGACGGTGAGCTGCTGGTCAAGGGAATGCACATCACCCCCTACGACCACGGCAACATCTTCAATCAGGATCCCATGCGGGTGCGGCGGCTGCTGGCCCACAAGAACGAGATCCGGCGGCTGCACCAGCAGTGCAAGCTGCAGGGCTACACCCTTGTGCCGCTTTCGCTCTACTTCAAGCATGGCCGCGTCAAAATGGAGCTGGGCCTGTGCAAGGGCAAAAAGCTCTATGATAAGCGCGCAGATGCCGCCAAGCGCGATGCCAAGCGCTCCATCGACCGGGCCGTTAAATCCAACGGCGTTTACTATTGATTTCAGGCAGCATTCCTGCCCGGAAACTTCAAAGCTTACCCACACCGCAAGGTGTGTTTTATGGGGGCGTAAAGGTTTCGACGGGGGGAGCGAGGCCTGGGCAGCGGGTAGCAGTGGGGGACCTGCTCTAAACTCCTCCAAAAAATTAACTGACAACAATAATTATCAGTTGCTCGCAGCCTGAGTGCTGCGCGTTCCGCCCACTCTTGTGTCGTGTGGGGCCGGGGCGTCCTTTAGACACAGCACCTGAACGGACCTAAGCTTTGCGGACCGGCAGGAACTCATGAAGCTACCAATGCGTTAGCCTGGCGACCGGCGTGACGCGGAGGGAATGTTGTTGATCGCCTGCACCCGGAGACACCTACGCTGAACTCTTTTCGGACATGGGTTCGACTCCCATCGCCTCCACCAACTGAAAGGGCGAGGGTATTTGGTACTGTTATTTTCGGACAGTATCGGATACTCTCGCCTTTATTTTTGTTGCTGATATGATTCTTCAAATTGATTTGGGGTTTGCTGTTTAAGACATTCATGCGGTCGGTAATCGTTATAAAAATCAATATATTCTGATAGACTTTCCTCTAATTCGGAGACAGTTTCATAAAAATGAAATTTGAACTGTTCTTTTTTAAGCGAAGCAAAGAAAGATTCCGCCACAGCATTATCAAGTGGATTGCCTATATCGGAAAAGGATTGGTGTACATTAAAGTCAAGAAGTAGTTGACGAAAGCTGAATGCGGTATACTGCGCGCCTTGGTCACTATGAAATGTTAACCCTTGCGGATGGTTCCGATTTTGATAGGCCAATTTGAATGTGTGGATTGTGAGTTCTGCATCGGCGAATTCGGCAACGGCGTGTGAAACGACTTTTCGAGAAAATAGGTCGATGATAACACAGACATATGCGATAGAAGTGTTTACCTTAACATAGGTGATGTCACTGACCCAAATGCTGTTTGGCTTTTCAACGGTAAAATTTTGCTTTACGAGATTGGGACGATAAGTATAGTGCCGCTGAAAAGTAGCGTTCTCTGGAAGTGCTTGTTTACGTTTTAATCCGTGCTCTTTCATGAGCCGCACAATACGTTTTGTGCTAACAGTATAGCCTTGCTCCATCAATTTTGCGCGAATCTTTTTTGCACCGAAACGGTAATCGCTTTTCTGGAAGATGATAGTGATTTTTTCTTTCAAAAGCGTATCTTCTACATCTAGTTGCTTTTCAATCAGTGCACTTTTCTGTCTATTTATGTAAGTGGATTTTGAAAGATTCAGCAAACGGCAAAGTGTGTAGAAGCTGTATTCTGACTTTAAGGCATCAATAATTTGCACCTTGTTGTCTATGGACAAATCAAGAGCAGCAAGAGATTTTTGATAGATGGAATTTTCATTTTCCAAGGTTGCAACATGGCGTTGAAGCGTTGCAAGATCACGTTTAGAAATGTTTGAAACTTTTGCTTCTTCGCTCCATTGATATAAGATACTGCGAGAAATATGGAACTGGGCACAGAGATCAGCGGTACTTGTGCCACTGTTGTATAGTTGGACAACCTTATTCCGAAAATCGGCAGAGTAGGCCATAATATTCTCCTTTATAGTCTAAAATGCCATTATTATCCCATAAAGGAGATAAGATGTAAAGAGATGGTCTTGACAATAGAGGATATATCCGCTATACTGTATATGAGATAAATCCACTATTCAAAGGGAGTGCAGCCGTGCAGGAATATGAAATTGAATTCTACGATAAAGCCGATGGCTCCGAGCCAGTCAAAGAGTTTATCCTAAGTCTGGATAAGAAAATGCAAGCCAAAGTTTTGCGTACCGTTGCGTTACTCCGTGAAGAGGGGCCATGTTTAAGGGAACCGTATTCCAAAGCACTGGATGATGGAATTTTTGAAATTCGTACCAAGTTTGGGTCGGATATTACCCGCGTGCTGTATTTCTTCGTGGTTGGTAAAAAGGTGATTCTCACAAATGGATTTATCAAGAAGACCCAGAAAACACCTGCTTCAGAGATCACACTGGCAAAACAATATCGCGCAGATTATCTTGCCCGAAAGGAGAATTCCAAATGACAAACTTCAACGATTTTTTGAATGAGCAGATGAAAGACCCTGAATTCAAGGCCGAATGGGACGCACTTGACCCGGAATTTTCCGTGATTGAAGCCATGCTCAAGGCCCGCAAAGAAAGCGGTTTGACCCAGAAGCAACTTTCGGAGCGCACGGGTATTGCACAGACCGACATCAGCAAACTGGAACGCGGCAATGCAAACCCATCTCTTCGTACCTTGCAGCGGCTTGCTGCTGGGATGGGAATGAAGGTTAAAATTGAATTTGTTCCTGCATCTGCAAAATGATTTAGTGATGGACGCGTTTCGGTAAAATAGAAAGCACAATAGTGACGCTATGCAGCGATATTTTCAAGCACGCGTTCGTCCGGCGTTGCAGTCCGTCCACCACACAAGAAAAATCCGAACCTCTTCCCATCGGGAAAAGGTTCGGATTTTTTCGTTTTCCGTATTTCTTACCGCGTCATTTTCATTTCCAGTCTCAGCAGCGCGGCTTTTTTATCGATGCCGCCTGCATATCCGGTCAGGCTGCCGTTTGTTCCGACAACGCGGTGGCAGGGAATGATGATAGAGATCACATTGTGTCCGACAGCTCCGCCCACAGCCTGCGCAGTCATCCGGGAAAGGCCGCGCTCTGCAGCCAGCTGCCTTGCCAGTGCACCATAGGTCGTGGTCTGGCCGCAGGGGATGCGGCGCAGCAGCGCCCACACCTCCTGCTGAAAGGCCGAGCCGGCAGGATGGAGCGGCGGCGTAAAGTCCGGCTCCTGCCCGCCGAAATAAACATCCAGCCAGTGTCTGGCCTCGGAAAGCACGGCGGTCTCCTGCTCCTGATGCACCGAATCCAGGGTGCGGGCAAAGTACTTCTGCCCCTCGAACCAGAGGCCGGTCAGGCCGGTGTCATCAGCGGCCAGCAGGATGCCGCCCAGAGGGGACTCATAGTGCTGTGTAAAGATCACCGTTTACCGGATCTCAATGCCCAGCTTGAACTTCAGGTTGCCCAGCACCTTCTTGACGGTGCGCTCGACCTGCTCAGCGGAGATCTCCGCGCTGGGGTCAGACAGGGTCAGGGAGAAGGCCATGCTCTTCTTGCCCTCGCCCAGGTTTGCGCCGCGGTAGATATCGAACAGCTTGACCTCGGTGATGAGGGAGCTTGCCTTCTTGATGGTGTCCTCGATCTCGCCGCAGGTGACCTTTTCCTCGCAGACAAGGGCCAGGTCACGCTTGACGGCGGCGTAGGGGCTCAGCGGCTTATAGCGCAGCTCACCGTCCACGCAGGACATCAAAGCCTCATAGTCCAGCTCACCCAGATAGATGTTCTGGCTGTCCTTCTGGTCCTTTGCGATCTCCAGCTCGCCGTTGATCTCATTGGAGAGCTTACCGAACACGCCCAGACGCTTGCCGTTGCAGTAGACAGCGGCGCTGATGCCGGGGTGGAGCCACGGGGCGGTCTCGCGCTCATAGGTAAAGGTCAGGTCAAAGCCTGCGGCCAGTGCCTCTATTGCACCCTTGACGGTGAAGAAGTCCTCCTCGGGGCCAAAGGCACCAATGCAGAGGGTCTGACGCTCATGGGGATGCTCGCTGATGGGCAGCTCCTTGGCCAGATAGACGGGAGCCATCTCGAACAGGCGGCCCTCGGCATTGCCCTTCTTGAGGTTGTCCACGATGACATTCAGCATGGACGGGGTCAGCAGGGTGCGCATGATGGACAGGTTCTCGCTGATGGGGTTCAGGATGCGGATGGCCTTGCGGGCGGCATCCTCTGCAGGGATGTGCAGCATATCCAGCTCCGCGTTGGAGTAGAAGGCCAGGGTGGAGGCCTCATAGAAGCCCTGTGCAGCCAGCAGGCGCTTGGTCTTGAGCTGCTGCTTCTGCGCGTAGTTCAGGCCGCCGTTGGTAACAGAGGCAGTGTTCAGGAAGGTGGGGTTGATGTGGTCATAGCCGTACTCACGGATGACCTCCTCCGCCAGATCGGGGAAGCTCTCCACATCCTCACGGTAGAGAGGAGCAGACACATCCCAGCTGCCATCGGCCTGCACATCCACGGTGAACTCCAGGCGCTGCAGGATATCGATCATGGTCTGCTCGGGCACAGTGATGCCCAGCACGCCGCAGATCTTGGCAGGGGTGGTCACGATGTGCTTGCGCTCCAGCGGGCGGCCATCGGTCAGGTCATACTCGAGGGTGGTGATATCGCCGCAGTCCAGCTCCTGGATCAGGTGCAAGGCACGGGCCAGGCCCAGCTCGGGAGAGTTGCGGTCCACACCCTTTTCATAGCGGGCAGAGGAATCACTGTTCTGGCCCAGGGCACGGCTGGTCTTGCGGACGCAGTCACGGGCGAAGGTGGCGCACTCGAACAGCAGGCTGGTGGTGTTCTCATCCATGCCGGAGTTGGCACCGCCCATGATGCCGGCCAGAGCCACAGGCTTCTCGGCATCGCAGATGACCAGATTGTTGGGGTTCAGGGTGAACTCCTTTTCATCGAGGGTCACGATCTTCTCACCCTCGTGGGCACGGCGCACATCAATGGTGCGGCCGGCGACCTTGTTCAGGTCAAAGGCGTGCATGGGCTGGCCCATTTCCAGCAGGGTGTGGTTGGTGATATCCACCACGTTGCTGATGGAGCGCAGGCCGCACAGGGCCAGATGACGCTTCATCCAGCGGGGAGATTCGCCCATGCGGATGTTGCGGACGTAGTGTGCCATATAACGGGGGCACAGGTCAGGGGCCTCCACCTGGACGGTGATGGGAGCATCCGGCTCGCAGACAGCCTTGTGATCCATGGCGGGCATATGCAGGGGCTTGCCCAGAATGGCAGCGACCTCGCGGGCAATGCCCAGCACAGACTGGCAGTCGGGGCGGTTTGCGGTGATGGAGATATCGAAGATATAGTCATCCAGACCGACAACGGGCGCGATGTCGGTGCCGGGAACGGAATCCTCGGGCAGGATGAGCAGGCCATAGACCTCAGAGCCCGGGAACAGGTCATCGTTCAGGCCCAGCTCCTCGCCGGAGCAGAGCATACCGTTGGACTCCACGCCCTGCATCTTGCGGGCCTTGATCTTGATGCCGCCGGGCAGGGTGGAGCCATCCAGAGCGGCGGGCACGCAGTCACCCAGCTTCATATTGGCAGCACCGGTGCTGATGCGGATATCGTGGCCGTAATCACCGCAGTCCACCACACACTTGGTCAGGTGGGTGCCCTCCTGCTTTTCCATCTCCACGATCTTGCCAACGACCACCTTGCTGATGCCTGCATCCAGCGGGATCAGCTCTTCCACCTCAAAGCCGCAGGAGAACAGCTTCTCCTCCAGCTCCTGAGCGGTAACGTCGATATCAACGAATTCTTTTAACCAACTGAAAGGTACTTTCATTGTCTGTTCTCTCCCCTCTTATTCATGGAACTGCTTGAGGAACTGCAGGTTGTTCTCGAACATCAGGCCGATGTTGTTGATGCCGTACTTCAGCATGGCGATGCGCTCGATGCCAATGCCGAAGGCGAAGCCGGAATACTCATCCGGGTCAATGTTGCAGTTCTCCAGCACCTTGCGGTTGACAACACCGCCGCCCAGAACTTCGATCCAGCCGGTGTGCTTGCACAGGGGGCAGCCCTTGCCGCCGCACTCAAAGCAGCTGACATCGACCTCCACACTGGGCTCGGTGAAGGGGAAGTAAGAGGGACGCAGGCGTGTGCGGGTGTCCTTGCCGAACAGCTTCTGCACAAAGGTGTTCAGTGCGCCCTGCAGGTCGCCCAGGGTGATTCCCTTATCCACGACCAGACCCTCCATCTGGTGGAACATGGGGCTGTGGGTGGCATCGGAATCGGAACGGAACACACGGCCGGGGATCAGCACCTTGATGGGCGGCTTCTGGCTGTCCATGGTGCGGATCTGGCCGCCGGAGGTCTGGGTGCGGAGCAGGAACTCGTCGGACAGGTAGAAGGTATCCTGCATGTCGCGGGCGGGGTGATCCTTGGGCACGTTCAGGCGGGTGAAATTGTGGTCGTCATCCTCGATCTCAGGTGCGTCAGCCACGGCAAAGCCCATGCCGGAGAACACGTCGATGATCTGGTTGGTGACCAGCGTCAGGGGGTGCAGACCACCCACCGTGCGGGTCTTGGCGGGCAGGGTGATGTCCACGGTCTCAGCGGCGTTGCGGGCGGCCAGCTCGGCCTCCTTCACCTTGGCAGCGGCGGCATCGTAGTCTGCCTGCACCTTCTGCTTGAGCTCGTTGATGATCTTGCCCATGGCGGGGCGCTCTTCGGGCGCGACAGAGCGCAGATTCTTCATCAGCGCGGGGATCTTGCCGTTTTTGCTCAGATATTCCTGCCAGAACGAGGCCAGCGTCTCCTTGGAAGAGACCTGACCGAGGCTCTCTGCGGCCTGTTTGGCCAGCTCGTCGATCATTGCTTGCATGGAAATTCTCTCCTTCTCAGTTCGTGTTTTCAAAGCGGGGCAGCAAAAAAGGCCCCGTCCCCTGCCGGGCCATCTCTGGCCTGACAAAAGGGACGAAGCCTTTGCAAATCCAATGCTCCGCGGTACCACCCGGTTTCCGCCCTGCACAAAGAAGGGCGGCTCTCAAACGCCGTAACGGGGCGCGCCGTCCTGCCCTAATAGAAGCCGTTCGGGCAGGCCGCTCAGGAGCGAACTTCGGCACACACCCACGCGGAAGCCCTTTCAGCCGGTGAAGCTTCTCTCTTTGCTGTGGAACTGCGTGCGTACTCTCTCCGTCGCTGCGTTTTCAAGATATTCAGGTTTCATAACCGGATATCATCTTACCACACTTTGGGTCTGTTTGCAAGCCGGGGCGGCACTTTTTCCCTGAATTTTACGGTTTTGCTTGTATTTTGGCCGAAAGTATGGTATTGTAAGCGTAACGTTTTACTGAAAGGAGGGTACACCCAGATGGGTTGGAATGGCTGCATCTTTTTCAAAAAAGGTCAGATTTAATACGTTCCGGCTCGAAGTGTACCCTTTTATTGGAAACAGAACCTCTCAGTCTGCGCTCTGGCGCAGCCAGCTCCTCTAGTAGGGGAGCTAAATCGAGGAAACCTTTCAGCAAGACGTGGAGCATGATTTTCAGCGCCGCGCAGCTTTGCTGTGGGGCGCTTTTGTTTTGGGTACACTTTCTATTTTGAATTATTTACTATAAATAGAAAGGGTGCTCCCCATGAATCAGAATCTCAACTTGAAACAGCAGCTTCGCTGCATTTACATCTCCGACCTTTTCTCCGGTCTGCGCATCACGGATGCGGTATGGGTAGCCCTGCTGGCGGCCCGGGGCTTCTCCCTGTGGGAGATCGGCCTGGCCGAAAGCGTGTATCACATCGTCAGCCTCTTCTGCGAAGTGCCCAGCGGCATGGCGGCAGACCTGCTGGGCCGCCGGAAGACCCTCCTGTCCGGCGGAGTCTTGACCGTGACCTGCAATCTGTTGATGGCTTTTGCGCCGAACCTGTTCACCATCTGCTTTGCCATGGGGCTGAACGCGCTGGCCATGACCATGTTCTCCGGCACCTCCACGGCGCTGCTCTACGACAGCCTGAAGCAGGAGGGCTGCGAAGAAGAATACATTCAGGTCTCTGCCAACGGCTCCCAGATCTCCATGCTGGCCAACGCCGTGGGCTCCATGGCCAGCATCCTGAACCAGTTTCTCGGCTACGCGGGCTTTTATCTGCTGAACGCCGCTTTTGAGGGCATTTCCGCTCTCGCCAGCCTGCTGCTAGCGGAACCCATTGTCACTGCGGCCCAGGCCAGCCGGGAAAAGCACCCGCTGCGCGCTCTGCCTGAACAGTTCCGCCAGCTGGTGCGGGACAGCCTGCATGTCCTGCACACCTGCCCAATGGCGGTGAAGCTTATCGCATCCAGCGCCCTCATCAGCGTGCCCAGCTTCCTGACCAAGATGTTTCTGCAGCAGCGGCTCGTTGAGCTGGGCTGGCCCACGGAGCTGCTCTTCCTTCCCCTGCTGCTGGGCGGTCTGGCCTGCGTGGCGGGCACCGAGATCGGCCGCCGGGTGAGATGCCGCTCCATGCGGCGGCTCTACACAGTCTGTGCCCTGCTCTGCGGTGTGGGCACTCTGCTGGTGGGTGCTGCGCCTGCCTGGGGCGGCATTCTGGGCATGATGCTGGTGCAGGGTGTGCTGGAGGTCTACCTGCTCCACGAGAGCCAGAAGCTGAACGATGCCATCCCCAGTGACCAGCGGGCCACCCTCATCAGCGTGGACGGCATGGCCTACAGCCTGCTCATGATCCCCGCAAGTCCTCTGGTGGGTGCTGTCGGCGATGCCTTCGGGCAGGCCGGTGCAGGCCTTGCCCTGCTGGGCGGGGTCATCGTGCTGAGCGGCGTGGCGCTCTTGGGGAAAAAGCCGCAGGAATCCTGATACAGCAAAAAGCGGATGCGTTCCGGTGGGAGCGCATCCGCTTTGTTATTTTGCTCAGAACCGCCGCCAGGTGTCCGGCATAAAGAACACCAGCATGGGGAAGATCTCCAGACGGCCCGCCAGCATGTCAAAAATCATAACCAGCTTGGCGGGGTTGGAGTAGCTGCCAAAGTTCATCATGGGGCCCACCTGGGCAAGGCCGGGGCCGATGTTGTTCAACGTGGCGGCAATGGCGGTGAAGTTGGTCACCATGTCAAAGCCATCCAGACTGATGAGGAAGAAGGATGCCGCAAAGATGAAGATGTAGGCGGCCACAAAGACATTGGTGGCGCGGATGGTCTCATGGTTGACCACCTTGCCGTCCATCCGGACCGGGGCCACCACCTGCGGGTGAAGGGCCTGCTTGAGCTCCTTGCCCACAGTCTTGCCCATCAGCAGGAGGCGGCTGACCTTTATGCCGCCGCCGGTGCTGCCTGCGCAGGCACCCACAAACATCAGCATGACAAGGATCTCCTTGGAGAGGGTGGGCCACAGGTCAAAATCACAGCTGGAAAAACCGGTGGTGGTAATGATGGAGCCCACCTGGAAGGCGGCGTGGCGCAGGGCCTCGCCCAAGCCGTTGTACATGCTGTAAATGTTGGCCGTGATGATGACCACAGCCACACCGATGATCACAAAGTAGGCGCGCACCTCCTCGCTGGCGGCAGCGCGGCGGAAGCGGCGCATCAGCAGCAGGAAATAGGCGTTGAAGTTCACGCCGAACAGGATCATAAAGATGGTCACGACCCACTGGATATAGGGCGACATGCTGGCAAAGCTGTCATTGCGGAAGCCGAAGCCGCCGGTGCCCGCTGTACCAAAGGAGGTCAGCAGGGCTTCAAACACCGGCATCCGCCCGGCGATCAGGAACATGAATTCCAGCACCGTCAGGAGGAAGTAGATTCCGTACAGAATTTTTGCCGTGGACTGCACCTTCGGCACCAGCTTATCCACCTGCGGGCCGGGGCTTTCGGCTTTCATCAGGTTGACATGGGAACCGCCGGTCAGGGGCAGCAGGGAGAGCAGGAACACCAGAACGCCCATGCCGCCGATCCAGTGGGTGAAGCTGCGCCAGAACAGGATGCCCCTGGGCAGGTCCTCCACGGCGGGCAGGATGCTGGCACCGGTGGTGGTGAAGCCGGAAACGGTCTCAAACATGGCATCCACCGGGTTGGGGATGCTGCCCGTGAGCACAAAGGGCACCGCGCCCACCACACTGATGAGCAGCCAGCAGAGCGCCGTGGTGGCAAAGCCCTCCCGCATATAGAAGATCTGGCTCTTGGGCTTGATGCGGTGGAGCAGAGCGCCCGCCACCGCAGAAAGCGCTGCCGTGAGCAGGAACACGCCCAGCACCATCCATTCACCGTAGATCAGGCTGGCCATGGCAGGCAGCAGAAGCAGCGCGGCTTCGCAATAGAGGATGTAGCTCAGCAGCCGCAGAACGATCGCATAATTCATGCCGCGCCTCCGTTAATCTTCCACGATGTCCCGCAGGTCATGCAGGCCGTGCTCCAGCGTGACCACGATGACATTGTCGCCCACCTGGATCTCATCGCCGCCGCGCGGGATCTTGATCTCATTGCCGCGGGTGATGCAGCAGAGCAGCAGGTTCTTTTTCAGGTGGAGCTGGCTCAGGGGCACACCAGTGGCGCGACTCTTCTCATGGACCGTGAATTCCAGCGCCTCCACGCGGTCGTCCAGAATGCGGTACAGGGTCTTGATGTTGCTGCCTGCCTCGTTCTGCAAAGCGCGCACATACTGCACGATGTAATCGCAGGTCATGTACTTGGGGTAGACGATGCTGCCCAGATCAAGCCCGGCCAGAATATCGTCAAATTCCAGGCGGTTGATCTTGGTGACCAGCTTGCCGTTGGAATGCTTCTTGGCAAACAGGGTCAGCAGAACATTTTCCTCGTCGATGTTGGTCAGGGCCACAAAGGCCTCGGTGGAGGTCAGGCCCTCGGAGAGCAGGAACTCGCGGTTGGAGCCGTCCTCACACAGGATCTGTGCCTCGGGCAGGGCCTGGGCCAGCACATCGCAGCGGGCGGGGTCCCGCTCCACGATCCGCACCCGGACATGGTTTTCCAGCAGCTCCTGGCTCAGATAGAAGGCAATGGCACCGCCGCCCACGATGAGGGCATTGCGCACCGGGCGCACGGCCAGATGGATGCGCTGGAAGAACGCGTGGGCCTTTTCCTGCGTTGCAAGGAAGGTGACCTGATCGCCGGTCCGGAGCACAAAATTACCGTTGGGGATGATGACCCCGCCGTCGCGCTCCACGGCGCAGACCAGGATATCGCTCTTGAGCCGGGTGGGGATCTCCCGGATGGCCACGCCGTCCAGTGCCTGTGCCTCGGTCAGGGTGAACTTGATCAGCCGCACCCGGCCTTCCGCAAAGGTATCGATCTTGCTGGCACCGGGGAAGCGCAGCAGGTGGGAGATCTCCCGCGCCGCCGCCATCTCCGGGTTGATGATGGCCGAAATGCCGATCTGCTTTTTGATGAAGTCCAGCTCATGGCTGTAGGATGGGTTGCGCACACGGGCAATGGCGTGGCAGTGGCCCGCCTTTTTGGCAAACATGCAGCAGAGCAGGTTCAGCTCGTCCGAGCCGGTGACCGCAATGAACACGTCCGCTTCCTCGATCCCCGCCTCGGACAGCGTTGTGATGGAGGAGCCGTTGCCGGTAATGCCCATCACGTCATAGGATTCGCTGATATGCTCCACACGGGCCTTGTTGGTATCGATGATCGTGACATTGTGGCCTTCCTCGCTGAGCTGACGTGCCAGCGCTGTGCCGACTTTGCCGCAGCCCACCAGAATGATCTTCATAGAAAATGTCCTTTCCGTCCCTCCCGCCTTGCGGGAAGGATGCTTTCTCAGTAGCGCTCCACGCCGTCCTTGGTGACAAGGGCGTAGACCAGCGGGGCCTCCTCGGGCTTTTCCGCACCATAGACCAGACCGCTGCGGTACTCCGCAGCAGCGGCTTCAAACTTATCTGCCGCACCGTAGAAGGTGGCCAGGCTTTCGCCCTTGTGCACATAGTCGCCGCGCTTTTTGTGCAGGGTGATGCCGGCCGCAAAGTCCAGCGGGTCTCCCTTCTTCTGGCGGCCAGCGCCAAGCAGCACACTGGCAGAGCCGATCTTCTCGGCATCGTTGGCCACGATGTAGCCATCCTGCTCGGCCAGCAGCTCAAAGCTGGCTGCAGGCTGCTCAAACAGGCTGTAATCGTCCAGCACACGGGTGTCGCCGCCCTGGGCCGCAAACATCTCCTTGCACTTGGCAAAGGCAGAGCCGTCCGCGATCACAGCCTGTGCCATGGCACGGCACTCCGCTGGGGTACCCTTGCCTGCCAGCACCAGCATATTGGCGGCCAGCTGCAGGCAGACCTCGGTCAGGTCGGCAGGGCCCTTGCCCTTGAGCACATCCATGCTCTCCATGACCTCAAGGCTGTTGCCGATGTTGCGGCCCAGCGGGGTGTCCATATCCGTGATCATGGCGGCCACCCGGCGGCCATGGTGGGTGCCGATGGCAACCATCAGCTCAGCCAGCTCAATGCTCTGGTCCACGGTCTTCATAAAGGCACCGGTGCCGGTGGTCACATCCAGCAGGATGGCATCGGAGCCGGAGGCCAGCTTCTTGGACATGATGGAAGAGGCGATCAGCGGGATGCAGCTGACCGTGGCGGTCACATCCCGCAGGGCGTACATCTTCTTATCCGCCACGGCAATGCCCTCGCTCTGGCCAATGACCGACAGCCCGATCTTGTTCACCTGGGCAAAGAACTCCTCCTGCGAAAGGGCAGTTCTGGTGCCGGGCACGCTCTCCATTTTATCAATGGTGCCGCCGGTATGGCCCAGGCCGCGGCCGCTCATCTTGGCGATCTTCACACCGCAGGCCGCCACCACAGGGGCGATCACAAGGGTGGTCTTATCGCCCACGCCGCCGGTGGAGTGCTTATCCACCTTGATGCCGGGGATGGGGGAAAGATCGACCATCACGCCGCTGTGGGCCATCACGTCCGTCAGCTCGGCAGTTTCTTCGTTGGTCATGCCGCGCAGGTAGACCGCCATCATCCAGGCAGCCATCTGGTAATCGGCCACTTCCCCACCGACAAAGCCGTTGACAATGGCCTCCAGCTCTTCCCGGGTGTGGGTACCGCCATCGCGCTTTTTCGCGATCAGATCATAAATACGCATCGCAATTCTCCTGTCTGACAGTATGACTTTCAATAAATTCCATTATAACAGACTTTTTGATAAAGGCAATCCACATTCCGTCTCCTTTGTCGGGTTTTGAACACCAAGGGCGCAGCTGCCCGGAAAAGCAGCTGCGCCCTTGGAACAAACCTCGCTCAGCGGGAACCCTTGTCGTAAGGGATACCCTCAGCCTTGGGGGCCATGCTGTTTTTGGAGGTAAAGGCCAGAATGATCATGGATGCGATGAACGGCATCATGTTATAGATGTTGCTGGACCAGTGGAGCTGCGCCAGGAAGGTGGAGTCCGCAATGTTTGCCAGGCTCTTGAACACGGCAAAGAACATGGCGGCGGCACAGATGTTGAAGGGCTTCCACTGGCCAAAGATCATAACAGCCAGTGCAAGGAAGCCCGCGCCAGCCACGCCGACCTCAAAGTTCCAGGTCTGCACCGGGGGCACGATATATGCCAGACCGCCGATAGCGCCCAGCGCACCGGAAAGCAGCACACCCGCGTAGCGCATCTTGTAGACGTTGATGCCCACAGAATCGGCTGCCTGAGGATGTTCGCCGCAGGCGCGCAGGCGCAGACCGAAGCGGGTCTTGTACAGCACCACATAGCTGATGACGAGCAGCACGATGCCCAACGGCACAAAGATGCTCAGCTCCAGGCCGCCGATGCTGAACAGGAACGGCTTGTTGGAATAGTTCAGCTTGGCGCTGCCGCTGTCGCTGAAATACTTGGCAATGACCACGGCAATGGCGGTGGCCAGCAGGTTCAGGGCCGTGCCGCCGATGGTCTGGTCCGCTTTCAGGTTGATGGAAGCAAAGGCCAGCAGCAGGCTGTACACGATACCGGCCAGCGCAGCCACCAGGACCGAGATCAGCACCACCAGGAACGGCGACATGTCGGCCGGAAGCATGGTCAGGGTCAGAACACCCGCCACACCGCCGATGACCATGATGCCTTCCAGCGCGATGTTGATGATGCCGGAGTGCTCACTGAACATACCGCCCAGTGCCACCAGCATCAGGACGATGCCATACAGCAGGGTATATTTGATCAAAAGCAGCATCTTACTTGCCCTCCTTCTTCGCGTTGGCCTTTTCCGCCGGGGCAGGCTCTGCGTTCACATTGGTCTTGTCCGCATTCTTGAACAGCAGCTTCTGGATCTTGCCGCGGAACAGCATGGAGAATGCACACAGGTAGATAATGATGCCGCTGATCAGGTCGGCGATCTCCGTGGGGTAATACTTGGTGGAAAGGAAGGTGCCGCCCACCGAGATGTGGGAGATGAACAGGGCCGAGAAGATGGTGCCAATGGGGTTAGAGCTTGCCAGCAGGGCAACGGAGATGCCGTTGAAGCCCATAGCGGGCAGGCTGGTGGAGTTCAGGGGGTTCCACTGGCCCACGTTGGACAGGTAGAACAGGCCCGCGCCAAAGCCTGCCAGCGCACCGGCAATGGCCATGGAGAGGATGATGTTCTTCTTTTCGTTGATACCGGCGTAGCGGGCAGCACTCTTGTTCAGGCCGACCGCCTTCAGCTCATAGCCAAAGGTGGTCTTGTTCAGCACCACCCAGATCAGGATGGCAACCACAGCGGCCAGGAAGATGGCGATGGTGGTGCTGTTGGTCTGGAACAGCTTGTTCAGGCCGAAGTCCGGGATAACGGACTGGGCGAGATCCGCGTTCTTGCCCAGGTTCAGGGTGCGGGTGTTGCGCACATCATACATGGGGCCGGTGCCGTTCTGGTAGACCAGCTCATTGACAAGGTACAGGCCGATCCAGTTGAACATGATGGAGGTAATGACCTCGTTGATGTTGAAGTAGGCCTTGAAGAAACCGGGGATGGCCCCCCACAGACCGCCCAGAATGGCCGCAGCCAGCAGGCAGACGAACCAGGGCAGCTTGAGCATGATGGCGCAGTAGAGGGCACCGTAAGCGCCCAGCGTGTACTGACCGGCGGCACCGATGTTGAACAGGCCGGTCTTGAAGGCAAAGCCCACGGAAAGGCCGGTCATGATCAGGGGCGCGGCGTTGGCCAGCTCCTTGCCGACACCATAGGGGGCATCATGGAAGCCGCCCTTGAGGATGCGGACAAAACCGTCTGCCCATGCATGGGCCGGATTGATGGCCAGCAGCACGAGGAAGCCCACAGCCAGACCGATCAGGATACACAGCAGGGCAGCCATCACGCTGGTGACAGAACCCTGCAGCCCGTTGTGGGAAAGTTTTTTGTTTTTCATTTCTGCTTACTCCTTTCCCTGCTTGCGGGCACCGGCCATGTACAGGCCCAGCTCCTGGACCGTGGTGGTCTTGGGGTCAAACTCGCCCACGATCTCACCCTCGTACATCACAAGGATCCGGTCAGAGAGGTTCATCACCTCATCCAGCTCCAGACTGACCAGCAGCACAGCCTTGCCTCTGTCGCGCTCATCCACGATCTGCTTGTGGATATACTCAATGGCACCGACATCCAGGCCGCGGGTGGGCTGCACTGCCACCAGCAGCTTGGGGTCTTTGTCGATCTCACGGGCAATGATCGCCTTCTGCTGGTTGCCGCCGGACATGCTGCGCACGATGGTTGCGCTGCCCTGGCCGCTGCGCACATCATACTGGGCGATCAGCTTATCGGAATACTCCCGCACCTTTTCACTGCGGATAAAGCCGTTGTGCTGGAACTCGGGCTGCCAGTAGCGCTGGAGCACCATATTGTTCTCCAGACTATAATCCAGCACCAGACCATGCTTGTGGCGGTCCTCAGGGATATGGCTCATGCCGTCCTTGGAGCGCTGGCGGATGCTCTCGTTGGTGATCTCCTTGCCGTCCAGCAGCACCTTGCCGCTGTTGAACTTTTCCAGACCGGTCAGACCGTAGACAAACTCAGTCTGGCCGTTGCCCTCGATGCCTGCCAGACAGACGATCTCACCGCCACGCACCTGGAAAGAGACGTTCTTGACGGCATCCTTCTTGTGCTGGGCGTTGTGCATGGTAACGTTCTGCACGTCCAGCACCACCTCGCCGGGGGCGGCGGGCTTTTTGTCCACCTGCAGCTGAACATCGCGGCCGACCATCATGCGGGAGAGCTCTTCCTTGGTGGTGTCCTTGATGTCCACAGTGCCCATATACTTGCCCTTGCGCAGAACCGTGCAGCGGTCTGCCACTGCCATGATCTCGTTGAGCTTGTGGGTGATGAAGAGGATGGATTTGCCTTCCTTCTTGAACCCGCGCATGATCTCCATCAGCTCGTCGATCTCCTGCGGGGTCAGAACAGCGGTGGGCTCGTCAAAGATCAGGATCTCGTTGTCGCGGTAGAGCATCTTCAGGATCTCAACACGCTGCTGCATACCAACAGAGATATCGCTGATGAGTGCATCGGGGTCCACACGCAGGCCGTACTTCTCGCTCAGGGCCACGACCTTCTTGCGGGCCTCAGCCTTCTGCAAAAAGCCCAGCTTATTGGGCTCCACGCCCAGAATGATGTTATCCAGCACGCTGAAGCATTCCACCAGCTTGAAGTGCTGGTGCACCATGCCGATGCCCAGCGCGTTTGCATCGTTGGGGTTGCGGACGGCGACCTCCTTGCCGTTCTTGAGGATCTTACCGGCCTCCGGCTGGTACAAGCCGAACAGCACGCTCATCAGCGTACTTTTGCCAGCGCCGTTTTCGCCCAGCAGGGCATGTACCTCGCCCTTGCGCAGCTGCAGGGTGATATCATCGTTTGCCTTGATTCCAGGGAACTCCTTGGTAATGTGGAGCATCTCGATCACAAAATCCTCTGCCAATCTGCTCACTCTCCTTTCGTGTCAAATCGACACCTATACTATTCTGTGTACCATTATACCGTATTTTTGCGGTTTTGCACACTTCTTTTTGATTTTTTGGCGGGATGTACTCTTATAAGTATTACTTTTGTGCAATCTGCACGATTTTTCGCGAGACAAAAACGACCCTCTCCGTCAAAGCCTGGCGGCAATGACGGAGAGGGTCGTTCCCTACAGCCCTTGCGGACTGTTCAAATTTTACTGGATGTAGGTGACGTTGGTGAACTCGCTGACGGTGGGCTTGGTAGCGTCGTCAGAGCTGTTGTCAACAACGATCTCGCCGGAAGCGATCTTCTGCTTCAGCTCCTCGTACTCCTCAACCGTGAAGGTCTCGAAGTTCCAGCTGTCCTCATCGGTGGGCAGGCCGACGTAATCGCCGTCCTCCAGACCAAAGTTGCCGTTGGTTGCTGCGATGGTGCTCCACTCGCCTGCCTCGATGTCGGACAGAGAAGTAGAAACAGCCTCGGACAGGCCCTTCATAGCGGAGGTGATGAACGGGTTGTAAGCATAGGTGCCGTCAGCAACGCCGTTTGCACCGATGTAGTTCTGGTCAACGTCAACGCCGATGACGTAGCCGTTGTTCTTCAGAGCAGCCTCAACAGCGGAGGTGTAGATACCGCCGCCGCAGGCAAAGACGACCTGAGTGCCGTTGGAGTACCAGCCCTCCATACGGGAGGTGATGTTGGCATCGCCGTAGAACTGGCCGCCGTAGAAGTAGTTGATGTCGATGTTCTGACCCAGCTCCTGAGCAGCAGCATCAGCGCCCTGCACAAAGCCGTAGCCGTAACGGATGACAGCGGGAACAGCCATGCCGCCCAGGAAGCCCAGCTTGGTCTTGCCGTCCTTGGCAATGGCGTAACCTGCCAGATAGCCTGCCTGCTCCTCCTTGAAGGTGATGCAGTAGCAGTTGGAGGGGATCTCATCGGTGCCGATATCGCCCTGGGTGACATCGATAGCAATGAACTTGACATCGGGGTACTGCTCAGCAGCCCATGCCAGAGAAGCACCATACAGGTAGCCAACGCAGACAATGACCTCAGCGCCGTCGTTGACAGCCTGACGGATCATGGTCTCACGATCCTCATCGGAAGCGTCAGCCTCGGGGATGTAGTACTGGCAGTCATCGCCCATGTAGCTGGAAACAGCGCTCCAGCAAGCCTGGTTGAAGCTCTCGTCATCGATCGTGCCGGTATCGCAGGTCAGAGCGACCTTTGTGATCTTGCTGGCAGCCTCGGAGCCAGCCTCAGAAGCTGCAGAGGAAGCAGTGGAAGAAGCGGTGCTGGTGGAAGAGGAAGAACCACCGCAGGCGGTCAGAGCAGCGGCAGCAGCTGCAGCGCCAGCCACAGCCAGGAAGTTACGACGAGAAATCATCATAAGAAAACTCTCCTTTTTATACATTAAAAATTGCGCTTTGCAAAGGGAATGCGCACACTTGCACATTTACTGACCCAAGTATAGCCGGGTCATGTGAGGAAAGCAAGGCATTTCCGATTACAAAATCTTTACAGATTTTTTGTAAAATTCGCGTAAAAGTCGTACTGCTTCGCCAATTTTGGCAAAATACCCGCTTCCCGCCTCACCCTTCCACGGCTTTGTTGCCCGCCACGTTGGAGGGGCCAAAGCCGAAGGGCAGCAGCTCGTCCATGCTGCGCTCGATGAAATCATCGGGGGTCTTTGCCATGATGACATTCAGCTCCGGTCCGCCGAACTCAAACAGCGCCTGACGGCAGACCCCGCAGGGCGAGGTGATCTGCTTGTTCACCTCGCCGCGGCGGGAGCCCACCACGGCAATGTCGGTGAAGCGGGTCACGCCCTCACTCACCGCCTTGAACAGGGCCGTGCGCTCGGCGCAGCTGGTGGGGGTGAAAGCGGCGTTTTCCACATTGCAGCCGGTGAAGATGCGGCCATCCTCGGCCCGCAGGGCGGCACCCACCATGAAATCGGAGTAGGGCGCATAGGCCTGCTCCCGGGCATCCAGTGCCATCCGGATCAGGGCTTTCTTTTCGTCTAAAGTCAGATTGGTCATAGGGGCCTCCTTTTCATTCTAAAGTATAAACAAACGTTTCTGCGTCCTGATACCACGGAAGGGCAATTTCATAGGCTGGGTAATAAGGTACAAGGCAGATATCCTGATTTGGTTGAAAGTCGTTCATCTTTCATCCCCTCTTTTGCACTTCAATTATACGGCGTGTTCTCAAATTCTTCAAGAGTTTTCTCGTTGTTCATTTATTATATAACGAAAATTCTTGCATTTTTCATTACAGACGCATATAATAGAATCAAGAAAGAGGTGTATTAGAATGGCAAATGCAGTCAATGTGAACTTCCGGATGGACCCAGACCTGAAACGCAGCATGGAAGAGGTTTGCGCCGAGATGGGACTTTCTATGACAACGGCATTCACGATTTTCGCCAAAAAAGTTTCCCGGGAGCACCGCATTCCCTTTGAGGTTTCCGCCGACCCGTTCTACTCGGAAAGCAACATCAATCATCTCCGCCAGATCGTCCACGACATCGATACCGGAAAAGCCAAACTCACTGAGCACGATTTGATCGAGGTAGATTAAATGAGATTGCTTTGGGAAGAGGAAGCATGGGAGGACTACTGCCTTTGGCAGACGCGAGACAAAAAGCTGCTGAAGCGTATCAACACACTTCTGAAAGACATCCAGCGGAACTCCTACGAGGGCATTGGAAAACCCGAACCCTTAAAAGGTGATTTGAGTGGATGGTGGAGCCGCCGCATCGACGATACGCACCGCATTGTTTATAAAGAGCAGGACGGCAATATCATTATCGCATCCTGTTTCGGACATTATAGTGACACTTAAAACATAAAAGGGTTGTTGTCGTGTGACAACAACCCTTTTTGTGAATGCAAATCAATACTCCGCACCCAGTGCGACCTTCATCATGTTGGTGAAGCTGGTCTGGCGCTGCTCGGCGGTGGTGATCTCCGGGGAGACGAAGCTGTCGGAGATGGTCAGCAGGCAGGCAGCGTTCTTGCCCAGGACCTGAGCGTTGGCGAAGAGGGCAAAGCTCTCCATCTCCACACACAGGCAGCCGCGCTCATCCCGCAGCTTTTCCCAGTAGGTGGGCTTTTCATCGGAGGGCTGGCGATAGAACACATCGGAGGAATGGATGTTGCCCTCGATCAGGGGGATGTCCTGCTTTGCGGCGGAAGCGCGCAGCTTGTCGTTCAGGGTCTGGCTGGGCAGGGTGAGGTCCCCTTCAAAGCCGCTCTGGACCCGGGCATAATTGCTCTCGCTCACGGCACCGGCGGCCAGCACCACATCGAACAGCTTGGCTTTGTCGGTGTAGCTGCCGGCAGAACCGATGCGGATGATGTTGTCCACATCGTAGAACTTGTACAGCTCGTAGGAGTAGATGCCGATGGAGGGCATTCCCATGCCGCTGCCCATCACACTGATGGGGCGGCCCTCATAGGTGCCGGTAAAGCCCAGCATTCCACGGACACCGGTGACCTGGCGGACATCCTTGAGGAAGGTATCCGCGATGAACTTTGCCCGCAGCGGATCGCCGGGCATCAGGACGGTCTTTGCGAAATCGCCTTTTTCAGCGCTGATGTGGGGTGTTGCCATAATCATTCTCCTTTTTGTTTGTAAAATAAACCTCTCCGGCGCTTCACGCCAGCATACGAGTTGCGGCTCCCAGCGTCCACTTCGTGCAAAGTATTGCACTCGTGTCCTGCTGGCCGCTGCCCCAACAACGCCTCCCTTCATCCGCCACTGGCGGCGGTCGTCGTTGTTGCCTGATAGGGGAACCAAGTTTATGCCTCTACTATCTTGCCTCTACTATTAGGAGAGGTGGCAATGCGAAGCATTGACGGAGAGGTTCTGTTCTGATTTATCGCTTTCCGGAGAACACGCTCTGCGGTGCGATGTACGAGCCGTTGCGGCGGATCTCGAAGTGGCAGTGGTTGCCGGAAGAGCGGCCCGTGCTGCCCACATAGCCGATGAGCTGGCCCTGCCGCACGGTCTGGCCCGCGCTGACCGCCAGAGACAGGCAGTGGGCGTACACGGTCGTATAGCCGCCGGAGTGGCTGATGATCACAGAATAACCATAGCCCGTACCGGCACCGGCCTTGTTATAACCCGCCTTGGTCACGGTGCCGCCCGCCGATGCATAGATGGGCGTACCGGCAGAGGCACAGATATCCACGCCCTTATGGCCGCTGCCATACCAGCGCGAGCAGTTGCGGTAACCCGGGACCGGCCAGATGAACTGACCGCTGCCGCCGATGTATGCCGCCGCACCGTTCTTTGTGACCTTCTTGGTGCCAACGACCACTTTCTTATTCACCGGCTCCCGGATGGTCTCAGTGGAAAGGATGGTCTGCTCCAGCAGCACGCCATTGGTATCGTAGACGTTCTGCATGGTGACGCGGCGCAGGCCGTTCTCGCCCTCCTGCAGGGTCTTGGTGGTACCCTTGGTGTACTCGTTGGACTGGGTGGTCTCGGTGCTGAAGGGGATCTCCTCCTCCCGCGTCTCCACCTTGGTGATGCGGACTTCCAGCAGAGCCTCCTGCTTGGTCACGATCAGCTGGTCGCCCTCCTGGATATTGGAGTCCTCGGCCAGGGGAGCACCCTTGAAATTCGTATTCAGGGCACACAGCTCCCGGAAGGTCAGGTCGTTCTTCTGGGCAATGGCCCACAGGGTATCGCCCGCCTTGACCGTGTAGATCTTCTCCTGCTGCTGCACGCCGGTCAGCATATTCTCAATGGAATTGTCATCCTCAAAGCTGTCGTTGAAATAGACTCCATCTTCCAGCGTCACATTTTTGCTAAAGCCCACGCTGACATTCTCGTCTGCCTGATCCTCGTAGGGGGCCAGCAGGCTCTCCAGATAGCCGCGCAGGGTGTCACCATCGGAGCAGACTGCCGTCAGCTCCCCATCCAGATACAGAGCGGTGCCCTCACTGATCTGGTCACTGGCACTCTGCAGAATGGCGTTTGCCGTCTCGCTCTCGTCCATGGTCTTGTGGGTCACGGAGATGGTATAGGTCGGCTCGATGGTCAGCTCGGTCTTGTCCGAACCGGCGTAGTTGATGCGCTGCATCACATCCTCTTTTGCGAGGTTGAACACCTCCTCATTGGCCACATAGCCAACGGTCTGGCCGTTCACCTGCACAGCCAGCGCATAGGGCTGGGCCATCGTCCTGTTCCAGACCGTGACGAACACGGCCAGCATACACAGGGGCAGGATGTACATTGCTGTCCGGGGCAGCAGGCTCAGGTTGCGCTTGAGCCCGCCCACAAAATAGCGCCCGGCCGCTTTTACGGAAGCACCAAAGCCCCGTTCCCGGCGCACGTCGTTGGCGTGGGCCGCCACAGCGCCGAGGCCCTTGAAAAACAGGTAAAGCGGTGCCAGCAGATCCTTGAACATCTGCGCCGCACCGGGAAAGGCTGTTGCAATGATGGTATGCAGGGCATTCCTGCACCAGCGGGCCAGTCCGCGCGCCACGGCAGCAATACCGCGCCCTGTGCGCACCACCATGTACTCTGCCGCAAAGCCCAGTGCATAAAGTGCCTCGCCAACTGCCAGCACCACGGCACTGGCCCGCAGCTTTTTGGCCACATCATTCATGTGCCGCTGCGTTTTGCGGCGGAAACGGTGCCGCCGCAGCAGGCCGGTGATCTGGACCTTTGCCCAGAAGCTTCGCAGTTTTTCTCTGCCCTTCACCGGCGCTGCAGGAGCCTGGCTCTGCGGCTCCTTTGTTTTTTCTTCGATCAAAAGGGGTTGCTCCTTCCTGACGTTTTGGGTCGAAAGTTACAAATTCATATCAATTATACACTCTGCCCGGGCCGATACAAGGCTTGTCACAAAATTTGGGCAGAGCTTTCACAGAGGTTTCACCGTATTTTCATATTTCAGCATCCAGCAATGCCCGCATATCCTCGGGCAGGGGGCTCTCCACTGCAACGGTGCGGGCGTGTTCCTCCACCGGCGTTTCCAGCCGGATGCCGCCGGGCACCTTGGTGTAAGCCGGCACCCGGAAACTCTGCCGGGCGCAATGGAGCGCCTGCCGGGCAATGCGGTCACGGTGCCCGCCGTAAAGGTCGTCCCCAGCCAGCGGGTGGCCGATGGATGCAAAGTGCACCCGGATCTGATGGGTGCGGCCCGTCACGGGAACACAGGCGGCAAGGCTCAGGCCCTGCGCTGCCTTTAATATGGTATACTCGGTGCGGCTGGGCTTGCCCTCGGGGGTCACGCACCGCCCGATGATGCTGTCCCCTCTCCGGCCAATGGGGGCATCGATGACTCCGGGGCCAAGGGGCAGTTCACCCTCCACGATGGCGTAATAGAGTTTCTCTACACCCTCGGCCAGCAGGGACGCGGCATAGCCGTTCTTTGCGGCCAGCACCAGCCCGCTGGTGTCTTTATCGATCCGGTTCACCGGGCGGAACACCGGGCTTTCGCCGTGGGCAGCCGCCCAGGCGGCATAGCCGTTGGCCAGGGTGTCCCGGGGGTAGTTCAGGGTGGGGTGGACCGCCAGATGGGGCGGCTTTTCCAGCACCACGGCAAAGGCATCCTCGTAAATGACCCTGACCGGGATCTCAGGCTGGGGCTCCACGCCGGGGCCGTCGGCGGGCAGCGAAAAGCGGATCACCTGCCCTGCCTGCACACGGCGGTTGGCCAGAATGGGAACATCGTCCGCAAAAAAGCCGCTGCCATGGAATTTGACCGCCCGGGCCAGCTCCGTGGAGACGGCACACCGGCGCAGAAAGCCGCGCAGCAGCACGCCATCGGCTTCGGGCGGGACATTGAAAAGCAGCTGCATCCTTTGTCCCTCCCAAAAATTTCACGCCATATTTAGATTTATTATACCAAATTTCATCGTCACTTGCAAATCTTGTTTTTTTATGGTATCATGGGGAACGGAAAACGAGTGGAACATACGGCGGCGGGGCGGCTTTGACCGCTCTGAGGAAAGTCCGGGCCTCACAGAGCACGGTAACTGCTAACGGCAGCCGAGGGTGACCTCAGGGAAAGTGCAACAGAAAGGAAACCGCCGCAGCAATGCGGTAAGGATGAAAGGGCGAGGTAAGAGCTCACCAGCGCATGGGTGACTATGCGGCTTTGTAAACCCTACCGGAAGCAACGCCTATATGGGACGTACAGCGCTGCTCGCGTGTCCCGAAGGCGGCATGAGCCTGTCAGCAATGGCAGGCCTAGACAGATCGTCGTTTAATACAGAACCCGGCTTACGGTCCATCTCGTTTTCCATTTGGTGTATCTGCAGGGGGTTGTTAGAACCCTTCTTTGCCCCGCCGTCAGGCGCAGGGACAGAGAAGGTTGATAACAGCCCTCTTTTCGTTTTGGCCAGAGTGTGGTATACTATCCTCACCACGGGAGCACAGTTGTTCGCCGTGGGCAAACAAGAGAGACAGGATGTGAAATCCTCCGATGAAAGATGGTTTTTTGAAAGCAGCAGCCCTCTCGCCCGGGCTTCGGGTGGCGGACTGCGCCTACAACACCCGGCAGATCCTCACGGAGCTGCGTGCCGCCGCCGCCCGCGGCGTAAAGCTGGCCGTGTTCCCTGAGTTCTGCCTGACCGGCTATACCTGCGGCGACCTGTTTTTGCAGCGCACCCTGCAGCAGGGAGCCCTGACCGGCCTGCAGGAGCTGCTGGATGCCAGCCGGGAGCTGGACACCGTGGCCCTTGTGGGCCTGCCCCTGATGGTGCGGGGCAAGCTGTACAACTGCGCTGCCGTGCTCTGCCGCGGGCAGCTGCTGGGTCTGGTTCCCAAAACGTACCTGCCCAACTACGGCGAGTTCTATGAAAAGCGGCAGTTCACCCCCGGTTCCACCGAGGTGGAGTGGGTGAATGTCTGCGGGCAGGATGTCCCCTTTGGCACCTCCCTGCTCTTCCGCTGCCGTCAGATGCCCAGCTTTGTGCTGGGCGTGGAGCTCTGCGAGGATCTGTGGAGCGCGCTGCCGCCCTCCACCTTCCACGCACTGGCAGGCGCTACCGTCATCGCCAACCTTTCGGCCAGCGATGAAACGGTGGGCAAGGCCGAGTACCGCCGGGCACTGGTGGAGAACCAGTCTGCCCGCCTGCTCTGCGGCTACCTGTACGCCTCGGCAGGCCACGGCGAGAGCACCCAGGACATGGTGTTCGCAGGCCACGACCTGATCGCCGAGAACGGCACCCTGCTGGCCGAGGTGAAGCCCTTTGCGGGCGGCCTTGCCGAGACAGAGCTGGACTGCCAGCGGATGGAATCGGAGCGGGCGCGCAACACCAGCTTTGAGCCCAGCACCGAGGGCTACCAGACCGTGGAGTTCGACCTGGCCCTGACCGACACCGTGCTGACCCGTTGGGTAGACCCCACCCCCTTTATCCCCCACAACGAGCAGCTGCGCGCCGAACGCTGTGAGCTGATTTTGAAGATGCAGGCCGATGGCCTGGCCAAGCGTCTTGAGCACGCCCGCGCCAAAACAGCCGTCATCGGCATTTCGGGCGGTCTGGACAGCTGCCTTGCCCTGCTGGTGGCTGTCCGCGCCATGAAGCAGCTGGGCCGCCCCACCACCGATGTGCTGGCCGTGACCATGCCCTGCTTTGGCACCACCAAGCGCACCCGCAGCAATGCGGAGATCCTCTGTGACGAGCTGCACGTCAGCTTTACCGAGATCGACATTGCCGCCACGGTGCACAGCCACTTCCGGGACATCGGCCAGGACGAGAGCGTGCTGGACGTGACCTACGAGAACGGCCAGGCCCGCGTGCGCACGCTGGAGCTGATGGACACTGCCAACCGCACCGGCGGTCTGGTGGTGGGCACCGGCGACCTTTCCGAGCTGGCCCTGGGCTGGGCCACCTACAACGGCGACCACATGAGCATGTACGGCGTGAACGCAGGCGTACCCAAAACGCTGGTGCGCCACCTTGTCCGGTACGAAGCCGACATTGCCGCCACCCCGGCCCTGAAAGAGGTGCTGCTGGACATCCTCGACACCCCTGTGTCCCCCGAGCTGCTGCCCGCCAAGGACAACGGTGAGATCGCACAGCGCACCGAGGATCTGGTGGGCCCCTATGAACTGCACGACTTCTACCTTTATTATGTGCTCCGCTTCGGCTTTGGCCCGGCAAAGATCTTCCGGCTGGCCAGGGCAGCCTTTGCGGGCCGGGAGGAATACCCGGACGCAGTGCTTTACAAGTGGCTGCGCAACTTCTACTGGCGGTTCTTTGCCCAGCAGTTCAAACGCAGCTGCCTGCCCGACGGCCCCAAGATCGGCAGCGTGACCCTCTCGCCGCGCGGGGACTGGCGGATGCCCAGCGATGCCTGCGCCGCCCTGTGGCTGGCCGAGCTGGAACAGCTGTTCCCCCAGAAGGATGCCTGAGCCATGAAGCAGAAAAAAAATCTCTGGGTCAATTTACTGTTTGCCGCTGTTGTTCTGGTGATCGCGGGGGTGCTTTTTTACCTCCGCAGTGCCGGGCAGAGCGGCAGCACCCTGGGCGCGGAGCTGATCTACGGCGATGCAAACACGGTGCAGAAGATCTCCCTGGACAAGGATGCCGTCTATGACATCGACACCGGCTATCTGACGGTGCACATCGAGGTCAAAGACGGCGCGGCACGGTTCATTGATTCCCCCTGCCCTGACCACATCTGCGAGAGCTTTGGCTGGATCTCGCAGGAGGATCAGACGGCCACCTGCCTGCCGGCACGGGCCGTTCTGACCATCGTGCCCCTTGCCTGAGGACATGTCAAAAAGGAGAATTCCTATGTTTGATGAAACTTCCCGTTCCCATATGGACGATGACAGCACCCGGCACATCCACCGGGGTCACCGCCCGCCGGAAGAAAAGACTGTGGAGGTAGACAGCGCGGCCTTTTTTGCGCCGGAAACTGCCGCTCCCACCCCGCCGCCTGCACCGCCCAAGCCGCCGAAGCATACCGGCGGGCCTGCCCCGGAGTCAAAGCCCCCCCGCCGCAAGCCGGATGCAGATACCGGCGCGGCCAACCCGAAACGAGGTACTGTTTTGCTGATCGTACAAGCCATTCTGAGCATTGCGGCTTTCCTGCAGCTCTGCCGCACCCAGATGCTGCCCGCGCTGTATCTGGTCATCATTGCGGCGCTGCTGGTGCTGTTCTGGCTGCTGGTCAAGCGCTGCCAGGAGTACAGCGCCCCCCGCAAGGTATCCCGGGTGTTCTCGGTGTTCCTGTGTGCCTTTCTGGCACTGGGCTGTGTCTGGGCTCAGCAGGGCCTGAGCGCACTGGATAACGTGACCTCCGGCCTTGTCACCGGCACCGAGGCCAACAAGATCACCAAGGAGCCTTTTGTGGTCTACCTGAGCGGTGTGGACAACCGCGGCGAACTGACCGAAAAGGCCCGCAGCGATGTGAACATCCTTGCCGTGGTCAACCCCTCCACCAAACGGGTGGCGCTCATCAACACCCCCCGTGATTACTACGTTGATCTGGCGGGCACCAACAGCAAGGACAAGCTGACTCATGCCGGTCTGTACGGCGTGGAGACCAGCATGGCAACCCTGGGCAACCTGTACGGGGTCAATGTGGACCAATACCTCCGCATCAACTTTGCGGGCTTCATCAGCATCATCGATGCCGTGGGCGGCGTGGATGTCTACTCCGATCAGGCGTTCACCTCGGTGGGCAGCCCCGGCTATTATGATCCCACCACCTTTGCCGAGGGCTGGAACCATCTGGACGGCAAGAGCGCTCTGGCCTTTGCCCGTGAGCGCCATGCCTTTGCCTCCGGCGATATCCAGCGCGGCATCAACCAGATGAAAGTCATCGATGCCATGATGAACAAGATCAAATCCCCCACCGTGCTGATGAGCTTCTCCAAGCTGATGGATGCTGTGTCCGACTGCTTTGTGACCAGCCTTTCTCAGGAGCAGATCTCTGCACTGGTGCGGATGCAGCTGGCAAGCCTGTCTGACTGGGACATCCAGAGCTATACCGTGACCGGCACCGGCGGCAAGAGCTCCCAGTGCTACTCCGCAAAGGGTCAGAGCCTCTATGTGATGAAGCCGGATGAGAACTCCGTCAACCAGGCCAAGGAACTGATTGCATCCGTTCTGGGCGGCGAGGGCACCGTGAGCGATACCCAGCAGACCCCCGAAAAGACCGAGGTATACACCCCCACGGCTGATCCCAACGCGGGCACCTCTGTGGAGGAATCGCCCGACAGCGTCATTGTGGAGGAACCTGCCGAGAGCGTGCCTGCGGAACAGCCTGCCGATGAGCAGCCCGCAGAACCCACCCCCGAAGCGCCTGCCGAGAGCGAGGCTTCCACCGAAGCACCTGCTGAGAGTGAAGCCAGCAGTGAATCCACCGGCGGAGCAGAAGCACCTTCTATCTCTCTGCCCACGCAGGAGCAGGTGGAATCTGCTGCCAACTCCCTGCATCAGGCCGCTTCCACCGTGCTGGATGCCCTGTTCGGTTCCAGCAGCAGCGGAGAATAAAACAGGATAAAACAGCACAAGCCCCGGGCCTTGCAAAAAGGTCCGGGGCTTGTTGTCTGCTGATCTTACAGGGAAGCGCGATTACTCAGCGTCGCCCAGCTCAAAGGTCTTGACAGAGACAGTGCCGTTGCGGCCAGCCTTGTCGGTGCGCAGATACTGGCGGGTGGTCTCGCCGTTGCTGGTCACGTCAGCAACATAGATCTGCTCGGCCTCGGCCTCGATGGGGAACTCCTCGGCCATGCCCTTCATGGGCAGAGCGCTCAGGTCTGCGTAAGCGTCCTTCACCTTCCACAGCTTCATGGTGTCGCCGTTGGACAGGGTGAACTCGCCGTAGCAGTCAGCGGAGTAGGTGGTGCCGTTCACATCCAGATCCTCGGTGCTGACAACGCTGGCAGCAGCGGCCTCGCTCTCGGCAGCTTCGCTGGAAGCGGCCACAGAGGAAGCAGCCTCGCTGGAAGCAGCGGAGGATGCGGTGGAAGATGCACTATTGGAGCAGCCAGTCATGGCAACAGCCAGCACAGCAGCGGTCAGTGCCAGACCCAGAGTACGATTGATTCTCATGTGATAGTCTCCTTCTATTCTGAAACCATATCAATTCCTGCGCCCGGCGTAAACCTTGTACGCACCGGGCGTGCATGTGCTAGTCTACCACAACTGACTATATTGTTCAAGACTTTGCACAAAAAATAGCCCTCTCGGTCACGCTGTCGCATGACTGAGAGGGCTCATATTACTTCAGGATCTCCTGCAGCACGCTGTGGCCGTCCAGGCTGGAAGCATCCACGCCCAGATATTCACACACGGTCTGTGCAATGGTGCCAAAGCAGAGCCGGGTGCCCAAATCCACACCGGGCTTCACGCCCTTGCCGCAGACCAGATACGGCACATACTCGCGGGTATGGTCGGTGGTCTTGGTGTAGGAGGGGTCGCAGCCGTGGTCGGCGGTGATCATCAGCAGGTCACCCTCCCGCATCCCGGGGATGAAGTCGGCCAGGAAGCGGTCAAATTCGGTGGCGGCGGCGGCATAGCCGGGCACGTCGCGGCGGTGGCCGTAGAGCATATCAAAATCCACCAGATTCACAAAGGCCAGGCCCTCGAAATCCCGGGTCTGCAATGCCTTGGTGAAGGCGATGCCATTGGTATTGCCGGTGGTCTTGATCTTTTCGGTCACGCCCTGCCCGTCAAAGATATCAAAGATCTTGCCCACGGCGATGACATCCCTGCCGGCCTCCTTCAGCAGGTCGAGCATGGTGGCACGGGGCGGCTTCAGGCTCAGGTCGTGGCGGTTGGTGGTACGGTAGAAGGTCTCGGCGCTGCTGCCCAGGAAGGGCCGGGCGATGACACGGCCCACGCCGTACGCGCCCTTCAGCATCTCGCGGGCGATCCCGCAGTAGCGGTAGAGCTCGTGCACGGGCACCAGCTCCTCGTGGGCAGCCACCTGGAACACGCTGTCGGCGCTGGTGTAGACGATGAGGGCATTTTCCTTCATGGCCTGCTCGCCGTAGTCCTTCAGCACCTCGGTGCCGGAATAAGGCAGATTGCAGAGGACTTTGTGGCCGGTTTTTGCCTCAAACTCCTGAATGAGCTCCTCCGGGAAGCCGTTGGGGAAGGTGGGCAGCGGGTTCGGGCTGACCACACCGGCGATCTCCCAGTGGCCGATGGTGGTATCCTTGCCCATGCTCTGCTCCTGCAGGCGGGCAAAGGCACCGGCGGGCGCGTCGGTCTTTTCGCCCGCGGTCACACCGTCAATGTTGAACAGGCCCAGCTTTTTCAGGTTGGGGCAGTTGAAATCGGGATGCCCTGCAATGGCCCCCAGCGTGTTGGTGCCCTCGTCGCCAAAGGCAGCCGCATCCGGCTCCGCGCCGATGCCAAAGCTGTCCAGCACGATCAGAAATACGCGCTTTTCCATACGTTTTCACTCCATTTTCCTCCGGGGCTGCCCCGGAACAGTCGCACTTTTGCTTACCTTCATTATAAGCAAATCCCGCCGGTTATGCAAGCGCTTTGTGGTGGAAAGTTTTTTGTTCAAACCTGATGAAATCTTAGCAGTTTCTTTGCAAAGATTTTTCTTGCGCTATTGTATCCAAGAGCTTATAATGTATAGTGGTATGGTTTGTTGAAACAGCCATATTGGCGTATACTGCCGCCGCGGGCGCAAAGCAATCACTGCCCGCCAGAGAGCAGCCAGCTTGGGCTGCTGCGTCAAGATAGAGAGCATTATAGCGTGAACGTTGGAGGTATTTTATGAGAAAAACGAAGATCATCTGCACCTTGGGCCCTTCTACCGATAAGGGCGATGTCCTGCGCGACCTGATCGCAAACGGCATGAACGTGGCCCGTTTCAACTTCTCCCATGGTTCCTACGAGGAGCACGGCGGCCGTCTGGCAAAGCTGAAGGCTCTGCGTGAGGAGCTGGGCAAGCCCGTTGCCGCCCTGCTGGACACCAAGGGCCCCGAGATCCGCCTGAAGGAGTTCAAGAACGGTGTGGAGATGCTGGAAGCCGGCCAGACCTTTACCCTGACCACCCGCGAGGTGGAGGGCACCAAGGAGATCTGCTCCGTCACTTACAAGGATCTGCCCCAGGACGTGCAGCCCGGCGGCACCATCATGCTGGACGACGGCCTGATCATGCTGCACATTGAGCAGGTCACCGACACCGACATCATCTGCACCGTGCTGAACAGCGGCAAGATCAAGACCAAAAAGGGTGTCAATGTGCCCGGCGTGCATCTGTCCATGCCCTACCTGAGCCAGAAGGACCGCGAGGACATCATCTTTGGCGTGCAGAACGGCTTTGACTTCATCGCTGCTTCCTTTGTGCGCACCGCACAGGATGTGTACGACATCCGCAACCTGCTGAATGAGTACGATTCCAACATCCGCATCATTGCCAAAATCGAGAACCGCGAGGGCGTGAACAACATCGACAGCATCCTCTCCGCAGCCGATGCCGTCATGGTGGCCCGTGGTGACCTGGGCGTTGAGATCGACTTCACCGAGCTGCCCGGCATCCAGAAGGACATCATCGACCGCTCCTTCTCCTTCGGCAAGCCCATCGTCACTGCCACCCAGATGCTGGACAGCATGATGGTCAACCCCCGCCCCACCCGTGCCGAGATCTCCGACGTGGCAAATGCCATCTACGATGGCACCTCCGCCATCATGCTGTCTGGTGAGACCGCTGCCGGTGACTACCCCGTGGAGGCCCTCAAGACCATGTCCGCCATTGCAGAGCGCACCGAGAACGAGGAGCACTACCGCCCCCAGCGCCACGCCGAGATCCAGATCAGCGTCAGCGATGCAACCGCTCACGCTGCCTGCCTGACCGCCAAGGACGTGAACGCTGCCGCCATCGTCACCGTGTCCGAATCCGGCAACACCGCCCGCCTGCTGAGCAAGTACCGCCCCAAGCAGCCCATCATTGCCTGCGTTATGGACGAGCAGGTGCAGCGTCAGCTCTCCCTGAGCTGGGGCATCACTTCCCTGCTGATGGGCCCCGCCCACAGCACCGATGAGCTGATCGAGATGTCCACCGCTCTGGCCGAGAAGAACGGCTACCTGCACAACGGCGAGCTGGCCGTTGTGACCGCAGGCGTGCCCGTGGGCGTTTCCGGCACCACCAACATGATCAAGATCCACATGGTGGGCAACTGCCTGGCCACCGGTGTAGGCGTGGGCCGCAGCAAGACCGATCTGGTCTCCGCCAGCGGCAAGGCCTGCGTCTGCCGCACTCTGGAGGAGGTCAAGGCAAAGTTCCGCCCCGGCATGGTGCTGGTCGTTCCCTCCACCACCAACGAGATGCTGGGCTATGTCCGCGATGCCGCCGCTCTGGTGGTTGAGGAGCCCGGCCTGAACAGCCACGCTGCCATCGTGGGCAACTCCCTGCTCAAACCCACCATCGTGGGTGCTGCAGGTGCCTGCAGCCACATCCGCGACGGCCTGGATATCGCTGTGGATTGTGCCCACGGCAGTGTCCAGCGCCTGCAGGCCTGATCCTGAAGGAGAACATCATGGAACGCATTGCAAGCTTCTGTGTCGATCACACCAAGCTGGACCGGGGCATGTACCTGAGCCGCCAGGACGGTGATGTGCTGACCTGGGACATCCGGATGAAGAAGCCCAATCAGGGCGATTACCTGACCACAGGTGCTGCCCACACGCTGGAGCACCTGTTTGCCACCTACGCCCGCAACAGCGCGGTGAAGGACGGTGTGATCTACGTTGGCCCCATGGGCTGCCGCACCGGCTTCTACCTGCTCACCCGCGGGCTGACCCCGGTGCAGGCACTGGAGCTGACCGTGGATTCCTTCCGCTTCATGGCCGCCTTTGAGGGGGATATCCCCGGTGCCAGCGAGGTGGAATGCGGCAACTACCGCGATATGGATCTGCCCGCCGCCAAGGCCGAGGCAGCCGCCATGCTGCCGGTGCTGGAAGCACTGACCGCTGACCAGCTGCACTACTAAGCGATACAGCAAAAGACCTCCCCATGCAGGCAGCACCTGCACGGGGAGGTCTTTTTGCGTTTCAGGAAAGCGATTTGCGGAGTGCTTACTCCACGATGATGCTCTTGCCGGTCATCTCAGCGGGGACAGGCAGGCCGATATAGGGCAGCATGGTGGGGGCGATATCTGCCAGGCAGCCGCCCTCGCGCAGCTTCACATCGCCGCAGCCAACGGCCACAAAGGGCACCACATTGGTGGTGTGGGCGGTGAAGGGAGTGCCGTCCGGGTTCATCATCTTCTCGGCGTTGCCGTGGTCAGCCGTGATAAAGGCGCAGCCGCCTGCGTTCAGCACAGCGGTGACCACCTGATCCACAGCGGTATCCACAGCCTCAACGGCCTTGACAGCGGCATCGAACACGCCGGTGTGGCCGACCATGTCGCAGTTGGCAAAGTTCAGGATGACCACGTCATACTTACCGCTCTCGATGCGCTTGACGCACTCAGCAGCCACCTCAGGGGCGCTCATCTGGGGCTGCAGGTCGTAGGTGGCAACCTTCGGGCTGGGGATGACGCAGCGGTCCTCCCCCTCGTAGGGAGCCTCCACACCGCCGTTGAAGAAGAAGGTGACGTGTGCATACTTCTCGGTCTCGGCAATGCGCAGCTGGGTCTTGCCGTTCTCGGACAGGTACTGGCCCAGAACATTCTTCAGTTCCACGGGAGGATAGGCGACCTCGCAGTTGGGCATGGTGGCATCGTACTCAGCCATGCAGACATAGTTGACCTGCTTGCGGCCGCCGCGGCGCTCAAAGCCCTTGAAGTCGTCATCGCAGAAGATGCGGGTCATCTGGCGGGCACGGTCGGGACGGAAGTTCATAAAGATGACGGTATCGCCATCCTGCACGCGGCCACCCTCACAGGTGACGCAGGGCAGAACGAACTCGTCGGTCTTATCGGCAGCATAGGATGCCTCAATGGCCTCGGCAGCGTTGGCAGCGTGGTTGCCCTCACCGTAGACGAATGCGGCGTAAGCCTTCTCCTCGCGGTCCCAGTTGTTGTCGCGATCCATGGCGTAGTAACGGCCGGAAACGCTGGCGATCTTGCCAACGCCCAGCTCATCCAGCTTGGCCTGCAGGTCAGCCAGGAAGCCCTTGCCTGCGTGGGGGTCGGTATCACGGCCATCGGTGATGCAGTGCAGGTAGACTTCCTTTGCGCCCATGTGCTTTGCCATTTCCAGCACGCCGAACCAGTGGTCAGCGTGGCTGTGGACACCGCCGGTGCCCACCAGGCCCATCAGGTGGATGGCTTTGCCTGCCTCAATGGCAGCCTTCATGTTCTTGACCAGCACGGGGTTCTTGAACATCTCACCGTCCCGGATGGACTTGGTGATGAGGGTCAGCTGCTGGTAAACGATGCGGCCAGCGCCCATGTTGGTGTGGCCCACCTCAGAGTTGCCCATCTGACCATCGGGCAGGCCGACAGCCATGCCGGAGGCCTCGATGGTGGTCATGGGATATTTTGCCATCAGGGCATCCAGATGGGGGGTCTTTGCGGCGACCACGGCATTGCCGTAGGTCTCGTTGGGCACCCAGCCAAAGCCATCCATGATGCACAGAAGTACAGGTTTCTTGGACATAACGTTGAATCTCCTTTGATTTAGAACAAATAGCGCCCGGCACAGCGCTGGAAAAACGGCGCAGCCGGGCGCTGGGAAAACAGGTCAGAGGGCTTTCTCAGCCGTTGGAAGCGGCATTGACGATAACAGCAAAATCAGGAGCCTTCAGAGATGCACCGCCGATCAGACCGCCGTCCACATCCTTCTTGCTCAGCAGCTCCTCGCAGTTCTTGGCATTCATGCTGCCGCCGTACTGCACGGTGGTGGCCTCGGCCACAGCCTCGCCGTACACTTCGCCAATGACCTTGCGGATCTGAGCGCAGACCTCCTCGGCCTGGTCAGCGGTCGCGGTCTTGCCGGTGCCGATGGCCCAGATGGGCTCGTAGGCAATGACCACATTTGCCATCTGCTCGGCGGTCACGTCGCGCAGGGCGATCTTGGTCTGCATCCGCACCAGCTCCTCGGTCACGCCCTCCTCGCGCTGCTGCAGGCTCTCGCCCACGCAGATGATGACCTTCAGGCCCGCATTCAGGGCAGCCAGAGCGCGCTTGTTCACGGTCTGGTCGGTCTCTGCAAAGTACTGGCGGCGCTCGGAGTGGCCGACGATGACGTACTCCACGCCCAGATCCACCAGCATATCGGCGCTGATCTCGCCGGTGAACGCACCGGACTTCTCAAAGTGGACATTCTCAGCACCCACATGGATGTTGGTGCCCTTGGTCTTTTCCACGGCGGTGACCAGATCGGTGTAGGGGGTGCAGATAACGACCTCACAGGAAGCATCCTTGACGGCGGGGATCAGCTCATCCACCAGCTTGGCTGCCTCAGTGGCGGTCTTGTTCATCTTCCAGTTGCCTGCAATGATTGCCTTACGCTTTGCCTTATCCATTCTTACGATCTCCTTATCAAAATATCTCTCCGCCGCCTTCGGTGCCGCCTCTCCCGGCAGGAGAGGCAGGATAAACGACATCTCCTGCCTCCCGGATGGGGGCTGGCGAACGTCGGCAAGGCTGAGAGATCTTATTACCCAAAATAAAAAGTGCGGCGGCGTATATGCCGCCGCACCTCAGTGATGCTGGTTCAGATGCTTATGCGTTCTGGATCACAGCGATACCGGGCAGCTCCTTGCCCTCCAGATACTCCAGAGAAGCGCCGCCGCCGGTAGAGATGTGGGTCATCTTGTCGCCCAGGCCCATCTGCTGCACAGCTGCTGCGCTGTCGCCGCCGCCGATCACGGTGGTAGCATCGCTCTCAGCCATAGCCTTGGCAACAGCCAGAGTGCCGGCTGCCAGGGTGGGGTTCTCGAACACGCCCATGGGGCCGTTCCACACCACGGTCTTGGATGCCTTGACAGCATCGGCAAACAGCTTCATGGTCTCGGGGCCGATGTCGCAGCCCTCCATGTCAGCAGGGATGGCGGTGACGGGCACCACAGTGACATCCACGGGAGCGTCGATGGGATCGGGGAAGTCCTTGATGCAGGCTGCATCCACGGGCAGCAGCAGCTTCACGCCCTTCTCCTTGGCCTTGGCCATCATTTCCTTGCAGTAGTCCAGCTTGGTGTCGTCGCACAGGCTCTTGCCCACTTCGTAGCCCTGAGCCTTGACGAAGGTGTAAGCCATGCCGCCGCCGATGATCAGGGTATCGACCTTCTCCAGCAGGTTGGAGATGACGTTCAGCTTATCAGCGACCTTTGCGCCGCCCAGAATGGCGGTGAAGGGACGGACGGGATCGTTGACTGCGTTGCCCAGGTACTTGATTTCCTTCTCCATCAGGTAGCCGACAGCGGTATCCTTGATGTAGTCGGTGACACCTGCGGTGGAGCAGTGTGCACGGTGGCAGCTGCCGAATGCATCGTCAACGTATGCATCTGCCAGAGAAGCCAGCTCCTGGCTGAACTCAGGCATGTTCTTGGTCTCTTCCTTGCGGAAACGGGTGTTCTGCAGCAGAACGACATCGCCGTTGTTCATTGCGGCAACAGCAGCCTTTGCGTTCTCGCCCACAACGTTATCGTCATCAGCGAACACAACGGTCTTGCCCAGCTTTGCGCTCAGAGCCACAGCAACGGGTGCCAGGCTGAACTTTGCCTCGGGGCCGTTCTTGGGTTTGCCCAGGTGGCTGCACAGGATGACCTTAGCACCATCGTTGACCAGCTTCTGGATGGTGGGCAGAGCCGCATTGATGCGGTTCTCGTTGGTGATCACGCCGTCCTTCATCGGGACATTGAAATCGCAGCGGACAAGGACCTTCTTGCCGCAGTAATTCTGATCGTCGATCGTTTTCTTACCTAAACCCATGGTAACAAACTCCTCTCAAATTCTTTTCGTTCGGAATCGAATTTTGCTCTTCATCGGGGGCCGCGCACTGCGAACTTCCCCGTACATCCTTATTATAAACAAAAAGCGTGTGTATTGCAAGGATGGGAGATGGATAATTTATTAACAAACATTTGTTGCAGAAGCAAAGAAATGTGGTGATTTTGCCGGAACGCACCAAAAAGCGCCGTTTTTTCTGAAAAGGACCCGCCGCAGGGAGTGTTCGCCCCCGCAGCGGGTCCTGTCCATTCAGGATGTTTTCCGGAACTTCTGCTTCACTTTTTCCAGATATTCCAGCACCAGCGGATTTTTCATACCCAGCAGGATGGCCGCGTATGCAGCCACTGAGCCCAGCACCGCCGCCAGAATGCAGATGAGATTGGGCAGAGCCAGTGCCTTGACCCCGGTACAGACAAGAACGATGCCCGCACAGCCGCAGAGCACCGAGCCAACGGTGCGCCGGTCAGCTGAGACCGTGACCAGACCCCTGGAGCAGCGGATACAGAGCATCATGGAGCACAGCTCTGCCAGCAGGGTGGTAAAGGCCGCCGCATTCTCCCGGAACCGCGGGATGAGCAGGATGTTCAGCCCCACGTTTAAAATTGCACTCACAAGCGTTGCTACCAAAAATTGACCTTCTCTTTTCCATGGCACCAAAACACAAGTATTATAGAGCCACCCAAATAAACTTGCTACCAGTGCTATACTCAAAATGCGAAGTGGCACAGCTGCTTCCAGATAGCTTTCGCTTGAGATAAAAAGAACGACCTCTTGACTTAGTTCAAACAATCCCACTACAGCCGGAAGAACGGTTAATGCCATTGCCCCAAACACTTTATTAAAAAGCCTTTCAAAATTCAGCCTATCCTGCATTCCCGCATAACGAGACAACCTCGGAACAGATACTAAAAGAATAGATGCCAGAACCGATTTTACCATCGTATATATCTTCATTGCAACGGTGTAAATTCCCACATGATAGTCTGAAGTTAAAACTCCGAGAATCGTCACATCTGAATTTACATAAATCGTAATTGCAAAGCTCGATGCAAAAATCAGAAGTATTGGTTTTAAATGCTTTTTCCAGTCTATTTTTGCTGTCAGTCGAATCGTGCAATATTTCCTAGCTCGAAAGAAGTTCAATATATTCGCACCTGCTGCGGCAAACACCGTAATTCCTGCGTAAATACAGTAATCGTCCTGCGTTTTAACAAATGCGAACATCATCAGAATTGATATTATTTGAAAAATAATACCTCTAACTGTGATATAGGTATACTCCTCAAAGATCGTGAACACCCATTCGGTACCGATGGTCGTAAAGAAGATCTGTAAACTCAGCACCAGCATCAGGTCGGTATAGGCATGGAGCTTTGTCCAGAAAAGCATCGTCACCGCCAATACCGCATAGGTCAGGGCCGTGGAGATCATATTGATGGAGAACATCTCCGATGCAAAAGCCGACAGCTTTTCCCGGTCGTTCACATAGCGGGACCCCTCACGCACTGCATAGGAGGAGATACCAAGGCCTGCAAACAGCAGGAAATACCCGCAGACGGAGCTTGCAAAGTTCACTTTGCCCAAATTATTTACTTGTAGAATGTTAGATATGTACGGGAATGTAATCAGTGGAAAGATGATTTGTAGAATCGTCTTGATTCCACTCATTATTGCATTTAATGTAAGCGATTTCTTCATAACTAGATACTTTCACTCACCCTGTTTTTTCTTTACCCATGCGTCCCAGAAGAAATACGAATACATGGTTTTAAGCCAGTAAAAATATCTCTTTTCCTGAAGTTGCTGTTGCATCATTTCCTTTGCCCATCTGTAAAACCCTGCTTTTGCTTTCGGATAACCTTCTTCCATAAAGCGTGCACTCTTTCCATATTTAACCACTAACTCACGACAAACCTGTGAATATCCCGCTTTTGCAGTCTTCTGTACAAGTGATTCATTCGCATACAATACAACAATTCGCTCCCACGCCATCATTTCTGTTAATTTTCCAGTAAAATAATCGCACAGCGTTACCGACTGATCATTGCGGTAGTAATAGTATAATTCACTTTCCGAACGAACAATCTTAGATGCTTTTTTGATGCATTCTGCTAAGAACAGAGTATCTTCTCCAATATACAGGTCATCAGAAAATCGAATATCCTTCACACAGCTTTTTCGGTATACTGCGCCGCAGGCGACTTTATGCGCTGCTGGTGCAAACCAATCGTACCGTCTTGCATCCAATATGCAAACTTTATCTGTAATTTGGGGAATATGTTCTACGTCACTGCCTTCCCAAACATCCAGCATTTTACAGTATGCAATTTCCGCGTCCGATTGCACCAACATCATTTCCAGTCGTTCTATAAATTCCGAATGAATAAAATCATCTGGATCAACAAATGAAATATACTTTCCTGTACTTTTTTCCAATCCCAGATTTCGCGCAGAAGAAACACCACCGTTTGGCTTGTGGTATATCTTGATCCGCGGATCTTTTTCTGCATAGTGCTGGCAGATGGCAAGGGAGTTGTCTGTTGACCCATCATCCACCAGAATGATCTCCAGATCCCGATAGGTCTGACCAAGGATGCTGTCCAGACATTTTTCCAGATACTTTTCCTTGTTATAGATCGGCACAATGATACTGACGGTATCGTTCAGCACAAATTTTCCTCCCTTATTTTGCCGCCGGGCCGTTTTTCAGCAGGAACAGTTTTGCATACAGCCTCCGGCTGCATCTGAGCAGCTGATACTTCCGCTGGCTGCTGGTGCAGAGCAGCTTTGCCGCCGCCGGGTCACACTCCTGCAGAAAGGCCTCCATCTTTGCGCGGCGCTCCGTGTCCTGCATCAGATACGGATAGCAGTGCTCCACCACGCTCAGCATGGCGGCATCATTCTCCGGCATTCCCGGGTACGCTTCCCGGATGGCCCGGTACTTCTGGTAGCCCATATCCAGCTTATCCTCGTAGAACTTCATGTTCCTGCGGTGAAGGATGCTGTCCGGGCGCTGATAGTAATAATACAGCGGCACCGGGCGGTATACGACCTTGCTGCACTGCTGAAAAATGCGGTATGTCGTGCCCTGATCTTCCATCATCCGCCCCAGCGGATAGCGGATATCCCGGAACAGCTCCCGCTTGTAGAGCTTGTTCCAGGCAAAATCCCCCAGCTCATCCGAAACAAGGGTGCTGCGGATGGCCTCCCGGCCTGTCATACACTGCACCGGTACAGTGAGTTCTGCCGGGGCAAGCTCTTCCTCCCGTTCAAACATCCGGAAGCCCACCACAGCAACATCCGCATCCTGTTCCTGCAGGTCACGGCAAAGCGTTTCCAGCATCCGGCTGTCCAGAAAGTCATCACTGTCCACAAAGCAGAGATACGTTCCCTGTGCCCGTTCGAGCCCTGTGTTGCGTGCTGCAGAGAGTCCCCCGTTTTTCTGGTGGACTGCCGTTACGCGTTCTTCCTGTGCGGCATATTCGTCGCAGATGGCTCCGCTGGCATCGGTGGAACCGTCGTCCACCAGCAGGACCTCAAGATCCTGATAGGTCTGGTGCAGGATGCTGTCCACGCAGCGGCGGAGATAGGGTTCCACATTGTAGACCGGAACAATGACACTGATCAGCTCTGTTTCCATGTTCCGTTCCCTCAGAAGAATGTTTCTCTGCCGATGTGGAGGATCTCCGAGGTGTACGGGCAAATGGCATTGTTGCCCTGAATATACGCCTGATAGATCCAGATGATGACCAGCATTCCCCACATGGCAGCCTTCAGCAGCCTGCGCAGACGCTCATCCTCCACGCACTTGACCACACGGCCAATGGCTAGATAACGGAAGAACGCAAAATACAGGCAGATGCGGTAGAGCGGCACATTGATGTTGCGCAGCTGGGCCGTTGCCATCTCGATCAGGATCATCACGATCCAGAAATCAGCATCCGAGCGGGTAAAGCGGCGGCGGCCCTCCCCTTCCTCTCTGGCATACCAGCGGTACAGCACAATGGGCAGGATCAGAAAAGGCAGACGCACAATGATGGGATTCAGCGTGAAGCCGCCCGCATTGGCATCATAATAATATCCGTAAAGTCGATCAATAAAGTCAACATTCAGAGCCAGCCTGACCACAGCCTTGCTGAAGAAGGCAAGGTAGACCGAAAATGCCGCCAGGCCACCCTTGACCCACCAGTTGTCGAAATGCTGAAGCAGGATATAGATCAGCAGTGCACCAAACGAGATAAAGGTGGCATTGTGGAACAGGCAGGAGACCGCCAGCAATAGGACCGCCCAGTGATACTTTTTCTTCCACGCAAAGCTGAACGCCAGAAATGCCACACCCAGCGCCACAGACTGCCGCTCGGCATTGTAGGTATCGCCATAATACAGGCAGAGGTAAGCCAGCCAGCCATAGGGCACGGAGACATACTCCTTATACTGCACCAGCCCGATCATAAACAGGCCGCAGGCCAGCAGATCCACCATAAAGTAAAGCCAATGGACATCGCCAAAAACATGGGCCGCCAGATAGACCAGCGTCATAAACAGCGGCTCTGTTTTGTGCCGCTGCCGGATGCAGGCCAGCAAACCATCCTGCAGCTTTGCATCCGCCACCCATCCCTCATACACCACGCTGTCCGTGCCAATGGACGGGTCCCGCAAGCCTGCCAATACCGCCATCACCAGCACCGCCAGCGCCAGGCAGAGATAAAAGCCCTTCTCGTTGTTTTTCTTCGTCCGCAGGTGCTCGCCATAGGCGGCAATGCCCACAGAAACCGCAAAAGCCCCCAGATAAATCAGCATAACTTCTCCATTTTATTTTTCGACTGTGTGTTTATTTTTCCATTCTCCCAGACCATAGACGGCATAAAACAGCCGCTTGCTGATCAGAAGTGTTTCCACCTTGATCCGGTCTGCTCTTTTGGCCCAGGGCCGCCGGGCAAGCGCCCGGTGTTCCTGCACAAAGCGGCAGATCCGTGCCTGAGCCTCCGGATAGCTGGCAAAACCGCCATCCAGAATGCCTTTCAGTGTCTTCAGGTATGTAACCAGCTGCAGGTATTCCGCTTCTGCTTTCAGCACCGGAACCGTTTCCGCAATAAAGCGGGTCACGTCTTCGCCCACATCCAGAATGACCAGATTCTTCTCGGCAATGCCGCTCTTCATGGTCGAACCGGTATGGATGCGGTAATCGTACATCGGTTCCGGAAACACTTCCACTTTTGCACAGCGGGCAATAGCCCGATACATCACCGCATAGTCCTCGTACAGGATGCCCACAGGGAACTGCAGATCTCCCCAAACCTCCCGCCGGAAGAAAACGCCGCCTGCTCCATGCCCGATGCCCTGGTGCAGCAGCATCCGGCGCACGGTCTCTTCCCGGTTCAGCAACTCTGGGATCTGGTGCGGATTTTCCGTCCGTCCCTCCGGCTGCTCTGTCGAGAACATTTCCAGCGGAGTAAGGGCCGCGTCAGCACCATCCGCCTCACAGTGCGCCACGAACTGGGCAAGCGCCGTGGAGCGGATCAGATCATCGCTGTCCAGCAGGTAAAAATATTTTCCCTGCGTCTGTTGCAGCCCGACATTCCGGGCATCAGACTGCCCCCCATTGGGCTTATGGAACACCCGGATGCGGCCATCCTCCGCAGCCAGTTCATCACAAAGTTCCCCGCTGCCATCGGTGGAGCCGTCATCTACCAAAAGCAGCTCCCAGTTCTGGTAACTCTGCGCCTGCACGCTCTGCACACAGTCCCGCAGATACGGGTAAACATTATAGACCGGCACAATGACCGATACAAGTGGTTTTCTTTCCTCCAACCGGATCCCTCCACTTTACTTTTTTCCACGCCACTGCGTTTTTTCATAGACCCGCCGGGTCATGGCATATCCGCTGTAGGAGAGCGCCGCCGCCAGCCGGGCCTTTTTGCGGGCCTGCGGGTCCAGCAGAACGTTCCTGCGGTATTTTTTCACTTCCTGCCAGAGGGCCTTTTCAATCTTTTCATGCTGCCTGTCCTGAATCTGGAACAGGATATTGCAGACATTGCTCAGATAGCGGCATTCTGCCGCACGGCTCAACCGGGGGAAATCACGCTTCACATTTTCCATCAGCGCATGGCAGTGCCGCACGCTGTCCAGCTTTCTGGGGTTGAAGGCCATATTCTGGATACTGCTGCCCCGCTGGAAATAGTAGTAATCCCGGTTTGCGATATGTGCCGCCTTATGGGCACGCTTTGTCACCTCGTAGGCGACCGGGATATCCTCATAGAGCTTGCCCACCGGGTAGCGCACGCCCTCGAACAGTGCACGCTTGTAGAGCTTGGTGGGGGTAGTCACCTCCATGCCCTCCTGATACAGGATGCGGCGCAGGCATTCCTCCCGGCTCAGGATCTCGAATGCTTCCAGACGCTCTGTGGGCACGGACTGCACCGGCTGGCCCTCAAACACCTCTTCAAAACAGCTGGCTGAAAAATCCGCCCCCGCCTGCTCCAGAGCCCGGTACAGGTTCTCGATGTAATAAGGTGACACCCAGTCATCGCCATCCACAAAAGAGAGATATTCCCCCTTTGCTGCGTCCACACCAGCGTTGCGGGCATCGGACAGACCACCATTTTTCTTGTGAAGCACCCGCACCCGGGCATCCTGTGCAGCATATTCATCACAGAGGGCCTCGCTGCCATCGGTGGAGCCATCGTCCACCAGCAGCAGTTCAGTGTTCTGATAGCTCTGCCTCAGCAAGCTGTCCACACAGCGGTTCAGATATGGCTTTACATTATAGACAGGAACAATGATGCTTACCAAAGGGTCCATCTTATCTCCTCATTTCAGCAGGTCGAAATAAAACGCCTCCAGCTTCTTCGCCTCGGTGACGATATCAAAGCCGCCTGCCCGCATCTCGACAGAGGTATCCCGCCGCCGGCCATTTTCTGCAGCCCGGATCGCCGCATCTGCCCAGACTGCCGGGCTTTCCTGCAAGCTCAGGTACTGCATCTCGGGCAGGACCTGAGCCTCCTGCGGCACCTCTGTGGAACAGATGACCGGCAATGCCGCCGCTTGTGCTTCGATCAGCACGATCCCAAGCCCCTCATACCGCGAGGGCAGAACAAAGGCATCCATGGCCTGATAGAACTTTGCGGGATCGCTCTGTCGGCCCAGAAAGCGGACATTCTCCTGCAGCCCCAGCGCCTCCGCTTTCCGGCGGGCAGCGGCTTCGTTTTCCCCTTCTCCGATCAGCAGTAAAACGGCATCCGGCCGTTGCTTGCAGACCTCTGCCATTACATCCAGCAGAAATTCGTGATTCTTGGCATAGCAGAACCGCCCCACATGGCCCAGCACCAGTTCATCCCCCAGGCCAAGCTCCTGCCGGACGGCTTTCCGTTTGGAGGCATCATAAGTAAAGCGGTCGAGCTCAATGGCATTGTTGAACACCCGGAAGGGCTTTTCACCATAAAGCCAGCTGCCTGCCGTTCTGGAGCAGGCACAGAGCCGGGTGGGATACACTGCGGCAAAGGGACGGAGCAGGTACTTCATCACATTTTTTGCTCCTTCTCCCCTGCCCACCGTAGAATGATTATGCGCGATCCGGTTGGGCACCCCTGCACGCTTTGCCCCCCAGAGGGAAAGCACGCTCAGGGTGTTCATGTGGGAGTGAACGATCTGGTATCCGTTCTGACGGAACAGCCGCCCGATCTCCCGTTCATACTGCGGCAGGTGGGTATATTTCGGCACCACATACACCCGGCCGCCCAGCTGTTCGATCTCTTCCCGCTGGGGCAGGGTCGAGCCTTCCAGCGCGAAAAAATCAAACTGAACTCTGGAACGGTCCATGTGGCGGTAGTAGTTCATCACCACCATCTCCACACCGCCGTAGTTCATATCCGTCATCATCTGGGCCACACGGATGGGCTGTGCATTCTGCTCCATGGTCATACCAGCTCCTTGCGGTCACAATCCTCGAACCAGTCCCGGAAGCTCTCCTCCAGCGTATAGTGGAACTTGTAATCAGTGGCGGCCAGCTTCCTGCCGCAGACATTGGTGGATACCATCAGCTTCCGGACACGGGCGGGATGGATGCCCACCTTTTTGCCCCCGATGGGTCCCAGAATGCCCGCCGCAAACAGCAGCAGGCCGGCGGGCACCAACGGCACATGGCGGTGCAGGCCGGTCGCCCTCTGCATTGCATTGCAGATTTCTTCAATGGTATAAGCCGGCTCGTAAGTACAGTTATAGATCTCTGCTCCGGGGAAAGAATGATCCAGCATCCGGTACTTGAAGAAGCGCACCAGCTCCTTGACATAGATGCACGCCTTGATGGTGTCCTTCCGGCCGGCATAGAAAAAGTAGCCCTTCTTCTGCCCCCTGTACAGGCGGGTCATGTTTCCATGCTCCCCTTTGCCATAAACGATGCCCGGCCGCACGATGGTCAGCTCCCGGGCCGGATCACGGGCCTGCCAGATCTGGTGGATCTTTTCTGCCACCAGCTTGCTGATCCCATACGGCGTGTTGGGCGTTGGCAGAGTCTCCTCCGTCTTAAGGTCCTCAGACGCGCCATAGGGTGCAATGGAGCTGGTGAACAGGATCTTCCGGATGCCGTATTTTTCCGCAAACGCGGTCACATTTTCCGCACCCCGGATATTTGTTTCAAAATAGGCTTCTTCCGGGTGGCCGGGGGTGCGGTGGACCGCTGCCAGATCAAAGATCACGTCCTCCGGAGTCGGAACGAACGCAAAATCGATGGGCTTGCGCACATCCAGCCGGATATACTGCACCCCATCGTTCTTTTCCACAATGCCCGGCACCACGCCCTCTTCCCCGGGCATCACAAGATCCAGGTCGTAGATCACGTCGCCGGGTCTGACGCACTCCTTCAGCAGCAAATGAATGAGATGGGTGCCGATAAAACCAGATCCACCAAAAAGGATATAATTCATTTTGCCCCTTTCCGGTCAAACACAACGCCCACCGTCCTGAACAGCAGGTAGATATCCATCCAGATGGACCAGTTGTCGATGTACTGGACATCCAGCTTGACCACTTCTTCAAAATCATCAATATCGCTGCGGCCGCTTACCTGCCACAGGCCGGTAATTCCCGGCTTCATGGAAAGGCGGCGCTTGTGATGGCTCTCGTACTGCCGGTACTCATCCAGCGTGGGCGGGCGGGTACCCACCAGGCTCATGGAGCCCCGCACAACGTCAAAAAACTGCGGCAGCTCATCGATGCTGGTGCGCCGGATAAAGCGCCCCACCCGGGTGATCCGGGGGTCATCCTCCATCTTGAACATCAGGCCGTTCATTTCGTTCTGGGCCATTAGCTCCTTTTTGCGTGCCTCCGCGTCCACATACATGCTGCGCAGCTTGTGGATGTAGAACACACGTCCATTCCGGCCCACCCGGCGCTGCTTGAAGATCAGCGGGCCGGGGCTTTCCAGCTTGAGCGGAATGGCCACCAACGCAATGATGGGGATGCTGATGATACACCCCACGATGCCGCCTACGATATCCATGGTCCGCTTCAGCACCTGATCCCGCAGCTTGAGTTCCACCGTGCCCATCGTCACAACATTGCCGCCCGCACAGCGGCTCAGTTCCCGGCTGATGCGCACCGCACTGGTCTCATCGCAGCAGGCTTTTTCGATCCGATCCAGCACCGGCAGGCGGAAATGAACCGTCAGACCCATGCTCTCCATCTCCTCGAGATAGGGCAGCATGTTCTCCTCACTCTCCTGCGCCACATCCAGATACACTTCATCCAGCGCTGCCTGCCGCAGCCAGTCCATGAAATTATCGAAGTTCGCCTCGATCTTCACCCCATCAATCTCAGTGTGAAGCTGCCCCGGGGCAGCTTCCAGAATGGCAAGGCCGGTCACACGCTTGGACCAGTCTTTTTTCAGTTCTTCCAGAATGGGGCTTGCGTTCTCCTGCGTGGTCACCACCCCCACAAGGCTCTGAATCCCCTTGGTATAGCGGGAGCGCACCAGCATCTTTTTGAGGACAGCATGAGCGCCCGTCATCACAAAGACATCGATGACGGGCACAAACACCAGAAAATAGCGGGAGTGCAGCATGGGAGCCTTGGTCAGCGCCAGGCAGGCCGCATCAATGAGGGTCAGCAAAAAATTGAACCGCACCGCAATCTCAACTTCACGGATCGGAGTGCGGTTCACGATATTCTCGCTCTGATCAAATGTAAAAAAAGTCAGAATATAGGCCAGCAGCAATAAAAAACAGGCTTCTACCAGATCGTCCAGCTGGAAGTCCCCCATCTTGTGCAGAACACCTGCGGTCAGCCCCCACGCCAGCCCAATGCTGAGAACCAGAGAGAGCAGATCAATCAGAAACAGGTATCCATACTGCAGTTTTTCACGTTTCGTAATCATACTGTTTCGTTGTCTCCATTTATTTTTACCATTTTATCATATCGGGAGAAGGGTTGCAATAGATGGAGGTCGAATGCAGCACTGCTTTTGTCGGATCATTACGAATGGATCGTACCATTTTACGAAAGCGCCTTATCGCGCCCAAAATGGTCAGCAAAAAGCGCCCTTTCTCTCGCATCACACAAGAGAAAGGGCGCAGTCAAGCTTTATTCAGCTCAGGAGAAACTCCGATCAGCAGTTCTCAGCGAAGTACTTAATGGTACGAACCATCTGAGAGGTGTAGGAGTTCTCGTTGTCGTACCAGGACACGACCTGAACCTGATAGGTGTCGTCGCAGCTACGCTGAATTTTTGCACTTTTCCAAGTAGTTCTTCACAGTTTCGTAACAACAGTTACAGTACCAGAACATACCGTTGTCGTACCAAAACCGGTTTGTTCGTACCAAAATTATATCACGTTTCAGCGTCATTTGCAAGGATTTGATTCGTTTCACTTATGGCCTGCATTTTTCAGATTCTAACGTATATTTTTACAGCATTCTACGGTTCAAACGCCTTGGGTCTAGGGCTTCCGCCGGGGCAGCAGCTCTCCCAGACACTCTCCTCAGAAGCTCTATGACAGCTAGATTGCCAACATGTTCCTGCTGATTAACTGAAATTTCTCCGGACGTGATTTTGAGCCATGGTGTGGGAAATGTAGTCTTTTCGTTCGATATGGAACAGTTCTATTCGTTCCGAGTCACACCAATTACCATTTATATAAGAAAACCGCGTGAACTGCCAAAGCTATAACTCTATGCTCCGACTGATCCACACGGCTCTAAAATATTTATTTCAGCTTTGCGAGGATCTCATCTGCCGTCATACCAGATGCCAGCAGCTTTTTCAGCACGTCCTCTGCTTCGGCTTTCTTTGCGGATTCGGCAGCTTTGGTTTCGGCTTTGATCTTTTTAGCCTCGATTCTGGCGATTTCCTTATCGATAGATTTCAGCGCTGCCTTCTTTGTTTTCAGGTCTGCTTTCAGTACATCGATATTAGCAGTGATGGATGCGATTTCAGCAGAAGCGGCTTCTTTTGCAGACTGCTTTTCAGCGATCTGTGCAGCAAAGTCAACGGTTGCTTTTACGGCCTTGGGCTTGTTCTTGCTTCCTTTGGGACGGGGCATATGGGACACCTCCAATATTTTTTGATGGCTTCAGTATAACACTCGTCTTTTATGTTCGCAAGAGTGCCCTGTAATAATCCAAACTGCCGTCGATACGTTTGCGCGGAATATAAGGCTTTTCAATATCGGGTAACAGCAGCGTCTCGCCATCTACACACATGCCAGTAATGTATCTTTATAAACATAAGACAAAACCGTATTTTTGCTGCAGCTCCACTTCTTTTCCGCCTCATCAATAGTAATCATCTGAAGCCCTCTAGTATCAATTCAAATCTAATAATTTCAACTTATATTCTAGCCACAGAATCTCACTGTGTTGTCTTTTATGCCTTGATTCCCTGATACTCCTGCTGAACCTGCTGATAGCTTTCCAGATTGCCAATGTCATACCGCTTGCCCGGCATCTCCATAGCATGCACATCCGCTACCGTGCACAGCCATGCAATAAAGCTGCCCGGAGCATCGGTACCACACTTCTTCTGTGCAATTGCATCTTTGACCTTTTTGGCATCTGCCCGAGTGTACACATAGAAGGGAGGGCAGCACCAGTGGCTCTTGGGCTGGGCAGGTTTTTCTTCCATGGAAAGGATCTTGTCCTGATCATCGAGCTCCACCACACCGCACTTTATGAGCTTCTTTTCCTCTGGTTCATAATAGCGCATTATACAGGAGGTTTTCTTCTGTTGGGCATAAGCCACAAATTTGGAAAGAGAGAAATCCAGCACATTGTCGCCGGCGATCACCAGCAGGTCATCGTCCAGCCCCAGCTGGTCAATGGCAAATTGCACGTCACACACAGCACCAAGCCGGGTCTCATTGCTGCTGGTTCCATCGTCCACCACCTGAATATTCTGCTTTTTGGTTGCAGCCCAGTTTTCAAAATGATGGGCATACTTGTGATTGCTGATGACCACATAGGTATCCACCAAACCAGCGGTGTCAATGTCATCCACCAGCCAGTCCAAGATGGTCTTATCCCCTACCTTCAGCAAGGGTTTGGGAAAGTTCTCCGTCAAGGGATATAGGCGGGTTGCATATCCCGCGGCCAAAATCAAGCACTTCATATTAGTCCTCCGTCTTATGCCCTACGCCGTCCGCACTCTCGCACAGATGGAAACTGTACTTACCACACATCTCCGGGAATGCAGTGAGATACTTTCGTTCCACTTCTTCCCGGATGTCATCTGCCTTATTGGGATCGATCAACGCCATACAGCACCCCTTAAAGCCAGCACCACTGAAGCGCCCACCGTAAATGCCAGCGGTCTCCCTCATAATCTCGTAGAGTTTGATCTGCTCCGGCGCACCGGACTCCCAGTTGTGGATGCTGCTCCAGCCAGATTCAAAGGACAGGCGTCCATACTCCTCCAAATCGCCTCGCCGCCATGCTTCCGCACCAGCTTCCACACGCTTGAACTCGGTATACCAATGTTCACAACGTTTTGCCCATTGCACCGGCAGCTTATCTTTATAGGTCTGATAGATCTCATACGAAACATCCCGGGCGTTAGCTTCATTGAACTTTCCGTAGTCAAGACCCGCAAAAGCCTGCAAGGCGTAAATGCCTGAACGCAACTCATCCACTCGCATATTGTATTTAGAGCTAGCCAAGCTGTGCTCCAAACCGCTGAAAAATACCGCAATCTTGTAAGGTTTCATGTTGGGATTCGTGGGAATCAGCTCGTAGCTGTTATCCTTACAGTCCAGATATAGCAAGTGGTCTTTTTTGCTCAGAACCTCACAGCTCTGATCCAGGGTTCCTACATTAACACCCACATATTTTTTTTCTGCCTCGAACGCAATGCTGATCAGCGCTGAAGAACTCAGCTTGATTCCATTGACCTGACATAGCGCCTCCAAAAAAGACAGGATCACAGCCGCAGAGGAAGAAAGCCCTCCGATAGGCAAAGAACCTTCTATCACTCCACAGAGACCAACTGTCAGCGGAAACCGATTGCTCAAAGCCCAGGTTGCACCTCGCAGATAATCTGCCCAGTCACCCGTCTTTTCCCCAATTTCACGGATGTGCCACTGCGCACGTTTGGGAAATTGCAGGCTGCACATTTCAACAACGCCATTCATCTTTGGCTTGTATGCAATATGGATTCCTTTATCAATCGCAAGTCCTGTGATCTTTCCTAAGTTGTGATCACTGTGGGCACCAATGGGGCAAATCCGATAGGGGCAAAAGCTGATGCCAACGGGATCTTTTCCATATATTTCGTAGAATCGTTCTTCACAACGCATACGCTCCCTCCTTTCCCTCAGGCCATATAAAACTCTTTGTACCATTCAGCAAACTTCCGCAGGCCATCCCGAAGCGGAGTGTGGGGCTTAAAGCCGAAGTCCCGCTCCAAGGGTTCCGTGTCTGCAAAGGTCACCGGCACATCACCGGGCTGCATGGGAACCAACTCCTTGTGCGCCTCGAAATCATAGTCCGCAGGCAGCACACCGGCACGCACCAGCTCCTCCGACAGAATCTGCACAAAGTCCAGCAGGTTCTCCGGGTTGCTGTTGCCGATGTTGTAAACCGCATAGGGAGGAATGGGCAAACCATCTTCGCCATTCTTCTTTTCGGGCGCTTTTGCCATCACACGGACAACGCCTTCCACGATGTCATCCACATAAGTAAAGTCCCGCTTGCAGTTGCCATAGTTGAAAATTTTAATAGTTTCTCCGTTCACCAGCTTGTTGGTGAAACCAAAGTAAGCCATATCCGGGCGGCCGGCAGGGCCATACACAGTAAAGAATCGTAGACCAGTGGAGGGGATATTGTAGAGCTTAGAGTATGCGTGCGCCATCAGCTCGTTGGACTTCTTGGTAGCAGCATACAGAGAAACCGGGTTATCCACCTTGTCATCGGTAGAGTAGGGCACCTTCTTGTTGCTGCCGTAGACAGAGCTGGAAGATGCATACACCAGATGCTCCACGGGATAATGGCGGCAGGCTTCCAGAATGTTATAGAATCCAATCATGTTACTCTCGATGTAGGCGTCCGGGTTGGTAATGGAATACCGCACACCGGCTTGTGCACCAAGGTTCACCACAACGTCCGGGTGATACTGCTCAAAAATACTGTTGATGAGAGCTTTATCCGCAAGGTTGCCCTTGATAAAGGTATAATTCTCGAACTTCTGAAGCTCTGCCAGGCGAGCCTCCTTGATACGAACATCATAATAATCGTTCATGTTGTCCAAGCCAATGACCTTGGTATCCGGCTCAGTGGTCAGGATACGTTTTGCCAAGTTGGAACCGATAAAACCGGAGGAACCGGTAATGAAAACAACATTACCCTGCATATAAACAACTCCTTTTAAACTTTTGGATTGACCATTGGCAGTGATATAAGCTCTCTTACACACCCATTTATCAAGCCAGTCTTTGATTTTTTTCTTTTATATTTCTTAACATTGATTTAATCACATGAACCATTGGGCGCAATGCTGCCTTTATCTTATTTTCATAGAAAATATACATTTTTTCATCCATATATTCCACAAACGGAATTCCAGTCTTTTGTTTTGCGTATTCTTTAAAATCTACAATTTCCTCAGAATATTCTTCACATAAAGTTTTCAGCTGATCATAGCAATCTTTCTTATCTGGTCGTTTCCATTCATGCGCGTGAAATACAGCCGTATAACATCCATATTTTCCAATTCGAGGGCACCCACCTGATCGACACGGAATACATATAATTCCTTCACGAACAAATGGCTTACTGCTTTTTCCGTCTGAAACGTATTTAAAACCATTTGCGGATAGCGCTCTTAAAGTATTTTCATCATAGGAATGTGCTGGCGCAAAGAAAATATCTGTTTGAATTCCATGAGAAGCCAGTATTTCTTTCCCCTTCCGGATTTTTTCATACTGTTCCTCATAACTGTGTCCAGCAAACTCTGAAAGGGATGTACCATTTACAATTCCCTGCGCATTCGTGTCATACAAATGAAGATATCCGTGCATCGCAATTGCAAAGCCATCAGCCTGTAACGCCTTAAGATAATCCCAAAAATCCCTCCGCGGTAGATCAATTAATAAATCTGGATCCTGGCAGTCCGGAATTACACCTATCAGCGGTTTCACGTGATACAGCTTCAAAATTTTCATCGCACGATTCCACTGATTCCAATCCATCGTTGGGCAAATATCATCAAATCGAACTAAAATTTTTCTCATGTTAAAATATCATTTCCGCATAAATCATGCTATCACATCATCAGTCGCTCTATCATTTGCAATAGTGTATTCTTTCGATTATACATCGCAGCAAAACTGTCATTCTTGCTTTCTGTGTTTCGGTCCAATATTTGTGCTACTGCGTCTTGAAACCACTTCTCGCCTTTCTGCCGCACCACCGAGCACAAGCTTTGCATAAACTATCATGACACCATGCACAACAGAGTGTTTTCGGTTATATGCACTATTCTTAGAAATCAGTAAATATCTCGTATTTTGAGTGCAAATAGCACTCTCTTTATAATTGCCTTTACACGATCTTTTGTTGTATAGAGAAAATACTTTTTTGCACAATACTCGAATCCATATTTTCCATAGTCATCCCAAAAGTCAGCCCTATGCTGGTTTGCCGTACTTGGTGCAAACGCATTTGCCTGTTTTTGTATAGCCTCATCTAGGGTTACTTTTTCGCTTGTAAGCCACTCAACCTCAGACATTGTGGATTGCGCCTTCTTCGTTCTTGCAATCACTACGGAGCATCCTTTTCCATCATCAAATTCGGGATGAAATTTCTCAATTCCCCAAAAATCGCCCATAGTAAAGTCGGCAGGCTTGTTAATCGTTGCGTAGGGACAGCTATGACAGTAGTTTCGGATGCATAAATTAGAAAAGAAAACTGTACGCCACATTCTAGATGCCCAAGACACATTATCTTGATGAGCCACCTGAATAGTATTTTTATAAGTAATACTATTCAGGTGGCTCGAGCCTCTGCTCGAGCTACCCCATCCATATCGCTTGCTTCGGAAGCGATATGCAATTGGCTTTCGATGTTTCTTCTCCTCGTAAAAACGCAAATAGTCTCTCCATATTTTCGGAGAAGGAACGCCGTGGCAAAAGAAATCGATTGTCAGCAAACGTTCCGTGCTAATTTTTTTACAATCCAAGAATGAATACAACCCGGAAACTTGGCAAGAAGTCCCAGTAAAAAGAATTGTTTGACCTGTTTTAAGCAGCTCTTCAATTTTCTTGTAGCAACTTTTCATATCACTCTGAACATACTTGGAGTCTTGCATACGTTGGACATCAGCCCACGTATTGCTGACAATATGTTCTGGCATCAGAGTGTCTTCTCTCAATACGCAACCACATACCCATCCGTTTTTTGTTTCAAGCACATATTTTGCAACAGCCGGGAAAAATGCACCTGATGCAGAACTGACTCGTGCCACATCTTGCCACTTTACCGCATATGCCTGCATAGGCACCTCTATCTGTTTAGTATGCATGGTCGGCTTTGCGGCAGTGGGACAAACTTTGACACACATGCCGCACTCCACACAAATATCGTGAGATACCTGTGGACAGAGAAATCCCTCAGAGTCGCTTTGCATCTTTATAGCTTGTGTTGGACAGATGGCCATACAAGCTGTGCAGCCACAACATTTCTGTGAATTTGTTTCAACGTGCATTACTTTTTGTCTCCCCCAACTCTTTTTGCAGAAACTTTATCGATGCAGTTCTCTTTTTCCATATTTTTTTATTACATATTTCATAATTGATCGTATGCTGAAAAAGTGGATCTTCTTCGATATAGCATTTTTCAATTTCCAGTTCTTTCAGCAACATTGCCAGTCTATTGTTTTTATTATTTGTCCACACGGGCCGATTAAAGTAAAGCGAAAAAAGAAGACCGTGGTAAGAATCAGTAAAAACGGCATCGGCGTATTTGATATAGGACATCCATTCCTGCGGAGAATAAATTGTTTTATAGTCATTCGATTTCCATGGATATGTCGTTCCTAAAATAATAAGTTTTTTTCCTTCCTTTTTTGCATATTTTCTTGCTGCTGTGAGAATTTCATCATACGGAAAATATACGAGCACGTAGTTATTTTCCGGAACCGAAAAAGTAAACTTGGACCATTCAGAAGCCTCGAGAAGCATTGTCGGATCGCAAACCACTTCGCAGGGAAGACCAAACTGGTTCCTAATTTTTTCACAGGTATCAGATTCTCTTACGCTGATCCATTGATAATGTTTCAAAGCCTCTTCAATTTTAGAGCATTGTTCTTCACTCCACACATCGCCAACAGAGGATGCAAAGGATAAACGCTTATGGGGCGCACTTACAAAATCAAGGAAGTAAGACATATCTCCACCATTTACATCAAGATTCCAGATCATGTCCGAACCTGAAATAAAAACATCATATTGACGATCAGCCTCCTCAATCGTGTTCTTTGTATAATGCTGTCTGCTATAGAATTTTTGCAGAAAGTCAACACATTCCTTGGTTTTTCTTTTTTGGTGCGGCCAAATAAAGCATTTATACGCTGCCCGTTTGATAGGATTTGAATATTGCGGAATCGACAGTTCGCGTTTTACAATATTCTCGCACTGGTAATCGATAATTTCACAATCATACCCAAGTTTCCTTATCGCCGCACACAAGGCATATGCCTGTAAGACAGCCCCATAGTTTGGAATCTGGTGATATGTTAATATACCGTATCTCATATCAATTTTTCCTCTTGATTCTGTAAACAATGTGACCTGCAATGTTCAGATAATATTTGAACTCTTCACAATGTGAAAATGTCAGAAAGTGTAAAAGTGCATAGATAATAGAAATTATCAATCCACGCAGAATAAAGCCTGCGAATCCGGAGATTGTGATCAACGCCACGATTTTTGTCATAACAAAACCGCAACCGGCCAAAAAGACAATCCATTTAAGGATCAGATATAGATAATTCCAGACCGAGCGGTTTAACTGTTGATGATACACAACCCATGCATCTGTAAAATAAGTAATACTCCGGCAGATAATGGTTGCGATATAAAGCCCTGCAATTCCCATTGGCCGGACAAGGACATAATCCAGCGCAATATTCAGGATTGCAGCTACGGCAAACACCACTTTATACTCAGAAAAGCATCCCATAGCACTTCTGGTCATATATAATGGATAGTGGATGCTACGAAGAAACAGCTCGAACAGGATGAGCATAATAACGACTTGTGGCAAATCATATTCAGAATCCAGCCAAATCTGTGTCACAAATTCCCGCAGTAAAATTAGCATTCCGAGACATAGATATCCATATAGCGAAGTGTTCAGAAAAAATAGTTTTTTTAGAACACTTTCCGCCCTGCTTTTTTCGTCGGTTACTACAAGATTGCCAATGGATGCTGTTATGGCATCAAAGATCTGATTCAATACGCTGTTTACAATACTGCTTAATACCGTATAATTTGACAGTATTCCTACATATCTAATACCAATAAAAGTAGAAATGAAGATGTTATCAGTTCCACTAAATGCTGTGCTTGCAATTTTGGTGAGCAGAAGTCCTTTAACATCTTTGAAAAGGTTTTTGATTTCCTCCGAACTCAATTTTAGGTTAGAGGCTTTCCTAAGATATGGATACTGCTTGTCAGCATAGTACGAGCATACAATGTTGTTTGCAAGATTAAAAACAATGTTCAGGATGCAATATATGACAAAATTATGTGTCACAACGAGAAAAACACACTGCGCAATGTTCATTCCGAGGTTAAACATCTGCGTACAGATGTTTACGATATAGCTTTTTTGATCGGCAATAAGAATAGACTTTTTGTAAACAAATACATAAGTCACTACTGTCTGTGCTAAATATAAAATATAAAGGAGGGTCACATTTTCTTTTACATTTGGCGCAACGATAATGGATGGAAGAAACGGAACAAATGCCAAACCCGCCAAAAGGATTACGAGCGTGATTATACGATAGATTTGTTTATAAAGCTGTATGTATTCGCGCAGCTTCTCTTGATCATTTGTAGCCAACGGCTTGTACATACGATAGACCAATGCACTTCCGATTCCCAGTTCGGCAAAGCTCAGAATCGTAAGAATATTGGAAAAAAGTCCACTAATTCCAAGATATTCAGCGCCTAAAGTTTTAGTAAAAATTGTCCGACATACAAAGCTAACAATAAGGTAAACAATTTGACACGATAACGTAACAGCAGAGTTCAAAATCACTTTTTGGGTTCTATTTTCTGCCATTTAATCTTCTCCCTCATACATTTTTTCTAGCTGCTTCACATTATGCCGAATATCCCATTCCTCGATGCCTGAATATTGAATCGGTGTTGTATCCTCGCACATTTCAAGCAATTTTCTCGCCCATTCCCTCGCACTCAACTCAAGACTCAAGAACTGTAATTTATTCGAGATGCAAGCATTATCTGGCACGCCCGTAGATACAACACATGGTAAGCCTGCTGCCTGCATTTCAATCACTGCAATGCCCAATCCTTCCACAATTGATGGAAATACTGCCGCATCACTTGCTTGTAAAATCTCTGCAATATCCGTCCGATCATGGAGAATTTTATAGGAATCATCAAGCCCTTCGGCCTTTATTTTTTCCACAACCTGCCGTTCCGTTTCTCCTTTTCCAATCATAAGAAGAAACGCCTCGGCTCTTTGTTCTTTTATCTGTTTGAAAACATCTATAAGAAATTCATGATTCTTGACAGAATTAAATCTTCCAACATGAACAACCAAAAAAGCATTCTGTGGAATATTCAAATCCATACGTTTCTTGTCACGGTCACATTGTCTACTGTATTCAGACAAATCCACTCCATTGTTTAATATCTTTGTATTATCTGTCTGGAGTATCTTGTTCATACTATCACACATCGAAGCATTCAATGCTATCGGCTGAACCTGATAATGCTTCATTAACCATTTTAGATTTTGAATATCACTCGCGTTTTCTGATTTCCAAACCTCTGCGCTGAAATGTTGTGTATAAAATAGCTTTACACTCTTTTTGAGTCCTGAAAATCTAACGTAATCACTTAATGACAAATGAAAATGAACAATATCTGGATCCAACTGCTGCAATTCCCGACGAACCAACCAATACCGTTGAAAACGATTTACTAGTTTCGCAATCAAGCCCGTTTTTTCATAAAAAGGCATTTCATCGCAAAGATAGACAACAGGAATATTGTTCTGCTGCAGAATCGTTTCATAAGGGGAGTCACAACGTGTATAGCATAGAACAGTCACATTAAATTTTGACTTGTCCAGCAGAAGTGCATAGTTTTTTACTAATGTCTCTGCACCTCCCATATTCAGGCCGTGAATGAAATGTACTACCCTTATCATAGCGTTTCCTTCTCCATTGTTGGTAAAGTTATCATTTGACCAAGTTTATAATTCCATTCATCCGGCGATACAGGTCCAAACCCACCATTATGGTAAAATGTCATTTCACCAACATATATCCTTCCTAAAATGTCATATAAATCAATTCGAACATGAGGGATTCCTTTTGAAAGAATTGTCGCAATCTCCTTCATTTTTTCAAATTCTTGTGGTTTAGAGGGAGGAACATCTGCATTTGGATCCTTCATATGTATATTCAAGTGATTAAAATCCATATCGAAGAAATCCGTTCTAGCATCTACAGCATTATCTTTTGAAATATAAACTATTTCCGGTTTTCCATTAAAACAGAAAAATTTATAATCTGTAAGACATTCATCATCTACATCTTTCAAAAATTTTTCCGCTATAATTTTTCTCGGAATATTTTTATATGGCCACTCTCGATTTTGAATATAGTAATTTTCCTTTAGACCTTTATCCAGTTCTTTTTTTACTGCCACGATATTCATTTTGCTTTTATCTACACAGATATACATCCCTGTTCCAGAATTGTGATTGCATTTCAACACAAACTGGTCCGGCAGCGTATTAAAATCAATATCCTCCGGGTTATCCCATACACCTATTAATGGAACAACGTACTCATCACCAATTTTGGAAGCAACATACTTTTTAGCTAAATATTTATCTGCCATTACGGTATATTCAGGCTTGCGGTCGTGCAACTTGAGCCATTGGAGTTTTTCGTTGAACGTCTTTGGATTTTCCAAATCAAGATCTCTGCCGAATACATTTTTATATTTTAACTTCAAATACTGCTCATCTGACAGGCCGTTGAAAACACCCAATTTTGTTAGATAGGAAAACCTTATCTTACGGTCTGTTATTGCTTGGTATAAAGCTTTACTGATTTTCATTAATATATTTACCTCCCATATTTTATGCTATAAACCATAAAGCGTAAAATTTCAATCATTAGGTTTCACCCACAATATTATTCGTTGAATCTTTCAGCCACTCGATTCCGCCAAAAAGAAAAATATATCCCCAAATTGATATGATGGCATACGGCCTTTGATACAAGGATACAAAAAAGAACATTACGTAGATCAAACACATTTTATCTTGTTTGCTACATTTCAATGCCGCAAACAGCCAACTCCCCAACAGCCAACTTGTTCCTACAATTCCAAACGGAACCATGAAACAACTTTTATAGCTTGCTACGCCGGAAGCCAATACCGTTCCGCACCCCATTCCAAACCAATAATAGATGGAATTTGAAAATTCTGCATATTCTGCATCAAATACACTGTTCGTTCGATTGTTCCCTGCCAATCCAGACTTTGTGATGGCAAATCTCCCCACAAGCTCATTTATCGCATTATTATGAAAATCTATGTTTGGCAACACGAGAAAAACCATCAAAATAACACCTATAAAATAAATAATATTGGAGGGCTTTTTTTGACAAAGATAAACCGCCATGAATCCTAAAATCAGCAGTGCAAAAGCAAATGAAACGGTGAGCGCTCCTGCCGTAAGAAGAAGAAGTTTTTCCCACCATTTGGTTTTGCTAAATGTACAGATAAAAAGTAAAGCGCATGCAGTTCCCAACGCACCAGGTTCATTGAATATTCCGCACAACCGATAAGTGTGATCGCCATAGGTATAAATTGCAAATATGCCAAATTTGTAGTAATATGCTGTTTCCAAACCATTTTGAGCATAAAAAAGAACTCTTTGAAATCCGGCACGATTAAATAGAAAAAAATCAATCCATAAAATAATAGATATGATATTATTAAGCTGGATAATTTGATAGACACATTGAAATATTTGTTTCTTTACTCTTGTTGGTAAAAGAACAAATATTACGGACGTGAGGAAGGTAAGTTCTCCACCGCCCTGATAGCTGCCGTAAGAGTGCACCATTTGCATCAACCAGTATGATAAAGGCAGTGTTACCAATACCAAATCATATTGTTTTACTTTTCGTTCACACAATAAAAACAAACATCCAAGCGGCACACATAGTCTTGCAATGCTTAGCGAAAGAAACGCATATATTGGCGAGTAACTGTCTTTATCGAATGCCAGATAAAGGCTCCTGCATGTATACATCGAAAAAAACAAAATCAGAACTGTTCCGACAAATTTTTTTAAGCCAGTTCTTTTATTTTCCATTATCATTTCCTCGTGACGATTTTTTTCGCATTGTAGCCCTCTTGATGTCATCTAGACAAACAAATTATATCGTGGACATAGTCTTTCCACATTTGATTAACCCTGTCTGGCTTAAATGTTTCGGCATGCCTTTTTTCCGTCATGCCATCTTTAGTGGTTTCTAGAACTTTACAAATCGCTTCCGCCAGTTGTGCAGAATCATTGCACGGAACCAGTTTACCGGAAGCATCCTCCCCAAATAGCTCCCTTGGTCCTCCACATGGACAATCCGTAGAGATACACGGTACACCGGCTGCCATTGCTTCCATCAAAGCATTTGGCATGCCCTCATAGTCAGAGGAAAGCACAAACAGATCTGCTGTTTTGAGTGCTTTTGCCACATCATTAGTGGCTCCCATCAGAAAAACCTTCTCATTAAGATTCAGTGAATCGATTTGATTCTGGAGTTTTTCCCGAAGTGTTCCTTCTCCATAAATTTTTAGTGTTGCAAAGGGATAGATTTTTTGTACCTCTGCAAATGCGTCTATCAGCAACCTGTGATTCTTCTGCTCTGTCAGGCGACCGCAGGTAACAATCTCACCTTGCACTGGTGTGCGATCCACTTGGTAAAACTCTTCCTTGACGGCGTTATAGATGATTCGTGATTTCTTTTGTAAGCGCTCCGGAAACCACTTTTGTGCATCGCTTGTCTGGAACACACAGCCATCCGCCATTGGGAGCAAAATTTTACCGACAAACCATCCTAGTTTACCTGCGTATTCTTTGTTGGGATCATTGCGGACAGAAACCAGTGTTTTTACAGGTAATCCTCTTGTCGCTAATATTGTACGAAAATTCGGCTCTTCCATAAAAGAAACAAGAATGTCGGGCTTCTCAGATTTGCATAAATCTCTCAATTTCTTGATTCTGCTAAAATTTCTTTTTATTCTGGATTGCTTGATTTCCTCTTCTTCCAGCGTAAGTCGTCTTACAGTCGCCGCAAGCGGATACTCCCATGTATCCCGGAAAGACGTGACCAAAGTAGTGTCGTATCCATTTTCAGAAAAATATTTTGCCAAGTTTACCATGACACGCTCTGCGCCACCGCCATTTATAGCATTTACATAAAATACAATCTTACTCATGTCTGTTCTCTCTTGTGAATATTCGTATATTTTTTACAATCAAACTGTTAAATATGTCTCTTTATTTGATTCTCGATTTCGACAAAAAAAGGTCTAATATCCTTTGAATTGAAAATAGAATGCGAATCAGCTTTAGCAAAATCAGCAAACCACTCCAAAATCTTTTTTTGTGACAGTGCAACCTTTAAGTCATTAAAATCCGGAATAAATCGAATTGAGTTGCTAAAAGTCAGTGACAACTTCGGTAGTTGCCCAAACACCGAATAGTAGCACCATATAAACGGGAGGTTTACGCCAGCACTCTTTACACAGTAGGCGTTTCCATCGTTGCGCATATTAATTTCAAGAAAATAATCCTTATTATTTTCATCACGGATGAACTCAACACTAAATAAGCCGCTATAACCTATCTTTCTTATGAATTCATGAACTGCTTCTGAATCATAATCAAGACCTTCAATCGGCGAATACTCTAGATAACCCGTGTTTGTATTGCGTGGCTGCCGCAAAATCCTCGTGTACCCGGGGATAATAATCGTCTCTCCACCATCTAGGGAGCATCCAATCAACTGGAATTCCATTTTCTTTAAAATGAACTCCTGAATTTGAACTTCTTTGGCTTCAATTTTCCCAAGTATGGATTCCAATTCACTATAAGAAGACGCAATGCAAATATCGCATTTCCCCGCACCAATAACGCTTTTTAAGGGCTTTGTTATACACGGAAACCGATTCCATTTAAAATCGTTTCCCTGTGTAATAACGGTGCTTTGAGGAACATGAAGTCCACAACTTATTGCAACTGCATCTTGTACATTTTTTTCCATTAACTGACTAATGTCAATTTTGCTCGATGGTAAATAAAAGTTGTCCGATAGCTCTTGCTTATTTGATATTACTACCTCAGAGGCTCCATCAGAGCAGCACACAACCACCCTTTTTTTTCCATCCTCCGCCAGTTTTCTTAACCACATGACTATTTTTTCGCAAGACTCATTGTGACTGACATTCCGTGCTAACACGTATTTACTGGTAGAAATAATGTTTCTATTTGTAATATGGTCTCCGATTAGGAGCACATGTATGTTTTCTTTTTTGATACCCTGCTCACCTAAAGATCGAATCACGCCGAGTGTATTATGATGAGCCCCTCCAATCACAGCAACGTGTATGCAATCTATTTTGTTTTTGTCCATATCCATAATAAGCTCCATCTGACAAGCTATGTGTCATCTTCTCAGGAAATACAGTTCCCGTAAAGCCCTGTCCAACAGATTCCGCCCTCTTTTTTTGCCTACAGTAATCGATATTCTAAAACTCTCGGCGTTTTTTTGAGAAACCGTTCAAGAACATCAAAATCATCATCTTTCATCATATTGGGATGATAGCAAAACGTGCACACCTTAAACGGCAGTTTTCTTACTCGCCCGGACTGCTGTGGAATAAAGTAGAAGCCGTTTTCAAAATACACATCATTTGCAATAGTATCGCTGATGATTCGAATATCGGATTCTTCCTTCAAAGCCACCAGTGTATTTTCATCAAATGTATGTGAAGGAGCAAAAAACACTTTCGGCTCAATATCATGGCCTTTCAAAACATCAACACCGTGCCGAATCATTTCTTTCTGCTTGTCCAGTGGGACACCTGCAAATTCACTTCTTTGGTTTACCGGGTTGATGCCACCTTCCTTGGTCGTGTACTTGTGATAGCAACCATGAAGTGCCAGCTCCCAGCCTTTTTCTTTCCAGCGTGCAGTCTTATCCCAGAATTCAGGGTCTTGTTCATACGTATCGGTAAGAGATGAATCCCGATTGTCCGGAATAACTCCGACCAACGGCTTAATTCCATACTGGTCTAAAAGTTCCTCCATCCGCTGCCACTTTTTAACATCCATATAATCGGAGGCATCGTCCAGGCGCAATATATATTGACTCATTTTCTTGCCCTTTCATCCTGTTCCAGATAAAAACTTTGAAGTTGCTTTGCAACCACTGTTGCATCAAACGATTGTAGCTTCGCCATATTCTCTGCTGTGGCAGCAATTCGATGTTTTCTCTGAAGATTCGCAACCTCACAAAGCCATACCTTTTTATTAGCCAATGCAAGATACTTCACTTGGTCTGTCAAGTCAACATCGTGCGTTATCACATCAGACAGGAGACAGGGAAGCCCATTTGCTTGAGCCTCTACTACAGAAACCGGAAGTCCCTCCCACAAGGATGGAAACACAAATACGTCCATGACTTGGTAATAATCCTCGGTGTTGGTTTTACTGCCGACCATAATAACCGAATCGCTGATTCCAAGCTGCGTGCATTGTTGCTGCACCGTTTCAAACAACTCGCCATCGCCCACCAAAAGCAGTCTGCTATTGGGGTTCTCTTTGTGGTACTCTGCGAATAGTTCCACTAAGAATTGATGGTTTTTGGGAACTGTGATCCGCCCGATGTGCCCTAGAACAAAGGTATCCTCGGCAATTCCGAGTCCCTGACGCATCTGCTGCCGCTTTTCCTCACAAAACGCAAACCGCTTCAGATCCACGCCATTTGGAATCATCCGATAATTCGGCTGTTTCGTAGCCTTTTCTCCATACAGCCATTTGCCTGCTTTGTCGGAACAGGCAAACAAATAATCCGCTGTATACCGAATTGGAAGTTGCAACATATCCTTTATGATGGCAGAAATTCCGCTTCCGTTTGAGGTGCTATGGCTGTGTGCAATCGTTACCAAGCCGTTCTTTTTTGCGATTTTCAGGTAAATCGACGCAGTGCTTCGAACATGACCGTGAATCACATGGTACTCCGGATGCTCCTTAAAGAAGGAATCCCACCACTTGCAGTATGCGAAATGGTTTTTCCCAGTATACTTTGGGCAGACAAAAATTCGTCCTCCCATTTGTTCCACCTGACTGTATAAATCTTTCCTTTCCTCTGGCGTAACAACAAAATCAAATTGAACCTTTTCTCGGTCAATGTTGTTATAAATATTCATCACAAAAGCCTGTGACCCGCCAAAGTGAAGACTTGCGATATTATGTAATACTCTGATTGATTCCATTATGCTGCTGCCGAACCTCCGTTGTCCGTTTTTGAATAATCACGCTGTTTGCCGGGAAGTCCCCTTTGACGACTGTTCCTCCCCCGACGACAGTATTATCCCCAATCGTTGTTCCCCGGAGAATCAAGGCATTGGCACCTATCCAGACATTGTTACCAATCGTAATCGGTGCAGTTTTGAATTTCATAGCTGAAACGCCTCCCTCAGCCTGATAATCATGATCTTGATCATAAATCAGAACATTGGGACCAAGCATCACATTGTCACCGATTTTAATATGGTCGTAGGCAGTAACAACACAGCCATTGCTCATTCCAAAGTTTTTGCCAATTTCCAGTTTTCCGCCTTTGCGAACGCGGATCTTTGCGCCATTATGCATTTTCAACTTTTTTGCAATGCGCAGTTCGGATTTTCCATTTACGGTGACTTCAGTCATCGGCGACATAATTGCTGGAAAGGCAGCATGGAATCGTCCCCCATTCTCCATCTTCAGAATGGCATACTTGATTCCTGCAAGCGGAACACAAAATACCGCCTTGATGTATTTATTCATCGTTCCCCTCCAACGCTTGAATCTCTTCCAAGTAAGCTTTTACCACGATTTTTCGGTCGAACTCCCGTTCCATCTTTACACGACCGGCCAGACCCATGGCTTTCCGCTGCTCTGGCGTCATCTGCATAAACCGTTCCAGCGCATGGACTAGAGCTTCCTCATCCTGAATGGGAATCAGGAATCCGGTCACTCCATCTTCCACTGTTTCCCGGCAGCCTGCACGGTCTGTGGCAATGATGGGTCGGGCACTGGCCGCACCCTCCAAGAGCACGTTGCTCATTCCCTCTGGATAGTAGGACGGATGCACGATGCAGCTCGCCTGTTTCAGGAATGGAATCATATCCTTCTGCTGGCCATGATAGACCACATCTCCAGCTTCCTGTGCCTGCTTCAAGATCTCCTCGTAGGCAGGATCGTCACAGCCGCCGCAGATATGGAACACTGTGTTGGGGTACTCCGCATGGATTCGTTTGGCCGCAGCAAGATACAGGTCGATTCCCTTTTCCTTCAAGATTCGGGATGTAAACTGGAAATGCACCGTCTCGCCTTCCGGATACGGGAACGCCGGATGGCTCTCCAGATCTACGCCGGAACCCGGCAGCAACCGGATCTTCGCATGCTTCGGCATCATCTTGTGTGTTTCAAAGAAGCGCTGATTTTCGCTGTTCTGGAAAAAAATGCAGCTTGCACCAGCCACACCCATCTTGTAAAGCCGGGTCGTCAGTGCCTGCAAGGGTCCGGGATTTTCCACCGGAGTACCGAGGCCGGTAATGTTTGGGATGTACTTGATTTTCAACATCTGGCAGGCTAACCCTGCGTAAACGTTCGGTTTGATATTGTTTCCCAGCATCACATCTGGCTTGTATTTTTTTAACGACTGATAGTATTTCCGGAAAAGTAAAACATCCTTAAAAGGATTTTTTCCTTGCCGTGCCGTCTCAATGTTGATGACATCACATCCCAACTGCTCTAATTCGTCCTCGAACTGGAGCACCTGGCACATTGCAGATACCTCATGTCCTTCTGCAATCAAACCTTTTAATATTTCACGACGCAGATTGTAGATAAAGGTCGTATCGTTCGCTGCTAATATAATTCGCATAATTCACTCACACCATCTGCAATTCTTGTTCTAATTCACCGCATCCTTCGTCTGTCGAGACCATTTTGCTTTCCCTCAACAACACGATGCTCTCCTGCCGAAACTTCGGGTCAACCTTTCCATCAACCACGCCATGCCGCCCCAGAACCACTAGAACGCTCTTCCAGAGCACCTTCAGGTCAAATTTCAGACTGACATTCTGGACATATTCACGGTCATAATAGACTTTATCGTAGATATCCACAGTATCCCGTCCATTTACCTGTGCCCAACCGGTAATACCAGGCCGCACCTGATATACACCGTACCATCGCCGAAGAAACCGAATCTCACGCTCAGTGTACACCAGCGGACGGGGGCCAATGAGGCTCATTTCGCCTCGGACCACATTCCAGAGCTGCGGAAGTTCATCTATACTAGTATCACGTAGAATACGGCCAAGCTTTGAAATATATATTTCGGGGCTTTCCAAATCACCCGTAGCTACATTTTTAGGTGCTGTGCTCTTCATGGTTCGGAATTTTATAATGTTAAAGCAATGTGCATCTTTGCCTACACGCTTCTGTAAAAAGAAGATTGGCTCATACGGCGCATTGATTTTCTGCGCAACACTCACCACCAAAAGCAAAGGTGATAGCACAATCAGTGCTGCCGCTGCAAGAACCCGATCTACTACTGACCGCATCTCCAAGTAGTGCTTTTGTCTTTCTGTTATGTGGACATAATGTTCTCCAAACTCCACAAAATAATTCAGATTTTCCTTCTCCAAAGTTGTTTTCTCCCCGTTCAGATATCATTCTGCCTTCGCAGCACTTACTTATTCTCCAAATTTTATCGCTGAACCGTTCAGCAGTTTCTCCAATTGTTCTTTTTGTTTTTTACTTAACTTTTCCGGCTCGTCTTGCAGCAGCCGTTTCTGGTTGTACACCCATCGGCTCAGCCAAATGCCATCCGCAGTCTTATATTTCGCCGGAATCTCCAGATTTCCATATTGCTTTTTATATTCCTGCGCCAGTTCGTACCGGTGCTGCCACGAGTCCGGTTTCTCCCACTGCATTCCGATGGCATCCAGCAACTCAATGCGCTCTTGTGATAAGATTGCATTGCTCTTCTCCGGATTCCGATATGCATACTGCTGCCGCCGCACCCATTTTCCAAGGGCATAGCCCTCCGGTGAAACATAGGCCACCGGAATGTCAAGGTTTCCATTTGCCTCAAAATACCGTTTCGCTGCCTGATAAACCTCATTCCACTGTCGGTCATAGCGACTGCCCCACTGCATTCCTATGGTTTCCAGTCGTTTAATCTGATCCGCAGACAACTTTTTCTGCTCATAGGCTAGTTCTTGATTTTGAATCCAGCGGCCAAGCGTTTTTCCATCTGCTGTTTTATAATCTCGTGGAACATCCAGATTTCCATACTCCTGCGCATAGACTGCCGCAAGTGCATACCCCTGTTCCCATCGGACATCAAATACCTTCCACGCCATCCCCAATTGATTCAACTGTCGGATGCGTTCTTCCGTCAGCTTTCCATCGCTTCGGCGTTTCCGCGCATTGTTGATCCACTTTCCCAGAGGATAGTCATTTTTCGTTTTGTATTTCGCCGGGACCTGCAAATTCCCAAACTGTTCCCGAAATTTTCTCGCTTCTTCCAGACCACGTTCCCATGCGGCATCGTTGCGGTTGCCCCACTCCATCCCGATGCTGTCCAGCCGTGCGATTTGCTGTTCGGTCAAGTTCCCCGGAATCTGTCCCGCACGAACACGGCGCTGGGTCGTCAGCCATTCGCCAAGGCTCAATCCCGCCGGTGTGGTATAACGCTTTGGAATATTCAGGCTGCCATGCTCCGCATAGTAAATGCTTGCTTCCGAAAAATAATGGTCCCAACTAGAGGACAAGCTTGCTTGCAGCCGCTCAAACAGCACCCGGCAGTCATGCACCTGCTCAACAACTTCAAACCGTTCGGTGATGATCTTATCACCCTCACCGTTGGCATTCAGGCGGTAGACTGCCTCCTGCATCTCGCCTTGCAGACCCGCAATGCTGCATAGTCCTTCGAAGTTGTTGACAACATCGAGGATAAGCGGTGTAGAATTTTCCCCAGCGGTCAAAGCGCGTCCAATCTGCTGCTTGTAGATGATGGGTGAAATGGTGGGCCGGAACAGGATGACACCTGAAATGCCTTCTACATGAACTCCCTCGTTGAGCATGTCGATGCAGAACAGCAACTTCAGCTTGTCGCTCTCATCCGTCTTGAAGTCGGCAAAAGCCTTGTCTGTACCGGGGTCATCCGAGTAGGCTTCGTAGACCGCCACTTCCGCATTCACCTTTGCAAACCACTCCGGCACGTGAGAGATCATTTCGTCCATGTGCTCCTTGTTGGCGCAGAACACGATGTACTTTCCGGACTTGTTCGTGATATGATGTTCAAAAACCTTGTCTAATCCATCTGCTTGTTCCAAGGCGCGGCGCAGGGCATCCAGATATTTTTGATTCACATCCTGAATGCCGGGAGAACGCAGATTATCCACTCTTGTCTGATAGCGTGCCAAGTCTTTCTGATACTGATAGACAGTGGTCACATAGTTCGGAGCAGGCAAAATACCCCTGACGATTGCTTCGCCAAGGGTCATGTCGCTCGCAACACGGCCATCAAAAAGCTCTTCGGCCATATCACGGTTATTATCCAGATACCGGACGTTTGTCGCCGTCAGCCCCAGCAGTTTTGCCTCCGGGCATAACTTTAACAAAGCCACCGTGCTTTCGCCCCAGCATTCCGCACCGGCACGGTGAAATTCATCGAGTATAATATAGGCAGGCTTCTGTGCCGCTATTTCGTCCAGCTGTGCCTGCGTACAGCACATCAGCTTGGCGTAGGTATAAAAGTGAACGTTTGCCAACGGAAAATCCGGGTCATTCCTTTTCAGGCTTTCCAGCTGGGTCTTGAAGATATATTCACTGGGAGAAAGCCAAAGCACGACCTTCTCCGGGTTATCCTCGATCAGTTTGAATGCAATATAGCTTTTTCCGGTGCCAGTGGGATGAACAATGGCGGCCTTGCCATACTGCTCCATCATCCGGACCGCCGCATGATATGCTTTCTCGTTGTGCTCGAACAGACGCAGTGCCACCTTGTTCACCCCTTTCCGCAATTCAGGGGTATCCTTCACATGGAAAATGGAGGACTATGGGCAAAATCTGGCGTTATTCCAACAGATTCAGTGCTTTTCTGCCCCTCATAGACACCTGATGGGAGAATATCCGGTTCATCTCCCTGCGCTTTCGGGTCAGGTCAGAGTGCACATAGCGTTGCAAGGTGATGTTGGCGTTGGCGTGTCCCAACAATTCGCTGAGGGTCTTTACATCGCACCCAGCCTGCAGGCAGGTCGTTGCAAAGGTGTGGCGCAGTGCGTGCGGGCGCACTTGACGGACAGTCGCCTGCTTCAGATACGCTTTGATGCTTTTCCGATAGCAGCGAGGTTCGGTTGGCTTGGACTCGCTGCCGGACAGGAACCATGCAGCATTGCTGGCGCTTCCGCGCAGTTTTTTCAGCAAAATAAGCAGTTGCTTTGGAAGTGGAATTTCCCGGCGGGAGGTGCGGGTTTTGGGTGTCTGGATGACCACCTTTGTATGGCCGTTTCCACAGGAAATTCTGCAGACCGTCCGATTGATGTTCAGCGTGCCGAGTTTCAGGTCAAAATCGCCCCATTGCAGGCCGCAGATCTCACCAATTCGAAGCCCCAATTCCAGCCCCAGTAGTAAGCCGATTTTGCGAGGCGTGGGGTTCGCCTGTACATATTGATGAAGTCGCTGCTGTTCCGCCGGGGAGAGAGGCGCAGAAATTTTGTCGATGGCTTTTGGCAGCGCAACTTCCAGCTCCATTGGACGAATCAAACGTAAATGAGCGGCATATTTGCAGATACGTCGCAGCATCGAGAGGCATTCCCGGGCAGAGGAGTTTCCCAGTGGCTTGTGTGCCGCATCTGTGGGCGTGATGATTTGCTGCATGGCCTGTTCCAGAAAGCTTTCCTCAAGGGATGCAACGGGCACCTTGCTCAAAACCGGAAGAAGATATTTGTGCAGCGTGTATGAATAATGCGCATAGGTGGATTCTTTTATAGCGTTTTTCAGGGAGCACAGCCACACCTCGGACAGTACTTCAAAGGTCAGGTCGGTTTGATTCAGGTTGTAGAACCCCGCCTCCGCTTTTCTCTGGATTAGTACCCGTTTGACCTCCGCATAGGCCGTTCCGTAAACGTAACCCCACTGGATCTTCCCCTCCGGTGTGCGCGCCTTGATGTACCTGCCTTCCCACCGACCGTCCTTACGCTTGCGAATGTTTTCTCCCCGTCGCGCCATCGCTGTTTCCTCCTGCTGTTTAGACTCTCATCTGACCCCTTATTTTCTCAATCCTCGTTTACAGCTGGAATTATTATACAGAACTGGGCATGACACAAAAACAGTCCGGCCTTCGCGATGTTTTTCAGGGTCAAATGTGATACATTTATGATGATTTCTATTGAATCCCAGATATAACCATGATAAAATAAGATGAGATTATAGACAACGATGTCAAAGGAACGGTATCCTCCATTTTCCATGTGGAGGATACATTTTTGTTAAATATATTCTTTGTCGTTACGCAGCCACATATTCTCTACAACATAAAATACTTTCACGATATACGCAACTGCGTACGTAAAACCGCACGAACTTCTGTACTATCATGTTGAGGTGAACTTCATCATGACTGTAAAAGATGCCGTTGCCAAACGCTTTGAACAACTCTGCGACCAGCGTAGGATACGCCCCAACGAGTTAGCGACCCGTGCCGGTGTAACACCATCTACGGTATATAGTATGCTTGACCCATCCCGTCAGCGTGTGTCCATCGCCACCATTAAAAAGCTCTGTGATGGTCTTGATATCACGCTTGGTCAGTTCTTTTCCTGTGCGCTGTTCGATGAACTGGAGCAAGAGAACCAATAGCTCACCGAACGATCTGCTCGACTTTCCCTGCAACGCGTACTCTCTTTTCTAAGTGAATTTTAGAATTTCATATCCATTGTCAGCCTGATTTGTGCTCTTTTGCATGGGTCAGGCTATTTTTTTTTTTTACGCTAAAAAGCCCCTGCCGATCACATTTCTGTGAAAGGCAGAGGCCTTCTGTTGATAGATTTTAATCAGGTCTGGGGAGATGGAACAACTATCTCATTCTACCGGGTCAGTGTCCCCTTCCAGATTTTTAACTACCCCCGGAGTGCTGGTAACCCGCACCACCGGGGTTTTGCTTCATGAATCATGTGGTTCATACGGTTGTGGTCGCAGGAATCTCACGTTGTCAGTAAAAAATCAACCAGAGGAACGACCGAACATTTTCTGATAATTTTCGCCGCGCTTTCTATCTCTGTCACTTACAATCTTGACTCCATACCCTTGATGCAGTCATTCAATTTCACTTGTCCCGTCATTCTATCGTAATAGCGTTCAATATATCCAAACCCCATGATTTCTGCTGTCATCTTCTCTGGATTCATCGGCTGATTCAGGTGCGCATAGAGCCATTCCTCCAAATCCTTAAACCGATACGCTTTGATTGGCTGGCGCAGGTCGAACAGTAACATAATACAGAAATTCATCGCGGAGATCCTTCAAACACATAAAAAACACCCTTTCTCTCATGGAAGAACCACAAAAGAAAGGGTGCAAAAATCTCTAAAATGGTTGTCGTACCAAATCAGGCTTGTTCGTAGTTGAGCAAGACAAACTCCAGTCGACAAATCATTCAATTTTTATCGCAGCTACGAGATCAGCAGTTCTCAGCGAAGTACTTAATGGTACGGACCATCTGAGAGGTGTAGGAGTTCTCGTTGTCGTACCAGGACACGACCTGAACCTGATAGGTGTCGTCGTCGATCTTAGCGACCATGGTCTGGGTAGCGTCGAACAGAGAGCCGTAACGCATGCCGATGACATCGGAAGAAACGATCGGATCCTCGTTGTAGCCGAAGGACTCAGAGGTAGCAGCCTTCATAGCAGCATTGATGGACTCCTTGGTGACATCCTTGCCCTTAACAACGGCAACCAGGATGGTGGTAGAACCGGTGGGAACGGGCACACGCTGAGCAGAGCCGATCAGCTTGCCGTTCAGCTCGGGGATGACCAGGCCGATAGCCTTAGCAGCGCCGGTGCTGTTGGGAACGATGTTCTGTGCGCCAGCACGAGCACGGCGCAGGTCGCCCTTGCGCTGAGGACCATCCAGGATCATCTGGTCGCCGGTGTAAGCGTGAACAGTGGTCATGATGCCGGAAACGATGGGGTAGGTCTTGTTCAGGGTGTCAGCCATGGGAGCCAGGCAGTTGGTGGTGCAGGAAGCAGCAGAGATGACCTGATCCTCAGCGGTCAGGGTCTTCTCGTTGACGGAGAAGACGATGGTCTTCAGGTCGTTGCCTGCGGGAGCAGAGATAACGACCTTCTTTGCGCCAGCCTGGATGTGAGCCATGCTCTTCTCCTTGCTGGTGTAGAAGCCGGTGCACTCCAGAACGACATCAACGTTCAGTTCGCCCCAAGGAGCATCCTTTGCGTCCTTAACAGCATAGATCTTGATCTCCTTGCCGTCGACGATGATGGAATCCTCGGTAGCCTCGACAGTGTGCTTGCCTTCGCCGATCTTGCCGCAGAAGGAACCCTGAGCGGTATCGTACTTCAGCAGGTGAGCCAGCATCTTGGGGCTGGTCAGATCGTTGATTGCAACGACCTCGTAACCCTCAGCATCAAACATCTGACGGAAAGCCAGACGGCCAATACGACCAAAACCATTGATAGCAACTCTAACAGCCATGTTAATAGTACCTCCTAAATGTTCTTACCCTTTTATCGGATAATAATCACGGTAGCTTTATTATAGACCAAATCGCGGAAACCTTCAAGTGTCCGCCAAAAAATTAACAAGGTAATTTCACACTTTTTTGTTTTTGAACGATTTTCACAGCTTTTATGGGAATCTTTTCAGCAATTCAACCAACGGTGTGTCGGGGCATTGCAGGCCTTCCGTCACTTCCTGCCACCCGCGCCACAGTGAACAGGCCCAGCGCGCCGATGCAGCACATGCCAAAGCCAAACAGCACCTCGGGCAGGTCGGCTGCCGTGATGCCGTGGAACAGCAGCACCAGCACCCGGGGCAGCTCCCAGCAGAAGCAGAGCAGGAACGTGCAGATCCCGGCCTCGCACAGCTGGCGGCCGTTGGACGTTTCCGGCAGCCAAAGGGCGCGGACCATCGCCGAAAGAAACACCAGCGCGGCCAGCATCTGCCAGACCATGGCAGTCGGCTCCACCCGGTGCCAGCTGGAGCTGTTCTCCATAAAGCGGCTCAGCACCCCCCAGTAGAACACCGCCGTGCCAAGCACCGCCGGGGTCATGCTCCGGCCGGGCAGACGGTATTCTCCCTTATGCGTCCAGCTGCGGCCCAGCCGGATCAGCCAGACAGCGCACACCAGCTCCAGCACGGCACGCACCAGCGCGCCAACGCCGGTCATGCCCACTGCCAGACGCACCGCACCGGCCAGGCCGACACACACGCCGCCCAGCACCGATGTAACTCCCACCGGCCTGCACGCACTGCGCAGAACAAGGGGCTGGCGGGCCAGCTTCCGGGCGGCAATGATGCCAACGACCAGCGCCGCCCACAGGCCGCCGTACCGCAGCCAGACAGAGCCCGCCGTACACAGGCCGGTGTTCCAGTCCGTCCACAGGGCCAAGTCGAGCCCGCGCCCAATGGCAAGGGCACCACCACAGGTGAAAATCAGCACAAATAAAGCGTTCATCAGCGTTCCTCGATCGGTTTATATTTCTGGCGCACGCCCAGATACTTATAGGCGGGCCGGATGATCCGGTTGGCAAAAATGACTTCCTCCACCCGGTGTGCGCACCAACCCGGCACACGGGCAATGGCGAACAGCGGGGTGTAGATATCCTCAGAGATGCCCAGCATGTTGTAGATCAGGCCGCTGAACAGGTCCACATTGGCGCACACCGGCTTGCTGCTGCCCTTCTCCTCGGCAAAAATATCGGGAGCCAGCCGCTCGATGCTGCACAGCATGTTGTACTCTTCCTCAAAGCCCTTCTCGTAGGCCAGGTGCTTGGCGCGCTCCTTCAGGATGACCTCACGGGGGTCGCTCATGGTATAGACCGCATGGCCCATACCGTAGATCAGGCCGGAGCCGTCGCCCGCCTGCTTGCGCAGGATGCGGCGCAGATACTCGCGCACCTCGTCGTCATCCTCCGGGTGCTCCACATGCTTGAGGATATCCTGCAGCTGACGGTTGACCATCAGGTTGGCACCGCCGTGCTTGGGGCCCTTCAGCGCGCCAATGGCGGCTGCAATGGCCGAGTAGGTATCGGTGCCCGAGGAGGACAGCACACGGGCGGTGAAGGTGGAGCAGTTGCCGCCGCCGTGGTCGGCGTGGACCAGCAGGCACATATCCAGCAGCTTGGCTTCCTCGTGGGTGAATTTCTGGTCCGGGCGGTAGGTGCTCAGGATGTGCTCCGCCGTGCTCTGGCCGGGCTTGGGCATGTGGAAGAACATGCTCTGCTTATCATAATAGCGGCGCTTCATCTGGTAAGCGTTCACCATCATGGTGGGCATACTGGCGATCAGATTGATGCTCTGGTTCAGGATATTCTCCAGCGTCAGATCCTCGGCATGCTCGTCGTAGGAATACAGGCCCAGCACGCACCGCTGCATCTTGTTCATAATATTGGGCGAAGGAGCATTCATGGTATCCATAAAGCCATCGGGCAGGGCGCGGTGCTCTGCCAGCAGCTCACAGAAATCGTCCAGCTGCTCCTGGGTGGGCAGGCTGCCGAACAGCAGCAGCCAGATGACCTCTTCAAACACAAAGCGGTCATTGCGGTAAGCCTCGTTCACGATCTCGTTGATGTCCACACCGCGGTAGATCAGGCGGCCCGGAATGGGAATGACATGCCCCTCCTGATCCTTTTTGTAGCCCACAACGTCACAGACATTGGTCAGGCCTGCCAGCACACCGGTGCCATCCGGGTTGCGCAGGCCGCGCTTGACACCGAGACGCTCGCTCGTCTCCGGGTCGATGTAGTTGTTTGCCAGATACTCTTCACACAGCGTCCGCATGGTCTGCGGGTCCAGCGACGCTACTTCTGCATGGGTATAGTTCATGCGCGAATTTCCCCTTTCTCTTATTTCTCTCTTATATACTTTCCGGCCATCCACCATGATGGCACACCCTTATGATAGCGCTTTTGTGAAGTAAATTCAAGTCTTGGATGAAATGTGCGCTTTTTCACCCTGCCGGGCTGGTACACTATGCCCAGAAAAATGCCTGTCCGGGAGGGAAAATCACGATGAAAAAGACATTCTTTCTCCTCTGCGCCCTGCTGCTGGTGCTGGGCACACTCCTGCCGATCGCCGGTTACCGGCTGACACTGGCGGTGTTCGGCCCGGCACAGGGGGCTTCTTCCGCTCCCCTGCCGGGCACTGCGGCTTCGGAATCCGCCCCGGACAGCGCCGCCGTGCCGCCCTCCGATCAGGACAGCGAGAGCTTTCTGCTGGCCGACCAGAGCGCCGGGGCCGTGGTCTCGGTGCCCCGGCGGGACTATCTGATCGGTGCCGTGGCGGCGGAAATGCCCATCAGCTGGCCGGACGAGGCGCTCAAGGCGCAGGCCATCGCGGCCCACAGCTATGCCCTCTACTGCCGCGACCATGCCGCCGAACCTGCTTCCGGCTGGCTGAGCGTGGACCCCGTCCGGCGGCAGGGATACTTAACAGATGCAGTCCTCCGCAGCTACTGGGGCACCGCCTATGAGGAAAACTATGCCCGCCTCTCGGCGCTGGTGGACAGTGTGCTGACCGATGTGCTCTACTATGGCAGCGCCCCCGCCGGGACAAGCTACTTTGCCATCTCCAACGGCATGACTGAGGCCAGCGAAAACGTCTGGGGTACCGCCCTTCCCTATCTTGTGGCCGTGGACAGCTCCACCGACCTCAATGCGGACAACTACCTTTATACCGTCCAATTCACCGCCGAACAGATGCAGCAGGCTCTCGCAGGGCTGGGCCTGCTCCCTGACCCTGCCGCACCTGCCAACTGGTTCGGAGAGGCCGCGCTCACCCCTTCGGGCTATGTAGCCTCCCTGCCTGTCTGCGGGCAGAGCGTCACCGGCCCTGCCCTGCGCAAAGCGCTGGGCTTGCGGAGCGCCTGCTTCACGGTGCAGTATCAGGAGGGCAGCTTTCTCCTCACCACCAAGGGCTATGGCCACGGTGTGGGGCTGAGCCAGTGGGGTGCCAAGGCGCTGGCCGAGCAGGGACAGAGCGCGGAAGAAATTCTGGCGCACTATTTCCCGGGGACAGAGCTGCGGAGGTGAACGGGCTCACCCTCTTCGTCATCGCTTACGCGATGCCACCTCCCCCAAAGTGGGAGGCCTTGGCAGTAAATGCAAGGTTTGCGGTTTTGTCAAGAGCTCTCCCTTTGGGAGAGCTGGACGCGAAGCGGCCTGAGAGGGTGAGGATGCTAATAAAAAAGGTAGCTGACCCAACGGCCAGCCACCCAGAAGATCAATATTCAGCCAAACAGGCTCGTCCACCAATCCTGACTGCTGCTTTCCTCGCCAGCACCGACTTCAGTCTCTGCCGCAGTCTCAGTTTCCGCGGCGGCTTCCTCCGCCTGCACAGCCTCTTCCAGAAGCTCCAGACCATCGTCATTGCCATCCTCGGTGATGTACCAGTAGCAGGACGCGCCGCCAATGGAGATGCTGGCGGCAGACAGCGGCACACGGCCGGAGGCAACGCCGTTGGAAGGATCGGAACAGTAGAACACGCCGTCGGTGTAGTCCGTCAGGAGCACGGCATGGGGTCTGGTGCGGTCGTACAGCACAATGCCCTCCGGATGCTCTGCCAGAATGGAGACCAGCGCTCCCGTCTTGGCCGCCTTGCCCGAGGGCAGGGTCGCATAACCCACATGCATATCGTTGTATGTAAAGCTGTGGGAGAGCCCGCCTGACCAGGCCGTGCTCTTGATGCCGTTTTCGGTCACATCCACCCAGCTGTCCATCCCGTCCAGATAGGCCCGGCGGCGAAGCATCATTGCGGCAGAGGCCAGGGTGCAGGTGCCGCCCCGGCTCTGTTTGAAGTAGAACCCAACATCAACGTTCAGGTCCACGGCCAGTGCCCCGGGGAGCAGCACGGCCATCAGGGCCATCGTTGCAAGCAGGGCAGCGAGAGTTTTCCGAAGTTTGCTTCCAAAGTGCTTGGCTGTTTCCACGTCAGTATCCTTTCTTCACAAAAGAGCGTTTCATTCACTGGTGTAAAGTATATCATTCTGTTACTCTTTTGTAAACAGTTTTGCAGCCATTTTCTCAATATTTACACGCTTTGGTCACAATTAAAGGGCAGATTGCACAATCGTGCAGTGAAGTAGTTGGATATTTGCTACAAAAGTCCGGAAAAGTTTTTCATCGTGCTTCCCACGCCTTCTCTCAACTGCCGGTTTCTTTTTCAACGCAATTATGGTATAATCTGCCCTGAAGTTGAATTTTCAGGAGCATTTATATCAGGAGCATTTATATATGAAAGCAACCATCGTCATCCCCAACATCAACGGCAAAGGCTGGCTCAAGGACTCCATCGAGTCGGTCTATGCCCAGACAGAGCAGGATTTTGAGCTCATCATCGTGGACAACGGTTCCACCGATGAAAGTCTGGAGCAGGCCCGCAGCTACTGCGGCCGCCCCAACTTCACCCTGATCGAAAACGGCACCAACACCGGCTTCTCCCACGCCGTGAATCAGGGCATTGCCCGGGCCAGGGGCGAGTATGTGGTCATGTTCAACAACGATGCCTTTGCCGAGCCCGACTGGCTGGCCGAGCTCATCCGCACCGCCGAGACCGATCCCAAGATCTTTGCCGTGCAGAGCCTGATGCTCCGCCACTTTGAACGGGAACTGGCCGACGATGCCGGTGATTACGTCACCTGGATGGGCTTTGCCTGCAAGACCGGCGATGGCCGCCGGGCCAGCCGCTACACCAGGCAGAAGCGCATCTTCTCGGCCTGCGGCGGCGCGGCGCTCTACCGCAAGAGCATTCTGGAGGAGATCGGCACCTTTGACGAGAACTTCTTTGCCTACTTTGAGGATGTGGACCTGAGCTGGCGTGCCAACAATGCAGGCTACAAGTGTGTCCTCTGCCCCACCGCAAAATGCTACCACATCTGCGGTGCCAGCACCGGCGCGGTGAAGTACAACGCCTTCAAGAGCCAGCAGAGCGGCCGGAACAGCATCCTGCTCCCCCTCAAGAACGAGCCGCTGCTCATGCTCATCCTGAACTTTCTCCCGCTGGCGCTGGGCTATCTGCTCAAGTGCTACAAGTTCCACAAGCAGGGCTTTGGCGAAGCCTGGGACAAGGGAATGCACGAAGCCTTTGCCCTGCTCAAAGAGGGACGGCTCGGCAAGCGTCCCTTCCGCCTGAAGGACCTGCCCAACTATATCCTCATGGAGCTGTGGATGATCTGGAACATGGTGCCCTACCTGTGGTATCGTCTGGTCGTGGTCAGGTTTAATCTGAAATAATCTGGAAACAAAAACACCCCTGCGTGGAATGCTTCACACATTCCGTGCAGGGGTGTTCTGTCAGATTTCGGTTTTCACTTTATGCCGCCGGGCTCTCAGAGGAAGCCTCGGTACTCTCAGCCGGGGTGCTCTCCGCAGCCTCGTCCGCAGGGGCAGCCTCGTCAGCAACGGCGCTGGCGGCGGCAGAATCGCCTGCGGTTGCAAGGATGGCATCGTTGACCTCGCTCTCAGCCAGCGGGGCGGGCTCTGCGGCAGAGGCTGCGCTGTCGGCAGATTCGGGCTTGGTCTCGCTGTCGGTCAGGCCGGTCAGATACCAGCTGCCGCTCTGGCGGCTGAACAGGTAGTCCATATACTTGGTGGGCGTGTCGGACAAGTTGTTCAGGATGCTGTCATCGCTGCTCTGGGTGGGGATATAGCCCACGGTAACGTGGAGCAGGCCGTCCTTCTTGAACAGTCTGGTGACGGTAGCACGGAAGATGCCCACGCTGCCGGTGACGGGGATCTTATAGCACTGGGTCGTCTCATCGAACTCGACAGTCATGTCGTCCATCTCAAAGCTCCTGTGGGTCAGCTTGAAGCTGGGGCCCACCAGCTTTGCCAGATAGGCATCCACATCCACCGAGGGCAGCAGCAGCTGTTCGGTGTCGGGGTCCGTATTGTAGTTGTCAAAGCCTCCCTGGGTCTCCTGGATGCTGTACACGCAGCCCCAGACAGCGGCTTCGCGCAGGGTCAGGTCATTGATGTTCTCAATGCCGTCAAAGGGCAGCGGATCAAACAGGACCAGACCTTCCAGCCGGTCCTCATATTCCGCTTTCTGCTGGGTGTCGTCAAACAGGGTGGCCACACCCTTCACACCGGCCCGCACGACTGTTACAACGCCCACCAGTGCCAGCACGGCGATCAGCAGGCCAAGGGCCTGCCGGGCGCGGCGGCGGTGGAGCCGGGCGTGTTCTTCCGGGGTCATATAGGTTTTCATATCGTTATCGTCTCCTAAATCAGGTCATCTTTTGGGGAAATACCAGCTTTCAGTATACCACAAACTGCCCGCCGGTGCAAAACCCGGGGCGTGGATTTTTTGTGAAAGCGCGATTTATTCCCACGTTTTCCAGATCTCGGGCTGGTAGCCCACGGTGGCCTTTTTGCCGTTGCGCACAATGGGCGTTTTGAAGAGCTGCTGATTCTCGAACAGCTTGTCCTCCTTCTGCCAATCCACCAGTGCATCCAGCAGGGCCAGCGTCTGCTTATCCTTTGCCGCCGGGTTCACCAGCTGCTCCCAGCCGCCCAGCGCGCGGGCCACGTTCTCAAACTCGCCCCGGCTCATCTCTTTTTCCTTCAGGTCGATCATCTGGAACTTGATGCCCCGCTCCTTGAAATAGCGCTGGGCCTTTTTGGTATCAAAGCACTTGCTGGTGCCAAAGATCTGAATGTTCATCGTTTTTCCTCCTGGATCCTGTGTGCTCTATTGTATCATATCTGCCGGAAAAAACCTAGGGATAATTCATCTTCTTTCCGTCCATACTTGCTTTATCACAAGCCGCCCCTGAGATTGAACGAAGGGCGGGCCATTTCAGAAAGAGAGGAACTTCCCATGAAAGCATTCGTTGACCCCGATCTCTGCATCGGCTGCACCCAGTGCACCGGGATCTGCCCCGAGGTGTTCCAGATGACAGGCATCCTGGCCGTCGCTGTGCCGGGCGAGCTGCCGCCCGACACCGTACCCACCGCCGTGGAAGCCGCACAGGCCTGCCCGGTGAGTGCCATCACCATCTCGGAGTAACCCCTTCACCTGCCTTCCCAACACGGGAGGGCATTTTTGTTTTTTCTGCAAAAATCCCCCGCTGGCCCCCATTTTGTGTTATACTATAAATTGAGTTATAATGCAATGGAGGAGACTGACTATGCGTTTACTGGTCATTGACGGCAACAGCATTGCCAACCGTGCCTTTTACGGCATCAAGCTGCTGACCACCAAGGACGGCCGCTATACCAATGCCATCTTCGGCTTTTTGAATATTATGAATTCCCTGCTCCGGGAGTGTGAGCCCGACGAGGTGGCCGTTGCTTTCGATCTGAAGCACCCCACCTTCCGCCACGAAATGTATGACGGCTACAAGGGCACCCGCCACGCCATGCCGGACGAGCTGGCCCAGCAGATGCCCATCCTGAAAGAACTGCTCACCGACTTGGGCTACCGCCAGGTATCAGCAAAAGGCTGGGAGGCCGACGACATTCTGGGCACGCTGGCCGCTGCCTGCGAGGCCCGCAGTGACGACTGCTTTCTGGCCACGGGAGACCGCGACAGCCTGCAGCTGGTGAGCGAAACCACCACCGTGCTGCTGGCCACCAGCGCCATGGGCCGCAGCAAAACGGAGACCATGGATCTGGATGCCATCCACGAAAAGTACGGCATCGAGCCCAGGCAGCTCATCGAGGTGAAGAGCCTGATGGGCGACACCTCCGACAACATTCCGGGCGTGAAGGGCATCGGCGAAAAGACCGCCATGACCCTGGTCAAGAACTTCGGCACCCTGGACAGCGTGTACGACCATCTGGACAGCCCGATCATCAAGCCCCGGCAGCGGGAAAATCTGCTGGCCTGCCGGGAAGATGCCTACCTCAGCCACACGCTGGGCACCATCCGCACCGATGCTCCCATCGACACAGCGGAAGGGGCCTACAAGGTGACCGAGGGCAACAAGCCCGCCGCTGTCCGTCTGATGCAGGAGCTGGAGATCCAGACCCTCATCACCCGGTTCGGGCTGGACGGTGTCGCTCCGGAACAGGACCCCGACACCCTGCCGGAGGTAAACGCAGCCATTGCGTCCCTGCCCGCAGAACCTTCCGGCCACTATCTGGTGGCCGCGCGCCCTGCTGTTCTGGGCAAAAAGAGCGCAGTCGTGCAGCCGGAGGCCTGGTACGCCGTGCAGGACACCACCGTGTATCCCCTCTCCGAGGAGGAGCTGGTCTCCCTGCTGGACGACCCCAAGGTGACGCTGGATGTGTTCGATTCCGCCCCCCTCTACGCCAGAGCCATGGCCGCAGGCAGCTGGGGCAGCAGCATCGTCTGGGACGGCAAGCTGGCCGCCTACCTGCTGGACGCTTCCGCTTCCCACTATCTGCTCACCACCCTTGCCACCAGCTACCATGCAAGGTCGGCGTTCTCCTGTGAGGAGTACCCCGATGCCGGTTTCCTGGCAGACCTGTTCGCCAAAATGAAGGCGGAGATCACTGACAACGGCGAGGACGACCTCTACAACAACATTGAATTCCCGCTGGCACAGGTGCTGGCCGATATGACCCGCACCGGCATCCTTGTAGACCGTGAGGGCATTGAAACCTTCGGCGTGCAGCTGCGGCAGGAGCTGGACCAGGTACTGACCCGCATCGAGATGGAGGCGGGCACTTCCGATTTCAACCCCAACAGCCCCAAACAGCTGGGCACCCTGCTCTTTGATACCATGGGTCTGCCCCACGGCAAAAAGACGAAGAACGGCTGGTCCACCGATGCCGAGACACTGGAAAAGCTGCGGGACATCCCGCTGGTGGAGGACATTCTCCAGTACCGTGCCTGCCAGAAGCTGAACTCCACCTATGTGGAGGGTCTGCTCAAGGTCATTGGCGAGGACGGCCGCATCCACACCCGTTTCAACCAGACCGAGGCCCGCACCGGGCGGCTCTCCTCTGACAATCCCAACCTGCAGAACATCCCCATCCGCACCGAGATGGGCAGCAAGCTCCGCGCCTACTTTGTGGCAAAGCCCGGCTGCGTGCTGGTGGATGCCGATTACAGCCAGATCGAACTGCGCATCCTGGCCCATGTCACCGGCGACGCACACATGCAGGAGGCGTTCCTCTCCGGTGCCGACATCCACCGCAGCACCGCAGCCAAGATCTACAACATCCGGCCTGAGGATGTCACGCCCCGCCTGCGCTCCAGCGCCAAGGCCATCAACTTTGGCATCATGTACGGCAAGGGCGCTTACAGCCTTTCCAAGGACATCGGCGTGAGCGTCAAGGAAGCAGAGGCCTTCCTGCAGACCTATCTGGCCACCTTCCCCAATATCGACGGTTATATGGAAAAGACCATTGCGGATGCCCGCCAGTGCGGCTACGTTTCCACCCTGTTCGGCCGCCGCCGTGCCCTGCCGGAGCTGAACAGCAACAACCACAACATCCGGGCCAGCGGCGAACGGATGGCCCGCAACACCCCCATTCAGGGCACGGCCGCTGATGTCATCAAGCTGGCCATGGTGCGTGTCTGGCGGCGGCTGCAGGACGAAAAGATGGAAAGCCGCCTGATCCTGACGGTCCACGATGAACTGATCGTGGAAGCCCCGGAAGCTGAGGCCGAAAAGGCCGCGCAGATCCTGCGGGAGGAAATGGAAGGCTGCGTGCACTACGCCGTCCCTCTGAGCACCGATGTGCATACTGGCAAAAACTGGCTGGAGGCCCACTGAACTATGATCGTTTTAGGAATCGAATCCACCTGCGACGAGACCGCCGCATCCCTTGTGGAGGATGGCCGCCGCCTGCTGAGCAACGTCATCTCCACCAGCGTCAAGGAGCAGGCTCTTTATGGCGGCGTGGTCCCTGAGATCGCCAGCCGCCGCCACTGCGAGTTCATCAGCGCCACGGTCAAAAAGGCTCTGCTGGACGCAGGCAAGACCATGGACGATGTGGACGCGGTGGCTGTCACCTTTGCGCCGGGCCTGATCGGCGCGGTGCTGGTGGGTGTGAACTTTGCCAAGGGGCTGGCCTATTCTGCCAACAAGCCGCTGGTTCCGGTGCATCACCTGCGGGGCCACATTGCGGCCCTTTACCTGACCCATCCAGAGCTCAAACCGCCCTTCCTCTGTCTGGTGGCATCCGGCGGCCACAGCCATATCGTGGAGGTGCAGGACTACACCCACTACCACATTCTGGGCCACACCGTGGACGATGCCGCCGGCGAAGCCTTTGACAAGGTTGCCCGCACCCTGGGTCTGCCCTATCCCGGCGGCCCCAGCGTGGCAAATGCCGCCAAAACAGGCGACCCCAAGGCCTACCGCCTGCCGGTGCCTCATGTGGACGGCAAGTACAACGTCAGCTTCTCCGGCCTGAAAACCGCCGTGCTGAACGAGGTAAACAAGGCCCAGATGAAGAACGAGGAGATCAACGTGCCTGATCTGGCGGCAAGCTTTCAGGAGCGCATTGCGGGTATTCTGGCCGAAAAGCTGCTGCTGGCTGCTGCCGACACCGGGGCCAAGCAGGTCTGTCTGGCGGGCGGTGTGGCCGCCAACGGCCGCCTGCGCCAGCTGGTGAACGATGGTGCCCAGAAGCTGGGGGCCAAGGTCTATCTGCCGGAGCTGAAATTCTGCGGCGACAACGGCGCAATGATCGCGGCGCAGGGCTACTACCAGTACATGGCGGGCCACACGGCAGGCCTTGATCTGAACGGTCTGCCCACCCTGCCCATCGACTACGAATAAACGAAGCAAAACCAAAGCTCCCGGAGCGGTGCGGCATTCAGTGCCACTGCTCCGGGAGCTTTTTGCCCTGCTGCGGGCGCACAGCCAAAAAGGCACCCTCGCCTTTCAGCGAGAGTGCCTTTTGTTTCAAGAATAAGAATTCAAGAAAGAACGTTCAGAAGGGATCAAATTACTTGATCTCGACCTTAGCGCCAGCCTCTTCCAGCTTCTTCTTGATGTCCTCAGCCTCAGCCTTGGAAGCCTTCTCCTTGACAGCCTTGGGAGCGCCGTCAACGATAGCCTTTGCTTCCTTCAGGCCCAGACCGGTGATCTCCTTGACCAGCTTGATGACCTGCATCTTGGTAGCGCCAGCCTCAGCCAGGATAACGTCGAACTCGGTCTTCTCTTCCTCAGCGGCAGCAGCAGCGCCAGCAGCAGCGGGAGCAGCAGCAGCAACAGCAGAAACGCCGAACTCCTCGCAGTAAGCGTCGATCAGCTCTTTCAGCTCCAGAACGGTCAGGCCCTTGACGGACTCGATGATGGCAGTAATCTTCTCAGAAGCCATGGTAATAACCCTCCAATATCAATGGTTTTTGTTTGTTTCAATTTTGTGTTAAGCAGCGGTCACGCAGCCATCAGGCAGCGGGCTCCTCCTGCTTGTCGGCGTAGGCCTGCATAGCAACAGCCAGACCGGACAGAGTGCTGGTAAGAGCACCTGCGAACATGGACAGCATACCCTCGCGGTTGGGCAGCTTTGCGATGGCGTTGGTCTCGGCAGCGTCCATGACCTTGCCTTCCATGAAGCCAGCCTTGACGACGAACTTCTTGGACTTATCGCCATCCTGGTACTTGCACAGGATGCGGGCAGCGGACATGGGGTCTTCTTCGTGAGCAAAGGCAACAGCAGTGTCACCCTTGAAGTTCTCAGCCAGGCCCTCCAGGGAGGTACCCTTGACAGCCAGACGCAGCATGGTGTTCTTCACGACCATGTAATCAACGCCTGCCTCACGCAGCTCCTTGCGGAGCTTGGTGTCGTTCTCGACGTTGATACCGCCGTAAGCGACGACGCAGCCGGAAACCGCACTCTCAAACTTTGCCTTCAGATCAGCGACATAAGCCTGCTTTTCAGAAAGAATCTTTGCACTGGGCATTCGGTTTCACCTCATTTCAAAAACTTGTATCGAAAGCCGGAGCAACGAAAAAGCCTCTTTCCCGCACTGTGTCGAGAAAGAGGCATAAAACAACTTTACGCGCGTTTCTCGGCAGGCGGTTTTGCACCTTACGCTGGACTCCAGCACCTGCTGTCTCAAAAACAGCATCATTATTTTACCGCAAACGCGCGGTGTTGTCAAGCGCTTTTTTGAATTTTTAAAGATTTTTTCTGTCATCCGTCAGGATGACAGAAAAAACTTCAAAGCTTCAAATTAGACACCGTACTTCAGGGTGTTCAGACGGATGCCAGGGCCCATGGTGGTGGCGATGGTAGCGCTCTTGAAGTAGGTACCCTTTGCAGCAGCGGGCTTTGCCTTTGCAATAGCGCTCATCACGGTATCCAGGTTGGTGTACAGCTTCTCAGCGCCAAAGGATGCCTTGCCCACGGGAACGTGGATGATGTTCTGCTTGTCCAGACGGTACTCGATCTTACCAGCCTTAGCCTCGGTAACAGCCTTGCCCAGGTCGGGAGCAACGGTACCGGCCTTGGGGTTGGGCATCAGGCCGCGGGGGCCCAGAACCTTACCAAGACGGCCAACGCGGCCCATCATGTCGGGGGTGGTGACAACAACGTCGAAGTCCATGAAACCGCCGGCGATGCGTGCGATCAGCTCGTCATCACCCACGATGTCAGCGCCGGCTGCCTCAGCAGCAGCGGCAGCAGCGCCCTTAGCAATGGCGCAGACGCGGACAGTCTTGCCGGTGCCGTTGGGCAGAACAACAGCGCCGCGGACCTGCTGGTCAGCGTGGCGGCCGTCAACGCCCAGGCGGACGTGCAGCTCAACGGTCTCGTCGAACTTGGCGGAAGCGGTCTTGCAAGCCAGCTCCAGAGCCTCGTTCATATCATACAGCTTAGAAAAATCGACCTGCTTAGCAGCATCGACATAGTGCTTGCCATGTTTCATTGTATATCCTCCTATGTGGTCATGCGGGCAGTGTTATGCCCTCCCACTGTTTGTGTCTCAGCCCTCGACGGTAACGCCCATGGAGCGGCAGGTGCCACGGACCATGCTGCATGCAGCTTCCAGAGAAGCGGCGTTCAGGTCAGGCATCTTGGTCTTGGCGATCTCTTCCACCTGAGCGGCGGTCAGAGTAGCAACCTTTTCCTTGTTGGGCTTGCCGGAAGCGGTGTTGATGCCAGCAGCCTTCTTGATCAGAACGGCAGCCGGAGGAGTCTTGGTAATGAAGCTGAAGGAGCGGTCAGCGTAAACGGTGATGACAACGGGGATAACATAACCCATCTGGTTCTTGGTACGCTCGTTGAACTCCTTGGTGAAGGCCATGATGTTAACGCCCTTCTGACCCAGAGCAGGGCCAACAGGGGGAGCCGGAGTCGCCTTGCCGGCCTCGATCTGCAGCTTAATGTAGCCAGTAACTTTCTGTGCCATAGTAAATGCACCTCCAAAAATCTGTGGTG
>ENA-OQNO01000113-OQNO01000113.1-human-gut-metagenome-genome-assembly--contig:-NODE-113-length-101446-cov-5.886369_pt1 | contig 101446 bp, 90 predicted proteins | sample MGYA00242629_ERZ504880 | MGnify/ENA primary metagenome ERZ504880 (study PRJEB26092, sample SAMD00036377) | human gut metagenome | host: Homo sapiens | study: EMG produced TPA metagenomics assembly of... | reverse complement strand
CCGTGCCGCCCACTGGATCAGCGCCGCGTCCGACGCCGGCGTGCTCGTGGGCGGCTTCCTGCTGCGCTACCTCGTGGTGGTGGCCGCGCTGCCGCTCACCATGGTGGTGCCCATGCTGTAGGGGGCGGTGCTGTAAACGAGTAACGAGGGCCTCCGCGTTTGCCGAGGCCCTCGCGCGTTTATGGGGGGGCGGGCGGGCTCGCGGCTCCCCTTGTCCCCGCACTCCTCCCTCCCTTCTCCCCAAATGTTGCTTTTTCAATAACAGTTGACGTGGAGCCCACTCCAAGCGGTATGATGACCTTAATACAACGAGCGTGACAAGCATGAGAAAAAGGAGCACGAGCATGAACGAAACCATCAACGAACAAGCGCACGCCTACCGCTGCCGTCTCTTCCCCGGGTTCGATTCGCCGCTGATGAGCACCGACCCCGAATTCGTCGAGCGCATGGACAACTTCGCCTTCGGCGAGGTGCCGGCAAGCGACGACCTGGACGACCGCACGCGCCTCATGGCAATTCTGGCCGCCCTCATCGGCAGCCAGGCAACTGACCTGTTCAAAGCTATGGTGAAGGGCGCATTCAACGTGGGCGTCACCCCGGTTGAGGTGAAGGAACTCGTCTACCAGTCCACGCCGTACGTGGGCATGGGGCGCATGCTGCCCTTCCTGTACGCGGTGAACGAGCTGCTGGAGCACCGCCTGGTGACGCTGCCGCTCGAGGGGCAGGCAACCACCACCATGGACACGCGTCTTGAGGCCGGCGCGCAGAAGCAGGTGGACCTGTTCGGCCCGCACATGGCCGACTTCTACCAGTCGGGTCCCGAGGAGACGCGCCATATCAACCGCTGGTTGGCTGAAAACTGCTTCGGCGACTACTACACGCGCACCGGCCTCGATGACGCGCAGCGTGAGATGATCACGTTCTGCCTGCTCATCGCGCAGGGCGGGTGCGAGCCGCAGGTTGTGAGCCATGCGCAGGCCAACATGCGCGTGGGCAACGACCGCGCCTTCCTCATCAAGGTGGTGTCGCAGTGCTTGCCGTACATCGGCTACCCGCGCTCCCTCAACGCGCTGCGCTGCATCGACGAGGCTGCCCAGGCGGCCACGGCGCAAGCCGCCGAATAACGCACGCTACGACGGGCGCTCCACCAGGTTGATCAGCTCCTGGTGCGAGTGCACGTCGAGCTTCGCGTAAATGTGGCTGACGTGCGTTTTCACCGTGTTGTACGACACGGTGAGCTCGTCCTGAATGAAGCGGACGTTGCGTCCGCGCGCCAGATACTCGAAAATCTCCTGCTCGCGATCGGTGAGCCCGGCCGCTTTCCCGATGGCCGCGCACCGGTCGGCGACGGGGGATAGCGGGCTGTCGGCGTCCGCGTTGGCGTCGGCGGCGTGCGCGGACACGAGCGGCGCAAGCGGCGTGATGCCCTGGATGGTTTGCGAGAAGCTGAACGACTTCTGCACGAGCACCACGTATGCCACGATGCCGAACACGATGCAGGCCGAGATGATGGACGGCATGGTGGCGTCGGCGGCCATAGCGTTCGTGAAGCGCCCGAAGTTCGCGCCGAGCAGCGTGCCCCACGACGCCATCGCGCTGCCCCAAGCGAACAGGGGCAATGCGCTCACCGTGTTCTTCGCCCCCAGCGCGATGAGCACGAAGTACATGAGAATCTCGAAGAAACCGGTGCCGCACGACAGCAGTGTGCTCACCAGCGAGCCGTTCGCCGTGACGATGGACACCATGAGAAATCCCGCCACCGAACACAGGATGGACAGCTGGAAAAACGCGTCGGGCGAGAAATCCTTGCGGTTGAGCACCACGTAGGCCAGCACGAGGCCGAGGGGCACAAGCGCTTCCAGCGCCAGCAGCGGCACGCGTCCCACCTCGCCGAACGTGAGCGTGTAGCCGTAGATGAAGCGGAACAGCAGCAGCGTGATGAACAGCTGATGGCCGAACGGCAGAAACGACGACGGCGCGGTGACCGCCGCCTGCGCCGGCGAGCCCTCCGCGTATACCTGGTTGAACAGCGGGCGCGCGTACGGCGCCATGATAAGCACGGTGAGCAGCGGAATGATGCAGAACAGTGCAAGGTTCACGCCCCACGGCAGCAGCGCGAACGCCCCGCGCAGGGCATACGCCAGCACGTAGGCCAAGGTCACGCTGATGCCGAGCCGCCGCATATCGAGCCCGATGCAGCCGATGCCCACGATGATATTCGCCAACCCCGTGCCCACCGTGACCAGCGCCGCACACGAGCACGGCCGGCAACGGCGCGAAGATGCCCGCCGTCATCACGAGCGACCCCACTACCATGGTCGACACGGTGGCCGCAAGAAACCGGCGGCTCGCGAACAGGCGCGGATGCCAATACGAAGCGAACGCAAGCGCAGTGAGCGTGATGCCGCCCACGACGGCGCTCGCTTCGCGCGTCCACAGGTATACGGGGTCGAACAGGGGGAAGGCGCTGTAGTTCAGCAGCCAGTACCCAATGAACGAGCCCATGAGCGCAACGGTGCACGCGAGAAAGCGCTGCGGGCTTGCGGGTGCGGGCGTCGGCGAAGGCGCCGATGCGGTATGCGGGAACGCGACAGCCATGATGCTCACATCCCCTCCCCGGACTCGCATCGTGCGGTGTTTCCAAGGGGCCATTCTAGCAGGAGCGGCCGGTTCACGAGGGGACGGAGGGCAAAATCACCCGAGTCGTATGAGGGGCTTCACTCGGGTCGCGTGACGCTTTTCACCCTCGTTATCCGTAGAGTTGAGGGCGTTCCACCCGATGCGCTGCGGCGCGTCGGCGATACACGCCAGAGGAAGGGGAGTACCATGAAGGACACGAATAAAGGATTGAGCCGCCGCGCATTCTTGGGCTTGGGAGCTACGGCTGCCGCGCTTGCAGGCGCCGGCTTGGCGGGCTGCTCGCCCGCAGCTGCACCGACGAAGGAAGACCAGGCCGCTGCCGCCGTGAACGACTGGCTGGGCGAAGAGCCTGAAATCCCCGAGGACAAAATCGTCGAGACCATCGACACCGAGGTGCTCGTGTGCGGTGCCGGCACGTCCGGCCTGTTCGCCGCATGCTCGGCTGCCGAAGAGGGCGCCAAGGTGGTGTGCCTGGAGAAGGCTGCCATCGGCGGCGGCGTGCGCGACAACCTGGGTTCGATCAACAGCCGCTTGCAGAAGGAGGCCGGCTGCGAAATCGACGAGAACGAAATCTGCAACGACCTGATGCGCTACGCCGACGGCTACTGCAACCCGCGCCTCTACCATATTTGGGCGCAGAACTCCGGCGAGGCCATCGACTGGTACCAGGATCGCCTGGAGGAGGCCGGCTTCCAGCTGTTCTTCGAGGCGGCCAACGATGCGCAGCCCACCATCTACAAGCACTGGGCCACGGGACACATCCCCAGCTGGCCGGCCGACGCCGAGTTCGCGGGCCTCAAGGACGTGACGAACGGCAAGATCGTGCTGGGCGACTACGCCAAGAAGGTGGGCGTGGACTTCCGCTTCACCACGCCGCTCGTGAAGCTGCTGCATGAAGACGGCAAGGTGACCGGCGCCATCGCGAAGGGCTCCGACGGCTACATCAAGATCAACGCCAGCAAGGGCACCGTGGTGTGCACGGGCGGCTATGCGCGCAACGAGGACATGCTCAAGGCGCTGCAGCCGCAGACCATGGACAAGTACTCGCTGTCCATCGCCATCGACGGAACCACGGGCGACGGCATCAAGTCCTGCCTGTGGGCGGGCGCTCACATGGACGAGGTGCACACGGCCATGGTGTTCGACCGCGTTGCCGTGAAGCCGGACGAGTTCGGCGGCTCGCAAACCACGGGCTCGCTGTTCTGGATGGGCTCGAACCCCTGGCTCAAGGTGAACCTCAACGGCGAGCGCTTCGCCAACGAGTCCGGCCCGTACGACTACATCCTGAACGCGGGGCTCAGCCAGCCGCACCACACCATCGTGGACATTTGGGACTCGGACTACGCGAAGTACCTCGAGCAGTTCGACATCCACGGCTGCGCGCGCGTGTACCCCTTCGAGAACGGCGCTCCCACGAACATCACGCTCGAAGGCTCGCAGGGCATCAACGAGGGCCTGCTCGAGCAGGGCTACATCGTGAAGGCCGACACCATCGAAGAGCTGGCGAAGGGCCTGGGCATCCCGGCCGAGAACCTCAAGAAGACGGTGGATCGCCAGAACGAGAACTTCGACAACCAGGTGGACCCCGACTTCGGCAAGGAGCCCTTCCGCCTGTCCGCCATTCGCACGGCGCCGTTCTACGGCGTGCGCACCTCGGGCTACATGCTGTGCACGCTCGACGGCATCACCATCAACGAGAACTTCCAGGCGGTTGACGACGAAGGCAAGGCCATCGAGGGCCTGTACGTGACGGGCGTCGACTCGGGCTCGTACTACGCGCACACGTACCCGAACATGTCCACGGGCAACTGCTGCGGCCGCTCGGTGACGTTCGCGCGCATGATTGGCAAGGCGCTCGCCGCCAAGTAAGCTGCATTCATCCGGGGAGGTGTCAGAACGACGGCGCCTCCCATCTCCGGCCCCGCGCCCCTCCCTCCCTCGCGCGGGGCCGCTCCGTTCGCCACTGTCGCCCGATACGTACGGTTTTGAAGCCAAAACCGTACGTATCGGGCGACAGTGCGTGTGGCGAATGCGATGGAAGCCGGGCGCTATTCCGCGCCGACTGCTTTGATGGCTATGTCGTCTTGCTCGAGCTCGTGGCGGATGCGGCTGACGAACGCGAGCGCGGTGGGGGAGTCGCCGTGCACGCACAGCGTGTCGGGGTGCAGGTCGACCAGCTTGCCGGTGACGGACAGCACGCCGCCTTCGCGGATGGCGTGCTTCACGCGATCGATGGCCTCCTGCTCGTCGCGGATGAGCGCGGCGGGGTCGTTGCGGCTCACGAGGCGCCCTTCGTCGGTGTAGTTGCGGTCAGCGAAGAACTCTTCGGCCGTGACCAGGCCCAGCTTGCGGCCTTCGTCCACCAGCGCGCTGTTCGCCAAACCCACCAGCACCAACGTGGGGTCCATGTCGCGCACGGCCTGCGCAAGCGCGGACGCCAACTCGGGGTCGACGGCGGCGTGGTTGTACAGCTGCCCGTGCGGCTTCACGTGCGCAAGCCGCACGCCCTGGGCGGTGCAGAACGCCTGCAGCGCGCCAATCTGGTAGAGCATGTAGGAGTAGGCCTCGTCGGGCGACAGGCTCATGTCGCGACGGCCGAAGCCTTGCAGGTCGGGGTACCCCGGGTGCGCGCCGATGGCGATGCCCGCATCCTTCGCCATGCCCACCGTGGTGCGCATGACCATGGGATCGCCCGCATGCTGCCCGCACGCGACGTTCGCGCTCGACACGAGCGGGATGATTTGGTCGTCCAGCCCCAGCGTGTACCGCCCGAAGCTCTCGCCGAGGTCGCTGTTCAAGTCGATGCGATACATAGGCAGCCTTTCGTCTTCCGTCGCTCGTTTGCCCTCTATTGTAAAACAACGCGCGCAACCCACGCGATCCTTTCCCTAGATTTCCACCTGCTGCCCCAAGCGAGCTGCGGCGGCTCGATCGATGGCCTGCTTCGCGGTGATGAGGTCGAGCAGGGCGAGGCCGGTCGCGTCGAACAGCGTCACGTCGTTGCTGTCGACGCGTCCGGGAATGGTGCCCTGCAGCACGTCGCCTATTTCGCCGACGACGTCGTCGCGGCTGATGACGCCCTGCGCGAGGGGCAGCTCCATCTCGCCGATGCGGCTGCACTGCTCGAGGTCGTCGGCGAACACGCGAGCGCGCTTGAACAGGGCGGGGTCGACTTCCTCCTTGCCCGGCATGTCGGCGCCGACGCAGCTGAGGTGCGTGCCCGGCGCCACCCACTCGTCAGGGATGAGAGGCTGCGTTGCGGGCGTGATGGTGATGATGGCGTCGCTGCCGCGCACGAGGTCGGCCATGGTGTCCTGCCGCGCTGCGCGGAAAGCGACGCCGTCCAAACCCTGCACGTTGAACTCCGATGCCAGGCGATGGGGCAGCGAGGCGGCGAAGCGTTCGGCCTGCTCGTCCGAGCGCGGGTCGCCGATGATGACGGTGGTGAATTGGGGCAGGAGCGTCAACGTGGCGGCGATTTGGAAGATGGCTTGCTTTCCCGCGCCCATGACGAACAGGCGGGAGGCGTCCGCACGCGCGAACGCTTTGATGCCGAGGGCACCCGATGCGCCGGTGCGCATGCAGGTGATGTAGGAGGCGTCCATGATGCCGAGGGGCAGCCCCGTGGTTGCATCGAACAGCATGAGCAGCCCGGTGAACGTCGGCAGGTTCCGCGCGGCGTTGCCCCAAAACGTGTTGAGCAGCTTGGCACCGTGCAGGCGCACCGTCCCGCCAATCGCGCCGGACTTGATGTCCATGACGCCCTCGTGCTCGCCGGTGAAACGGTGGCACACGTGGGGCCACACGTCCGTTTCGCCCTGCGCTTTCAGGCGGTAGACCGTCTCGACGCCGACGATGACTTCGTCCATGGCAAGCAGCTGCTTCAGCTCGGCAGCGCTCAAAACGGGGATGTTCATTTTCCCTCCTTCTCCAGGTTTTCCAGGAAACGGTCGAGGGCGGCAAGGCCGTCGACGAGCAGGCTCGCGTCGCCGAACCCGTACCCGAGGCGGAAGGTGCCGGGCTCCTCGAACACGTCGCCGTGGCAGATGAGCACCTTTTCTTCGTCGAACAGCCGCTGCCCGAATTCGGTGGCGGACAGGTCGTAGTCGTAGCGAATCATCGCCGTGGACCCGTGGCTCTCGCCGCAGTAGTGCAGGCGCGGATGGGCCTCCATCCAGGTGTCGAGCACCTCCTTGTTCGCGCGCACGATGCGGCGGCTCCGCTCGAGCAGGGCGTCGGAGTGCTCGAGGGCGATGGCGACGAGGAATTCGTCGATGACGCTGCCGCAGATGGTGTCGAACGACCGCCGGTTGAACAGGCGCTCGTAGGTGTCGCGGTCGCGCACGGCAATCCACCCGACGCGCGTGCCCGCCATGGAGTACACCTTCGACACGCTTGCCGTGCTGATGCCCTTTTCGTACACGTCTACGATGGAGGGCATGTAGTCGTCGTCCAATCCGCGGTACATCTCGTCGAACAGCACGTAGGCGTCCACCGTTCTCGCGAGGGCCACGATGCCGTCCATGAGCTCGGGGTCAACGTAGATGCCGGCCGGATTGCTGGGGCTCGTGGCTACGATCATGCGGGTGCTGCCATCCACGGCGCGCTTGATTTCGCCAATGGTGGGCAGGTAGGCGTTCTCGGCCGTGCCGCGCACCTTGCGCACCTCCACGCCCAGGTTGGCGGGAATCGAGTAATGCTGCTGGTAGGTGGGCGTGAGCACCACGACGTTGTCGCCCGGTTGCAGCAGCTCGCTCAGCACCATGTTGTTGGCGCCCGTGCCGCCGTGGGTGGTGATGACCAGGCTCGGGTCCGCGGCGCGATAGAGCCCCGCGACGGCGTGCTTCAATCGCCGGCTGCCGTCGAATTCCCCGTAGTGCAGGCTCTTGTTGGCCAGCTCCTCAAGCACGGCGTTGGCATCTTCGCCCACGTATTCCAGCATCTCGCGCACGCCGAGCGCTTTGACGCAGCTTGCCCCCAGGTTGTACGTGCAAAGAGGGTCGAGCGGGTTGAGCCATGATTCGAGCTTGAACTCTTCAATCTGCATGCGGTGCCTTCTTTCTTTCCGTGAGCGTTCGGTAGTTTCAGTCTAAAATGCGGGGGCGGCGTTACAAGGGGGATGATTTTGTGTATTGTTCAAATATAAGAGCTTGATTTTCGTGAATGTACCAAGCCTGTATGAGAAAGGCCGCGTATGAAGCTGACGTTAGGTGAGGTTTCACAGACGGAAAGTTTTGCCGGCTTTGAACTTGTCGCTGGTAAAGAGGGACTTTCGCGTACGCTGTCGACCTGCGCTCTGTTGGACTACGAGTTTGTGAAAAGTCTTAAAGACAAGTACGTCCATTCAAATTTTCACCAAAATCAACTGGTGATAACCTCCCTGCTGTACGCGAAGGACAACCCCTACCTCCTGCGCGATGCCGTGCGGCATCTCATTGATATCGACGCCTGCGGGTTGGTGGTGAACAACGTCTTTCGGCTCGAGCTTCCCGAAACCGTGCTCCGTTTCGCCGATGCGAAGGGCTTTCCCGTCTTCGTGGTGCGGAAACAGCCGTTCGACGTGTGCTCGTTCGTGGTCGGCCTGCACGACAACGTGAAGGATTTGGAGCGCGCCGATTTCGGCGACAAGGAAATCGGCTTTCTGCTGCATGCTCCCGCCGCACCCGACGAGGTGCGCGCGAGCGCCTTGCGCATGAATCCGTCGTTCTATCCGCAGGTTGCCGCCTGCTACCTGCGCAAAGAGTCCGAGCTGACCACCGAGGAATACGTGCGTCTCGTGGACGCCTATCGGCAAAGCCCGCAGCACAGCAATCGCAACGCGCTGTACCGTTATCGGAACGGCCTCATGTACCTCGTTTCCCGCGAAGATGCGGGCCTCAAAGGCGACGACGCGTCGTGGGACGACATGGTGCGCGGCATCATCGGCGACGACGACGGCTATGCGGTGGGCGTGGGCGCGTGGCATTACGATTTGAGCGAGCTCGACCGGGCCATGAGCGAGGCGATTGACGCCGCGATGGTGAACCGCGGCGAAAACGCGCTGGTCACGCGGTACGCCACCATCGGATCGTATCAGGCCATTCTGCCGTTGGCGGATCAGCCGGCCATGACGGAGTACGCGCGAAGCATCATCGAGCCGCTCATCGAGCACGATGCCGCGTACCACACCGAGCTGCTTCCCACGCTGCTTGACTACGTTGCCCGCGAGGGCAACCTGCGGCGCCTCGCGCTCGATCGCGGCCAGCACGAGAACACGCTGCGCTACCGCTTCGGCCAGATTGCGAAGGTGACGGGGCTCAATCCCATCCGCGCCGCCGAATACGAGCAGTTGGCGCTTGCGGTGAAAATCCACCGGTGCAAGGGTTGGATGCGGTGAGGCAGGCGTCTATTCCTTCAAGCTGATGTTCTTGGTATCCGTGATGAGCATGCAGCCCGGCGCATGGGTGATGGCGAAGGGCGGCTTGCTGTTCATGACGATGGACTGGGGCGTGACGCCGCACGCCCAAAACACGGGCACTTCGCCCTCGTGGATGTCCACCGGGTCGCCGAACTCGGGATGCGCCAGGTCGCGCACGCCGATGGCTGCCGGGTCGCCGATGTGGATGGGCGCGCCGTGTACCTTCGGAATGGCGCCGGAAATCTGCACCGCCTGCACCACCTGGCGGTAGGGGATGGGGCGCATCGACATGACCATGTTGCCGGACATGCTGCCCGCCGGGGTGCACGGCACTCCCGTGAGGTACATGGGCACGTTGCGGCCCATGGTGTTGTGGCGAATCTCGATGCCGGCCTCGATGAGCTCGCTCTCGAACGAGAACGAGCACCCGATGACGAACGACACGAGGTCGTCGCGCCAGTAGTCCTCGACGTTCTCCACCTCGGCCACCAGGTCGCCGTGCTCGTAGATGCGGTAGCGCGGGAAGTCGGTGGCGATGTCGCAATCGGATGCGCAGATGGTGGCCTCGCGAGCGCCCACCTCGGTCACCTCGAGCAGCGGGCAGGGCTTCGGGTTGCGCTGCGCGAACAGCAGGAAGTCGTAGGCCTGCTCTTTCGGCAGCACGATGAGGTTCGCCTGCGCGTATCCGGGGCACAGCCCGCTCGTCGGCGCCGTGAACGCGCCCGAACGAATAAGGTGCCGCGCCTCAACCGGCGAAGCGGACAGCATCTGCGCCCACACCCCGTCGGAAACGCCCTCCGGCTTCACGGGGACTGCATTCTCGATCATAAGGACTCCTTCGTCTTCGTCGCGAGAGACGGGCTACACCTCGCCCTTCAGGAACTTTTCGATGAAGCTGGTGTCGGCGGTTCCGGCGGCGAACGTCTCGTTCTCCATGATGGCGTACTGGAAATCGAGGTTCGTCTTCACGCCCACCACCACCATCTCCTCCAGCGCGGTGCGCATCTTCGCGATGGCCTCGGTGCGGTCGCGGCCGTGCACGATCACCTTCGCAATCATGGAGTCGTAGTACGGCGTGATCTCGTAGCCGTCGTAAGCGGCGGTGTCCACGCGCACGCCGTTGCCGCCGGGCAGGTGCATCTGCGAGATGGTGCCGGGCGATGGCAGGAAGTGCTTTTCGGGCTGCTCGGCGTTCACGCGGCACTCGATGGCGTGTCCGCGGTACGTGATGTCGTCCTGCGTGAACGTGAGCGGGTCGCCCGCCGCCACGCGGATCATCTCTTCCACGAGGTCGGTGCCCGTGACCATTTCGGTGACGGGGTGCTCCACCTGAATGCGCGTGTTCATTTCCATGAAGTAGTAGTTCAGCTGGTCGTCCAACAGAAACTCGATGGTGCCCGCTGACGTGTACCCCACGGCCTGCGCCGCGCGCACGGCGGCTTCCAGCATCTCGTCGCGCACGCGCTCGGTCATCACGGGGGAGGGGCTTTCCTCGATCATCTTCTGGTGGTTGCGCTGCACGGAGCAATCGCGCTCGCCGAGCGCCACCACGGTGCCGTACGTGTCGGCGATGATCTGCACCTCCACGTGGCGCGGGTTCAGCACGCAGCGCTCGAGGTACATGGTGTTGTCGCCGAACGCGCCCACGCTCTCGCGCTGCGCGATGGAGAACTGCTCGGAGAAGTCGCGCTCGTCGTAGCTCACGCGCATGCCCTTGCCGCCGCCGCCCGACGACGCCTTGATCATGATGGGCCAGCCGATCTCGCGGGCCATGACCAGCGCTTCCTCGGGATGATGCACGGGCTCCTTCGTGCCGGGCACCACGGGCACGCCGGCTTCCATCATGGTTTTGCGCGCCTGGCTCTTGTTGCCCATGCGGTCGAGCACCTCGGGCGCGGGCCCGATGAACACGATGTCGTTCTCGCGGCACAGCTTCGCGAACGTCGAGTTCTCGGACAGGAAGCCGTAGCCGGGGTGGATGGCCTGCGCCCCCGTGCCCTTCGCGGCGGCCAGGATGGCGGCGATGTTCAAATACGAGTCGCGCGCGGCCGGCGGCCCGATGCACACGCTCTCGTCGGCCAGGTACACGTGCAGGGAGTGCTTGTCGGCCGTGGAGTACACGGCCACTGTTTTGATGTCCATGGCGCGGCAGGCGCGGATGATGCGGACCGCGATCTCGCCGCGGTTGGCGATGAGGATTTTGTCGAACATGGTGCGCGCCGCTCTAGTGGACGTCGCCGGTGGCAACGCGGAACAGCGGCTGATCGTACTCCACCTGCGCGCCGTTGGCGGCAAGCACCTCCACCACGATACCGGGGGCCGGGGTGGTGATCTCGTTCATCATCTTCATGGCTTCGACGATGGCCAGCGTCTGGCCCGACAGCACTTCCTGGCCCACCTTGACGAACGCATCCTCGTCGGGGCTCGGCGAGAGGTAGAACATGCCCACCATGGGGCTGCGCACGAGAATGCTCGACTCGTCGGCGTCTTCGACGGCCGCCGCTTCGTGGCTCTCGGTCTTGCCGGCCAGCAGCGCGCTCACGCGATCGGCCATGAGCGGCAGCGCGGTGGATGAGAGCGGGCCGTGGTTGCGCTCCAGTTCGATTTTCGTGTCGCCGTCGTCCACGCGCAGGGCCGTGAGCTCGGCCTTGTCCATGATGGCGATCAACTCTTCGATGGCTTTCGTATCCATGGCGGTTCTCCTAGCGTTTTGCGACGGGCTCCTGCAGCGAAGTGCCGAAGGAGCCCTGCCTCTTTCTTCTTCGTCTACGTCGTTGTGCGTTCGGTGGTGTCTGGTGCGTCCGGTGGTTGATGGGTCTTCTGCGGGATGCTTCCCAGGGCGTTGCGGTTGCCGATGCGCTCTGATCGGTCGGCGCGATCGATCCACAGCATGTCGGCCTGCGACTTGCGCGCCTGCTCTTCCAAAATGGGAGTCAGGCGGCGCGCCGTGCGTCGCGGCGAAATGCCGTCGGCGCTCGGCCGGCGCACCTTCAGCGCCAGCATCTCGAACAGTCGCGCCTCTTCGCGCAGCAAGGTCTGCGCTTCCTGCACGCCGATGGACTCGAAGCGAATGGTGCGGCCCGGCGGGCACTGCACGAGCTTCGGGATGTCCACGCTGGCGATGGTGCCGATTTTCGCGTAGCCGCCCGTGGTTTGCCGGTCGGCCAGCATGATGATGGGCCGTCCGTGGGACGGCACCTGCACGGCGCCGAATGCGACGCCGTCGGAAATGATATCAGATCCGCTCTTCGTCTCGATCTCGGGGCCGTCCAGGCGGTAGCCCATGCGATCGCATTTCGCCGTGGTGGTGTACGGCTGCCCGTAGAACGCGGCCAGGCCCTCGTCGGTGAACATGTCCTGCTGCGGGCCGGGCACCACGCGCACGGTCACCTCGTCGCGGTCGAACGCGTAGAACGCATTGTCGCCGTCGATGCGGTGGGACCCGAGGTTCGGTAGGAAGTCCACGCTCTTCGTGGTGAACGGCAGGTAGTCGCCCACGATGAGCGCGCGGCCCTTCCAGCCGCCGAACTCGCACTTGAGGTTCGTGGAGCGGCTACCCATGACCTCGTCCACGCGCACGCTGTTGCCGCCGATGGCCAGGTAGCCGTAGCAGCCGGTGCGCGACGCATGGAAGCGTAGGATGGAGCCGCGGTGCACCATGATGGCGGCGTACGTCGGCACGGGTTCGCCGTCAAGCGTGGGGGCGAAGTCGCCGCCCGTGATGGCGATGCACGTGTTCGTGGTGAAGCGCACGGTGGGGCCGGCCAGCGCGAATTCCAGCACGGGGGCGCCGGGGTCGTTCTCCACCAGCAAGTTCGCGATGGCGAAGGCGCGATGATCCATCACGCCGTTCGTGGAAAAGCCGCTGCCCTGATAGCCGAAACGCCCGGTGTCCTGGATGGTGGTGATGACGCCGGGCTTCTTTACAACCAGACCCATGTCACTCGCCCTCCACGAAGATGCCGTACGAATACGTGTCTGCGGCCAGCTGCGCCTCGATGGCGGTGTACTCGTCGGGCGTGATGGGCACGAAGCGCAGGTACTCGCCCGCCGCGTACAGGATGGGCTCCGCGCGGTCGGGGTCGTAGGGCTTGAGCGGCGTGCGCCCGATGATCTGCCAGCCGCCGGGGGAGGCCAGCGGGTAGATGCCCGTCTGCGCGCCGCCTATCCCGACGCTGCCCGGCTCGATGCGGGTGCGCGGCGTGGCCAGGCGCGGCGTGTGCAGGCGCTCGTCGAGGCCGCCCAGATACGCGAAGCCGGGCAGGAAGCCCAGCATGTCGATGAGGTAGTCGCGATCGGTGTGGATGGCGATCACCTCCGCTTCGGTGAGCCCCGCGTGGGCGGCGACGTTCGCCAGGTCGGGGCCGAATTCGCCCCCGTAGCACACGGGGATGGGCACGATTTTCCGCACGCTCAGATCGGCTTCGCCCACGTCGCGCAGCTTGCCGCGCAGCTTCGTGGACAGCTCGTCGAACGTGATGACCAGGGGGTTGTAGTACACCATGAGCGAGCAGAACGTGGGAACGAGCTCGGTGATGCCGTGTACGGGATCGGCGGTGAGGTTCTCGGCGGCCATGCGAATCTGGGCGCTCGTTTCGGCGGAGATCGCGTGCGCGAATTCCAGATTGAGCGCCGAGTCTCCTGCGATGGTAATGGTGAATCCCGCCATGCTCGTCCGTCCTCAGGCATATATGCGTGCTACACTTGGTTTACGTTGTCACCCTGAGCAAAGTCGAAGGGCCTTCAAATACGCGCGTAGCGCGACGCTGTTTTGTAAGGATTGTAGCATATTATGGAAAAGGCACTTTTCCTGGCCGCGTTCTTTTTCGCCTACACGGTCCAGGCCATCACGGGGTTCGCGGGGAACATCTTCGCCATGCCGGTGGGCACGACGCTGCTCGGGCTGGAGTCCACGGTGTCCATCCTCAACGCGATGGGATTCTTCGCGTGCGGCCTGCTCACGCTGCTCAATCTCAAAAGCGTGAACTGGCGCGAATTGGGCAAGATTCTTGCGGTGATGATCGTGTTCATGGTGGTGGGCATCTGGCTCGATACGCTCGTGCCGCTGCATATCCTGCTGAAAATCTACGGCGGCGTCATCGTGATCATCGGCATCAAGAACCTCGCGATGCCGCAGCAGAAGTTCATGCCGGAATGGTCGCTGTGGATCATCCTTGCGCTCGCCGGCCTCATTCAGGGCATGTTCGTGTCGGGCGGCGCGCTGCTCGTCATCTACGCGGTGCAGAAGCTGCGCGATCAGCAGCAGTTCCGCATCACGCTTTCTGCCACGTGGACGGTGCTCAACTTCATCTACGCGTTCATCGCGTTTCAGCAGGGGCATTTCACCGGCGGCGTCATCGAGATCATCATGTTCTGCGTGCCGCTTGCCGTCATTGCCACGTTTTTGGGAAGCAAGCTGCAAAAGAAGATCAGTCAGGAGAAGTTTCTCAAGCTCACCTACGTGCTGCTGCTGTTCGTGGGCATTATCCTGTTGATTACGTCGTGAGGTGCCCGCGGTTGCATGGGGTACAATGAAGCCAGATGCAACCGAAGGAAAGGAACCATCATGGCGCAGGAATACGCCCGAATCTTCGCCGCACTCGACGGCGGGTCGACCCAGAAAGAGGTTGCGTTGCGCGCGATCTCGTTGGCGGCGGACAACCATGCGGAACTCATGTTGGGCCACGTCATCGATTCGGTTCCTTACGAAGCGTCCGGCGTGGATTTCGAAGCGCTGTGCGCCGAGGGCAAGAAGCGCATCGAGTCCGAGCTGGCCGACGTGCTGGCCGAGGCGCGTCAGAACCCCGACATCGCCTCCGTTGAGGTGAGCGTGCATGCGGGACGCATCGCCGACACGCTTGAGCACGACCTCATCGAGCCGTTCGAGCCGAACCTCGTGGTGTGCGGCGAGCGCGGGCTGTCGAACATCAAGTACGTGTTTGTGGGCAGCGTGTCCACGTTCCTCATCCGCAACCTCCGCTGCGACGTGCTGGTGGTCAAGCAATAGGAGAAGATGGCACGGCGCTGCTGAATTGGCGTATACTCGCTTTGGTCGGCGGGTATGCGCCGATACTCCGGTAGGAAGAAGATGACCGATGACGACGCGTGATGCTCTGGTTGAGAGTTCCGATACCTCTCGAAACGAATACGGCCTGTTGATGGACATGCTCCGCGTCAGCGTGAGCAAGCACAAGCTGGACGAGAACTTCACGCTCGTGTGGGCGAACCCCCACTACAACGAGTTCATCGGCTATCCGAAAGACGAATACGAGGCGCTCTATCACAACTCGCCCCGCGAATACTTCGCCGACAATCCCGAGGATCTTGCGAGCATCGCCGAGCACGTGGTGGTTGCGCTCGAAAACGGCGACTCGGGCTACGAGTGCCTCGCGCGCATGCACGTGAAAAGCGGCAAGATCATCTGGGTGAAGTTCACTGCCACCTTCCTCGACGAGTACGTGGACGGCTATCAGCTCTCCTACACGACGATGACCGACGTCACCGAGCTGATGGAGGCGCAAGAACGTTTGGAGCAGGCGAACGACGAGCTGGAAAAACTCGCCTTCGTCGACCCGGTGACCGGCGGCTTCAATCAGACGCGGTTCGATTTGACGGCGCGTCAGGCCATCGATCAAGCGGCGCCGGGCACGTACGCGCTCGTGGCCATCGACATCAAGAAATTCAAGCTGCTCAACGAGGTGCAGGGAACCGACTGCGGCGACCGTGTGCTGCGCTATGTGCTGCATCGCCTGCAGGCCTATCTGCACGAGGACGAATTCGTGGGCCGTATCTCGGCTGACGAATTCAACATGCTGCTGCGCCTCGAGGATGCGGAAGCCATGGACGCGAGCATCGAAGCGATGGTGCAGGACATCAACAAGTACAACGATGACGCGGAACACCCCTACTTTTTCGCGTTTACCTTGGGCGTGTATCCTATCGATGATCCGTCGCTGTCCATGACCATTATCCGCGACCGCGCGAACGTCGCGCGCAGCTCGGGCAAAAATGCTGCGAGCGCGCGTCATTTCACCTGCGTGTTCTACAGCGAAGTCGATCGTCAGAATCTGCTCAACGAGCAGGATATGGAAAACCGCATGCGCGGTGCGCTCGAACGCGGCGAGTTTGTGGCGTACTTCCAGCCGAAGCAGAAGCTTTCGGACGGTGCGATCGGCGGGGCCGAAGCGCTCGTGCGGTGGATCGACCCCGAACACGGCCTCGTGCCGCCGAACGACTTCGTTCCCTTCTTCGAGCGCAACGGGTTCATCATCGACGTGGACCTGTGCGTGTTCGAGCAGGTGTGCGCATTGCTGGCCTCGTGGATCGAACGGGGAATCCAGCCGGTGCCCATCTCGGTGAACATGTCGCGCGCCCACCTGCGCAGCCATGATTTCCTGGCGCCGTACGAGGTCATCCGCTCGAAGTACGACGTGCCGGTGGAGTACATCGAGTTCGAGCTCACCGAGACGCTCGTGTTCGGCGACCCCGAGCTGTTCGTGGGCGTCATCAACGAGTTGCACGAGCACGGGTACCGCTGCTCGCTCGACGACTTCGGCAGCGGCTACTCGTCGCTCAACATGCTGAAGGATATCGACATCGACGTCATGAAGCTTGATCGTGCGTTCTTCCTGGCCGGCGATGACACAGAGTGCCGCGAGTGGTACGTCATCGAGTCGGTGATCGACCTGGCAAAACGCCTTGAGGTGGAAACGGTTGCCGAAGGCGTTGAAGAGCCGGGCCAGGTGGAGCGTCTGCGCGCCATGAACTGCGACTTGCTGCAAGGCTACGTGTTCTCGCGCCCTGTGCCGCAACCCGAATTCGAGCGCATGCTACGTGCGAGCCGTGCGTAGGCGGGTTCCGCGCTAGTTCTCGAAGTGCTCCGAGAAGCGGGCGATCTGCTTGTTCTCGCGGATGACTGCGGCGCTTTGCGGGGCCTCGATGCGCTTGAAGAAGAAGTGCAGGTAGTGGCCGAACACGTAGCCCACCATCACCACCGACACCGCCGTCTCGGCCACGAACAGCACGCTGAGCAGCTCGGGTACCACGATGCCGCTTGCCGCGAAGAACGCGAGCGCCTTGCCGAGCGCCGTCGCCGTGATGACGAAGGGGAAGGTCATGGCCGCGTAGCTGGGGTAGAACTTGAGGCGCAGCAGCACGGGCAGGCGGAAGAGCACCACCGCGAACAGCGCCTGCGCGAGCACGAGCATGACGCCGACGAACAGCAGGTTCGGCTCGGGCGCCGTGGCCAGGTAGCCCACGATGGACAGGCTCATGGGAGCCGTGTAGATGCAGAACAGCGGACGGGCGCTTTCGGGCGCTTCGTGCTTCATGTAACGGTACGTCACCACGGCAAGCAGCACCAGGTAGCAGGCGAATCCGAACCAGAACAGCACGTGGCCGACCTGCTCCATGCCGAAGGTGGGGGAGGTGGCGGAGGCCACGACGATGCCCACGTAGCAGATGAAGTAGGTGGGGAACACTTCGTGCAGCTTGAAGTGCGAGATGAAGCGGACGGTGAACCAGCCCATGAGCGCAAGGTGGGCGATGATGGCCGCCGACCATAGCACGAACGCGGGGATGTACGCGAGCGGGGCCAGGTACCCTGCCAGCTGCATGAGGGTCATGAAGAGGGTGGCGCTCACGCTTGCCATGATGGAGTTGTGCAGGTCGTCGCGAATCATGCCGGGGAAGAGGATGATCTTCGCCGCGAGCATGACGATGAGGAAGAGCGCCAACGCGCCGCACACGATGTGCACGATTTCGGTGTAGGGTTGCAGCAGATTGCCGAGTGCGGCAAGGCCGAGGGCAACGCCTGCGGTGGGGATGGGAACCTTTTTGATGATCTCGCGCACGGCGTAACCTTTCTACTGCCGCGCATCATACTCCTTGATGCGCGCGGGTGGGAGGGGCGCCGTCATGCTCCATGTGAAACACGCACGGCTGCGGCATGCGCCTATTCTTGCATGACGGTATGCAAAAGAAAACTTTTATATTCTTATGTTATGATAAGTTTATCTTATAGAATGTGCCGAATGCGTTGCTACGTACCGTATGCCCAGGTGAAGCGCGGTATACGTACGGATGTTTCACGTGAAACATCGTGAAAGCGAGGATGCGTATGCAGGATTTTCGTGTGGAGACGTTTCTCACCGTGTGTCGCACGATGAACTACACGCGCGCGGCCGAGGAGCTGCGCATCACGCAGCCGGCGGTGTCGCAGCACATCGCGCACCTCGAGCGCGCGTACGGCGCGCCGCTGTTCACGTACCAGAACAAGAGGCTCGCGCTGACGGCGGCCGGCAAGGTGCTGCGCGACGCGCTTGCCACGATGGCGCACGACGAGCAGATGCTGCGCGAGCGCGTGCGCAGCGCGGCAGCCGGTTCGCGCGTGGAGCTTGCGGTGGGCATGACGCTGACGGCGGGCGAGTACCGCGTGGCCGGCCCTCTGGCCGACTACCTGGGGCGGCACCCCGAGCTGCACGCGACGGTGCGCTCGGGCGGCACGACCGAGCTGCTGGCCATGCTCGACGCGGGGGATATCGACTGCGCGTTCGTGGAGGGCTTCTTCGACAAGAACGCCTACGCGTGGGACACGTTCCACACCGAGCGGCTCGTGTGCGTGTGCGCGGCCGGCCACGAGTTCGCCGAAGAGCCGAAGCACGTGGAAGACCTGTTCGGCGAACGCCTGATCATGCGCGAGACGGGGTCGGGCACGCGCGCGGTGCTCGAGCACGCCCTGGCGGCGCAGAACCTCACGGTGGATGGGTTCGAGCAGACGAGCGTGGTGGAGAGCCTCGACATCATCAAGATTTTCGTCGAGCACGATCTGGGCATCTCGTTCATGTACGAAGCGGCCATCGAGCGCGAGCTGGCGGCCGGCACGCTGCGCATCGTCGAGTTGGACGGCGCGCCCATCGAGCACGACATCGCGTTCATCCGCTTGAAGGATAGCGTGTTCGAAGCCGGGTTTCAGTGCTTCTTCTACGACTTGGAGCATGCGGCGGGACAATAGGGTATTGACTTGGAGTGCGCTCGAAGTTCTAAGATGACGAACGAACCTATTGAGAGGAGCACCATGAGACCGGATTTTGAGACGACGCCGAAGCTGGGTTTCGGCTGCATGCGCCTGCCGCTGCTCGACCCGAACGACCAGAAGAGCATCGATATCGAGCAGTTCAAGCAGATGGTTGACGCGTTCATCGACGGGGGCGGCACGTACTTCGACACCGCGTTCGTCTACCACGAGGGCACGTCCGAGACGGCGCTGCGCCAGGCGCTCGTCGAGCGCTACCCGCGCGAGGCGTACACCGTGGCCACGAAGTGCCTGGCCTGGGCCGCGCCCGATGAGGCGACGGCGAAGAGCAACCTGGCCACGTCTCTCGAGCGCATGGGTCTCGATTACGTGGACTTCTACCTGTTGCACAACGTGGGCGGCGAGCGCACCGCCAAGTTCGACGCGTACGGCATGTGGGACTTCGCGCTACGAAAGAAGGAAGAGGGGCTTATCAAGAACGTGGGCTTCTCCATGCACGACGGCCCCGACGCGCTCGAGGCGCTGCTGACGGCGCACCCGCAGATGGACTTCGTGCAGTTGCAGGTGAACTACCTCGACTGGGACGACCCGGTGGTGCAGGCGCGCCGCTGCATGGAGATTGCCGAAGCGCACGGCGTGCCCGTGGTCATCATGGAGCCCGCGCGCGGCGGCCGCCTGGTTGAGCTGCCCGAACGCGTGGCCGACGTGCTGCGCGCCGCGAGCCCCGAGTCGAGTCTGGCCTCGTGGGCGTACCGCTTCTGCATGAACCAGCCGAACGTGCTCACCGTGCTGTCGGGTATGTCGAACATCGAACAGGTGCGCGAAAACGTGGCCGACTTCCAGGCGAACCGCCCGTTCTCGGCGGTCGAGCAGGAAGCGCTCGACGCGGCCATCGAAACGCTGCGCGGCATGGCGAGCGTGCCGTGCACGAACTGCCGCTACTGCGTGAAGGAGTGCCCGCAGGGCGTGGTGATTCCGGAAATCCTGAGCCTGCTCAACCTGGAGCTCATGACGGAGAATCGTCCGTTCGTGAAAGGCCTCTACTCCTGGCAAGCAGCCCCCGGCCCCGCCTCGAAGTGCATAGCCTGCGGAGCCTGCGAATCCATGTGCCCCCAGGGAATCGACATCGTCCGAGAGCTAGAAGTAGCCGCCGAGCACTTCGAGTAGCAAGCCCCAGCGTCCCCCAACCCCCCCCCGCACCTTGACCCCCCCCCGAACCTTGCGCCTGGGAGCAACCATGCGTGCTGGGTGAGCTTCCCAGGCGCAACCAGGAAGCTTACTGGTTGCGCCTGGGTCGAGCCCCAGCCCGGTAAGGCTCCCGCCAGGCGCATGGGGAGGGGGGAAGGGAACTCGTCCCGCCAGGCGCAGGGGGCTCCTCCCTTTACTCCTTCTTTCCCTAATCTTCGCGCACTTCTTACTTCCCCTTTCCCCCGTCTTTACCTTGCTTTCTTACGATGAATCTCGCTTGTTCACGAGACGAAAGAAGACGAGAGGAACGGGAAACATGACTGAAGGGTTTTTGAGCCGGCGTCAGTTTGTGGTGGGCGGCGCGGCGTTGACGATGGCGGGCGTGCTGGGCGCTCTGACGGGGTGCACGGCCGGCGGCTCGGGTGCTGCGGCGGGTGCGGCGCCGGCAACCGACGGGACGGCTTCGGCATCCACCGACCCCATCACCATGGTGTGGCTGCCCGACAACTCGTCCTCCGACCTTACGGCCTCGCGCGAGGCGATCGGCGCGGCCATCAAGGCGGCATGCGGACGCGAGGCCAACCTGCTCACCTCCACCGACTACAACGTGGCCATCGAGTCCATCGCGTCCGGCAAAGCGCAGATGGCGCTGCTGGGCCCCGAGGGCTACGTGCAGGCCAACAAGAAGAACCCCCAGGTGCTGGCCGCATTCACGAACAGCGACGAGGACGGCGGCCTCGACGGCGCCTGCTACTACAGCCGCATCTGCGTGCGCAAGGAAGACGCCGACCGGTACAAGAGCGGCAGCGGCTACTCCCTCGAAAACATCAAGGGCGCGTCGTTCTCCTTCGTGTCCGCCACGTCCACGTCGGGCTTCAAAGTGCCGTCGAGCGCCATCGTCTCCGAATTCGGCCTGGACAGCTCCGACGAGCTGTTGGAAGCGGGCGCGTTCTTCTCCGAGGTGCTGTTCGGCAACTCGCATCAGGGTTCGGCCGTCAACCTCCTGTCGGGCGATGCCGACGTCGCCGCGTTCGACGACGTGGACGTGGACATGTACCTCGACCTCGTGTCGGGCGAGGCCAACACGGTGGGCGCCGTCTACAAGGCGAAGGACAACGCCGAAGCCCCCTTCGACACCGTGCGCGGCAAGGAGTTCGTCATCATCGCCATCACGCCGGTGCTCAATTCGCCCATCTGCTTCAACGAGGGTGCCATCTCCGCCGACGACCGCACGAAAATCGTTGACTACTTCTGCTCCGACAAGGTGGCGAACGACCCGCAGATTTTCGTCGACCCCGACGACGAGAACGCCAAGGGCATCTTCGAGAAGGACTCCGAGAAGACTTGCTTCGTCAAGACCGACGACGCCTGGTACGATCCCATCCGCAAGCTGGGCGGGGCTGCGTAATGCGCGAGGTGCTGCTTGATCTGCATGATCTGACGAAGAGCTACGACGGCTGGTCGAAGTCGCTCGATGGCGTGAGCCTCCAGGTTGAGCGGGGCGAATTCGTCAGCATCATCGGCTCGTCGGGCGCGGGTAAGTCCACGCTGCTGCGATGCGTGAACCGGCTCATCGACCCCACGCAGGGCACGGTGACGTTCGACGGCGAGGACGTGACGCACGTGCGCGGCCGCGCGCTGCGCACGTGCCGCCGGCGCATCGCCATGGTGTTTCAGCACTACAACCTCGTGCACCGCGCGACGGCCATCGAGAACGTGCTGCAGGGCCGTCTGGGCTACAAGTCTGCGGTGACGGGCATGTTGGGCCTGTTCAGCGAAGAGGAGAAGCGTCGCGCGTTCGAAATTCTCGATCAGGTGGGCCTTGCCGACTTCGCGTACACCCGCACCGACCAGCTGTCGGGCGGCCAGATGCAGCGCGTGGGAATCGCCCGCGCGCTCGTGCAGGACCCGCTGCTCATGCTGGCCGACGAGCCCATTGCCAGCCTCGACCCGAAGTCGTCGCGCACCGTGATGGAGCACCTGCGGTGGGCGGCCGACGAGCTGGGCGTGGCATGCCTCGTGAACCTGCATCAGGTTGAGATCGCCCTTGAGTTCTCCGATCGCATCATCGGGCTGGCCGCCGGCAAGCTCGTGTTCGACGGCTCGCCGGCCGAGCTGGACGACGCCACCATCGCGCGCATCTACGGCACCGCCGGAGAATGCGACGAGGAGGTGGCCGCATGACCGAACGCGTCTTGCGCCCGGCAGGCCTGTTCGCGGGCTTGCGCGCACGCCGTGCGGTGCCGCGCGGTCAGTACGACGGCTCGTTCTTCCGTCGTCGCACGATGGCCGTCGTGGCGGTGGCGCTCGTGTTCGTGGCGCTCGGCGCGCTGTCGGGCACGTACGTCGGCTTCGATTTCGCGCAGGCAATCCTCGACGTCCCGGGCGGGTTCGCATGGATGGCGACGCAATTCGTCCCCTCCTTCGCCTCCCTCCAGAAGCTGGGCACCATCCTGCCCGCCTTGGGTTCGACGATTCTCGCCTCGATCGCCTCCAGTTGCACGGCGGCGGTCCTGGCGTATATCAGCGCCGTGCTGGGCTCGCGCTCCGTGGGCGTGGGCGGACCGTTCCCCCTGATCGTGCGCGCCGTCGCGTCGCTGTTCCGCAACATTCCGGTGGTGGCGTGGGCGTTCATCCTGCTGTTCTCGTTCAAGCAGAGCGAGTTCACCGGGTTCTTCGCCCTCTTCCTCGCGAGCTACGGCTACCTCACGCGGTGCTTTTTGGAGAGCATCGACGAAATGAGCGCGGGCCCCGTGGAGGCGCTGCGCGCGTGCGGCGCCAGTTACGGGCAGATCGTGGCGCAGGCGGTGGTGCCCATGAGCATCACGTCGGTGGTCAGCTGGGTGCTGTACATGATCGAGACGAACATCCGCGACGCCACGCTTATCGGCATCCTCACGGGCACCGGCATCGGCTTCGTGTTCGACGTGTACTACAAAAGTTTCCGCTACGACATTGCGGGCCTCGTGCTGCTGTCCATCATCCTTGTGGTCATCGCCTGCGAACTCATCTCGAACTTCGTGAGGAGGCGGATCATATGACGGGCTTGACGGACGAAGCGCGCGGAATGCGCACGTCGCGGTCGGGGAAGATCAAGGTGCACGTGGCTTCCAAGTCCAGCGTGTCGCTGTACGCGGTGCTGGGCGTGTTCGCGCTGGTGACGGTGTTCGCGCTGGTCACGATGGACTACGGGAAGGTGGCGTTTCCCGCGGCGATGGCGGCGGCTGTCGAAGACTTCGCCACCATGATGCTGCAGCCGGGCTTGGGCGGGCACTTCACGCTGCCCGACGTGATCGAGGGCCTGTTCGTGTCGCTGTCGCTGGCGCTGCTTACCACGTTCATCGGCGCGGTGATCGCGTTCGTGCTGGGGCTGCTGGCCTCGTGCAATCTATCGAACAAGCGCGCGAGCAACGCCATCAAGGTGTTCATGTCGGTGGCGCGCGCCGTGCCCACCATCCTGTGGGTGCTCGTGTTCTCGGTTGCCATCGGCCTCGGTCCCGAGGCGGCGGTCATCGGCCTGCTGTTCCATAGCGTGGCGTACCTGGTGAAGGCGTACTCGGAGAGTTTCGAGGAAGTGGACCCCGGTGTGCTGGAAGCGCTGCGCGCGAGCGGCGCGTCGTGGTGGCAGGTGGTGTTTCAGGGCGTGGTGCCCGAGAAGGTGAACGAGATGTTGTCGTGGACGTTCATCCGCTTCGAGATCAACTTCGTGAACGCCGTGGCCGTGGGTGCCGTGGCGGGCGCGGGCGGCATCGGCTACCAGCTGTTCCTGGCGGGGAGCTTCTACTACAACATCCACGAAGTGGGCCTCATCGTCTACCTCTGCTTGGCTGTGGCCGTCGTTCTCGAAGTGATAGCCACCCAACTGCGAAAGCGCTACATCGTGCAGCGGTGACGAGCCCCCCTCCCTTTTTTTCTCTCTCTTAATGCTGGTGCGACCCCTCTCATTCCCAACTCGAAAGGATTCAACGGTGCTAACCCGATACAACCGCACGCGAGCGCTCGTCGAGGGCGACCCCGCCGTGGCACGCGCCATCGTGTGCGACGTGGAGCGCGATGAAGCACGGACTCCGGTCACGGTGCTCGACGAGCCGCGCGAAGAACTGGTCATGGTGCAGGCGCGCGAGACGGCGCAGGGAAGCTTGTTCTTCCTCGGCGAGGCGCTCATGACGTCGTGTCGCGTGCGCGTGGGCGACGCGGTGGGCCTCGGCCTCGTGTTGGGCAGCGACCGCTGCCGCGCCTACGAGCTGGCCGTGGCGGACGCCGTGTTCTCCGGCCCCGAGGCGGCCGCATGGTCGGCCACGTGGGACGGGCCCCTGCGTGCCGAACTCGCGCGGGTTGAGGCGCGCGACGAGCGCGAGGCGCGTCGTACGGCCGCAACGAAGGTGGATTTCTCGACGATGAAGGTGGAGTCATGATGATGAAAGATGGTGCGGAACTGCACCGCGCACAGCGGGCGTTTCGCAGCGTGCTCGACGCGTTCGCGCATCCGGGCACGGTGCACGAGGTGGAGTCGGCCCCCGAAAACCCGGCGCGCCCGATTGCGCTCGATGCGGCGCTCGACCTGGTCACGCGCTTGTTCGTTGATCAGGCGGTCACGTTCGGCGTCGCCGATTCCGAGGCGGACGCCGCGGCCGCGTACCTCACGAGCGAGACGCATGCCCGTCGCGTGGCTCTGCGCGACGCCGACTTCATCGTGGTGCCCGCGCGCGCCGATGCGCAGACGGCGTACGAGGCGGTGGTCGAAGCATGCCGCGGCACGCTTGTGTCGCCCGAGAAGGGCGCGACGGTACTCGTGGGCTGCGCGCGTCTTGCCGGTGTGCCCGCAGGCGCGTCCGCTGCCGAGCCTGCCGAGCCGGCCGTGCACGTGGTTGCCCTGAGCGGCCCCGGCGTGGCCGACGTCAACCGCTTCGCCGTCGACCGCATCGACTGGCTGAACGCCCGCGCCGCACGCGGCGACGAATTCCCCTGCGGCATCGAGATCGTGCTGGTGGATGCCGACGGTCGCGTGGTGGCCGTGCCGCGCAGCTCGCAGGCGGGGGAGGTGCGCTAGATGGGCTACGTTGCAGTACGCGGTGGCGGCAAAGCCATCGAAGAAAGCCTCAAACTTCTGGAATACGAGCGTGTGAGCACGTCGTCTGCCTGGGGCACCGACGAGATCGAGGGCACGTTCCCCGAGCTCGTCGACCAGGTGATGGGCGAGGCCTCGCTCTACGCGCCCCGGTTGGCCGCGCTGGCGCTCAAGCAGGCGCAGGGCTCGCCCGACGAGGCCGTGTTCCTGCTGCGCGCGTTCCGCTCCACGTTGGAGCGCCCCTACGTCTCGCGTCCCGTGGACACGGGGGCGATGCGCGTTGCGCGTCGCGTGTCGGCCGCCTTCAAGGACGTGCCGGGCGGTCAGGTGCTCGGCGCGACGCGCGACTACAGCCACCGCCTGCTGGCGTTCGATCTGGAAACGGAAGGCGTCGAAGAGTTGGCCGAAAAGCGCAGCTGCCTGCGCGCCCATTTCGACGAAGCCACCGAGGCCGTTGAAGAAGGGGTGCCCGCAACCATGCCGCGCGTGCTGGACTACCTGCGCGGTCAGGGCCTGCTGCCTGCCGTGGCGGATGATGCCACCGCCCCGGTCGATGCCACCATGGTGCCGCTTTCGTTTCCGGCGCCGCGCTCCGTGCGCCTGCAAACGCTCGCGCGCGGCATGACGCAGGCCGTCGAGGCGCTCGGCTACGCCGCCATCCGCGGCTTCGGTCCCGCGCATCCCACGGTGGGCGAGTTGCGCGCCGGACGCGTGGCCGTGTCGGTGGACCACCCGCTCGAGGCGGGCGGCGCCGAGGACGCGTACTACCTGGGATCGATTCCCGTGACCGAGGTGGAGAGCGTGTTCGAGTGCGAAGGTTCTTCACAGGGCGCCTCCGAGCAGGGGCTTTCGATGGAGGTCGGGTACGGCCTCGTGTTCGGACGCGCCGAGACGAAGGCCATCGCCATGAGCGTGCTCGACCATTGCCTTGAGCACGGGGACGCGCGCTACCCCACGGAGGACGAGGAATTCGTGCTCTATCACGTGGACGGCGTGGAAGCCACCGGGTTCATCTCGCACCTCAAGCTGCCCCATTACGTCACGTTCCAATCGAAGCTTTCCAGTGTGCGCAGCACGCGCGAAACGCCCGCTGCCGAGTCGAAGGAGGTCTCCGATGCAGCAGCGCTATAACTACGCGTTCTTCGACGAGGCATCGAAGCGCGAAATCCGCCGCGCCATCATCAAGGGCGTGTCCATCCCCGGGTACCAGGTGCCGTTCGCGTCGCGCGAGATGCCCATCGGCCGCGGGTGGGGCACGGGCGGCCTGCAAATCACGCTGGCCATCATCGGGCCCGACGACACGCTCAAGGTGATCGACCAGGGCTCGGACGATAGCGTGAACGCCGTCAACATCAAGAAGCTCGTGGTGGACACCACCGATGTGGAGGTCACCGACGCCACCGAGGAAGCCACGCTCATCCAGTCGCGCCACCGCATTCCCGAGCGCCCGCTGCGCGACGGCCAGATCCTCGTGCTGCAGGTGCCCACGCCCGAGCCGTTGCGCAGCTTCGAGCCGAGCGAGTCCGCCACGAAGCGCCTGCACGCCGAGGCCGACTACACCGGCGCCTGGCTCGAGCTGTTCGACCAGATCGTGCGCTACGACACCACCACGACCGGTGCCGACCATCCCGTTTTGGTGAACGGCCGCTACGTGATGGCCCCGTCGCCCATCCCGCGCTTCGACAACCTCAAGCTGCACCAGGCCGACCACCTCACGCTGCTCGGCGCCGGCCGCGAGAAGAAGATCTACGCCGTTCCGCCCCACACGAACGTGGTGCCGCTCGATTTCGAGGATTACCCCTTCGTCATGGAAAGCTTCGCCAACAAGCGCTGCCGCCTCTGCGGAGCCGAAGGCGTCTACCTGGACGAACTGGTTGACGAAGCAACCGGCGAAACCTACTACCAATGCAACGACACCGCCTGGTGCGCCGCCAACACCCAACCCCATGGGACCAGCACCCAACCCCATGGGCCAGCGGACAGCCTCGCGGATCCGCAACCCCCTCGGCTGGCCCAAGGCGAGTGCTCCCATCCCTCCTCCCAGAAAGGACCCTCTCATGCTTGATGCGCAGCGGTATGGCGTTGACGAGGCGCCGTGCCTTTCGGTGCGGCACCTTTCGAAGCGCTTCGGCGCGGGGTGCCCGCAGTGCCTGGCGCCGACGGCGCAGCTCGAGCGCAACGTGTGCCCGCAGTGCGGCACCGTGCACGCGGTGCGCGATGTGAGCCTCGACGTGTTCCCGGCCGAGATCGTCGGCATTGTGGGCGAATCGGGCAGCGGTAAATCGTCCCTGATGAAGTGCCTGTTCTTCGACGAGGAAGCCACCGAGGGCGACGTGCGCGCCCGTCCCTTCGACAACGGTGCCGCCAACCTGCTCGCGCTCTCGTCGCAGCATAAGCGCGCCATTCGCAACACGGTGTTCGGCATGGTGTACCAGAATCCCTACCTGGGGTTGCGCATGGATTTCTCCAGCCTCTCGAACATCGCCGAGCAGATGATAGCCGCGGGCAATCGCAACGTGGGCGCCATGCGCGCCCGGGGCGAGGAGCTGCTCACGCGCGTCAACATCCCGCTGAGTCGCGAGGCCGACCCGCCGCGCCTGTTCTCCGGCGGCATGCAGCAGCGCGTGCAAATTGCGAAGGCGTTGTCGAACAACCCGCCCATCCTGCTGCTCGACGAGGTGACCACGGGCCTCGACCTGTCCGTGCAGGCCGCCGTGCTCGATCTCATCCAGCAGATACGCCGCGACTTCAACGTCAGCATGCTCGTGGTCAGCCACGACCTCGGCGTCATCCGCATGCTGGCCGACCGCACCCTCGTCATGCTCGACGGCCGCGTCATCGAAAGCGGTCTCACCGACCAAATCCTCGAAGACCCTCAACACTCTTATACCCAACAGCTCGTCTACTCGCTGTTGTAGCCTTGAAAGGAACCCTCCCATGGACAACAATTCTTGCATCATTCGCGGCGGCACGGTGGTGTGCGCCGACCGCGTGCTTCCGGAGTGCGACGTCGTGGTTATCGACGGGCGCATCGCGGCCATCGAGCCGGCGGGCGCCGATTTCGACGCGCAGCCCGACGCGACGGTGGGCGTGCTGCCGGTGGTGGACGCGCGCGGCGCCTACGTGGTGCCCGGCCTCATCGACATCCATTCCGACTACGTGGAAAACGTCGCCTCGCCGCGCCCAAGCGTGGTCATGGACCTGTCCACCTCGCTGTACAAGGCCGACCGCGAGCTCGTGTCGCATGGCGTGACCACCATCTTCCACTCGCTGTCGGTGTACGGCGCGCACATCTTCGACCATAAGCCCATCCGCGACTTCGGCAACGTGAGCGCCCTCATCGAGCACGTGGCCGACCTGCGCGACGGCGAGGAGCGCGACCACCTTATCCGCCACCGCCTCCACATGCGCGTCGAGCTCGACTCCGTCGATCTGTACGACGATATCGAGCAATTCCTGCGCTCGGGCAAAGTGGACCTCGTGTCGTTCATGGACCACACGCCGGGGCAGGGGCAGTATCGCGACCTGCTCGTGTTCGGCGAAACGCTCAAGGGCTACCGCGACGTGAGCGACGAGGACGTGCGTGACATCGTGCGCCAGCAGCAGGAGAGCGAGAAGCTCACGTACGCCCAGATCACCGCGCTGGCGGCCGTGGCGCGCGAGCGCGGCGTGTCCATCGCTTCGCACGACGACGACTCCGAGGACAAGCTGGCGTTCATGGACGGCCTTGAGGCCACCATCTCCGAATTCCCCATCTCGCTCGACATCGCGCGGGCGGCGCGAGCGCGCGGCATGCACACCATCGCCGGCGCGCCGAACGTCATGCTGGGCCACAGCCATTCGGGCAACCTGAGCGCGCGCGAAGCCGTGCAGGCGGGCGCCATCGACGTGCTGTGCAGCGACTATTACCCGGCGGCCCTGCTCGACGCCGTGTTCACGCTGCGCGATGCGTGCGGGCTCGACATCGCCCGTGCGTTCGCCCTCGTCACCATCAACCCGGCGAAGGCTGCGGGCATCGCCGACGAAGTGGGCTCCATCGCGGTGGGCAAGCGTGCCGACGTGCTGCTCGTGCGCGAAATCTCGTGCGGCGACGGCGTGCGGCGCACGATGCCCGTGGTCACGCGTGCGTTCGTGGGCGGCCATTCGGTATTCCGCTCGCACTATCCCGATCAGCCGTGCGGGTACGGCCGCGATGCCGAAGAGTTCGCATACGCGGACGGTGCGGCGCAGCATCCGGTCGAGCAGACGTTGGTCGAGGCGGTGTAGCATGGCGCTTCTCGAAATCGACGGGTTGGAGAAAACGTTTCTGCTCCATCGCGTGAACCGGCGCGTGCAGGGGTGCCAGGACATTGCGTTCGCTATCGAGCCGGGGCAGTTCGTGGGCATCACCGGGCGCAGCGGTAGCGGCAAGTCCACCATCCTGCGCTGCATCTGGCGCACGAACCTGCCCGAGCGCGGCCGCATCCTCTACGACTCGGAGCGCTTCGGCGTGCTCGACCTCGCGCAGGCCACGCAGCGTCAGATGCTGTACCTACGCGCCTACGAGCTGGGGTACGTGTCGCAGTTTCTCAACGCGTTGCCGCGGCAAACGGCTTACGACATCGTGCTGAAAAGCGCGCTTGAATCGTACGGTGCCGACGAGCGCGTTCGCGCCGAAAAGGAGACCGAGCGCATGCTGCGCCACTTCGACCTGGACGAGGGCCTGTGGGAGCTGTACCCGCGCACGTTCTCGGGCGGCGAAAAACTGCGTCTCAACATCGCCGCCGCCATGATCAAGCGTCCGCGCCTGCTGCTGCTCGACGAGCCCACCGCCTCGCTTGACAACGCGTCGAAGCTCAAGGTGCGCGCTCTCATCGAGCAGCTGAAAGCCGAAGGCACCACCATGCTCGGCATCTTCCACGACCTCGAATTCATGGAAGGCTTGTGCGATCATGAGTTCAACATGCAGGAAGGGATGATGGCATGATCGAAGACCTCCACGTGCACTCGACGATATCCGACGGCTCGGACACGTTCGCGCAGGTGCTTGAACAGGCGCGCTCCCGTGGCGTTGCGCGCCTTGCGTTCACGAATCACGACACAACCGCCGGGCTTGCGGAAGCGCGCGAGCAGGGCGAACGCGTGGGCGTGGAGGTGATCGGCGGCATCGAGGTGAGCGCGTACGACTTCGAGCGCGGGCGCAAGGTGCACATCCTGGGCCTGGGCATCGAGGAAGGGGCGCCCGCGTTGGCGGCCCTGTGCGGGCCGCTGCTGGAGCGGCGCAACGCGAACTCGTTGTGGCAGCTCGACCGTTTGGTGGAGGCGGGCTACGACGTGGACGTGAACCGTGCGATGGAGCTGGCGCGCGCTTCGACGTGCCTGTACAAGCAGCATATGATGGCAGCGCTCACCGACGATCCGTATCCGAGCGCGGGCTATCGCGCGTTGTATCGCAGCCTGTTCAAGGGCGGCGGCATCTGCGACCGCGACATCGCGTACGTGGACGCGCGCGACGCCGTGCGCGCCATCGTGGAGGACGGCGGCCTGGCCGTCCTCGCGCACCCCGGCCAGCTGGACAGCTACGACCTGGTGCCCGCCCTCGTCGCCTGCGGCCTCGGCGGCATCGAGCGCTTCCACCCCGACCACACCCCCAAAGACCACAAACGCTGCGCCGACCTGGCCGAACGCCACAACCTCGCATGCACCGGAGGCTCCGACTACCACGGCACCTTCGGAAGCGTCCCACACGTGGGGTTTAGAGTGAGAGGGTAGAGCCCTCTCACTTATCATGTGCCTGGGAGCAGCCGTGTGTATTGGACGAGTTCTCCAGGCGCAACCAGAAAGCTTCCTGGTTGCGCCTGGGTCGAGCCCCCGGCCCGGCAAGTCTCCCGCCAGGCGCACGAAATAATGCCCACACCCTCACCCTCAACCAAAACTTCAATCCTTCTCATTCTCCCCTCCTTTTCCGCTTCGGGTTACACTTGCACGACTATGAGAGAACGTATATTCCAGATCGTGCAGCGGGCTCGGCCGGGGGACAAGCTGAGCCATGCGTACGACATTTTCATCGTGGTCATCGCCTTTTTGAGCATTGTCCCGCTCATGTTCCGGCCTCAGGATGGGGGTCCGGGGTTTGCGTACGCCATGAACATGGTGGACGTGGTGACGGTGTACATCCTGTTCCTCGACTACATCTTGCGCTGGATGACGCACGACATCAAAACGGGCAAAACGGGCTGGAAGGAATTCGCGAAGTACCCCTTCACGCCGCTCGCCATCATCGACTTGCTGGCCATCCTGCCGTCGCTCGGCGTGCTGCCCGAAACGTTCAAGTTTCTCCGCGTGCTGCGCGTCACGAAAATGTTCCGCTACTCGAAGAACCTCACCATCGTGGCGAACGTGTTCCGCTCGGAGCGCAATACGCTGCTGTCGGTGCTCGTCGTGGCCGTCGTCTACATCTTCGTGAGCGGCCTCGTGATGTTCGTGAACGAGCCCGAGAACTTCGCCACCTTCTTCAATGCGCTGTACTGGGCCACGACGGCCCTCACCACCATCGGGTACGGCGACCTGTATCCCGTCACCGACCTGGGCAAGCTCATCTCCATGGTGTCGTCGCTGTTCGGCGTTGCCATCATCGCGCTGCCCGCCGGCATCATCACGGGCGGCTTCCTCGAGCAGATTCGCCAGTGTCGGGAAGACAGCGACGCGTACTTCCGCGCGCTCGAGCACAAGCCGTGGAAGGGCCGCACCATCGGTTCGTACGGCAGCGTGCGCGCGTACGCGCAGGCGCATCCGAAGGTGGTGGCGTACGGCGTCACCATGGCGGCATGCGTGCTGCTGAACGAGGTGCTGTACTTCGCGGCGAACGCGTTCGGCACGCCGGTGTGGCTCGACACCACGGGCACGGCGCTGGCCGCCATCCTGCTGGAACCGGCGGCGGGCTTGCTTGTGGGCTTCGCGAACAACCTCATCTTGGCCGTGCAGTTCGGCAACGCGGGCAACCTGCTCTACTACTGCTTGAGCGCCATCACCGCGCTCGTGTTCGGCACGTTGTTCGCTCGGGGCACGCGCATCACGGCGCGCTCGCTCGGCTGGGCCGCGCTGTTCCTCGTGGTGGGGGAGTCGCTCATCTCCGCGGCGCTGGCGTTCTCGCTGGCGGGCGGGGCGCTCACCACGGGTGCCGAGCAGCTGTACGGCGGTTTGCTGGCGGGCTGGGGCGCGCCCGACGTGCTGGCGGTGTTCGGTGCGCTGCTGGTGGACAAGCTCATCGACACGACGGCGGTGTTCATCCTGGTGATGGGCGCTTCGCGTCTCGTCGTCGGCAGCCGCATCGACCCGGCGCGCTGGTTCGCCGCTCCTGCCGCGCACGATGCCTCGACCGCGTCCGCTCCTGCTGCGCCCGCACCTCCCGACGACGCGGGCGATTCCGCTCCAGACACCGCCCCCGCCGCGCCCGCATCCGCGCGCTTCGTCCTCGGCATCGACGTGGGTGGCACGCACACGAAGGTGGGAGCCTTTTCCGCCGACGGCGTTCTGATAGGCTCGCGCCTGTTCGACTCGCAGCGCGTGCTTGCCGACGGCTCCCATGCGCACCTGTCGAGCGAAATCGTTCCGGTGCTCGAGCAGGCGAACGTCGATCCCGCCGCCGTCGTGGCCGTGGGTTTGGCGGTGCCCGGCACGGTGGCCGCCGAGGAAGCGCTCAAGCTGTGCCCGAACATCGACCTCGACCTACGCTCGTACAAGGCGTTCCTGCGCTCCGTGTTCCCGAAGGCGCGCATCGCCGTGCTCAACGACGCCGACGCGGCAGTGCTGGGCGATCGCTGGCGCGGCACGGCGCATGACCGCGAGAACGAGAACGTTGCGTTCGTCACGCTCGGCACGGGCGTGGGCGCCGGCATCATCGTGAAGGGCCGGCTGTTTTCGGGAGTGCACGGTGCGGCGGGCGAATTCGGCCACCTGTGCGTGAACCCGGACGACGAGGCGCTGTGCTCCTGCGGCAAGCCGGGCTGCCTCGAGCAGTACGCGTCCGCAACGGGGCTCGTGCGTCAGGCGCGCGAGGAGTTCGTCAATCGCGCCCTCGCCGCCACCAGCGGCGCCGCGAACGCTGCGGCCTCCGACGCAGCCTCCGACGCGGCTCCCGACCCCGCTGCTCTCTCCGTGAGCATCGCGGCCGCCGAACAGGCGTTTCCCGACGCGCGTGCGGTGCTCGACGCCGCCGCGCGCCGCGACCCGGCCGCCCGCACCGCGCTCAACCGATTCTCCGACGCCCTCGGCTTCGGCCTCGCGCAGATGGCGTGCATCATCGACCCCGACCTGTTCGTGCTGGGCGGCGGCCTTTCGGAACGCGCCGACCTCTACCTCGACGCCGTGCGATCCCGCTATCGCGCCTGCGCCCTGTCGGTGTGCCGCGACACGCCTATCGTCGCCTCGTCGCTGGGCAACGAATGCGGCGTGTACGGAGCCGCCTTCCGCGCGTTCGAGCTGCTCGACGAATCTGCCGCGAACGCCGGCGATCCCCGTTGCTCCGCGCCCGACGACCCGCGACGTTGATCGGCATGCGCGGAGCGCGGCGGGCGGCCTGCGTGCGCTTCGTGCGCACCCACGTCGTGCTCGTGGTGTCGGCGGTGGCCGCGCTCCTCACGATGATCGCCGTGCCGCCCGACGCCGCCTACATGGGCTACTTCGACCTCAAAACGCTCGCGTGCCTCTTCGGCATCCTCGCCCTGGTGGGCGCCCTGCGCAACGCGGGCGTGTTCGAGGCGACGGCCCGCGCGATGGTGGCGCGCTTCTCCACCTGCCGTGCCGCCGTGAGCGCGCTCGTGGCGGTGACGCTTGTGCTGTCCATGGTGGCCACCAACGATATGGCGCTCATCATGATGCTGCCGCTGTCGGCGGCAACGCTGCTCAAGGCGGGGTGGGAGCGTGCGCTGCCCTTCGCCTTCATCATGCAGAGCCTCGCGGCGAACCTCGGCGGCATGATCGTGCCGTTCGGCAATCCGCAGAACCTGTACCTGTTCGAGCGCTTCTCTATCTCACTGGGCGATTTCCTCGCCACCATGGCGCTGCCGTTCGCCGTGTCGGTCCTGCTCATCGGCGTATGCTGCGCGCTGTTCGCGCGTTCGACGCCCCGCATGGTGCCCGAGGAGCTCCCTGCGTCCGAGCGCCCCGCGCGCATTCCGCGCGCCCGCACGACGGCCTACGTGCTGCTGCTCGCGCTCGTCATCGCGTCGGTGTTCCGCCTCGTGCCGTACCCGGTGGCGCTCGGTGCGGTTGTCGTGGGCCTGCTGCTGCTCGACCGTCGTGCGCTGCGCTCGGTTGACGTCGGCCTGCTGCTCACGTTCGCGTGCTTTTTCGTGTTCGCGGGCAACATGGCGCGCATCCCGGCGGTGGAGGATACGTTGTCGCAGGTCATGGCCCACCATGCACTGCTTGCCAGCGCGGGCGCCAGCCAGGTGATCAGCAACGTGCCCGCCGCGGTGCTGCTGTCGCACTTCACCGACAGCTATCCGGCGCTGCTGGTGGGCGTGAACATCGGCGGCGCGGGCACCCTCGTGGCGTCGCTTGCCAGCCTCATCACGTTCAATCAGTACCGGGCCGTGTGCGCCGCGTTCGGACGCCGCCCCGGCATCGCACGGCAAACTGCGGGCGGGTTCGTTGCGCGCTTCACCGCGTTCAACGGCGTCTTTCTCGTGGTGTTGTACGCAGTTTGCAGCGCGGCGGGATAGCACTCCATCACTCTAGCGCGCTAAACCGTACGGCCCTGCGAAACGACCGCTCAGGGCCATTCCCGCCCAAAAATCCTTGCTCTTGCCCGCTCCACCTTTGATTAAGGGCGCGCGGGGTCTTATAGTAGTGCGACTGCATCATACTTATATTCTCATGTGTAGTGCCGATGCAGTGGAAAGGGGAGGAACATCATGAACATCAAGAAATGGGGCGCTATCATCGCCGCGGGCGTACTGGCATCGTCGCTCGCGCTGTTCGGTTGCTCGTCGAACGATCAGGGCAGCACCAGCAGCACGAGCGGAACTGATTCCGGGTACACGCTCATCAACGACGGCAAGCTGACGGTAGCAGCTTCGCTCGACTTCCCGCCGTTCGAGAACCTCAACGGCGACAAGCCCGAGGGCTTCGAGGTGGACCTCATGGGTCTGCTGGCCGAAGAGCTGGGCGTCGAGAGCAACTACCTGCCGTCCACGAAGTTCGACACCATCGTGCCGCTTATCCAGACCGGCGGCAAGGCCGATGTGGGCGTGTCGGGCATCACCATCAACGACGAGCGCCTCGAGCAGGTGGACTTCACCGATCCCATCTGCGACGTGAACCAGAGCATCACCGTGCTCAAGGACGCGGGCGTCACCGACGTCGCGCAGCTCGAAGGCAAGAAGGTGGGCGGCCAGACCGGCACCACCGGCTACGAGTGGGCCGCCGAGAACATCAAGGACGTCGAGATGGTGGGCTTCGACGAGATGACCGCCGTCTTCGCCGCGCTGCAGTCCGGTCAGATCGACGCCATCGCCGTGGACTGGCCGGTGGCGAACTACTACGTGAAGACCGCGTACACCGACTGCGAAATCATCAAGGAAATCCCCACGGGCGAGCAGTACGCCATTGCCGTGAGCAAGGAGAACCCCGAGCTCACGAAGGCCCTCAACAAGGCCATCAAGGCCGTGCGAGAGAATGGCAAGTACGACGAGCTCGTTGCCACGTGGCTGCAGTAACGCGCGGATAGAACGAACATGCTAACCCTATTCGCTCACGCGAAGAGGAACTTCGCTGGCATCGCCGTGGCTTTGGTCGCGGCGATGCTGGTGGTTTCATTCGCGTTGCCAGCCCAAGCGTTCGGACTCGATGTGGAACGCTGGACGGCCAAGCCGAACAAAGACGGCGACAGCGCCACGGTCATGGGCGCTACCGCCACGCGCGTCACGTGGCAAGGGCAAGCGGCCGAAGACGAATCGGTTGCCGCGGTCACCATCGACATGCCCGAAGGCACCACCATCGACGCCGAGAACGTGAAAACCACGGTGATAGCGGGGCTCGATCGCCTCGAGGCGGGTGCGCAGGCAACCGTCGAGGGCACCACCGTGAACGTGACGCTCGACGAACCTGCGCCCGCCGGCGCGCTTGTCATGATCGAGTGCAATCGCACGCTTTTGCCTGGCGGAGGTGGATCGTTCGGCCTCGCGGGCACGTACACGACCGCCGACGGGCAGCAGCACGATATGCCGGCCACCGACCAGGTGATCAACGTGGTGGGCACGTCTCCCGCCGAGCAGCTTTCGTCGTGGCTGGCCGATCAAGACTGGGTGAAAGCGTGGAACACCAACAAGTTCCTGCATCTGTTCTTCGATCCCACGCTCATCGTCACGTCGGTGCCTGCCCTGGTTGCCGGCTGGCTCGTGTCCATCGGCATCGTCATCATCAGCTTTCCGCTGGCTATTCCGCTCGGCCTGCTCTGGTCGTTCTTGCGCATGGCGAAGAGCCGCATTCCGCGCGCCATCGGCGCCACGTACATCAACATCGTGCGCGGCACGCCGCTGTTCCTGCAGCTGTACATCGCATTCTTCGGCTTGCCGCTCATGGGCATGCAGATGGACAACTTCGTGTTGGGCGCCATCGTGCTGGTTATGAACTCGAGCGCGTACCTGGCCGAGATTTTCCGTGCGGGCATTCAGTCCATCAACAAAGGGCAGTTCGAGGCGGCGCGCTCGCTGGGCATGAACGGCGCGCAGACCATGCTGTTCGTCATCATCCCGCAGACCGTGCGCCGCGTCATCCCCACGATGACGAGCGAGTTCATCCTCATGTACAAGGACACCTCGCTGCTCGCCGCCGTGGGCGTCATGGAGCTTATGATGTACGCGAAAACCATCACGGCTGCAACGGGCAACGTCACGCCGTACATCGTGGCCGCGGGCTTCTACCTCATCGTTACCATTCCGCTGACGAAGCTCATCAACACCATGGAAAGCCGCATGGCCGGTGGCAGGCGTCGTAAGAAGAACCTGGCCATCACGTCGGAGGAGGCCGTGGTGCCCGATTCCGACGCCGCCGTGTCCAAGAGCCTGCGCATGTCAGAGACGCTGGCCGGCTCCAACCATATCAGCCACTAAGGAGGTGCGGATATGAGCGAAGAACAAACGCATGCCATCGGCGAACCTGTCGTCCGCATCGAGGGGCTGCACAAGGCGTTCGGCGACAACGTCGTGCTGCGCGGCATCGACCTCGAGGTGCAACGTGGCGAAGTGGTGGTCATCCTGGGTCCGTCGGGCTCGGGCAAGTCGACCCTGCTGCGCTGCGTGAACCTGCTCGAGACGCCCACGAGCGGCCGCATATTCTTCGAGGACACCGAGATCACCGCGAAGAAAACCGACATCAACAAGGTGCGCGCCAAAGTGGGCATGGTGTTCCAGAACTTCAACCTGTTCCCGCACCTCACGGCGAAGAAGAACGTCATGCTCTCGCAGCAGAAAGTGCTGAAGCGCAGCAAGGACGAGGCCGAAAAAGTGGCTGTCGAACAGCTCACGCGCGTGGGCCTGGGCGACCGCATCGACTACAAGCCCTCCGAGCTGTCGGGCGGGCAGCAGCAGCGCGTGGCCATCGCCCGCGCGCTGGCCATGGACCCGCACGTCATGCTGTTCGACGAGGCCACAAGCGCGCTCGACCCCGAGCTCGTGCGCGACGTGCTGGGCGTCATGAAGAGCCTGGCGAAGGGCGGCATGACCATGATCGTGGTCACCCACGAAATGGGCTTCGCCCGCGACGTGGCCGACCGCGTCATCTTCATGGACGGCGGCTTCATCGTGGAGCAAGGAACGCCCGAAGAAGTCTTCGACAACCCGAAGTCCGACCGCACCAAGGACTTCCTGGGCCACATTTCGTAACAGCGGCGCCCCCTCGGGGGCGCCTCCTCTTTTTGGGAGGGGCGCGACGTTTCGTCGCCTCTTTTCTTTTTGGCGCGGCGTGGCGCAGGCGGGCAAGCGGGGTTTTCCGCGCCGATCCGTCCCGCCGCGGCATGCGCCCGGTGCGGCCCAGCTGCCCAAGTCGCCTGTCTCACCCCGCACCATGGGGGAGGGACGCCTCCCGGGGAAAATTACCCCTCCCCCTCCTCCTCCCAAAAATTGTTATCCATCTGATAACATTACTTCAACAAATGGTGATACAATGACCCCCATAGACATCTGTCGGTACAGACGAAAGTAAGGGGGTGTGCGATGGATATCTTTTCCGATCCCGTGATGCTGGCGCGTTTGCAGTTCGCCTGCACGGCGGCCTATCACTTCATTTTTGTGCCGCTGACCATCGGTTTGGGACTTATCCTTGCCATCAACGAAACACGGTACTACCGCTCGCGTGACCCCAAAGACGCGGCGGCCACAAAATTCTGGGTGAAGATCTTCACCGCGACGTTCGTGATAGGGTTGGCCACGGGCATCACGATGGAGTTCTCCTTCGGAACGAACTGGGCGGACTACTCGAGGTTCGTCGGCGACATCTTCGGTGCGCCGCTTGCCGCCGAGGCGCTGCTCGCGTTCTTCCTCGAATCCACGTTCCTGGGCGTGCTGCTGTTCGGTCGCAAGCGCGTGTCGCCGAAGTTCTACCTCGTGTCCTCGTGGCTCGTGTGGATCGGTTCGGCGCTGTCGGCCCTGTGGATTCTCATCGCGAACTCGTGGATGCAGACGCCCGCCGGCGCAGAGCTGTCCGCCGACGGCTCGAAAGCCGTCATTACGGACTTCCTGGCCGCCGCTGCGAACCCGTCTATCTGGCCGCGCTATTCGCACACTATCGTGGCGCTGCTCATCATGGGCGCGTTCGTGGCCATGGCCGTGTCCGCGTGGTACCTCATCAAGAAGAAGCACTCCGACTTCGCCATGAAGACGATGAAGCTTGGCGCTGTGGTGGGCATCATCGTGAGCTGCGTCATGATCGTGACGGCTCACTCGTCCGCCGTGGTGGTGGCCGAGCAGCAGCCCACGAAGCTGGCTATGATGGAGGGCATGTACGATTCCGAGGTGCCTCCGCTGTTCGCCTTCGGGTGGGTTGACGAAGACGGCCAGAAGGTACTCACGCCGTTCTCCATCCCGGGCGGCACGAGCTTCCTCGCAACCGGCACGTGGGACACCGAGTTCCCCGGCCTCAACGAGCTGGCGCAAACCGAGGAGTACGGCGCCCTCGACGTGGAGAACGCGCCGGTCAACTTCGTGTTCCAGACCTACCACATCATGGTTGCCATGTACGGCCTCATCATGCTCACCATCATCCTCGCGCTCGTGTTCACGCTGCGCGGCGGCAAGATCAAGGATATGAAGTGGCTGCAGCGTCTCGTGCTCATTTCGCCGGTGTTCCCGCTCATCGCCATTCAGGCCGGCTGGTTCACGGCTGAAGTCGGCCGTCAGCCGTGGGTGGTCTACCCGTCCGCGACCGGCCCCGACGGTGTGAGCCTGCTCACGAACGAGGGCGTCTCGCAGTCGGTTTCGGCTCCCGAGCTCATGATCACCATGGTGCTGTTCCTCGTGGTGTACGCGTTCCTCATGGTTGCGTGGGCGCGCACGATGGGCCGCTTCATCAAAGAAGGCCCGGTTGTCGAGAAGGACGAGCCGGCTCTGGCGGGCGCTGCTGTGAAGGAAGGTGAGTAATCATGGAAATCACGTTCTTTCAAGGGCTTTGGTTCCTGCTGATCTTCGTGCTGATTGCCGGATACTTCGTGCTCGACGGGTTCGACCTGGGTGCCGGCGTGCTGTATCCCTTCGTGGCGAAGAACGATAAAGAGAAGGCCGTCGTGCGCACGAGCATCGGGCCCGTGTGGGACGGCAACGAAGTGTGGCTGCTCACCGCAGGCGGCGCGCTGTTCGCGGCGTTCCCGGCGGCGTACGCCACCACATTCTCCGGGTTCTACCTGGCGGTTATGCTGGTGCTGTTCGGCCTGATCGTACGCGCCGTGTCCGTGGAATATCGCGGTCACGACCTCAAGTGGGCGAAGGTGTGGGACATCTGCTTCTTCATCGGCTCGCTGCTGCCGGCGCTGCTGCTGGGCGTGGCTGTGGGCAACATCTTCGCGGGCATTCCCATGAGCGCGAACGGCGACTACGCGGGCGTTCCGCTGCTCGGCCTCATCACCCCGTTCACGCTGCTGTGCGGTCTGCTGGGCCTGTCGATGTTCCTGACGCAGGGCGCCTCGTGGCTGGCGCTCAAGGCGCCGAAGCCCAGCGACATGCAGGCGCGCGTGGCGAAGCTGCGCTTCCCGCTGCAGATCGTCTCGCTCGTGCTGTTCGTCGCTGTGACGGCATTCGTCCTGATGGGCGTGCAGCCGGCCATGGATCCGATGCTCGGCGCCGTGCGCTGGGTGCTGGCCATCCTGTTCGTGGCGGCCATCGTCGTGTCGGTCTTCTTCGCGAAGAAGAAGGATTGCGACCTGGGTGCGTTCATCGCGCAGTCGGGCGCGGCGGCGCTGCTCGTGCTGCTGCTTGCGGCTTCGATGTTCCCGAACTTCGTGTTCGCGACAGCCGACAGCATCGGTCCCGCCATCACGGCCATGAACGCGTCGTCTTCGGAGCTCACGCTCATGTGGATGACCATCATCACCTGCGTGGGTCTGCCGCTCGTGCTCGTCTACCACGTCATCATCTACCGCACGTTCCGCGGTCGCGTGAAGGACGAAGATCTGGCACACTACTAGGCCTTTCGAAGTTCCAAGCGCCATCGTAAGCTCGTTGTTGAACGGGTCGTCGGAAGCTTCCGACGACCCGTTTTACGTTATACTGTCGGCAACGACGCACTGCCTGTTTTGCGCAGCACACGACCGAAGGACCCACCATGGACGACCAGAACACCAACGATCAATCCCTGCCCGGCTCCGACGCCCCGCAGCAACCCGTGCCGCCCACGCAACCCGTGCAGCCTCCGGCGCCGAGCGCGCCGCAACCCGTGCCCCCTGCGGCCTACGGCCAGCCCACGCAGCCCTACGGCCAACCCGCGGCGCCTTACGGCCAGCCTCAGGTTCCCGGCTCGCAACCCACGGCTCCCTACTACCAGCCGGCGGCGCCGCAATCCAGCGGCAAGGCCCTCGGCGCGCTCATTTGCGGCATCCTGGCCATCCTGTTCTCGTGGCTGCCGCTGCTCGGCGTAATCCTGGGTATCGTGGCCATCGTGCTTGCCGTGCAGGCCGTCAAGCAGACGGGCAAGGACGGCAAAGCCACCGGAGGCAAGGTGTGCGGCATCATCGGCATCGTGTTGTCGGTGCTCGCGTTCTTCGCCTGGATGGCGTTGAGCATGGGCATCGCGCTGTACATGGCCGCCGAGTCCTCCGACTCATACTCCGGCTCTTCCCAGGTTGCCCCGTACGATTCCGACTTGTCTTCGAGCGCGACGGAGGAGGAGCAGCACATCGAGGCCGCAGCGGCCGCGCAGCTCGACAAGCTCAAGGCCAAAGACGCCGCCATCGTGCAGCAGCTTGCCGCCGATGCCGACGAGGCCCTCGAGAACGCAACCGACTACAGCCTCACCGACCTCGGCGTCGACCCCACGCTGTTCGTGGAGTGGATGTTGACCGATTTCGAGTACGAGCTTGACGGTGCCTTCGACTACGGCGACGGTACCGGCGTCGTCTACGCCGACCTGACCCTGCGCGACTCGATGGCGTTCGCCACCACGTTCATAGCCGATGCACAAGCCGCAATCGACGCCGGCGAGATGGACACCCTCGACGAAGCCGGCGCGAAGGCGCTCCTCGGCGAGCTCTACCGCGCCGCCATGGACAAGACCACCGCCACAACCACGAGCTACATCAGCCTGAACATGGTGCAAGAGGGTACCGCGTGGCAAGTCGACGAAGACTTGTGGGATTCCGAACTCGAGTATTTGTTCGGATTGTAGGCGATCGCATGGCGTCCGCGCGCCGCACCGCATAGGCACCCATCGGAAGCCGGGCCGCGCGCCCGGCTTCCTGCATCCAAAGCGATACGCTCACAAGCAAGCTCATTAATAATTCGGAAAGATCGCTTTAAGAAACACGCAAGGACGGCTGTATTGTTATTAATCTTCACGCTTTGTAATCTCGTACCTAGGCACCCAAGGTGTCAGGTTTTGGGGGAATGAGAATCAGAGGAGGAGAGATGGCTGACTACAAGGACGAGGTTCGGCAGTCTTCCGGGATGAGCCGAAGGGGGTTCGTCAAGGCGAGCGCTACGGCCGCGGCAGCTTTGGCCGTGTCGGGCGGTCTTGCCGGATGCGGTCCCAACAAGGTGCAACCGACTGAGGAAGATCAGCAAGCCGCGCCGGCTGCCGACATCATCAGCGGTACCTGGGTCACGGCTGCATGCTGGCACAACTGCGGAGGCCGTTGCCTGAACAAGGCGCTGGTCAAAGATGGCGTGGTCGTTCGCCAGAAAACCGACGACACGCATGAAGACAGCCCCGACTATCCGCAGCAGCGCGCTTGCGTGCGCGGCCGCGCACAGCGCAACCACGTGTTTTCCGCCGATCGTTTGAAGTACCCCATGAAGCGCACGTCGTGGCAGCCGGGCGGCGGCGACAACTCCAAGGGCGAGCTGCGCGGCAAGGACGAGTGGGAGCGCATCTCGTGGGATGAGGCGTACACCTACATCACTGACGAAATCAAACGCATCAAAGAAACCTACGGCAACCGCGCCCTCTTCGCGGACGGCGGCGAAGTGTCCAAGTTCCTCAGCCTGTATGGCGGCTACATCGGCCATTGGGGCACCACGTCCCGTGGCGCTTGGACGTACACGCCCGACGTGGTGGGCATCGCGCCCCAGACGAACGAGGGCATCAACGATCGCCTCGACATGCGCAACAGCGAAGTGGTCATCATGTTCGGCACGAACCCCGCATGGTCTTCGGCCGGTAACCCCGCGTACCACCTGCTGCAAATGAAGAAGGCCGGTGCCAAATTCGTGGCGGTTGACCCCTTCTACAACGATTCGTATTCCCTGGTGGATGCCGAGTGGATTCCGTGTCGTCCGTCCACCGACATGGCGTTGTTCCTGGGCATTGCCAACGCCATGCTCGAGATGGATGCCGAAAAGGGCCTCATCGACTGGGACTACCTCAACACGCACACCATCGGTTTCGACGCCGACCATATGCCGGAGGGCGAAGACCCGAACGGCAACTTCAAGGACTACGTGCTGGGCACGTTCGATGGTACGCCGAAAACCCCTGAGTGGGCATCCCGTATCTGCGGCGTGAGCCCCGAGAACATCCGCTACCTGGCCGAGCTCATGGGCAAGGACAACAAGGCGGCCATCCTCATGGCCTGGGCGTCCGCCCGTACGCACAACGCCGACTGCCTGCCGCAGCTGGTGATGACGATGGGAGCCATGGGCGGCCATTACGGCAAGTCGGGTCACATGTGCGGCCTGTCGTGCCATTCGCGTTCGTTCAGCGGCGGCGGATACCTCATCGGCTCCGGTGCAGACGGGCTGCCTTCCGTCAAGAACCCGCTTGGCGATTCGGAAGGCATCAACGATACCGAGCTGTGGAAGGCTATCGCCGAAGGTTCGTACACGTATGCCGGCGGTTCGACCAAAAAGGTTGCCGGCGAGCCGCGCGAAGTGGATATCAAGCTCATCTACCACGACAGCATGAACGCGAAGCTGCAAACCATCGAAGGCCAGGCGAAGGGTATCGAAGCCCATCGCAAGGTCGATCTGGTGGTTACCCATTCGCTCTTCATGACCACGAACGCACAGTATTCCGATATCGTGCTGCCCATCGAGTCGTACTGGGAAAAGGAAGGCGGCTTCCTCCAGGGCAACCGCGAGGCGCTCATCTACCATTCCAAAGTTGTCGACCGCATGTACGAATGCCTCTCCGACGAAGAGATCGCAGCCGAAATTGGCAAGCGCCTCGGACTGAACGTGGAGGAAGTGTATCCGTTCGGCGTGAAGCAGCAGCTGTTCAACCAGTTCGTTGGCGCCTACATCGTGGACGAAGCGGGCGAGAAGAAGCCGCTCGTCACCATCACGGCCGACGACATCGCGGAGTGGGAATGCGAGGGCGAGCCTCAGGAGGGCGTCGTCTCCATGAAGGAGCTCATCGAGCAGGGTCTCTACCAGATTCCCCGCAAGCCCGGCGACGCGTACGGCTACATCGCGTACGAGAAGTTCGTGAAAGACCCTGAGGCGAACCCGCTCAAAACCGCCAGCGGCAAGCAGGAAATCTACTCGGCAACCTTGCGTGACACCATTAACGCCATCGGATACAGCACCATCGAAGCTATCCCCACGTACATCCCGCCGCAAGAGGGCGTCGAGGCAACCTACAGCGATTTCGAGGCCGGAACGAAGGGCGAGTATCCCTACCAGCTGTACAACCCGCATTACCTCCGTCGCTCGCATACCGTGTTCGACAACGTGCAGTGGCTGCGCGAAACCTGGCCGAACCCCGTGTTCATCAACGCGGACGACGCCAAGGAGAAGGGCATCAAGGAAGGCGATACGGTGCTCTTGACCAGCCCGCATGGCAAGGTGCTGCGCGTCGCGTGCCCCACCGAGCGCTTTATGCCGGGCGTGATCGGCCTGCCGCACGGTGCCTGGGTTGACGTTGACGAGAAGACCGGCATCGACCATGCCGGCTCCGACAATATGCTTACCGGGCAGATTCAGTCGGGTCAGGGCGTCTCGGGTTGGAACACCTGCATGTGCACCATCGAGAAGTATCAAGAAGCGCTGACGCCCGATGTCGAGCTGCCCATGCGCGCCCCTGAAGCCCAGATGTAGGGAAGGTGATCGACTATGAGAAACGGATTCTACTTCGATATGACCGCCTGCATCGGTTGCAGGACGTGCCAGGTCGCGTGCAAGGATAAGAACAATCTGGAAATCGGCACCATCTTCAGGCGGCTTTCCGATTTCGAAGTGGGCTCGTACCCCACCGTGCAAACGTTTCACTACTCTTCGTCGTGCAACCACTGCGAGAAGCCTGCGTGCGTGGCCGCGTGCCCGAATGCGGCCATGTACATCGACGAAGACGACGGAACCGTTCAGCACAACGACGAGAAGTGCATCGGATGCCAGTATTGCGTGAAGGCGTGTCCTTACGGCGTGCCCCAGTACATCGAGGCCATCCAGAAGACGCATAAGTGCGACGCATGCAAGCCGCTGCGCGAAAACGGCGATCAGCCCGCGTGCGTGGCCGCGTGTCCGATGCGCGCCCTCGAGTTCGGGCCCATCGACGAACTGCGTGCGGCGCATCCTGAGGCCACCGATACCATCACCGTGCTCCCTGAGCCGTCAACCGGCCCCAGCATCGCGGTTGAAGCGAAGCCGGCGGCGCTTGAGCCCAATCCAGCATCGGTGCTCATGTAACACTCGACGACAAGCCGCAGCGGCGCCTCCCTCCCAGCCGCTGCGGCTTGCACGTAAAGGAGAATCATGCGAATCGACGATGACGAAACAGGCGTAGTGCTTGCGAACCGCCATTTTCTCTACCGCTATCTGTGGCGCGCGTTCGCGGCCAAACCCGACGAAACGCTGCTCGAGGTTGCCCGAGGTCAGCATGCCCTTGAGGCGTGTGGACTCGTCAGCGATACAGCGACTCGAATCCAGCAAGCCATCGCGCAGCTCGCGCGTGCGGATGCCTCCGCCGATGGCGTGGCGTCGCTCCAAGCCGAGTATACGCGGGTGCTGATAGGCCCCGCTTCGTTGCCCGCGCCTCCATGGGAGTCGGTGTTCACGACGGGGGAGAACCTTATCTTCCAAGAAAGCACGCTTGCCGTGCGCGCCGCATACCGGGCTGCGGGGTACGTTGCCGCGGGATACCCTCGCGAGGCTGATGATCACCTTGCCACCGAGCTCGACTTCATGGCCACCTTGGCAGAAGAAGCCTGCACCGCGTACGAGGCGGGAGATGCCGAGCGTGCACACGCGTCGCTGCAGGTTCAGCGGCAGTTCCTTTCCGAGCATCTCAACACCTGGGCGAAGCCGTTCTCCGATCGGCTCGAACGCGCTGCGGGCAAAGACGCCGGCGGCTTGTACGTGCACTTCGCGCAGCTGTGCGCTGAGGTTTGCGCTGCCGACGAGGAGCGCGTGTCGGGTCTGATGGCAGACGCGTAGGGGCGCGATCGAAAACACGACAGGAGGTTTTCCGAAAGGTCGTGCTACCATGACCGGAAGACGGGGAGCGCACACGGCTTCTCGCCGTGCGAAGCTCGGGGGAGGGGCTTCCTATGGGGAACATCAAACTCAAAACCAAATTCGCAGGACTTATCATCCTGCTCATCGCCGTGTCTCTGGGGGCGAACCTGGCCTGGACTTCCATGAACAAGCGCGCGCAGATGGAGAACGAGTTGCGCGAGAAGGGCGAAGTGCTTGCGCAGCAGATGGACGCGGTCTGGGAGTTCATGGCGTCGAATCAAGACCGTCTCGCGCAGATTTCCTTCACCGATGACGGGGTGTACCAGGGCTTGCACTGCGCCATAGCGGGGCGCAGCATCGGGCAGCTTTTCACGTCCGAGTCGTCGTACACTACGCGATTCGTGAACTTCAACCCGCGCAACGATGCGGATGAGCCCGATGAATTCGAAACGAAGGCGCTCGACGCATTTTTGGCCGACCCCGCCTGTCGAGAGTATTACGGCATCACGGAATATCAGGGCGTCGAGGTCTTCCGCTATCTTGCCCCTATGCGGATCGAGCAGAATTGCCTCGATTGCCATGGGGAGCCGGCGGGCGAGGTGGACGTGACGGGCTTCGCCAAAGAGGGCTGGCGCATCGGCGACATGGGCGGGGCCATCAGCATCATCATGCCGCTCGACGTGTACCAGGACAACGAGCAGAGCGCGGTCATGCAGGACGTCGTGTTCTTCGGCGGCATGCTGGTGGTGTGCCTCGTGATCATCTATCTGGCGCTCAGCTACCTTGTGACGCGCCCGCTCAGCAAGATTCAAGCCGGCGTCGAAACCATCCAAGCGGGCAACCTGAACGTGGAGCTTGCCCACACGGAATCGTCGCGCGAGGTGAACCGGCTGGTAGAGGAGTTCAACGGCATGGCGCACGAGCTATCGCAGATGTACGGCAACCTCGAAGCGCAGGTGGCCGACCGCACCGCGCAGCTCGAACGCGCGAACCTCCTGCTCGAGGAGCAGCGCGCGCAGCTCGAGGGCGCAAACGAGCGCCTCCTGGGTGAGAATCGCTACAAGTCCGAGTTCCTCGCCATGATGAGCCATGAGCTGCGCACACCGCTCACGTCCATCATCGCGTTCTCGGAAATGCTCAATCGCGAAGACGAGCCGTGCACCGAGCGCGAGGCCGAGGTCCGGCGCGAAATCGAGACGAACAGCCGCGCCCTGCTGCTCATGATCAACGATATCCTTGAGATGAGCAGGCTCGATGCGGGCAAGATCGAGTTCGCCGTGGAAACCGTCGACCTGGGCGACATCGTGGGCATGGTGCAATCGGTGGTGCAGCCGCTCGCCGAGCGCAACAACATCGCGTTCTCGTGCGTGGTCGACCCCGACGTGCCGCTGGTCAGAGGCGATTTCGAGAAGCTGCGGCACGTGCTGGAGAACCTGACGGGCAACGCCATCAAGTTCACGCAGGAAGGCGGCTGGGTGGAGCTGCATATCACGTACCATCCCGAATGCCATCAGGTGTGGATGCAGGTGGCGGACAACGGCATCGGCATCGCGAAGAAGGATCAGCAAAAAATATTCGAACGGTTCGTGCAGGCCGATTCGTCAACCTCGCGCCGCTACAGCGGCACCGGGCTGGGATTGGCGCTGGCGAAGGAGTACACCGAAATGCATCGCGGCACGTTGTCGGTCGAGAGCGACCTGGGGGCGGGCAGCGTGTTCACGGTGCGTATTCCGGTTGAGGGGACGGAGATGCAATGACGAGCGCAGCGAAAGTGATGTTGATCGATGACGACGAGAGCCTGCACGTGCTCATGAAGCGCATCGTGGAAGAGGCGGGCTACGAGTTCTGCGCAGCATTCAGCGGCGCCGAGGGGCTGGCCTTGCTGGGTAACGAGCATCCCGACCTGCTGCTGCTCGACGTGATGATGCCGGGGATGAACGGCTTCGACGTCTGCCGCACCATGCGCGAGTCGGGGCGGCGCATCCCCATCATCTTCCTCTCCGCGAAGGGCGATATCGTGGACAAGAGCATCGGCTTCAAAGCGGGCGGCGACGACTACGTGGTGAAGCCGTTCAGCTCGGACGAGCTGCTGCTGCGCATCGAGGCGCACCTGCGGCGCCATCGCGAGGACCTCACGTTCGCGAAGGCCGTGAGCCGCGAGGGCTGCAACCATACCGGCGACCTGGAAATCCTGTTCAACCAGTACGAGGTGCGCCTGCGCGGCGTTACGGTGGACCTCACGGCGAAGGAGTTCGAGATTTTGGCGCTGCTGGCCGCAAGCCCCGGCCAGGTGTTCACGCGCAATCAGATTTACGAGCACATCTGGGGCCTCGAAAGCGAAGTCGACGAAAGCAGTATCACGGTGTTCATGCGCAAGATTCGTGAGAAAATAGAGGACAACCCTTCGCAGCCGAAGTACCTGCTCACGGTGTGGCGCGTGGGATACAAATTCGCGGAGCGCGTGTAGGCGCGTTTGTTCGACGGGGGAGCCGGATGGATTTCAAGGCATATGCGCAGGCGTTTGACGAGGTGCGCGAAGACTTCGAGGAGACGGTGCGGTCGTTCGGCATTCCGTTCGAGGACGAGGAGTCGTCGCCGCGCAGCGCGCGTGCGCAGGTCGGGTGTCCGCACTGCGACAACGACCATGCCAGCCTGTGGCGCTCGTGGATTTCGCCGGCGTGCGTCGCGTGCCGCACCGGCGAGGAGACCGCCACGTTCTTCGTCTCGCTCAAGTGCACGAAAGACTGCTACTTCTGCTTCAATCCCAATCAGGAAGACTACGAGTATTTCCGCCATCATCAGCGCGATATCGTGGCCGAGCTTGAGCAGGCGCACGCGGCGGGCGCGACGTTCAGGCACCTCGCCATCACCGGCGGCGAGCCGTTTCTGCATCGCCAGCAGGTGCTCGCGTTCGTCCGCCGCGCCAAAGAGCTGTACCCGGGCGTGCACGTGCGCATCTACACGAGCGGCGACCTGCTTGACGATGCGCTGCTCGACGACCTGCGCGCGGCGGGCCTCGACGAGCTGCGCTTCAGCGTGAAGCCCGCGGAAACCGACGGCGATCAGGAGCAGCTGTTCGAGCGCATGGCCGCCGCGGTGGCGGTCCTTCCCGACGTGATGGTGGAGATGCCCGTCATCCCCGGCACCCTCGACGAGATGAAGCGGCTGCTCCGCACCCTCGACAACCTGGGCGTGCGCGGCATCAACCTGCTGGAATTCTGCTTCCCGCTGTGCAACGCCGAGGAGTTCCTCGCGCGCGGGTTCACGCTGCGGCAGCGCCCGTACGAGGTGCTGTACAACTACTGGTACGCCGGGGGTCTGCCCATCGCGGGCGGCGAGACGGAATCGCTCGAGCTGCTGCGTTTCGCCGCCGACGAGGGGTTGCGGCTGGGCGTGCACTACTGCTCGCTCGACAACAAGCACTCGGGCCAGGTATTTCAGCAGAACAAGCCGTTCCTGCTCGATAGGCGCTTCGCCGCTGAGCACGCGTGGCTCAGCATGGACGAGCGCGATTACTTCCTCAAGTGCGGCAAGGTGTTCGGCGAGGATGCGGAAGGCCTGCGCGCCTGGGCAGAAGACCGTGCGGAAGGCGAAAGCGCGTACGACGAGGATGTTCCGTGCCTGGCGTTTCCGCTTGCCTGGGCGTCGGCGGCGCGCGAGGCGCGGCCGGGCGCGACCATCGGGGTGAGCTTCAACGTGTTGGAACCCACCGACGATGGCGCGCCGTATCTGCGTGAGGTCGACCTGCGCGAGGAGGGGAGGGCGTAGTCGCGGCTACGCCAGCTTCTGGCCCAGTTCCTTGGCGGCGGCCGCCTTGTCGAAGTTGCCGCCGGTCTTCTGCGTGAGCGCGCCCATGACGCGCCCCATGTCCTTCTTCGTGGAAGCGCCGGTCTCGGCCAGCACCTCGTCGATGAGGGCGGTCAGCTCGTCGCCGGACACCTGCTTGGGCAGGTAGCTTTCCAGGATGGCCACCTGCGCGGTCAGCGTGTCGGTGCGCTCCTGGTCGTTGCCGGCTTTGATGGAGCCGTCGAGCGTCTCCTTCGTCTGTTTGATGAGGCGCTTGAACATGGCGTCCACGTCCGCGTCGGTGATCTCGCGACGCTCGTTCACCTCGATGTTCTTGATCTCGCCGTGCACCTGGCGCAGGATGGACAGCTTCGGCTTGTCCTTCGCGCGCATCGCGTTCTTGATCTCGTCCTGCAGTTCGTCATAGCGCATAGGGGCCTCATTTCGCTCGTAGCTAATGCCCCGAGTATACTGCACCTACCCTTTAACGAACTTTCCGTTTTCAAGATTGACTTTATCCAACGTTTCGGCAAAGTTCTCTCCGTATGTTTCGGCGAGCTTGGCTTTGAGGTTCGCTCCAGTGCTGTCGGGTTTGGTGCCCAGGTTGATTTCGCTTGGGAGTGCATACCATTGACCTGGTGTTCCGAATATTTCTCCCGTAGTGTCGCAGATGTAGTTCGCGCGCCATGGATTCGAGTCGGAAGTCGATTGCGCTTTGCCTGCGAACAGATAGGCAGTATCTGAACTGTTACCGTAGGTTTTGAAAGCGAGATAGACAGGTTTGTTGTCGGTGCCAAGCACATCGGGCCATTTGTCTATGTCGTTGGCGTTCGCATACGCATCGCGATGGTCGGAATCGTTCCCGCCCGACCATGAATTGCTTGAAATGAAATCGTTAACCCTGTCTTCATCGGAGGCGCCGTGGATGAGACATGTCACTGATATGGCGCCGGTTTTCTTGTTGAACGATGCTCGATACTTTCCGTCGTTCGGGCACAGCACGCCTTTGTTCTGCTCTTTCAGCTTGGCGACGCAATCGTCGAACATCTTGACCTGACTGTCCCGATTCGTCGTTTGATCCAAGAGCCAGGTGGTGGTGTAGAGGCTCTTTACGGAGCGGCGGTTGGCGGAGCAGGTGGCTTCTTCGGTGTTGCCCAGGGCGCTCGTGAACACGGGCACGGCGATGGCCACGAGAATGGCCACGATGGCTACCACCACGAGGAGCTCGGCAAAGGTGAACCCGTCCGTGCGGTTGCGAGTAGTGCGATATGCGGACAAGCGATGCGGCATGGGGGCTCCTTCACGACTGGATGCATCATAGCGGGTCTTGGTGTCGTGCACAACGCGTTTCGGCGCTCCTCTGGTATGATGTTCAAACGAAACATGAGGGCTCTGACGCGAAGGACACACATGAGAGATTTGCCGGCAAACCAACTCGATCCAAAGGTCAAAACCGTCTGGCGCATCAACGACGCCATCTGGCTCACCGTGGTGTTCCTCTGCTGCTTCGTACCGTTCGCCATAGCGGCGGCGGTCGAGCCCGCATCGTGGATAGTCATCGTGCTCGCGGCCATCGCTGTCGTGTACGTGGTGTGCCTCGTCGTGTGGCTGGTCGTGCTGCCGCCCATCCGCTTCGTGCGGTGGCGCTACGAGCTGTCCAGCGACTACCTCGATATCGCGCGCGGCATCGTGTGGCGCAAGCGCTTCATCATCCCGTTCATCCGCGTGCAGAACACCGACACGCGCCAAGGGCCCATCCTGCGCGCGTTCGGCCTGGCCAGTGTCACGGTGGCCACGGCGGCGGGCGAGCACGAGATTCCCGGCCTCGGCTCCGACGTAGCCGAGCAGCTGCGCGACCGCGCAGCTGAGCTCGCGCGCCTCGCGCAGGAGGACGTGTGATGACGGACTACCAAGCCGCACCCGGCGACGCCAGGCCGCCGCAACCTGTGCCGCAACCCGCGCCCCAGCCCCAAGAGCTGCAAAAGCACCACGTGCACCACAGTTACATCTGGCTCGGTAGCCTGCGCATCGCGTTCATGCTGCTCGTGGTGGTGTTCTTCTCGTCGTTCTCCGCCATCATGGGCGCCATTTCCGACGGCGAGGTCATCACGCGCAATGATTTCCCCACGCTGCTCATCGTCATCGCGTGCGTCATCGGCGGCCTCGTCCTGATCATCGGGCTCACGGCCATCTACCAGGTGATATCGTACAAGCACCTCTACTATGAGCTGGGCCCCGAGGAGTTCAACCTCTACTCGGGCATCCTCAACAAGAAGCGCGTGCACGTGCCCTACCAGCGCATCCAGTCCGTCGATCAGCGCGCGTCGCTCATCCAGCGCATCTTCGGCGTGTGCAACGTGAGCATCGACACGGCGGGCGGCGCCTCGAACAAGGCCGTCATGGTGCCCTACGTGCAGAAGACGCAGGCCGAAGAGCTGCGTCGCGAGCTGTTCGCGCGCAAGCAGTACGTCGCTGCCGTGCAGCGCGGCGTGGCGCCCGAAGCTGCCGCCGCCGCGGTTGCCGTTGCGGCGGGCGTGCCGGTTCCGCACAACGGAAACAACGTGCTGGACGCCCCGGCCGAAATTTGGCAGGATGTGCGCGGCGTGTTCGGCGGTGCGGCCGTCGACACGGGACGCGTGACCTACGAGTACGGCATGTCCAACAAAGAGCTCGTCTTCACCGGCCTGTCGAACAACACGGCGTTCTTCGTGGTGGTCATCGGCATTGTCGGCGCCATTGCGCAGTTCATGAGCCAGATGGCGCCCATCCTGTCAGGCTCGATGGAGCCGCTCGTGGGCAACGTGGTGGCCTCGAGCGTGAAGCTGTTCGGCGGCAACATCATCGCCGCGGGCGTTGCGGCGTTCCTCGGCGCGTCCGTGGTGCTGTGGGCCATCTCGGCCATCGGGTCCTGCATATCCTACGGCGGGTTCCGCGCCTGCCGTCGCGACAGCCGCATCGAGGTGGAGCACGGTCTGCTGCAGCATCGCTTCCAGGGCGTCGACGTCGATCGCGTGCAGTCGGTGGTCATCAAGCAGAGCTTCATCCGCCGCATCCTGGGTTACTGCGAGCTGTCGCTCGGCAAGATCGACGCCGCAACCGAAGGCTCCGAGGATCAGCAGAAGAGCCTCAACCAGCAGGGCCTCATCATCCATCCGTTCGTGAAGCTGAACCGCGTGCCCGAGATCCTGGCCGGCATCATTCCGGAATTCGCCGACGTTCCCACTGAGAACATCCCGGTGGCGCCGGTGGGCCTGCGCCGCGCGCTCATCCGCCGGTGCTTCATCCAGGGCTCCGGGTTCTGGTTGGCCGTCATCGTGGCCATCGGCCAGATCATCGCGAACATGGTGGCGAACCCGGCCGTGCCCGACGAGGCCACCATGCTGTTCTTCGTCAACAACGGCTCGATGTTCGGCTACGCGCTGGCCGTGGTGCTGCTCGTTCTCGACGCGGTGGGCGCCGTGCTGTGGTTCCGCGGCTCCGGTTTCGCCTACAACGAACGCTTCATGCAGGTGAGCAACGGCGGTTTCGCGCGCGAAACCATCAGCTTCCCGCGTAAGAAAATACAGTTCGGTTACACGAAGACGAATCCTTTTCAACGCAATGCAGGCACCGCAACGGTCAATGCGCGCACCGCTGCAGGCATCGGTGGCACTACCATCAGGCTTATCGATGCCCGAGAGGATGACGCCCGTGCGTGGCTTGCTTGGCTCAAGCCCCACGGAAATGTGATACAGTAACATCATGAATGCATCAGCAACATCAGACTCACGAGGTGCTCGCAATGCCAAACCCGATCGCGGGGCCGAGCGCCCGCCTGCCGCTGCGCCCGAGCCGCGGCAGCAGCCCGTCCCTGGCTGGACGCCGTCGCAGTTCAAGCCGAACGACTACGCCGGTATGCGCTCGATGAGGGACGAAGTGTCCAACACCTCGGCAAGCGCCGCGAACAAGGCGCGCAACATCCGCGAATACACGCTGGGCGAGGAGATTGCGAACTCCATCTCTCACGGCCTGGGCATCCTGCTGGCCATCGCCGCCATTCCCATCCTGGTGATGCGCGCGCTCGATGACGGCGGCGGCATCTTCCTGTTCGCCGCGCTCGTGTACGGGCTTACCATGCTGCTTGAGTACACCATGTCCACGCTGTACCACGCCATTGCGGTTGAACGGGCGAAACGCGTGTTCAAGGTGCTCGATCACAGCTGCATCTACCTGTTCATCGCCGGCTCCTACACGCCGTTCTGCCTCATTTCGCTCGCCGACTCCGGCGGCATAGGGCTGTGCGCGTTCGTGTGGGTGGTCGCGCTTGCGGGCGTTGCCTGCGAGGCGTTCTGGGTATTTCGCCCGCGCTGGGTTTCGGCCGTGCTGTACCTGCTCATGGGCTGGTGCGTCGTGTGGTTCCTGCCCGCGCTCATCGAGGCCATCCCGGCGACGGGCCTGTGGCTGCTCGTGGGCGGCGGTGTGTGCTACTCCATCGGGTGCATCTTCTACGTGTTGAAGAAGGTGCCGTACATGCACTCCATCTTCCACCTGTGGGTGCTCGCAGGAAGCGTTCTGCAATTCCTGGCCATTTCCCTGTACGTTATGTAAGCGGCTGCGTGCACAAGCGCGCGGGCATGACAGCCCCACGGTTGTTGCGAGGGCTGGCCGCTCGCAACGAGAGGGCGCAGGAAATGCGCATCATCCGCTTGCAAAAGGAGTTGCATCACCTACATGGATATTTGGATTAGCATCGTCGTCACGTTCGTGCTCGTGCTGGTGAATGGGTATTTCTCGATGTCGGAAATGGCGCTGGTCAACGCGCGCCACGTGCTGCTGCAGCACGATGCCGACGAAGGCGACAAGCGGGCCGAACGTGCGCTGCGCCTGTCGTCCGACTCGGGGCAGTTCCTCGCAACCATCCAGGTAGCCATCACGCTCGTGGGCTTCTTCGCGTCGGCAGCCGCCGCCACGAACCTGTCCGACCCGTTGGCGCAGTGGCTGTCCAGTTTCAACGTGGCGTGGCTGTCGGTGATCGCTCCGGGTTTGGCGCCCGTGCTCATCACGCTCAGCGTGTCGTACCTCAGCATCGTGGTGGGCGAGCTCGTGCCGAAGCGCATCGCGCTGGCCGATGCCGAGCGCGTGAGCAAGATGGTGGTCGGCCCGCTCGTCGTGTTCCAGAAAATCGCCTCGCCGCTCGTGGCGCTCACGTCCGCGTCGGCGAACGGCCTGTCGCGCCTGTTCGGCATCAAGAACGCCGACGAACGTCAAAGCGTGTCCGAAGAAGAGATCAAGTACATGGTCACGGATAACGACGAATTGCTCGACGACGAGAAGCGCATGATCCACGACATCCTCGATCTCGGCGACATGAGCGTGCACGAAATCATGCAGCCCCGCGTGGACATGATCTTTGTCGAGGACACCGACACCGTGCGTCAGGCGGTGGAGCGCATGCGCGGCACCGGCTATTCGCGCCTGCCGGTGTACCACGAGGACATCGACCGCATTGTGGGCATCGTCCACTTCAAGGATCTCGTCGGGCCCCTCATGGACGGAAAGGAATCCGACTCCGTCGTGGGGTACGCCTACGAAGCCATGTTCGTGCCCGAGTCGAAGGACATCTTCCCCTTGCTTGCGGAGATGCAAACGAATCGTCAACAGATGGCCATCGTCGTGGATGAGTACGGTGGAACCGATGGTTTAATTACCGTAGAGGACATTGTGGAGGAAATCGTTGGCGAAATCGTTGACGAAACGGATCGAGAGAACCCGTTTATCGAGCAGGAGAGCGAAAGCGTCTGGCTTGTGGACGGACGGTTCCCCGTCGAGGATGCTGTGGAGCTCGGATGGCCGGTTGAGGATTCGGCCGACTACGAGACCATCGCGGGTTGGCTGCTCAGCACGCTTGACTCGGTTCCCCAGGTGGGCGAGGAGCTCGTGCACGACGGATACGCGTTCAAGATTCAGGCCATGCGCCGCCGCCGCATTTCAACGGTGCGCGTCGAACGGCTGGGCGATCCTTCCTTATCCCCTGACGATACTGCCGAGGTGATCGACCAGGAGGAAGCGTGACGAGTGAAAAACGGCTGCTCCGTTCGCGAAAGTCGCTGGTAGGCGGCGTATGCGCAGGCGTGGCCGATTACTTCGACGTCGATCCCGTCATCGTCCGCATCCTTGTCGTGGTGTTCACCTTCGCTTCGGCGGGGCTCCTTGCCGTTCCCTATGTGGCCATGTGGGTGGTGGTTCCGCTCGAGCCGAAAGAGGTCCTACCGCTCGACGTGCAGCCGCAAGCCGTGCATTCCGAAACCTACGGTGCCGTTGACGTCGATGCGTCGCGCAAGGCCGAGCAGGGCGCGCCGAAGGGCGCAAGCGCAGCTCAGGCTGCTGGATGGCACTACACGCACCCGTCGTACACGTCGGCCGCCCATGTGCCGCCGGAGCCCCCGGCGGGCGCGACGCGCACCCGCCCCATCCCGACGCCGCCCGCGACTCCGGTGCCTCCCGGCAACGCGCAGGACGCGCAGCAGGCGTCCTTCACGCCGCCGACGCCTTCCGCGTACGAAGGATGGGCGTCGCAGCACGCGCATCAACCCCTGCAGCCCCCTGCCGAACCCTCTCGCACCGGAGTGCGGGCTGCTTTGTGGGTGGGCTCGTTCTTGCTGTTCTTCGGCGTGTCTGCCATGGTGGCAAGTATGGTGGAGGACGTGGCGTGGTGGCAGTATTGGCCGCTCATCTTCGTGATCCTCGGCATCGTGCGCATGGTGGTGCCCGGCGAAGAGGGCCACCGCATGCGCAAGTTCGTTGACGGCCTCATTGCGTTCGGCATCGGCTCGGTGCTGCTCACCATGAGCTTGGGCGTTCTGGCGTGGGAATCCATCGAGCTTATGCTGACCAGCTTGTGGCCGCTTTTGCTCGTAGTGCTCGGGCTGCTTCTGCTGGGCGGCGCGCTGAAATCTCCTTCGCTGACGCTGCTGGCCGGGGTGCTCTTCGTGGGCTTTTGTGTTGCGGGCGTGGTGTGGTATTCGGTGCCGGGCGCTACCGAGGAGTTCGTCGTTTCCACTCCGTACGGGCGCGATTACCGGTTCGATGTGCAACCCTGGGAGGGTTTCGAGCGCGGCGAGGCCGTGTCAACTTTCACCATCGCTTGAAACACGCATTTCGGCGTTTGAGAAAACACCATACGTTCGCTTTTTGTCGCTCGGAGAAGTATGGCAATTCACCTGCTGATTTGCTGTTTTAGGTATTGTCAAGCGAACAAATCGTGTAGGCCGTCTCCACATCTTTTTGCCCTCGACCCCCCTTCTCAGCTAGAATACAACCTGTCAAAACAGCATATCGCCCACCCGGCAGCAAACCCCCACACAACTTACTACGCTGTCAACCGCTCCGGCGGGCAGGTCGTGCGCTGTTCAACGAAAGGTAACTGACGTTTGGCTAAGAAGCGTTACATACAAAAGAAGTCGAACCTCGCTGCGAAGATCATCGCGGTTGGCTGCGCATCCTGCGTGCTCACCGGATGCATCGGCTTCGGGTTCGCCTCTGCTGGAAGCGGCGCCTCGCACGATATCGATTCGTTCGGCATCGATGCGGTGAGCACCACCGTGTCCGATACCGAGGCCGCGGATCTCTCCGCCGCCACCTCCGAAGCTTCCACCCGTGAGGTCACCGTGCTTTCCAGCACCGCCTCGCGTGACATCTCGCAGGGCATCGCCTCCATCGAGGCTGAGGAAGAAGCCGCACGCATCGCCGCCGAAGAAGCGGCCCGCGCTGAAGAAGAAGCTCGCATCGCCGCCGCTGAGCAGGCGAAGGCCGAGCAGGAAGCCGCCGCCGCGCGCGAAGCTGCCAACAATGCAGCCGCCGCGCTCCCCGAAGTTGATTTCACCGTAGGCAAGGATGCCTTCATCACCGAGTGGACCGATCGCATCAATGTTTACCTGGCCGGCTCCCCGCTGGCAGGGCAGGGTGCCACGTTCGCCGAGGCCGCTTGGAACAACGGCGTTGACCCCCGCTGGTCGCCCGCCATCTCCAACACCGAAAGCTCGAAGGGCGCGAACTGCTTCCTGGACCATAACGCATGGGGTTGGGGCAACAGCAGCTGGTCCAGCTGGGAAGAGGCCATCAACGCCCATGTGGCGGGTCTCGCAGCGGGCTACGGGTACTCCATCACGTACGCGAATGCCGCGAAGTACTGTCCTCCGAAGGCGGATCACTGGTACAACGTAACGCTTGCGCAGATGCAAATGATCTAACCTCCCGGCGGCCGATGGCCGCCGGTTCTTTTTTGCGGCCCGGCATCGCGCCCCGGTGCTCCGCCCCGAATGTTTCACGTGAAACATTCGTTCTTATTTCCCTGTGTTTGTTGCCGTTCGGTGGCGAGGCTGGCCGCGCATGCGCTACTTGCAGTATGCTATGCCGAGCAAGAACCTGGTGAAAGGATCAGTATGAGCAACGTGATCGTCGTCGGCTGCGGCCGCGTCGGATCTCAGCTGGCGAATATGTTGTCGGACAACGGCAACAACGTGTGCGTCATCGACAAGAACGCCAACGCCTTCGCGAACCTCGGGCGCAACTTCAACGGTTCCACGGTGCAGGGCGTGGGCTTCGACGAGGAAACGCTCATCAAGGCGGGCGTCGACGACTGCGACGTCATGGCCGCCGTCACGCAGTACGACAACACGAACCTCATGTGCGCCGAGGTGGGCAGCCGCCTGTTCGGCGTGCCGCACGTCATCGCGCGCCTGTACAACCCCGACCACGAGCGCGCCTACATGCAACTGGGCATCGACTACGTGTGCGGTACGTCGCTCGTGGCTGAGGACGTGTTCAGCAAGGTGGTCTCGGGTCACGGCGCCCACCTCGACACGTTCGGCGAGTTCGAGGTGCTGCGTTTCTCGCTCGACCTCAGCTGGACCGACAAGCGCACCATCCGCGTGTCCGAGCTCGAGCGCGACCACGACATCCGCATCATCGCGTTCGAACGCAGCGACGGCTCCGCAAGCTCCATCCCCACGCGCGACTCCATTCTGTACAACGGAGACTCCGTGCTCGCCTGCGTCCGACACGAACTCATCGAATCCTTCGCGCGCTATATTCAGGATTGATCGTTCCGGCGGTCTGACGACCGTCGGCCCCGCCGACACTGCGGGCGGCTGGGGCACCCGATCTTCGCGCGGCGACGCGGACTCGCGTACCGAAGTACGCTTCGCCCGCGCCGCCCCACGAATCTCGGGCACCGCAGCCGCCCTCGCTGTCATATTTGGACCTGTACGAAAGGATGAGCCATGTACATCGTTATCGCTGGTGGCGGTAAGGTTGGCGAATATCTGGCTTCGGTGTTGCTCTCGAGCGGCAACGACGTGGCGGTGATCGAGGAGAACCTGGCGACGGCCGACCGCTTGTCGGTGGCGCTGCAGGGCCGCTATCTCGTCATTCACGGCGACGGCTGCGACTCGAAGTATCAGGAGGACGCCGGCATCCGCCGCGCCGACGTGTTCGTGGCCACGACGGGCCAGGACGACGACAACCTCGTGTCGTGCGAGATTGCGCAGCGCGTGTTCAACGTGCCGCGTTGCATCGCGCGCGTGAACAGCCCGAAGAACCTCCGCATCTTCAAGGAGGTGGGCATCGAGTGCGTGTCGTCCACCACGCTCATCGCGAACCTCATCGAGGAAGAAACGCTGCTGGGCAGCGTGAGCGTGGCCTCGTCGCTGACGCATGGCAACGTGATGCTCACCGAGATCGTGGTGCCGCGCATGCGCCATCATTCCAACGAGGCGGGCATTCTCGTGTCGTCCATGCCCATGCCGGAGCAGAGCCTGATTGCCGCCGTGTCGCCGAAAGACGACGACAACGTGGAAGTGGCAACGGAGGAAACCGTGCTCTACCCGGGCGACAAAGCCATCGTCGTCGCGGACAACGAGGTGCTCGACGAGGTGCGCGCCCTGTTCAAGGGGTTGTAGGTTCCGCAGGTCGGTCGACCGGCGGAACCCCTCGACCGAGCTAGCGCTGGGCGGCGGCGAGTTCTGCGAGGGCTTCGGGCGGGGTGTAGGCGCAGGTGCCGTCGCCGAGCGAGAGCACCTCGACGGAGTCGCCCACGTTGACGGAGCCGCCTTCGAGCGCGACGAAGAAGATGCCCTCGCGCGGGAAGATGCAGTCGCCGGCCAGGTGATAGATGGCGCACTTCGTGTGGCACACCTTGCCAATCTGCGACAGCTCAAGCAGCACGTCCGACCCCACACGCACGCGCGTGCCAAGCGGCAGCGCCAGCAGGTTGATGCCCTCGGTGGTGATGTTCTCGGCGAAATCGCCCTCCACCACTTCGAGGCCCGTGGCGCGCGCCTTCTCGATGGATTCCCAGGCCAGCAGCGACACCTGACGATGCCAGTCGCCTGCGTGCGCGTCTTCGGCCACGCCCTGATGCGCCACGACGGTCACGGCGCCGTCGCACGGCGTCTTGCGCGTGCCCTTCCGCTTCGACACGTTGATAGAACGAACGCGCCCCGCGGCAATCCCCACGTGCTGCCGTGCTTGTTCCATGACGGGGTTCCTCCTAAAACCTAGTAGAATAGTGGGAAATATGGTACTCGATGGAGGATAGGGAAGTCAAGCGGCAAGCCCTCCTCGCGCTTTCCGTGGAAAACCTCGCGGGGCGCGCTGTTTGCGGTATGCTGTTGCCATCAGGTACGACGTGGAAAGGGATCGGCGTGATCAACCGTTACACGCGCCCGGCTATGGGCGCCATCTGGGAGCTTGAAAACAAGTTCTCCATCTGGAAGGAAATCGAAGTGCTGGCGTGCGAGGCGCAGGCCGAGCTGGGGAAGTCCGGCATCACGAAGGAAGAGGCCGCGTGGATTCGCGAGCACGCCAACTTCACCGTGGAGCGCATCGACGAGATCGAGAAGGTGACGAACCACGACGTCATCGCGTTCACCACGAACATGGCCGAGTACATCGACGCCGACGTGCCGGAGGGCCAGGAGCCGCCGAGCCGCTGGGTGCACTACGGCATGACGTCGTCCGACCTGGGCGATACGGCGCTCAGCTACCAGATCACGCAGGCTATCGACATCATCCTCGAGGACATCAAGCAGCTGGGCGAGACGTGCAAGCGCCGCGCCTTCGAGTTCCAGGAGACGCTGTGCGTCGGCCGCACGCACGGCATCCACGCCGAGCCCATGACGTTCGGCATGAAGTTCGGCAGCTGGGCCTGGGCCCTCAAGCGCGCGCAGGAGCGCATGGAGGAGGCGCGCAAGGTTGCCGCGACGGGCGCCATCAGCGGCGCGGTGGGTACGTATTCCAGCATCGACCCGTTCGTCGAGCAGTTCGTGTGCGAGCGCCTCGGCCTCACGGCCGACCCGCTGTCCACGCAGGTGCTGGCCCGCGACCGCCACGCGCAGGTGATGGCCGGTCTCGCGGTGACGGCTTCCACGCTGGAATCCATCGCCATGCAGGTGCGCCTCCTGCAGCAGTCCGACGTCATCGAGGCCGAAGAGCCGTTCGCGAAGGGCCAGAAGGGCAGCTCGGCCATGCCCCACAAGCGCAACCCCATCACGGCTGAGCGCGTGTGCGGCCTGGCCCGCACGGTCAAGAGCAACGCGCAGGTTGCCTTCGACAACGTGGCGCTGTGGTATGAGCGCGACATCAGCCACTCCGGCGCCGAGCGCGTGGCCCTGGCCGACAGCTTCATCGCGCTCGACTACATGTTCGGCAAGATGCAGTGGATGCTGGACGGCCTGCAAACCTATCCGGCCAAGATGGAGCACAACCTGTGGCGCACGAAGGGCCTCATCTTCAGCTCGAAGGTGCTGTTGGCGCTTGTGGACACGGGCATCAGCCGCGAGGACGCCTACGTTATCGTGCAGCGCAACGCCATGAAGGTGTGGGCGGACATCCAGAATGCTGTGGACGGCCCCACCTACCGCGAGAACCTCGAGGCCGATCCCGAGGCGAACCTCAGCAAGGAAACCCTCGACAAGATCTTCGACCCGTGGGACTTCCTCAGCCGCAAGGACGTCGTGTTCGACCGCCTCAAGGAGCTGGAGTTCTAAACGGTTTCAAGAACCCGCAGACGAAAAGGCCGGGCGCATAACGCGTCCGGCCTTTTCGTTGTGAAGCGGGTTGCGATGCGCGCGTGACGTCGCTCGGACGTTACGCTGGCGTCCACACGCGCACGAGACAGTACTTCTTGGCTTCGCCGCCGAGCGGCTTGTCGTCGACGTTCGCGAACGTGACCACGGCGTTGCGCGTGCCGGTGGACGCCAGGTAGTCGCCGTACTTGTCCGACCCGTCCTTCACGTCGAGCTGGAAGTACTCGTTCGTGTCGAAGTTGATGCCCACCACCTGCTTCGTGGCCTTCACCATGAAGAACGGCCCGCACCAGGCGGGGGCGGCGGTGGGATTGCGGCTGAAGCGGAACCAGGGCGCGCTGCTGTAGTCGCCGTCCGTGACGGGGCTCGCCGGGGTGTACGTGCCCAGGCTGGCAATGCCGTCGCCGTACGAGTAGCCCGCATCGAACGAGAACATGAAGCCCTTGTCGCCGTATCCCGCTTCGAGCGGCTTCATGGACGTGGGCAGCACCATGGTGTCGCGTACCTCTCCGCTGCTGGCGTCGAGGCAGGTGAGCTGGTAGTGGATGGACGTGGTGGCCGCGCGCGGCGTGATGATCACCGCGTCTTCCGTGGCATAGGGCGCGGTGGCCATGCGCCCGTTCGACGTCCAGACGGTTTCCACGTCGGAAGCGCCGGCGGTGGCGCGCTTGAGCAGCGACGGCTCGGCCTTCTTCTCGCCGTCGAGCTTCGGCAGCACCTGCCAGAACGCGTGGGTGCCCACAGCCGCAATGGTGGGCATCTCCCAGTTCTCGTCGCCTTCTTCCACGAGGGCGGGGGTGCCGATGGAGCCGCCGTCGTGACGAGCGGTGTACACGCGCCATACGCCGTCGAGGATGTCGGCTTCCGTCCAAACGAGCGTCGAAGACGTGGCGCGCACGTCGTAGATTTCAAACCCGAGGTCGGAACCGACGGCCTGTTCGAGCACGATGGGGTAGGCCCCCGAACCCAGGCTGAGCAGGGCGACCTGCGTGAGCGGCGTTCCCTGATCGGTGGGAACGAGGCACGCGGCTATGCTGTCGTCGCTCGCCCACACGAGCGTGCCGTAGGGCAGCTCGAAGGAGCCTGCGAGGCTCATGAGGGTGGCGGGGTCTTCGGCAAGGGTGTAGGTGGCTTCGAACGCTTCGGAACCCGATGCCATGACGGCGCTTTCGGGCACTTCGAGCACCACGATGTCGTCGTCGGGGTCGTGCTTCGTCTGCTCGATGATGACGGATGCGCCGCCGCCGATGGCCGCAAGCGCGCCGGCGCCCAGCGCGCCGTACAGGAAATGACGCCGGGTGAGCAGGATCTCCCCGCCGTTCGGCGTGGGTATGCGCATGCCGTCGCCGCCGCCTGTCGAGCGGGCGGTAGGGCTGCCGTTCGAGGAGCCGCGCGCGGCGTTCGATGTGGAGGAGCGCCGGTGCGAACCGGACGATCCGACGGAGCCGCCGCTGCCGTAGCCGGCGACGTTGCCCACGTTCGGCGCGCCGCCCGAGCGGCTTGTGCCGTTGCTATGCGCGCCGCCGAATCCGGCGACGTTGCTGACGTGTCCGCCGCGCGAGCTCGACTTGCCGCCTGCGTAGAGCGTGCCTCCGCTTGAGGCAGCGCGCCTGTTCGCAAGGCGTTTCTTTGCAACGGTGGGCTTCGCGTGGTTAGCGTGTGTTGGTCTGCGGGTTACCATGGTGTTTATTGTGTCATTTCACGCACAGGTTAAAGCGCCCTCTCGTCTAATTGCTACAATAAACGCAAACACGACCAATACGCTCGGATCTGGTCTGCAAAGGGAACGTAGCCCTGTTCGATCCGAGGTGACAGCGAGCTTGAGGAGTGATCCATGAGCAACGAAACACGACGCATCCTTTTGGTTGAAGATGAAAAAGCCATCCGTGACGCCGTGACGGCGTATCTTGAACGCGAGAATTACTGGGTGACGGCGGTCGGCGACGGTCAGGAGGCGCTCGAGGAATTCTCGAAGCACCACTTCGACCTGGTCATCCTCGACCTGATGCTGCCCCGCGTGCCGGGCGAGCGCGTCTGCCGCGCCATCCGCGACAACTCCGATGTGCCTATCATCATGCTCACCGCAAAGGGCGAGGTGGAAGACCGCATCATCGGCCTCGAGTTGGGTGCCGACGACTACCTGGTGAAGCCGTTCAGCCCCCGCGAGCTGGTTGCCCGCGCTCGCGCCCTGCTGCGCCGCGTGCACGCCGATTCCGAACCGCAGCGCGAAGTGCTTGAGTTCGGCGAGCTCACCATTGACGTGTCGGGCCACAAAGTGCTGGTTAACAACGAGGAAATCGACCTCACCGCCAGCGAGTTCAAGCTGCTCACCACGCTGTCGCGCTATCCGGGCCGCGTCTACTCGCGCATGGAGCTCGTGGAGAAGGTGCTCGGCTACGACTTCGAGGGCTACGAGCGCACCATCGATTCGCACGTGAAGAACCTGCGCGCGAAGATCGGCGACAACCCGAGGAGCCCGAAGTGGTTGCACACCGTCCATGGTGTGGGCTACCGCTTCGAGGACCCCACGAAGGTTGCGCAGTAGACCAACGTGCAAGAAACCAACAAACAGGCTTCCCCATCAGCCTCAGATGCGCTTGACGATGCGTCGCGCGCCCAGGTTGTCGAGCGCTTGACGGTTGACGCGGACTCCGAAACCACGGGTCCTATCCTCATGCCGCACGACGGCGAGGAAGCGAATCGCAAGCGCAAGCGCCGTTTCGGGTGGGACAACCTCACGTACACGACGCGCGTCACGATGGCGTTCGCATTCGTCGCTGCCATGACCGCGCTCGTGGCCATCGGCGTGCTGTCGTTCGTGTGGGAGCAGCACTTCCAGGCCTACACGCAGACGAACATGGAAACGCTCGCGCAGGCCACGGCCAGGCAGATCGAGGAGATCTACGAGGACACCGGCGGCACGCTTGAGAACAACGAGCAGGTGCGGAGCGCGGCGCAGTACGCGGCGCTGCTCAACAGCGTGGGCGTGCTGATCATCGAAAACCCCTCCGGCAAAGTGGTCTACGACTCCACCGACGCTTCCCGCGGCGAAGCCGGCGGTCCGAACGGCAACTTCTCGTACGATCGCGGGTCGCTCGCGCCTCCGAGCGACCAGACCGCCGTCGCGAACATCGTGGTGGACAACGTGGCCATCGGCTCCGTGAAGGTATGGGTGTACGGCTCCGAGGCCCTGCTGCGTCAGACCGACGAAGAGTTCCGCGACAACTCGTATCAGGCCATGATCTTCGCCACCGTGCTTGCCATCGTGCTTGCCTCGTGCATCGGCTTCCTGTTCGCCCGCACGCTCGTGCGTCCCATCAACCGCATGACCACCACGGCGAAGGCCATCAAGGAAGGCGACCTGTCCGCGCGCACCGAGCTGCACGGCGAGGACGAGATCGCCCACTTGGGCGAGACGTTCGACGCCATGGCCGACTCCATCGAGCGCGACCGCGAGCTCGAGCGACGCCTCACCACCGATGTGGCGCACGAGCTGCGCACGCCGCTCATGGCCATCCAATCGACGGTGGAGGCGATGGTGGACGGCGTGTTCGCCGCCGACGAGGAGCGCCTGGAAACGGTGAACTCCGAGGTGCAGCGCTTGAGCCGCCTGGTGGACGCCATCCTCAAGCTGTCGCGTTTGGAGAACCGCTCCACGCCCATGAAGAAAGAAGTGGTCGACCTCGGCAACCTCATTGCCGGCATCGTGGCCACGCATGAGGCGTTCGTGGCCGATTCGGGCCTCACGCTCAAGTACGAGATGGAGCCGGGCGTGTGCGTGCAGGGCGATGCGGACATGATTCGCCAGGCCACCGCCAACCTCATCTCGAACGCCGTGCGCTACACCCCCGAAGGCGGCCTCATCACCGTGCGCGTGAAGCGTGGCGACATCATGGGCTCCATCGTGGTGCAGGATACGGGTATCGGCCTGTCGCCCGACGAGGCGAAGATGGTGTTCTCCCGCTTCTGGCGCGCCGATGCAGGACGCACGCGCGAGAGCGGCGGCCTGGGTATCGGCCTGTCCGTGGTGAAGGAAATCGTCGAGCGCCACAACGGTTGGGTGCAGGTGGAAGGACGCAAGGGAGAGGGCGCGTGCTTCACCATTCACATCCCGCTGTGCCCGGGCGACGAGCAGCATAAGGGGCAGAAATCGCAAAAATCGCGCGGGAAGTCGCGTAAAGACCAGAAATAGACGATAATAAGGCGCGCCTTGGGAGAAGGGGCGCGTCGAGCGTTGCGGCACGTGCGACGCGGTTGAGAGAGCAACGAAAGGACCAGCATGACCGGAATCGACATCAAGCCTGATGCGCAAGGGAAAGTTCGCGACCTGTACGATCTGGGCGATAAGCTGCTGCTTGTGGCGACGGACCGCATCTCGGCGTTCGATTACATCCTGGAAGACGAGATCCCCCACAAGGGCGCAGTGCTCACGCAGCTGTCGTGCTTCTGGTTCGAGCTCTTGGACGGCGTGGTGGAGAACCACCTCATCTCTTCCGATGTGGCCGACCTGCCCGAGCAGTTCAAACCCTACGCCGACTACCTGCGCGGCCGCTTCATGCTGGTGAAGAAGGCCGACATGTTCCCCGCCGAGTGCATCGTGCGCGGCTACCTGGCCGGCAGCGGCCTCAAGGAGTATCAGAAGCAGGGCACGGTGTGCGGCATCGAGCTGCCCGCGGGCCTCGTGAACTCCTCGAAGCTTCCCGAGCCCATCTTCACCCCGTCCACGAAAGCCGACATCGGCGATCATGACGAGAACATCAGCTTCGAGCGCCTCGTGGAGATCATCGGCGAGGACGACGCCACGCAGCTGCGCGACCTCGCGCTCAAGGTGTACACCACGGCGCGCGACCATGCCGAGAAGCAGGGCATCATCATCGCCGACACGAAGTTCGAGTTCGGCCGCCTGAACGGCAATATCATCCTTGCCGACGAGGTGCTGACCCCCGATTCGTCCCGCTTCTGGCCGGGCGACGAGTACGTCGAGGGCAAGGATCAGCCCAGCTTCGACAAGCAGTTCGTGCGCGATTGGCTCACCGCGAACTGGGACAAGCAGGGCAACCCGCCCCGTCTGCCGCAGGAGGTCATCGACCGCACGAGCGAGAAGTACATCCAGGCCTTTGAGAAGATCACCGGCCGTCCGTTCACGTACTAGACGAGAGAGAAACCGAGCGGAATGCGCGCAGCCGTCAGCCGCGCGCATTCCGTCGTTTGAAGGAGCACCATGTCTCAGCGTAATCCCATGAACGACCGTTACCAGACCGACGAGCATCAGGGCCAGACGCGCAAGAGCGCTGCGTCCATGAAGCCGAAGACGAAAGCCGCCTCTTCCGTGCGCGTGGCGCCGAAGGTGAAGACGAAGCAGCAGAAGAAAGCCGATAAGAAGGCTGCGCGCACCAAGCAGACCGAGATCGATCGCCAGTACTACAACCCGCCCACGGCGGAGTACAAGCGTCTGCGCAAAATCTGGTGGGGCCTGCTCATCGGCGCCATCGTGATGACGGCGCTGTCGTGGGTCGGCCGCTCCTTCCTGCCGGAAGCCGCCACGTATGTGGTGCTGGGCCTTGCGTACGTGTGCATCATCGGCGCCCTGTACGTCGACTTCTCCAAGATTCGCAAGGTGCGTCGTGCGTACCAGGAAGAGATGATGGCGAAGAAAACCAAGGAGATGCGCGCCGCCGAGAAGCAGCAGAAGGCCGCGCAACGCGCCGCCAAGCAGCAGCCCGAGCAGCCCGCCGTCGAGGAGGCGCCGAAGAAGCGCGGCCTGTTCGGCAACGGATTCCGCTTGAGCAAGGCGCAGGATGCCAAGGCTGAGAAGCAGGAGGCCAAAGCGGCGAAGGCAAACGAGAAGTCAGACGCTCAGGATTCGACGAAGTAAAGGTGGGGACCATGGTTTCTCGTGTCTACGTTGAGAAGAAGCCCGGCTTCGACGGCGAAGCTCAGGCGCTCGCGCACGAGGTGCGCAGCCTGCTGGGCGTCGAAGCGCTGACGAACCTGCGCATGGTGAATCGCTACGACGTGGAGGGCATCTCCGACGAGCTGTTCGCGCAGTGCGTGCCCACCGTGTTCAGCGAGCCGCAGTCCGACGTGGCAACGCCTGCGCTGCCGGACGCGGGCGATGCGGTGGTGTTCGCGGTGGAGTACCTGCCCGGACAGTTCGACCAGCGCGCCGACTCGGCCAGCGAGTGCATCCAGCTGATCAGCCAAGGCGAACGCCCCGAGGTGCGCAGCGCGCGCGTGTACCTGCTCGAGGGCGCGCTCACCGATGAGGACGTCGCGGCCATCAAGCACTACGTGATCAACCCCATCGAGGCGCGCGAGGCGTCGCTCGAGGAGCGCGAGACGTTGCACATGGAGCAGCCGGTGCCCGGCGCGGTGGAGGTCGTCGAAGGCTTCCTCGACCTGGACGAGGCGGGGCTTGCCGCGTTCGTCGCCGACCGCGGGCTGGCCATGGACGTGGCCGACGTCACGTTCTGCCAGCAGTATTTCGCGGAGGAGGGGCGCAACCCCACCATCACCGAGATCAAGATGATCGACACCTACTGGTCCGATCACTGCCGCCACACCACGTTCGGCACCGTGCTGGACAACGTGGTGGTGGAGGACGAGGCCGTGCAGGCCGCGTTCGAGAAGTACCTGGAGATGCGCCACGAACTGGGACGCGACGAGAAGCCGGTGTGCCTCATGGACATGGGCACTATCGGCGCGCGCTGGTTGAAGGCCCGCGGCGTCTTGACCGGCCTCGACGAGTCCGAGGAAATCAACGCCTGCACCGTGAAGGTGAAGGTTGACGTGGACGGGGAAGAGCAGGACTGGCTCTACCTGTTCAAGAACGAGACGCACAACCACCCCACCGAAATCGAGCCCTTCGGCGGCGCGGCCACCTGCGTGGGCGGCGCCATCCGCGACCCCTTGTCGGGCCGCAGCTACGTGTACCAGGCCATGCGCGTGACCGGCGCGGCCGATCCGCTCGTGCCCGTATCCGAGACGCTGCCCGGCAAGTTGCCGCAGCGCAAGCTGGTGACCACCGCGGCCGCCGGCTATTCGTCGTACGGCAACCAGATTGGCCTGGCAACGGGCCAGGTGAACGAGCTGTACCATCCCGGCTATGCCGCGAAGCGCATGGAGATCGGCGCTGTGGTGGGCGCCACGCCGGCCGATCACGTGCGTCGCGAGACGCCCGCGCCGGGCGACGTGGTGGTGCTGCTGGGCGGCCGCACGGGCCGCGACGGCATCGGCGGCGCGACGGGTTCGTCGAAGGCGCACAAGCTGGAGTCGCTCGAGAGCTGCGGCGCCGAGGTGCAGAAGGGCAACGCGCCCGTCGAGCGCAAGATTCAGCGCCTGTTCCGCCGCGGCGATGCGTGCCGCCTCATCAAGCGCTGCAACGACTTCGGCGCCGGCGGCGTGTCGGTTGCCGTGGGTGAGCTGGCCGATGGCCTGCACGTCGTGTTGGACCGCGTGCCGAAAAAGTACGACGGGTTGGACGGCACCGAGCTCGCCATCTCCGAGAGCCAGGAGCGCATGGCCGTGGCGCTGGCCCCCGAGGACGTGGAGACGTTCATCGGCTACGCGCACGAGGAAAACCTCGAAGCTACCCCCATCGCCACCGTCACCGAAGAGGCGCGCGTGCGCATGGAGTGGAACGGCGACACCATCGTGGACGTGAGCCGCGCGTTCCTCAACAGCAACGGCGCGCCGAAGCACCAGGACGTGCGCGTGCTGCCAGGCGGCACCTACGAGCGCACGTGGGCGGGCGACACGCTGGCCGAGCGTATGACCTCGCTGGTCACCGACCTCAACGTGTGCTCGAACAAGGGCCTGTCGGAGCGCTTCGACTCCACCATCGGCGCGGCCACCGTGCTCATGCCGTTCGGTGGATCGCGGCAGCTGACGCCCGCGATGGCCATGGTTGCCAAGCTGCCCGTGTTCGGCGAGACCACCACGGTTTCGGGCATGGCCTGGGGCTTCAACCCCTACCTCACCGAGGCCGACCAGTTCACCGGTTCCTATATCGCCGTGGTGGAAAGCGTGGCGCGCCTCGTGGCGGCCGGCTTCCTCCATGCGGATATGTACCTCACGTTCCAGGAATACTTCGAGAAGCTGCGCGACGAGCCCGCGCGTTGGGGCAAGCCCATGGCGGCCGTGCTGGGCGCCTTGATGGCGCAGGTTGATTTGGGTATCGGCTCCATCGGCGGAAAGGACTCCATGTCGGGCAGCTTCGAGCAGCTCGACGTGCCGCCGACGCTCGTGTCGTTCGCGACGGCCGTCGGATCGGTCGATCGCGCGACGTCGCCCGAGTTCAAGCAGGCTGGCAGCCGCGTGGTGCGTATCGCGCCCGCCGTCTACGATGGCGTGACGTCCGATGCCGCCGGGTTGGTGGAGGCGTTCGAGCTGGTGGAGCGTCTGATTGGCGACGAGCGCGCGCTGGCCGTGTCCACGCCGGGATACGGCGCGACGGCCGAGGCGCTGTTCAAGATGTGCCTGGGCAACGGCATCGGCGTGAAGCTGGCCGACGACGTGCGTGCCGACGAGCTGTTCGCGCCCGCGTACGGCAGCTTCCTCGTGGAGCTGGCGGCGTGCGCGGAGCTGCCCGCGTCGTCCGAAGCGGTGCGTGTGGACGAGGTGGGCGAAACCACCGAGGCGTACGAGTTCGCCGCCTGCGGCGAAGCGGTGGACCTGGCCGAGCTGCAGGAAGCGTGGGAGGGCAAGCTCGAGCCCGTGTTCCCGTATCGCGCCGCCGGCGAGACCGTGGAAGCGGTGAGCTTCCGCGACGGGTTGCCGCTTGTGTACAACGGCACCATCGCGAAGCCGCGCGTCATCATCCCCGTGTTCCCCGGCAACAACTGCGAGTACGATTCCGCTCGCGCGTTCGAGCAGGCGGGTGCGGTGGCCGAGACGTTCATCATCAACAACCTGTCGCCCGACAAGGTTGCCGAGAGCACCGAGGCGCTGGTCAAGGCCATCAACAACAGCCAGATCATCATGCTGCCCGGCGGGTTCTCCGGCGGCGACGAGCCCGACGGCTCGGCGAAGTTCATCACGGCCTTCTTCCGCGCTCCTGCGGTGACCGAGGCCGTGCGCGACCTGCTGCAGAACCGCGACGGCCTCATGCTGGGCATCTGCAACGGCTTCCAGGCGCTCGTGAAGCTGGGCCTCGTGCCGTACGGCGACATCCGCCCCATGGACGAGGAGTGCCCCACGCTCACGTTCAACACCATCGGCCGCCACCAGAGCCGTCTCGTGCGCACGCGCGTGGCGTCGAACCTGTCGCCGTGGATGAGCCGCTGCGAGGTGGGCGACGTCCACACGGTGCCGGTGAGCCATGGCGAAGGCCGCTTCGTGGCAAGCCCTGAGCTGGTGGCCGAGTTGGCCGCGAGCGGCCAGATTGCTGCGCAGTACGTGGACGCCGCGGGCGTGCCGTCGATGGGCCTCGACGTGAACCCGAACGGGTCGGTGCTGGCTATCGAGAGCATCACGAGCCCCGACGGCCGCATCCTGGGCAAGATGGGCCACAGCGAGCGTCGCGGCTACGGCCTGTACCACAACGTGCCCGGCGAACGCTACCAGCAGCTGTTCGAAGGCGGCGTAAGCTACTTCACGGACTAACATCCACCGAAACGCAGAGATTCAAAGGGCGGCGCATCCTGAGGGTGCGCCGCCCTTGGTATACTGGGGGTACCGAGAGAAAGGCGGATGATATGAAGATCCTGGGCATGGGGTTCCCTGAGATGCTGATCATCCTCTGCACCATGGCGATCCCGATTCTTATCGTGGTGGTGATCGTCCGCGCGATCGTGCGGCGGCGCAACCCGGTTGACGAGACGCAGCGCGCGAGCGCCGCAGCATATCAGCGCCTTTCTCAGCTCGACGACCTGCGCAAGCGCGGCGTCCTCTCCGAAGAAGAGTTCGAAGCCAAAAAACAAGAAATCATGGCCGACCTATAGGGAGGACCCGCCTAACCTGCGGCCACCTGGAGTTGTTTCTATAAGAGCCGAATGTTTCACGTGAAACATTTGCTTGTGCGTGGGGTCTCGCATTCGCGCGCTGTGGAACCAGGGCGAAGGAAGTCGAAGCCCGAAACGTTCGATGATGGTGGCGGGGAGCGCTCGCAACGAAATCGATGCATCTGTGGAGCAAACAAAATGTGAAAATGAGGCTTGACAATTGGAATAAATCGCCCCTGAACTGGGGATATATTACCACAAAATGAGGAAAAAGTCGAGTCGTGCGTTTTGCCGTCGTGCGCGGTATATATAGCTGCACGCACTTTTACGGGAGTGCCGCGCTTCGGGCGCGGCAGATGCGACGGATGCACGGGCAGGTGATGCGCATGGGTATGGAATTGTCGGCGGGGTGGCAGCAGGCGTTGCAGGTGGCGGCGGCGCGAGAGGATTTGGTGATCTGCAACGAGGCGACGGCGGCGTACGGGTTGTCTTTGACGGAAGAGCAGATGACGGGCATCGTGGAGCGCCGTCGCGAGGCGTTGCGGGCGACGGGGCGCGTGGAATTCGGGCGCGGGGCGCTGCGTGATATCGTGACGACCTTTCGCGATTCGCCGTATCTGCACCAGGAAACCTACGAAGAGACGCTCGTGGATCTGCAAGATGCGTTTTACCATTTCAAGGAAGAAGCGGAGGTAGACGGCGGTATCGCCGACGAGGAGCTGCTGAGCGCCTTGCGCGTTGCATTCGACGAGCGCGTGCATGGCTCGACGGACGCGCTCGAGGGCATCAAGCTGGCGGAGCTGCGCGTGCAGGCCGAGCGCGAGCGCGCGGGGGAATACGACGGGACGACGCAGCGCGAAGCGGCGGAAGAGGAGCAGGCTGATGACGAAGATGACGAGCGACCGCACGACGAACTCGACCGCGTGTACGACGAAGATCGCCTCGAGCGACCCGATAACGACTACGCCGCCGGTTTCTACGACGGCTACAACGAGCTGTACCGTATCGGATTCGACACCAACAGCCGCATCGGAGGATCAACGCTTTCGCGATGACGAGGGTGGGCGCGGGCTGCGCACGCGCCTCGACGACGAAGCGGATGTGGCTGCAACCTTCCAGATGCAGGTGTGGGACGTGCTGTCGAAGCAGGTGGAGCTGTATACCATGGGGGAGAGCACGTCGCTTCCCGAGTACGACGCGCATCGCTTGCTGGCTTCCGCCTGCTACATCTTGGGCGTTGATCCTGACGACGCGGATGTAGAAACCATGCGCGATGTGGTGGAGCAGGGTGCCGACGCGGTGTTCTCGCGGAATCTGCGGCGCGTGGAAGAACAGGCGGCGCGCGTGAGCGAGCTGTGGACGGAGGCGTGCCTGAGCATGCCGCTGCTGGAAAGCGTTGCGCTCAAGGACACGCTCGAGAGCTTCCGCAACTTCGCGGCGCGCTACGAGCCGCGGTTCTTCGCGCACGAGATTCCCGCCGACATCGACTACCCCCTGTGCCGCCCCGTCCCTGAGACGACGCTCGGCGTGGACTACGTGACCACCTACCTGGAGCGATTGCTTATCGAGTGCCGCTTCCTGCAACGGTTCGACCTCGAGCGTTGCGCGCACCTGCTGCGCAACGTGCACCCCGAGTACGGCGAGCTGATTCTCAACCTGTTCGAACCCATCGCCACGAACGCCATCGGCTGCATGCTCGCAGGGTGCGACGTGCGGAAGCTGTACCTGGACGACGAGGCGCGCGCGAGGATCGCGAGCGCGCTCGAAGGGCTCGCGGGCGCTCGCTTGCAGCGCGTGCTCGTCGGTGCCGCGGAGCGCACCGGGGCAGCGTTGACCGTCGACGCGGACACGCAGGCGTACCTGTCGTCGCTCGCGAGGCGTCTCACCCCGCGCGTAGAACTCGCCCTCCGCCACCACTCCCTGAACGGCGTGTTCTTGGACTAAGGGAGCAAGGGGAAGGAGAGCGCGTCTTCGGATGCGCTCTCTTTTAGCCTCGGGTGCCGGGGAGCCAGCTGGCTACTCCTTGGGCGACGTGGCGGGCGGCGATCTCGGCGAGCGAGCCGGCTGCGGCGAGCAGCGTGTCGCGGGCGGTTCCGTCGATGTTCTTGGCAGCCTCGGTGAGCAGAGCCACCGTTTTGGCGCCGCCGAAGAACACCTCGGTGGCATCCTGCGCGCCCGACGCCTCGATAGCCTTGAACAGCGCGTCCACGATGGCGGCGGCTTCGTCGTCGGAGTACCGCGCGAGCCACTCGGTGAGCAGCTCGTCGGTGAACACGGCATTGTCGGTGAGCTTGTCGAGGTAGACGAAATCGTCGCCATCGACGTCCCAGGTGAAGGGGCTGTGCTGCATGAGGCCGCGCTCGGTGCTGTGCACTACGCGCGGCGGCGTGTGCGACTCCATGAGCATGCCGATGACGGAATCCTGCGGCACGGTGCGATGGATGCGGCCCTCAAGCTGCCGCCAGTCCTCGGGCGTGAACGTACCCGCCTTGAACCCCGGGCCGTCGTGCGTGTAGACGCGCTCGAGGCGATCTTGCACGGCCTTCGGCGCGCGGAGCGCCGCGTACAGCGCGAGGTTCGCGCCCTTCGAGTGGCCGCCGGCGAACAGGCGGCGCGGCAGATGCGGAGCGACAGCCTCCAGGTAGCGGGCCGCCTGCGCCTGTGCCGGCACGGGCGCGGTGTAGGCCATGTTGAAGTTCTCGCGCCACCCGGTGATGGATGTGTCGGTGCCGCGGAACCCCACGTAGGCGAAGTCCTTCTTGTACACGAACGTCATGGCCGCGAACTGGGTTTGCCGCTCGGTGTCGAACAGGCTGAGGTAGTCGCGCACCGTCACCTCGCGAAACCGAGGGCTCGCGGCCAACGCCAGCAGGTTCTCCTTCACGCGGCCGGGGATGAGGCCCGAGAACATGTGCTCGTAGCGCTCGGCGCGCAGCGCGTCGCTGAAATGCGCGGCCCGGCCGGCGGGGGACAACAGGTTCTCCACGATAGTTCCGATCGCGCGGAATGCCGTGCGCTCGCGCAGCGGCGGCACGATGCCTTCGGCGCGCACCATGCAGAACTGCGACAGCACGGCCGAGTCTACGGGATTGAACGGTTTTTCCTCGAACGTGGCGAACTCGGTGCCCAGGTAATCCAGCAGGTTCACGAGGCGCTCACCGCCTTCTCTTCCTTCTCCTCGATGGCGTCGATGAGCGCGAGCAGCTCTTCGCGCGAGCCGACGGACAGCTTGCCGTAGATGTGCCGCACATGGGTGCGCACGGTATTCTCGGAGATGTACAGCTTCTCGGCCACGTAGCCGTGGTTGTAGCCGCGTCCCAGGTAGTACAGCACTTCGCGCTCGCGCGGCGACAGCCCCCGCTCGGCGGCCAGCGTGTCGCAGCGGCGGTGGATGTACGTGCGCGAGTCGTCGGCCACGCGCGGCTCGGTGCGTCGCCCCTCGCGGCTGCGCGAGCCCTGCGCGAACGAGATGGCGATGAGGGCCAGGTACACCGTGAGCATGATGAGGCAGATGGTGCGCCCGTCGGTGCCGATGATGGCGATGCCGCACAGCCCGATAACGAATGCGAGCGCCAGCAGCACGAGGCAGGCGGGGAAGACGAGCATCGCGGCTAACGGCACGCTGCGGGCGGCGCTTGCCATGCTGCACCAGATGGCCAGGGCGATAACGGCGAAGCTGGCCTGCGTGAGCACGTCGATCACGCCCGCGGCGACGTTGCTGTCGGTGCTGATGACGGGCAGAGCCAGCAGCAGCGCCACGGCGATGGGATATACGGCTTGGTTGAGCAATCGAAGCGGCGAGGAGTCCGGTTTGCGCAGCGCGATGACGGCCACGATGATGGCCAGCAGCGACGGCCCGATGAGCGACTTCCATGCGCCGAGGGGGTCGGGCAGGCGCGTGTGCTCGTTGGAGATGATGGGGTCCCAGGTGAGCCCGAAGATGAAGCAGGTGATGCAGGCGCCCACGAGCGGCATCCAGAGGATGACGAGCGCCTTGCGCAGCCGCGCGCGATGGTCGGCGTCATCGGACGACTCGCCTTCGGCCGCTTGCTGCGCGGCGGGTTTGTCGAAGGTGCGGGCGACGAACAGCAGCGCCACCGAGCCGATGAGCGAGCACGCGATGAGCGCAAGGCCCAGCGGCGAGGGCGACAGCGGCTCGGCGATGAAGTGCAGCACCGCCGCCAGCATGATGCTGAGCGCGCTGTTGAACAGCAGGTTCTCCGGCTCAAGGCGCGCGAACACCGAGCCCCACGCCGTGGTGAGCATGGCGAGCCCCACGCCCAGCGACAGGCCGAACAGGGTGGGTTCGACGTACGGCAGCGCCAAGCGCCCGTACAGCGGCAGCACGAACTGCAGGCCGATGGCGGTCAGGCACGCCCCCGCCAGCAAAGGCACGGTACCAGTGGGGTCGGGCAGGGCGCGTCCGGCGCGCTTCGCCGCAAGCGCAAGCGCCACGAGCACGATGCCGCACCCGAGCAAGCCCCATCCGGTGAACACCGCGAAGGGGTGGAGCGAAAAAGCAAGCGCGGATTCGTCTTCCGGAAAGAAGCGCAGAATGTTGAGGAAGACAGAGAACAGCACGCCCGCCCCCAACAGAGCCGGCTTGAACGAAACGGTGGCAGGATGCGACCGTTGAGAAACGTCTTGTTGTGCGCTTTCCATATCCTCCCCGCAACGCCGTAGCGTTTTCCCTCGTAGATAGCGCAAATCACCAAAAGCAGCGATAGGTTTGATGCGGGCGCCACGCCGCGCGACCGGCGAAATCATCGCTTTCAGTGATGGCGGAACCCAAGCCTGAATCGTAGTGTAGCCGAACGTTCGGTGCCGCACAACAAACCCCGCGGCAACGAACGGATGACACAGGTATGAATTGAAGGGAGAGGGATCATGGGAACCACCTCGAAGCACAGCTGGTCGCGTCGCGACTTCTTGAAGGGCGCTGCCGCCGGTACGATGAGCGTTGCCGCCATGGGCGCGCTCGGCGGATGCGCGCCGCAGCAGTCGGCGTCCACCGCGACCGCGGCCACCGGTTCGGCCGAAGCGGGCACCTACGACGTGATGAGCGAGCTGTCCACGTTCAACCGCGGTCAGAATGCCAGCGCGAAGGCGCCCACCACGCCCGAGGAGTACATCACGCTCAAGGGCGACGGCGTGTTGGCCGCCGGCGGCGGGTGCGAGCAGCTGAACATCAAGCCTGCCGACTTCATGCTGAACGTGCCGGCGTGGCTGGGCGAGGCTCCCACGGTGAGCGACATCGCCGACACCGAGGAGTGCGACGTGCTGGTGATCGGCGCGGGCAACGCGGGCACGACGGCGGCGCTGCGCTGCCAGGAGTCGGGCGCGAAGGTGTTCCTCGCCGAGATGCAGACCTACGACGAATACGACGAGTACGCCTGCGACATGGCCTGCTACAACTCGAAGCTGTTCCTGGACAAGGGCACGCCCGAGATCGACACCACCGAAGTGTTCAACGAGTACATGCGCCTCTCGCGCGGCCATGCGCACCAGAAGATCGTCCGCGACTACGCCACGCGCTCTGGCGAGATGCTCGACTGGATGGTGGAGCACATTCCGGCCGAGTACGTGGAGAAGTACGCCAAGACCTCCAACTACAAGGGCAACGACAACTTCAGCGGCGAGTGCTGCGGCCAGAAGTCGTGGCCTGCCATGACGCAGTGGCGCGACGAGGACAGCAACATCAACATGTGGCCGTTCGTCATCCGCTCGGTGCACGCGGCGTTCGAGGAAGCCGGCGGCGAGATCAAGTGGGGCTACCAGGGCGTGGTGCTCGTGCAGGACGGCGACGCCGTGACCGGCGCCATCTTCCAGGATGTTGACGGCGCCTACCACCAGATCGACGCGAAAGCGGTGGTGGTGGCGGCCGGCGACTTCGGCGGCAATCCCGACATGCGCCTCGACCTGTCCGACCAGATGCGCAACATCGCCTGGTCCTACGGCAACGACCGCACCGACGCCACGAGCATCGGCGGCATGGGTCGCGACGGTTCCGGCATCCGCATGTGCATGTGGGCCGGCGGCACCATGGAGGGCGGCCCCCGCGCCGGTCAGGCCGCGGGCATCAACGGCGTGCCGGGCTTCGCGTTCGGCGGCGCGTGGCCGTGCTTCGGCAACGACGGCAAGCGCTTCATGAACGAGACCATGGTGAAGCACGGTTCCAACGGCTACCTGGACATGCTGCCCGCGGGTCAGCTGCTGGTGAACGTCACGGACGCGAACTGGGAAGAGTACCTGTCGCACCAGGGCTACGGCCACGAAACCATGGACCGCAGCTCCGACTACATGGTGGCCGAGGTGCGCGAGAACATGGAGAACTACAAGACGGGCAAGGACGGTTTCGACGTGCGCGCCTTTGCCCGCTTCGGCAAGGAATACTCCACGGTGTACGCGGCCGATACGCTTGAGGAACTGGCCGAGATCGTCGGGTACACCGGCGAGGCCAAGACGAACTTCCTGGCCGAGGTCGAGCGCTACAACGAGCTGTGCGCAAAGGGCCATGACGACGACTGGGGCTGCGACGCGCAGAACCTGTTCCCCATCAAGGACGCCCCCTTCTTCGCCTCCTTCGGCACGACGGGCGGCAACCCCTCCGGTGGCCTGTGCCAGCACGCGGCCATCTGCACCGACGGGCGCTACCAGGTGCTGACGGGCGCGAAGGAACCCATTCCCGGCCTGTACGCCGCGGGCAACACCTGCGGCCAGCGCTACGGCATCCAGTACGCCACGCCCACGGCGGGCAACAGCTGCGCTTCGGCCCTCACCTCGGGCTACTGCGCCGCCGAAAGCGTGATCGAGGACGTGAAGGCGTAATCGACCGCCCAGCAAGCTGATTCGGGGCCGGCCGCCCAACCCCTCCCTCCCTCGGGTCGGTCGGCCCATCGCGCGCGGCGGTTGCCTTCGGGTAGCCGCCGCTTCGCACCGGTTCTGAGGTTCTGAACGGAGAAGGAGCATGAACATGGCAGAGAAACGCGACGTCATCGCGCAGGTGCGTGTTCCGTTTTGCGTGAGCGACGGGGCGCTGCAGCGCGACGGGATGATCCTCGGGTGGGACAGCGCGCGCATGAACGCGTACGTGGATGCCCTCGTGGCCGAGATCGAGGCGAACGCGGGGCAGTTCGACGACTGCCGCGTGCGCGCCGTGCATCTGGGAGGCGGCGTGGCGTCGAACGCGGGAGCGGGCGTCGCGCGCATCATGCGGGCCCTGCGGCAGACCTGCGAGGTGGCCGACGGCGCACCCGTCACCATGCGCTCGTCCATTGCGAACGTGAGCGGCGCCACCATGCCGTTCTTCCGCCGTGCGGGCGTGACGCGCTTCGACTTTGAGATGCTGTCGCTCAATCCCGTCGACTTCGTGCGGCTCAACCGCGTGGACAACCTGAACGACCTGCCCATCATCTGCGATCATTTCCTACACGCCTACGCGAACGACACGCTGGGCCTCGTGCTGGCCTTCGGCCATGCGGCCCCCGAGGGCGAGGACGGCGCGCTCAACGTGCGGCGCTCCGCGCTTGCGGCGGCGCGCTCGCATGCGGTGCATGTGGAACTGGTGCAGGTGGCCGACGCGCAGGCGGCCGCGCCCGAGGAGGCCGCGCGTCAGTTGGACGACATGCGGGATGCGCTCACGGAGCACGGTTTCGCCGAATACCTGCCGCTGCGCTTCGCGCGGGCCGGGCATGAGGACGTCTTCGCGATGCGGGCCGCCGCGGGCGCGCCGCAAATCGGCTTCGGCCTGGGCGCCGTCACGCGCCTCGACGGCGCAGAGAGCGTGAACACGCGCGACCTCGCGCGCTACGTCGCCGCATCGACCGACTTCGCCGCCATCACCGACGAGGTGCGCGCCATCGCCTGAGCGAATGCGGAAGGTCGCACAAGCTGTCCGCACGAGAAAGCCCGCCACGCAGCGATGCGGGGCGGGCTTGAGGAACGGAGTGCGGAGCGCGGACGGGACGGCTCCGCAGCACGACGCTTACCGAGAGCGAACGTTAATTGTTCGACTCGTCTTGCTGCCCGTCGTCGGTGTTGGAGCCGTTCTTGCTGGCGTACTCTTCCGGGGTCATGACGTCCACCACGTTCACGGTCATTTCGACCACGGAGAGGCCCGTCATATCCTTGAGGTCGCCGCCGACAACCTTCTTGATCTCGTCGAACACCTGCGGTGCCGACTTCCCGTACTCGAGGATGACATCGAGGTCGAGCTTGGCGCCGGCGTCGTCGACGATGTCGGCGCTGACGCCCTTCGTCTTGTCGTCCCCGCCGAGGCCTTCCTGGATGCGGGACAGGACGTTGCCCTTCATGTCGATGATGCCGTCGATTTTCTGCGCGGCCAACGAGGAGATCTTCTCGACGACGTTCTCGTCGATGACCAGCTTGTAGATGGGCTCGGCGGGCACGGAATCGGCCGTGGGGGCGTCGGTGTCGGTCTTCTTCGCCTCGGCGCTGTCAACGCCGGAGTAGGGGTTGTAGGTGGACGTGCTGGTGGACGGCTTGGTCATAGTGCTCTGAGTCATGGTAGTTCCTTTCTGTAGCGTGAGAAATCAGGGTGCGAACGCCTCCGGCTGCGTTGATCTCGGTGTCGGGAAAACGCGGCGCGGAAGCGGGTCGCTAATTAATGCGGTCGAGGATATGCTTCATCTGCTCGCGGGTTTTGCGGTCGCCGTCGCGATACTTGCCGATGATCACGCCGACGGCGGCGAACACGGCAAGCAGCACGGTGGGCCAGAATCCGATGATGAGGATGAGGGCCGCGGCGATGAAGCCGAGGATGCCGTACAGCACCGCATGGCTGTGGTGCTCGACGTACGGTGAAACCGCGCGCTTCATGCTGGCGTACACGCCCTTGTCGCGCTTCGTCTCGGAAGCGGCGTTCGCGATCACGTCGGACGGCGTGTCGGCCTGCTTCGGCTCGCTCTTCGGCTGCGTCTGCGGCTTCTGCTGCGCTTGCGTAGAGGCCTGCACCTGCGTCGTCGTCTTCGGCTTCGGCTTCGCCGGAGTCGTGGGCATCGGGTTCGCGTGGATGCGCATGGTGGATTGCGTCATGAGCTCACCACCTACTCAACCACGTGCGCCGGCACCGGCTGCGTATGGTGCTGACGGTGCGTGTCGTCGGTGAACTTGGTGGCCTGCTGCGTGAACGCGGGGGTCACCACGTCGGCATCGCCGGCGAACGTGATGCGCACGGAATCCACCGGGTAGCCGGTGAACGCCTCGAGCGTCGCGGCAATTTCGTCCTGCAGCTTCGCGCCCAGCTGACCCAGCTCGGCGTTGCGGCCCGGATCGATTTTCGCGTGGATGCTCATGCGCGGATCGTGCTTGTTGGTGATGTGCACCTTCACGTTGTCGGTGACGAGGCCGCTATGCCCGTCGATGACGTGCTTGACCGTCGATTGGATGGCGTTCTGCGTGATGGCGATGCTGCCATTGTCGCGCTCAAGCTCGAGCTGCGAGTTCTTGCCCGGAGCGGAAATGGCGCGAATCAGCACGACCAGCAGTCCCAGCGCCGTGATGCCCAGCAGCACGGCCTCGACGATGAAGAACCAAGGCATGCCCATGAGCCATGCGATTGCCGGGAAGAGCGGTTCCCACGCAAACCACAGGGCCGCGAGGATGCCCACGCCCAGCACGGCAGCAATGACGAACACGATCATGCAAAAGCGTTTGAACTTTCCCATAGATGCCGCCTTTCTTCTCAAATGCGCACGCGGCTTCCCGGTGCGCTGCCGGATAGAGTGGAACTACTTTAGAAGAAAATGAGGGGGAAGGTACCTGGTTGTACGGAAGTGCCGCCGGACGTTTGCCGTGTCGTTGCGCCGCTGTAGATGCGCCTGCAAACGCGATCGCTGAACAATGACCTCCAAACCGGACAGCAGCGATCATGATTGACGGTTGTTGTCATTTGCGTACAATTGTCCTAGCGCTTGGGTTCCCTTCGTCAGACCGATGACGTGCGACGAGGGTCCGCGCCTTTTGACAATGAGAAAAGCTACAAGAAAGACGCCCTCGGGCGTCTTTCGTCGTTTTTGGGGATTGCGAACAGAATTTATCATCAATGATGTTTGCGATCTTCGATGGGCCGTTTACCGCGCGATTTTGGGATCAGCCCTGACGTGATGGAGCAAGAACGGTGCGTCCTCCAAATATGATGTGCTTCGAAAGGGGACGGAATGTGCGATTGAGCATGACAACTGACTACGGAATACGGATGATTCTCTGCCTTGCCGCGGAAAAGCGCATGATGAACTCTCGCGAGATATCCCGTGCGATGGACATTCCTCGCGACTACACCGTTCAAGTGGGTGGAAAGCTGAAGCGAGCAGGAATCGTGAGAACGCATGCGGGGCATTTAGGCGGGTACACGCTTGCGCGCGACGTTCGCGAGATCACGATGTTCGACGTCGTTGGGGCTCTTGAAGGCACGATGCGTATTGATGGCAACTACAAAGAAGACTGCGTTGACGATAGCTGGGCGCGGGATGCCTGTCCCGTGCGGTACTCCTACGAGGCGGTGCAAGAAGGCATCGACCAGTATTTGCGTGGCATCAAAGTGAAGGATTTGTTGATTCCCGGTCCGGCCGATGCGGCGGGGCCTGCGGGCGAGGAGGTGAGGCCCGGTGGCGCGAACGAGCCGTGCTGATCTTGAAGTTCGCAAGAGAACTGTTCTGCGCTTTTTGCTTGATCGCTCGATCGAGGCGGGTTCTGAAACAACGGTGTCGCTGGCCGATTTGGGCGCTGCGCTGCACATGACGAGATTGCAGGCGCGCTACACCGTACGCGAACTCGAGGAAGAAGGCCTCATTCGTCGGCAGATGTGTTTTCGCGATGATGGGGGACAGACGGGGTGCTCGTATGCCGTCACGCAGCAGGGGGTTGCTTACCTTACGGCTGCGGGCGAGCGGGCGAAGGCTCCGTCGGCGGGCGAGACGCTTCAACGAGGTCGATAACTTCCTGCTTGCTGTGCACTCCCAGCTTCTCATACACGTGCTTGATGTGCATTTTGACGGTATTGCGCGAGAGCACGAATTTCTCCTCCATGAATGCGAGGTCGCGTCCGCGCGCCAATTGTTCGAGCACGTCGGTCTCGCGCGGCGTCAGGCCGTGCTTGCGCGCCACGGTTTCGCAGAGGTCGTGCCACAGCTGCACTTCGATTGCCGCCGGGGAAACGGCGGGGGCAGGCTCGCTTGAGGCGCCCGTTTCGCCCGGCATCGCTGCTCCGGCCGCCGCGGGCAGGCGGTTCGACGTGAACGGCAGCTTCGCTACCGGGTCGTTGAACAGGTAGGCAAGCATGATGACGTAGGCGAACACGATGACGAGCGAGAACGCTTCGGGTGCGCTCGGCTCGATACGCGCCCACGCCTCGGCGCCCATGCCCAGCGCGGCGCCGGCCAGGTGGCCCACCACGATGACAAGGCGCACGGTGACGGCGGCAAGAAGCGGCTCGGTGCACGATCGCACCAGCATGACGGCCACGAGCCACACCACGACCTCGAACAGCGCCGTGCCTACGCCGGTGAGCAGGTCGCCGCCGCCCGTCATGACCAGGTGCAGCACGGGGCCCAGCAAGAATCCGGCCGCCGTGCACATGAGCGCACCGCGAAACAGCTCGTGCACGCCCACGTTCGGCACGAACCAGGTGACCAGCGCGATGAGCAGGAGCGCCACCACCACGGCGAATGTGAGGTCCACGGGGCCGTCGGGGGCGTTCGCCCGCAGGAATCCCAGCATGATGGAGGCCACCACCACGCCAGCGGCAAGGTTGCGGTTGAACAGCGCGCCGAGCGGTTGGAGCGGCGTTGCGCGCTCGCGCTCGCCTGCGTGCTCCGGGGCGTCGTCCGGCGCGTTCTCGAAATGCAGCAGGGCCGGAGCCGTGAGGCAGACGGCGAGCACGATGAGGGTACTGCCCATCGCGAAGGTGGCGACGGTGCTCAGGTGGGCGAACTCGGCAACGTAGCCGAGCAGCTCCTTGAGCACGAACGCTCCCAGCACGCCCAGCGTCGACACCTGGGCGATCAGCCGATAGGGGAGCCGCGCGCACAGGCAGACGAGCGCGACGCTGAGCGGGGCGCCGATGCCCTTGAGCAGAAACAGCGCGACGACGGCCATCGAAGCGTGCTCCTTGGTGCCGAAGGGCCCGCCTGCCAGCATGATGACGCTGCCTGCCACGTAGGCGAGGGCGCACAGCACAGTTGCCAGTTTGAAGAGGCGGTAGGCGCCGCGCGGCGTTGCGCCCGGCGCGGTTGGGGCGCTCGGGGCACTCGGGTCGCCCGGGGCGCCCGGGGCGCGACGCATGGCGCCGTACACGAGCAGGAACAGCCCGCCGTACACGATGAGCGACGAAATGCGCATGGCAAGATCGTCGCCCGGCGGGTTGAGCAGCGTCAGGGCGGCGCCGTCGCTTGTCCAAATGCCTGCAAACAAGCAGGCCAGCCCCGCAGCCGCCGTGCTGAACGATATGGTTTGCCAGGCGTTTGGCGCGCTTGTATGCTTCGTAGCGATGCGAGTTCCCTCCCGGACTTCGCTTCGGTTTCCGCACCCCATTATACGGGTTTTGGCAATACACCCATCGTGGGTGTAGGCATTGTCAACCAATTGCGTAAGGTTTCACCTGCAATGCAAAGCCCGGTGCGAACGGATGCACTCGGGTCCAAGGGAGGAGTAAGGAACATGGCAGAACGCGAAAACGATACGATTGGTTCGACGCTTCAGGCACCGCATCGCCTGACGCGCCGCAGCTTTATCGCCGGCGTGGGTGCAATGGGCGCGCTGAGCGTGCTCGGCGGCCTCGGCCTGGCCGGTTGCTCGCCGCAGAGCGAGGGCGCGTCCAACGGCGGCAGCGAGGGCGCTGCCGAGGGCGAATCCTACGACGTGGTGATCATCGGCACGGGCGGCGCGGGCATGTCCGCGGCCATCGCGGCGTACGACAAGGGCCTGACGAACGTCGTGCTGCTGGAGAAGATGGGCGTAAACGGCGGCAACACGAACTACTCGTCGAGCGGCATGAACGCCTCCGAGACGAAGTTCCAGAAGGAGCAGGGCATCGAGGACAGCAACGACCTGTTCGCGAAGGAGACGCTCGACGGCGGCCACAACACGGGCGACGAGCAGCTGGTGAAGTTCATGTGCGACAACTCCGCCGGCGCTATCGACTGGCTTGACAGCCTGGGCATCAAGTTGGACAACATCACGCTGACGGGCGGCATGTCCGTCAAGCGCTGCCATCGTCCCACCGACGGCTCTGCCGTGGGCCTCACCATGGTCCCGGGTTTGCTGGCGGCTGTCGAAGAGCGCAAGATTCCCGTCATGATGAACTGCGAGGCCAAGGAGCTCATCAAGGACGGCGACGCCGTGACGGGCGTCAAGGTGAAGGCCGACGGCAAGGAGAAGGTGCTTGGCGCGAAGGCCGTCATTCTGGCCACGGGCGGCCTCGGCGCGAACCCCGACATGGTGGTTCAGTACCGCCCCGACCTCAAGGGCTACGTCACCACGAACCAGCCGGGCGCCACGGGCGACGGCTACACCATGGCCGAGAGCGCCGGTGCGGAACTCGTGCAGATGGATCAGATCCAGATTCACCCGACGGTTGAGCAGTCGTCCTCGACGCTCATTGCCGAAGGCGTGCGCGGCGGCGGTGCCATCCTCGTGAACAGCGAGGGCAAGCGCTTCTTCGACGAAATGTCCACGCGCGACAAGGTGTCGGCGGCCGAGCTCGAGCAGCCGGGCAGCTTCGCCTGGTGCACGTTCGACCAGCAGGTGTACGACGCCAACAAGGCCATCGCGAAGTACGACAAGGCGGGCCTCGTGCAGAAGGGCGCCAACGTGGCCGAGCTTGCGGCCGCCATCGACGTGGACCCGGCGACGCTCCAGGCCACCATCGACGCCTACAACGCCATCACCACCGACGGCGCCGCCGACGAGTTCGGCCGCACGGAGGGCTGCATCGCCTTCGCCGACGGCAACATGTACGCCATCAAGGTTGCTCCCGGCATCCACCACGAAATGGGCGGCGTGAAGATCAACGAGAAGAACGAAGCGCTCGATGCGTCCGGCAACGCCATCCCCGGCCTGTACGCGGCCGGCGAGGTGACGGGCGGCATCCACGGCAACAACCGTATCGGCGGCAACGCGGTGTGCGACATCACCGTGTTCGGCAAGAACGTCGGCGAAGTGGTAGCCGCAGCCCTCGCCTAACCCTCCCCGACCCCTCCATCCCCCCCTCCGCCGAGAACGGCCCTCAACCGGGCCGTTCTCGTGCGTTTGGGGCATGGAGCGACAGGGTCTATCCGAGCTCAGTGAGAACGAACAGCTGGGGTTTTGGGATTTCTTCGAACGGTTGAGTGAGGTTGCCTTGGGCGGCATTGGCTTGCGCGCGTATGGCGGTGGCGTAGGCGGCCTCGACGCCCTCGAGGTTGTCCACCGGTGTGATGACGTACGTTTTCGCATCGGTTGACCCGTCCTCGTACGTAACGGTGAGGTGCAGGCGCGCCTGGGCGATGATGTCTGCGTACCGGCGCAGCAGCAGCGCGTTGAGACGGTCGCGCCGGTCGTAGTCGACGTCGCGGCGGGAGCTGTAGAACTCTTCGGTGACCGCATCGTAGAGGCTGGCAACTTCGCCTTCGAGCGGGAATGAGACGCGCAGGCCGCGCCAATCAGCGCCGACGGGGTGCTGAGCGTGGTAGTCGACGGTGAAGCTGGTGGCGCGATGCTCTCCGGAGGAGGCCTCGTGCGTGTAGAACAGCACGCGTTCGCCCTCCACCTCGTACGTCAGCGACGTGACGTTCGTGCCGGTGCAGATCGGGGTGAATTGGTACGCGACCGAGAGGTAGCGTTGTCCCTCGTCGGGTGCGCTATCGGTGTTGTCGGGGTCGATTTCCGGGTCGCTGCGCCACACCTTCCATGCGCTGTCGTGGCTGAAGTCGCCCAGCTCGAGGGAGAACGAGTTGCGCGCGGGCTTCCCGACGGCGGCGAACACGGCCGTGCCGCCGCACGCAACCGCGCCGATGGCCGCCGCGGCCACGCCGACGAAACGGCGACGGGAGACGGGCCGCCCGCCGCGCTGCTGTGCGGCGGGAGCGACGCTGCGAGACGCGTCCGCGCGCTCGCGCCGCGTCTCGTCGAGGATGCGGTCTTGCAGGCGGCTCGGCATCTCGATGCCGTCCATGAGCGTGCGGTAGTCGGGTTCGTTATTCGTCCGATGCATGGGATGCCTCCTGTTCCAACAGGCCCTTGAGCTGCGTCCGCGCGCGGCGCAAACGCGAGCGCACGGTGGCGGGCAGCTTGCTCAGTGCATGTCCCACGTTGCTTCCGTATAGGGCGCGCACGCCCTCGTCTTCCGCAGCTTCGCCTTCAAGCGGGGTGCCCTGGAAGGTGCCCGTGAGCTCGGTGCGACGCTTCCATGCCGAGCGGTGCAGGTCGCGGCTGCAGTTGACGGTGACGCATAGCAGCCAGGCTTTCAGGTGCTCGCCATCCTCGAAGTCGGTCGGATCCTTCAGGAGGCGCAGAAACACCTCTTGGCAGACGTCATCGGCGTCGTGCGGCGATTGGGTTTGGTTGAGCGCGAGGCGATACACGGTGGTTCCCCACGTACGCAGGGCGCGCCGATGTGCCCGGAATGCGAAAAAAGCGGCGAAACGAAAAAGCGGCGAAACGGGCTCGATTGCCGTTTCACCGCTTCGCGCGCGACGTTTGGGGCGACCTGCTAGGCGTAGATTTCCTTTTCCACCACGAGGTCGTTCTTGATCTTGCCGACGAGCTTTTGCAGCGCGTCGATGCAGTTCGGGCGAATGTCTGCGCCGATGAGCACGTACATGATGGAGTCGCCCACGTTCAGCACGCCCTCGTTGAGCCACGTGCGCACGTAGTAGACGCCCGGCCAGGTGAGCGCTTCCGTCACGGCCGCTTCGACGCCGGCTGCGTCGTAGGAGAACTCAACCTGGGCAACTTCGCCAAGTCCTTCGACGCCTTCGCGCACCTGCTGCTTCGGCGTGATGCGCACGATGCCGTTGTGCGTGAGGAACATGCCGCACTGGGCGGCCTTCGGGTCCTGCTTTGCCTCCGCGAGCCACTGGTCGATCGACGGTTCAAGCTGCGCCATGCTGCTCCCTTTCTCGAGAATGATCGCATCATTATACGTCATCGAGGACGGTTGGTCGCTTGTTCGCTCGAAAAGGGGGAAGGCGCACGCCGCCGCACGGTGGATGATTGCGTCATTTTCGACGGGGCTGTCGCCGTACGCGAGCGGGGATGATAGACTAGGCGAATCCCCTGGATGCACGAAAGGAATGACATGTCTCTCCCCGCAGCCGATTTGAGTAAACAGCCTGACAACCGCACCACGATGGAGCTGGGCGCGGTGCTTCCCCTGACGGCCGAGGTGAAGGACGACCACCTGTTCGTGGGTGGCGTCGACATGGTGGAATTGGCGCGCGAGCGGGGCACGGCGCTGTACGTCATGGACGAGCTCGACATGCGCACGCGCATGGAAACCTACCGCGAGTCGTTCCGCAGCCGTTACGAGAACTCCGACATCGTGTATGCCAGCAAGGCGTTCCTCAACAAGGAGGCCGCGCGCATCGTGGCCGATGAGGGGCTGTGCCTCGACGTGTCGGGCGGCGGCGAGCTGGCCATCGCGCTGGCCGCGGGCTTCCCCGCCGAGCGCATCTTCATGCACGGCAACAACAAAACGCCGCGCGAGCTGCGCGAGGCCATTCAGGCGGGCGTGGGCCGCATCATCATCGACAGCCGCATCGAGCTGCACCGCATCTCCGAAATCGCGGGCGAGCTGGGCGTGGAGCAGCCCATCTACATGCGCATCACGCCGGGCGTCGAGGCCGATACGCATCAGTACATCCGCACGGGTTGCGAGGACTCGAAGTTCGGCTTCACCATGCGCGAGGACTTCGCTTTTCGCTGCGTGAAGGACGTGCTGGCCGCGCCGAACGTGCGGCTGGCGGGGTTGCACTGCCACATCGGCTCGCAGATTTTCTCGCTGCATTCCTACCCTGAGGCCGTCGAGGTCATGGTGGACCTCATGGCGCGCATCGAGCAGGAATACGGCTACCGCATCGAAGAGCTCGACGTGGGCGGCGGGTTGGGCATCGCCTACACGGCCGACGACAAGCCGGCCACCATCGACGAGTTCGCCGAAATCGTGACGTCGTCGGTGCACGCCGCCTGCGCGAAATACGGCGTTGTCGAGCCGCGTCTGCTCACCGAGCCGGGTCGCAGCCTCGTGGCCACGGCGGGCGTCACGCTGTACACGGTGGGCATCCTCAAGACGCTGCCGAACATCCGCAAGTACGTGGCGGTGGACGGCGGCATGTCCGACAACATCCGCACGGCGCTCTATCACGCCGATTACGAGCCGATCATCGCGAACAAGGCGGGCCAGCCGCGCACCGAAATCGTCACCATCGCGGGCAAGCACTGCGAAAGCGGCGACGCCGTGGTCATCGACATGCCCATCCAGCATCCGGACTTGGGCGATATCGTGGCCGTGTTCGGCACGGGCGCGTACTGCTACACTATGGCAAGCAACTACAACGGCCAGCCGAGGCCGGCCGTCGTGTTCGTGAGGGACGGCGAAGCGCGCGTGGTTACGCGCCGCGAGACGTACGATGATCTGATGAGCCGGGACATTTAGGAAAGGGAGAGCGACATGGCGGTTAAACTTGGCTTGGTGGGCACCGGCACGGTGGGCGGCGGATGCATCGACATCCTGAAGAACCACCGGGAGGACTTCAAGCGCCACTACGGTGTTGACCTGGAGCTGGTGCGCGTGTGCTCGCGCAATCCCGAACAGGCCATCGAACACGGCGTGGAGGATATCTTCACTCAGGATTACCAGGACATTCTCAATGATCCTTCAATCGATATCGTTATCGAGCTGATCGGCGGCACTACCGTGGCGCGCGATGTGGTGCTGGGCGCGTTGCGCGCCGGCAAGAACGTGGTCACGGCCAACAAGGCGCTCATGGCTACGTATGGCGAAGAGGTCATGCACGCTGCGGACCAGGCGAACAAGGAGATCGCGTTCGAGGCGAGCGTGGGCGGCGGCATCCCCATCATCGATCCGATGAAGCATTCCCTTATCTCCAACGAGATCTCGTCGGTCATGGGCATTGTGAACGGCACGACGAACTACATGCTGACCCGCATGGTCGAAGACGGTTTGAGCTACGACGATGCGCTCAAGGAGGCGCAGCAGAAGGGCTTCGCTGAGGCGGATCCCACCGCCGACGTGGACGGTTTCGACGCTGCCGCCAAGATTGCCATCCTGGCCTCCATCGCATTCAACTCGCGCGTGACCATCAGCGACGTGCATACCGAAGGTATTCGCAACGTAACCACTATGGACCTGGACGCGGCGCGTGATATGGGCTATTGCGTAAAGTTGCTAGCCCTTGCTCACCGTACGGCGCAGGGCATTGACGTGCGCGTGCATCCCACTATGCTGCCGCTGACGCATCAGCTGGCCACGGTCAACGGCGTGTTCAACGCCATTTACGTGACGGGCGATGCCGTGGGCGAGACGATGTTCTTCGGCGAGGGCGCGGGTTCGGGCCCGGCTGCGAGTGCTGTGATGGGCGACGTGCTGGAGGTGGCGCGTCATGTTACGTTGGGCGTGGGACCGCTTGTGGGTTGTACCTGTACCGATAGCCTGCCTATCGTTCCCATGGAAGAGCTCAAGACCAAGTATTACATCCGCTTCAAGGTGGCCGACCGCTCGGGCGTTCTTGCCTCTATGGCCGGCGTGTTCGCCAAGCACAACGTAAGCGTGTACTCGGTGGTGCAGCGCGGCAAGAAGGAAGGCGGCACGGTGGATCTGGTGTACGTGACGCATACCGCGTGCGTGAAGAGCGTGCGCGACGTGCTGACCGAGATCGTGCAGCTTGACGACATCCTGCGCGAGGAGCCCAGCGTCATCCGCGTAGAAGACGAGTAACAGCTAGCTTTCCCGGTTGGCAAGTTGCTCCGATTTTTTAGCAGCGTATCCATGCGGCCCTGACGATATTGATCGTTGGGGCCGCTTCTTGTATCGGGGCGATGCGCGTTGCTCGCGTTTCGAAGCCCTCGCCCGGCTTGATTCTAGTATCATATTCATCGGAAGATCGTGCGCGGGTGGGCCGCGCCGCATACGGATAAGGAGCCGGGCATGGAGCAGTACAAGCAGGAGTTCATCGAGTTCATGGTGGAGAGCAAGGTGCTCAAGTTCGGCGAGTTCACGCTCAAGAGCGGCCGCAAGTCTCCCTTCTTCATGAACGCCGGCGCCTACGTGACGGGCGACCAGCTGCATCGTCTGGGTTTGTACTACGCCCGCGCCATCCATGACAATTTCGGCTTGGACTTCGACGTCGTGTTCGGTCCGGCCTACAAGGGCATCCCCCTGTCGGTGGTTACCGCCATGGGCATTTCCGAGCTGTACGGCAAGGAAGTTCGCTATTGCTCCAACCGCAAAGAAGTCAAGGATCACGGCGCCGATGCGGGCAATTTGCTGGGATCCGACCTGCAAGACGGCGATCGCGTGGTCATGGTCGAGGACGTGACCACTTCCGGCAAGTCCATCGACGAAACGTATCCCGTGCTCAAGGGCGCGGCCGATGTGGACATCAAGGGGCTTATCGTGTCGCTCAACCGCATGGAAGTGGGGAAGGGCGGCGTGGTCACCGCGCAGCAGGAAGTGCAGGAGAAGTACGGGTTCCCCGTGGCGTCCATCGTCAGCATGGCCGAGGTCACCGAGTACCTGTACAACCGCGAAGTGCAGGGAGGCGTGGTCATCGACGACGCCGTGAAGACGGCGCTCGACGCGTATTACCAGCAGTACGGCGTGAAGTAGCCAAGCGCCCGAAGGCAGGCGTTGGCTTCGGAGGTAAATATCCTGCAAATTCGCGCTGCCGGTCGCTCGGCCGGCGGCGAGGGTTTGCTAAGATTTGCCCGAACAAGAAACCCTGCCGCTGTGACGTGCGTTGGTCGCTCGGCGTATCCGCGAAAGGATCCCCCTATGAACCCATCTTCGATCGGGATCGTGTTCGATTGTGACGGCACGTTGCTCGATTCGATGTGCGTGTGGCGCGAGATGGAAGCCGAACTTGCGCGTCGCGCGAACGTGGCGCTGACTGAAGACGACAAAGACGTGCTGACCACGCTCACTATTCCTGAATGCGGCGCTTTCTTCCATGAGAGATTCGGCTTGGGAACGTCCGGGAAAGACGTGGAGGACATGGTCGATGAATTCATGCTGGACTTTTACCGCACGCGCGTCGAGGCTCGTCCGGGGGCGCTTGCGTTCGTGGAGGCTCTTGCCGGGCGCGGGGTTCGCATGACCGTTGCCTCTTCGAGCCCTCAGTCGTATTTGCAGGCTGGTCTGGAGCGTTGCGGCTTTGCCTCGTATTTCGACGCCATCGTGTCGGTGGATGACGTGAGCGCGTCGAAGCGCGAGCCCGCTGTTTGGGATCGCGCGCGCGAGGCGATGGGCACGTCGCGCTCCTCTACATGGGGCATGGAGGACTCGGTGTACGCCGTGCGCACGCTCAGCAAGGCGGGGTATCGTACGCTGGGAATCTACGATTGCGATGTTTCGGGCACCTATGAAGAGCTCGCCGAGGCGTGCGACCATGCGGTGCGCGCGTTCGACGAGCTTGACATCGAGGCGTTTTTATCCTGGAACAAGGACTAAGCTCCACGGGTCGGTCCTTGTTATCTCCAAGGGTCTTCCTGGTACGTCGGTTCGGGTGCGGGGGGACGATCGCTGAAAGGGTCGTAGCCGTCGTCGTCTTCGTTCGCGGGCCGCGCGAACGGATCCGTTGATGCAGGTGCGCGCACGCCCCCGTTCTTGTTCGCCGCATTTGCGATGGGCTTCGTTACGGGGTGCAGCGTGTAATGGGGCGCTCGTTGCCGCCCCTCCGTTTGCTTACTCATGGACGGAGTCCTCGTCGGTTCCCACCTTGGCCAGATCGTAGGGCGTGGTCTGGTAGACGTAGTAGTTGAGCCAGTTCGTGTACAGCAGCTGCGCATGCGCGCGCCAGGTAGCTTGCGGCATCTGCGTCGGGTCGTCGTTGGGGAAATAGTGCGCGGGCAACGCTACGCCCATGCCCTTCGCCGCGTCCCGTTCGTATTCTTTCAAAAGCGTGTCGTCGTCGTATTCAGGATGGCCGAACGCGAAGAAATGACGGCTGTCCACGCTTTTGGCAAGATACACGCCGGCTTCGTCGGACGTGGCGATCAGCTCCAACTGGGGATGTGCCTCGATATCCTCGGCCCGCACTTCGGTATAGCGCGAATGCGGCGCGCGAAAAACGTCGTCGAAGCCGCGCACCAAGGGCGACGAGGGTTTGTCAACTTGGTGCTCGAATACGCCGGACAGCTTGTTTTCCAATTCGTGCTTCTGAATGCCGTAGTGGTGGTAGATGCCCGCCTGCGCGCCCCAGCAAATATGGAACACCGAGTGCACGTTGGTAGTCGCCCAGTCCATGATGGCCGTCAGCTCGTCCCAATAGTCCACGTGCTCGAAGTCGAGCAGCTCGACAGGCGCGCCGGTGATGATCATGCCGTCGTAGCGCTTGTCCTTAATCTCGTCGAACGAGGTGTAGAACGTCGACAGGTGCTCGCCCGACACGTTCTTCGCTTCATGGCTGACGGTTTGCAGCAGCTCTATCTCGATTTGCAGCGGCGTGTTCGACAGCTTGCGCATGATCTGGGTTTCAGTGACGATCTTCGTGGGCATGAGGTTCAGGAGAAGGACCTTGAGCGGGCGGATGTCTTGATGCATGGCTCGGTACTCGGTCATCACGAAGATGTTCTCGCTTTCGAGAACATCGGTGGCGGGCAGGGAATCGGGGATTCTGATAGGCATGGTGACCTCGCAATCTCGTCTGCCGCTTCGTGCGCTGCGGCGGCGCTCAAGGCCGAGTGTTTTGGCTGAGTGTATGATACCGGATAATCAGATGACCTACCTATCCGAAGAAGAGATAACGCGTTATCGGAACGCCCCATTCCTTTTCCAACCTCCCTCGTTTTTCAGCCATACCGCATTCGTCCGGTCGTTCGTCGTGCATTGCGGGGCGAATCTGCTGGGTAAAATGGATACGATAGGAATGCACTGCGAGGTGCGGTGGCAATACGGTGCGAGACGGGAGGAAGCAATGGCGGGAATCGAGACGCTTATTGCGACAAAGGATACAGGGGATCGTACGCTCTACTGTTTTTTGGCGGGAAGGCTGCGTCTGGAGCCTGAATACGCGCCGTTTGGCTATGATCGGATTCAGCTGTACCTGAACGTGCGCACCGAAAACGATGCGAACGCCGATGCCGCCTCCACCATTATCGCCGACGTCACGCTTACTCAAGGAGATTCCTCGGACGATCACGTGCGCATCATCGATTTCGTTACGCGCAAGGAGGATTTGGGTTGCGGCACGTTCGTGCTGGAGGTGCTGTGCCTGATCGCCGATTACTACGGGTGTCGTGGAATCATGGGGGAGTTGTTCGAGGACGACCTGACGCGCAACAAGGAAAAGACGTTCGCATTCTTCGGTAAACGCGGTTTCGAGGTCTTATGCCAAGAAGATAACAAGGTGCATCCCTATCGCGTGCAGACCACTACGTATCGCGACCGCTTGCCGGAGGGTATCGTCCTTTCGCTTACGGGGTTGGAAAGCTGATTGCTCCACGTGGTTTCACGGCCCATGATCTGCCTATAGCAAATACTTTCTAGTCCTTCCTCGAACCCTTGAACGCCTGGTTGCGCATTTGAGACTATGGCCCAAGAAGGTGATTCTTGAGACGAGGTGAGGATCATGGGGGAGGGTCTTGTGGCAGACGATCAGTCGTTGCTGGGGCGCGCTTTGGCGTTGGCCTCGCAACGTGCCCAAACATTCGACTCCATCGTGGGCGCCCTCGGCGTATCCGCCGATGATTTCTCCTTGTGCTGGATAGTGCTCAACAAGCTGCGCCGCTATCAGGGGAAGGCGCTGCCCGTGCCTTTCGATCCTCATGGCGGCGCGTCCGATTCCGATCGCCCTTCCACGCAAAACTGGTACGCTCCCACGTGGCATCTGAGCAAACTGCTCGAGGAATTCCAGATCAACGAGGGTCTTGTTGTGCATTATGCGCGCATCCTGTCGGATCCCGAAGGCGGCCACTATGAGCTTAGCCTTGCGGCCGAGGAATTGGCGGCCGCTGCTCGGCTGGAATACGCCGTTGTCGACACGGCGCACCTGAAGCGCGTGTGCGTGCAGGCGTGCGAGCCGAAAAACGCCGTCGAACTGCTTGTCTCGAACGCCGGGAAGATTCTCTTGAACATAGAGGCCTACCGCAACGAGCCCCTTTCCGTTTCGTCCGTCGAATCCCTCTACGCGAAGCTGACCGAAGGCGTTTTGGTCAACGAAGCGTGCGATGAAGAGTCCGCCTTCTTCGGCGCCTGCGAGCTTCGCGCTCCCGCGCTGGAGGTTTTTTGCTCGACCCTCAAGGGAAACCATGCATTGATGGCCGCGCTCATCGCGCTGTACTATTTCAAGACGTTTCGGGTGTTTCCCGCAGGTAATTGCCTGTTCGCCTACTTGTTGTATTTTCTCGTCCTGCATCGTTCGGGCTATCATTTTTCGGCGCACGTCCCCGTGTTCAAGCTGCTGTACCCCGATGACCAGAATTACGTGGAAGGGCATTCCTTGTCCGGCAGGCCGGAGGACATGCCGGTGCCATGCGACGGGTACTACGACTGGACGGGTTACTTCGAGAAGGTCGTCGCGCTTGTTGTCGACGAGCAGCGATGGACCATGACGAAGCTCGAGGGCATGCGCCGCAGGCGCGAGCGGTTCCGCTCCATCATCGATGCCGACGAGTCTCTCAACTACCGGCAGAGGGCCGTTCTTTTGGAGGCGCTGCTGCACAGCAATGCGGAATTCACCTACGCCATCCATGTCCGCCGATACGGCATCTCCTACCCGTGCGCTCGAAGCGACTTCGCGCGATTGCTCGATTTGGGCTTCTTGCGGCAGGACGACGACGGGATCAGGCACTTCTTCGTGGCGTCCGAGGCATTCCATCTTGTGTTTATGGACTATCTGAAAGAACACTGCCCCGAGGCGTTCTTTCGCTGCTACCGCGAAGACGGCTCGTTGCAAGACGAATGCAAAAGCGCCGATGACGCCACGTGCGAATACAACCGGGACGTGGGATTTTACGAAAAGTCCTTGCTGGATAAGACCTATATCGAGCATTACGACTATCGCCGCAGCCGGATTGCAGACTCCGATGGGCCGCAAAGGCGCGGCTGGTCGAAAGGCTAGGCGTTGCGCAGCCATGAATCCGCAGTACGAGGGAGGAGGTTCATGGAGCGCCGGAGCATCGCGGTATGGAAGGCAGACGAGGAAAGGAGGATCGGTTTCGTTCGTTCAACGTAAAGGAGGATTCATGAAGAAAGAAGAGCGTTCGGCTTTGCATCGCCGAAGCAAGCCCAAACTGATCGCTTCCCTCGCGGCGGTTGTTCTGGTTGCTTCGTTTGCGGCTTGGGGATGCAGTCCCAAGCCGTCATCGGAAGATCAAGGTTCTGCAAGTGGAAAGACGGATCCCGTGGCCGTGTCGGATCCCGATCAGCTGGCCACGTTCAGCGGGTTCCCCGAGTCCGGTCGTTTCGTGGACGGCATTGCGTCGTTGCCTGGATTCTACAAGAACACGGACAAGAACGACGCCAACGCCCAGGCCCGCGAGCCTCGCCGCTACACCGATCGCAACGGTTTTTTGGTGCAGCCCGTGCCTTCGGACGATATCGGGTTCAACAACACGTACCTGAACGCAGACAAGCGCGGGTGCACCTCATGCCATACGCTGGAAAACGCGCTCATGAGCCTGCCCACCTACCATCGTCTTATTTTCTTCGGGTACAACACCGAGCAAGGGTACCAGAACTGCATCGCGTGCCATTCCGAGTCGTATTCGGGGAACAAGCTGAGCGATCCCATCCATACGCTGCATATGGAAAGCCCCATGTTCACCGACAGGGATGGCGGCACGTGCCAGTCTTGCCACTACGTTGACTCCACGACCGGTTCGTTCGAGCGCTGGGACGAAGTGAAGTACAATCTGTACAAGGGCATCACCGATCTGAAGGCGGACGAGGCGAAGCCGTCCGTCACATACGATCAGACCACTATCACGCCGCCCGAGAATCGTTTCTACAAAACCATCAAGGACGAGCCGAGCGAGTGGTTGACCGACGACTCCCAGGTTGACGAATCCATTTACCAGAACTGGGTCATTTCCGTTGACGGCGATTGCGAAAACCCGGTCGAGATGACGCTGCCCGAAATGGAGCAGAAGTTCGGAACCGTGAAGCAAGTCATGAAGATGGACTGCACCATCAACGGCGTGGGCCAGGCTACCATCATGCAGAGCGAGGTGGAGGGCATTCCCGTGTCCGCCATCATCGACTATGCAAAACCCAAAGCGGGTGCCAATATCTTGAGCCCCATCAGCTCCGATGGGTACGATTACGCCCAGATGAGCCTTGATTGGCTGCGCGACAACGATGCCATCATCGTGACCAAGATGGACGGCAAGCTGCTCCCCAATTCCCAGGGCTATCCCTGCATGATTTGGGTGTACAAGACTTCCGGCGGCAACTTCACCAAGCGCATCTCCAACCTTACCTTCATGACGAAGCCCGCTGACGAGCTTGATGCTCAGCTGTACGTGGGCCAGTTCACCGACGATCGCACGGGCGAGATCTACTCCAAGCCCAACAGCGGCGTTCTGAACTATCCCACCGGCGTGGTCCTGTCGGGAGACGAGGCGAAGACCGTGCATCTGGAAGGTTTTGCCGATGCTTGGGACGAGCCCATCAAGAAGGTCGAGTTTTCCTTCGATCATGGGAAGACGTGGAAGGTGCTCGATACCCCCAACAACAATGCCGATTACTGGACGTACTGGCGCATGGACTTTACGCCGCCGTCCCCGGGCGCATATCTGCTTGATATCCGCACGACGAGCGAAAAGCCCGATGGGACCGACAGAGTGTGTCAGTACAACACGCAATTCATGTTCACGGTAGAGTAGGAGGGGATTGACATGAAGACGAAAACGCAACACGGTCGCACCACGCTCTCCGCTCTGGCCGGCCTGACCATGGTAGCTTCGATGGCCGCTGCGCCGGTTGCCCTTGCGTCCGAGACGGATGCTTCGGCATCGCGTCCCGCTGGCGAAAACGAAGCGCGGACTTACGGTGCGCCGATCGAGAACGTGCAGGTCACCGATGCCGTAGTCAAGGGCGAGTTCTCCTATGATCAGGGCGTCATCACGCCAAACGCGATAATCAAAACGCTGTTCCAAAAGGCCACGAACGCTTTGTGCGGAGCATGCGTCGATCTTGCGGTCGACAATCCCCTGGGCTGGCAGCTGTCGGTTTCGGGAGATGTGCAGTCTGCGTTTACCGCTTCGGTCGGCGATCTTGCCAAGGAGGAGTCCACGAACAAGGTGATGTCGTGTACCTGCGGCGGAAATCCGGCTGGCGGGCGCGCAACCATCACCGCTGACGTGAAGGGCATCCCCGTGGAGCACCTGCTGAAGCGCGCTTCCGTGCAGCCCGGGGCGAACACGGTGACGTTCGTTTCTTCCGATGGCACTGAGGCTTCGTTCTCTTTGGGCTATGTGCTGGGGCATCATGCTGTGCTGAGCTATCAGGTCAACGATGAAGATTTATCCGCTTCCGTAGGCGGCAACAACCAGCTTTGGATGACGAAGACGCCCGCGAACTACTTTGTTCGCGATGTCGCGAGCATCGTTGTTTCCACGCAAAAGCAGGCTCCTGCCGATCCAGGGCTTTCCGACGCCCATTCCAACAGCCCGAACGTTGGCGTGTTGGCGGGCGCTCAGGAATAGGTGGAGCCATGATCGTCCCTATGCAGGTTGAAGCTGGAAAGCCGGTGACATTGAGCGGGTATGCCGAAGACTATGGAAACCAAATTGCATCGGTGCAGTTTTCGTTGGACGACGGTCGGAACTGGACTACGTTCGACGTTTCCGACTCTGCGCCTGAACTGTCCGTTCAATGGAGCTTCTCATACACGCCTCCTAAGCCTGGCTTCTATCGGCTGCTGGTTCGATCTGTTGCCGAGGACGGGACGGCGAGTCCTTTGGCCGACGTAGCGGAGTTCACGGCTACCTGATGAAGCCGCTCGACGGATTGCCGAAACGGCCCCGGATTGCCCGGGGCCGTTGAATGAGACGAAGGGACGGGGTCAATGACTCATTTTCGGCCGCAGGCCAGAAAATGAGTCATTGACCCCGTCCCTTCGTCTCATCTCCCTATTCTTCACACTCTTACAAACAGATAGCCTGGTTATTCTATAAACAGATTGCAAGTTATCGGAAAGACACGGCTACCAAGCGCGTTGCGGTGCCCGGTATAATGAGCCGGACACATTCCCCGGACCCTTGCGATGAGGAGCCTTTATGAGTGAAAGCATAAGCACGATCTGCGTACAGGGGGGTTACCGTCCCGGTGACGGCGAACCTCGACAGATTCCCATTTACCAGTCCACCACCTGGAAATACGATACGAGCGAGCACATGGGCAAGCTGTTCGACCTGGAGGAGGCGGGGTATTTCTATACGCGTCTGCAAAATCCTACGAACGATTTTGTGGCAGCTAAGATCGCCGAGCTTGAGGGCGGTACGGCGGCCATGCTCACCTCGTCGGGGCAGGCGGCAAACTTCTTCGCCGTGTTCAATATCGCTGGCTGCGGCGACCATATCGTAGCCAGCTCGGCAATCTACGGCGGTACTTACAATTTGCTGGCGGTTACCATGAAGCGCATGGGGCTGGAATGCACGTTCGTGTCGCCCGATTGCACCGACGAGGAGCTTGAGGCTGCTTTTCGTCCGAACACGAAGGCCGTGTTCGGAGAAACCATCGCAAACCCCGCCTTGTCCGTGCTTGACATCGAGCGTTTTGCTGCGGCGGCCCATGCGCACGGCGTACCGCTTATCGTGGACAACACGTTTCCCACTCCGGTGAACTGCCGTCCTATTGAGTGGGGTGCCGACATCGTCACCCATTCCACCACTAAGTACATGGACGGGCACGGCGCAAGCGTGGGCGGGGTTATCGTGGATTCTGGAAGGTTCGACTGGACCGCGCATGCCGATAAGTTCCCCGGGTTGTGCGAACCTGACGAGAGCTACCACGGAGTAACGTACACCGAGCGTTTCGGCTTGGCCGGCGCGTTCATTACGAAGGCAACCGCCCAGCTCATGCGTGATTTCGGATGCACGCAGTCGCCACAAAACGCCTTCCTTATCAACATGGGGCTTGAAAGCCTGCATCTGCGCATGGCCCAGCATAGCGCGAACGGTTTGGCGCTTGCTCGATTCTTGGATCAGCATCCGAAGGTGGCATGGGTCCGCTATCCCGGTCTTGAGGGCGATGCCGGATTCGAGCTTGCCCAGAAGTACCTTTCCCATGGCGCAAGCGGTGTGGTCAGCTTTGGCGTTGCCGGTGGTCGGGCGGCGGCGGAGACGTTCATGAAAAATCTCAAGTTGGCGCAGATCGCCACGCACGTGGCGGATGCGCGGACTTGCGTGCTGCATCCGGCGAACGCGACGCATCGCCAAATGAACGATGACGAGTTGGCGGCCGCCGGGATCACGCCGGACCTTATCCGCTTGTCGTGCGGCATCGAGGGAACGGCAGATCTTGTCGCCGATGTCGAACAGGCTCTTGCTGCAGTATAAGGTGCAAGCGCGCTGCAGCGTTGCGGGTTCGCATTGGAGGCGGGCTTGTCCAGAAGGGGTGTCCGAGGTGGCGCCCCTTCTTGTTTGCCAGGGGGCTCTGGCTTGACCGAGCGAATGTCGTGGCCGTTTGGTGGTGGCTTTGCGGGCGTCGGCGTCGGCGTTCTTTGCAGATGTTGTTTTCTAAAGAGGATGTTTTCGGTCGCGTTTGTCTCCGGAGGGCTTGCATGGATGGCTATACTGGCATGCATGCAGAAATACCGTGAACATACCGTTGCCGTAGCCGATATTCCCGTCGCGTTCGCGCGGTTGAAGTACGGGGAAGCGGGCGTGGAGCCCCTTGTTGCAAACGATGAGTTTTTCGCCCTTATGGGGTGCAGAAGGGCCAAGGGGGAGCTTTATCCTACGGCATTGCTCAAGACGTCTGGATGGGGACGTTTTTCCAATAGATTGCGTTCGGGGATAGAGGCGGGGAACAACACGATGGAGCTAGGGGTCCCGCAGACAACGCATGATGGTT